>ERZ795044.2980-NODE-2980-length-14492-cov-5.778347_pt1 | contig 14492 bp, 11 predicted proteins | sample MGYA00375128_ERZ795044 | MGnify/ENA primary metagenome ERZ795044 (study PRJEB30173, sample SAMN05720213) | anaerobic digester metagenome | isolation source: active sludge of municipal wastewater-treating anaerobic digesters | place: USA | collected 2014-12-22 ... | reverse complement strand
TCCTTCCCGACCACGGGGTGCTGTTCTCGGGAGACACGCTCTTCTTCGGAAGCGTTGGAAGGACCGACCTTGCGGGCGGCAACGCCGGGGCGCTCAAGGAATCGATACTGGGCAAGATCTTCACGATGGGCGACGAAGTCAAGGTTTATCCCGGACACGGGCCGGAGACTGCGGTCGGCAAGGAGAAAGCGCGTGTCACGGCACTTCTAAATAGCATCTAAGCTGGGCGAGCATTTGACTTTCGCGAAGGCATGGGATAAAATATTCTAGATTCTGTCTGATGACTGGGGGCAAATCAATTGATCATCAAGATGCGCAAGAACGCGGGAATGTTAATAATAGTCCTAGCTGCGGTGTTGGTACTGGCTATGGTACTTCCGAGCCTGTTTTCGGGCAGCTCGTCCACCACTACCAGCAAGTACTGGAGGACCACCGTCGCGGTGGTGAACGGCAGGAAAGTGACAAGGCTGGAATACGAAAGGGAATTCATAAACCAGTTCCAGCTCAGAAGCCAGCTCGGCACGGTCAGGTATGACATGCTCGACCAGTTGCGCTCGACGGTCATGGACCTGGTCGTCGAAAAAGAGCTCGTGCTCGCGGCGGCGGCCGCGGCCAAGGTCAACCTCAGCAAGGATGTCATAGACGCCGAGGTGGCGAAGCAGAAGGACCAGATAGCCGGGGGAAGCCAGGACAACTGGACCACGTTCCTCGACAACTGGGCCTTCACCGAGTCCACTTTCAGGACCTACGTGACGGAGAACACTCTGTACGACACGTTCCTCAGCATAAGCGCCACCTACCCCGAGGTGACCGATGCCGACGTGCAGGCCGAGTTCGAGATAAGGAAGGCGAGGAACTCCAAGCTCGTGCTTGACGACGTCAAAGAGGAGATCACCAACACCCTCAACTACGAAAGGCAGAGGGACGCGAGCAGCGCATACATCAAGAAGCTCAGGGAACAGGCGCTGGCGGACGGCAAGATAGAGATCAAGGATAGCAGGGTCCTGGCCTACAGGGCCTATGCCGAAGGCGAGTACGACAAGAGCATAAGCTACTACAAGACCTCGCTGAAGGACAACGAGCAGGATCCCTACCTATGGTGCAGCCTCGCGATGGCGCAGGCCAAGAAGGGCACCTTCGAAGACGCCATGATAAGCATCGGCAAGGCCATGGAACTGGGGGAGGACTTTACGATCTACCTTACGAGGGCCGAGATAAACGCGATGCAGAAGATGGACGATGCCGCGTACGCCGACGTGGAAGCGGCGGTGAAGCTGGCCGGCACGAACCTTAGCATCCTGCAGTCTATAAACTACGTCATCGAGGACATGAAGAAGTTAGGGATGAACACCGTAAAGGTCAACGAGATGTTCGCGAAGGCCGTGAGCGACGCGCTCAAAGCGCAGGAGACGGGCTCCGGGAGCAAGACCAACTGACGCTTAGGATGAATACCGGTGACTGGGCGGGGCTTCCCGCCCAGACGCATATCTGACGGACGAGAGGTGCGATCGACATGCAGATCACAGCCCCGAGGGGGACCAGGGACATAATGTTCGAGGAGGCGAGGCTCTGGCAGAGGGCCGAGGAGGCGCTCAGGCAGCTCGCCGACCTGTACGGATACTCCGAGATCAGGACCCCGATATTCGAGCACACCGAGCTTTTCGTAAGAGGTGTCGGGGAGGCCACCGACATAGTCGAGAAGGAGATGTACACCTTCAACGACAGGGGCGGCAGGAGCATCACGCTGAGGCCCGAGAACACGGCCCCGGTCATGAGGGCTTTCGTGGAGCACAACATGGGCGCCAAGGCGCAGCCCACCAAGCTGTTCTACTTCGGTCCCATGTTCAGGTACGAAAGGCCGCAGGCCGGAAGGTTCAGGCAGTTCCACCAGATGGGGATCGAATACACGGGCTCGGACTCGCCCATGGCGGACGCCGAGGTGATAAGGTTCAGCCTCGACTACTTCAGGATGCTGGGCATCAAACAGGTGAAGGTGCACCTCAACTCGATAGGGTGCCCGGAATGCAGGCCCCGCTACAAGGAGGCGCTCAAGGACGCCTACAGGCCGAACCTGGAGGCGCTCTGTGAATCGTGCAAGAAGAGGTTCGATGCGAACCCGCTGAGGCTGCTGGACTGCAAGTCGCCCGAATGCAGGGCGCTGGTGCCCAATCCGCCTGATGTGGAAGACTTCCTCTGCGATGATTGCCTGGCCCACTTCACGAAGCTGAAGGGCTTCCTTGAGGCGCTGGGCGTGGAGTACGTGAAGGACCCGAGGCTGGTGAGGGGCCTGGACTACTACACCAAGACCACGTTCGAGTTCACATCCGAAGGGCTGGGATCCCAGGACGCGATAGGAGGAGGAGGCCGCTACGACGGCCTCGTCGGGGAAGTGGGAGGGGCGCCCACACCGTCGGTTGGAGTGGCCTGCGGGATGGAACGCCTGATAACCGTGGCTAAGGCCCAGGGGGGCCTCGATGTCGGTCCCGTGAAGCCCGTGGCCTATATGGCGGGGTTGGGGGAGGCCGGGGCCGCCAAGGCCATGGAGCTCGCCTTCAAGCTCAGGGAAACCGGGCTGGCGGCCGAGTTCGACACCGTCGGCAGGAGCCTCAAGGCCCAGATGAAATACGCTGACAAGCTCGGGGCCAGGTTCGTCGCCATAATCGGCGACGAGGAGATGTCGAAGGCGGCGGCCGTCGTCAAGGACATGGCGGAAGGAAGCCAGCGAGAGGTCGGCTTCAATGACCTTGTGCAGCATATCAGGGAACTGATGGGCCGATAGACGGAGGCGAACATTCGCCTTGACTTGCAAAACTTTGGAGGGCATAATCTTTCACAGTAGAAACCGCGCTTTTAACTCAGTCCAGAGAGGCTGGCAAAGGCGGAGTCAGCAGAAGCATGCACTACGAGCCTGCCGGACCTTAAAGGACGGCAGGCCTTTTTTCACGAGGGCCGTCCTGAAGGATGATATGAAGGGGATGATGGAATGGCCGGGTTGCCTTACGATCTTCTGAGCATGGAGGACCTCGACAGACCGCAGATCGAAGCCGTCATGGCGAGGGCTGCGTTCTACAAGAGGAAGGTCTTCGCCGAAAGGGCGAGGATGGACGTCCTGGCGGGGAAGACGGTATCGACGCTGTTCTTCGAGCCGTCGACCAGGACCAGGTGCTCATTCGAGCTGGCGGCCAAGTACCTCGGCGCCGAGGTGCTGAACGTCGAGATATCGACCTCCAGCACCGCGAAAGGAGAAGGACTCAAGGACACGGGTCTCACCCTGCAGATGATGGGGGTGGACCTTTTTGTTATAAGGCACGACGCTTCCGGAGCGGCGAACCTCTTCGCGTCATACGTCGAACCTCCCGTGATAAACGGCGGGGACGGCATGCACGAGCACCCCACGCAGGCCCTGCTGGACCTGATGAGGATGCTAGAGCTCATGGGCTCCGTCGAAGGAAGGAGAGTCGCCATAATCGGCGACATATCCCACAGCAGGGTAGCCAAGTCCGACTGCATATGCCTCGGGAAGATGGGGGCCTCGGTCGTGATATGCGCGCCCCCCACGCTGATGCCGGAAAACCCCGAAGCGCTCGGCGCCGAGGCCACATACGACATGGACAGGGCGCTGGACGGCGCGGACGTCGTCATGATGCTGAGGCTGCAGCTGGAAAGGCAGAGGGCGGGCCTGTTCCCGTCGGTCAGGGAGTACCACAGGCTGTACGGGCTGACCCCGGAGAAGCTCGCGAAGGCCAAGCCAGGCGCATACGTGATGCATCCGGCGCCCATGAACAGGGGCGTGGAGATATCAAACCCTGCGGCCGACGGGGCGCAGTCGCAGATCAACCAGCAGGTCACCTGCGGCGTCGCGGTAAGGATGGCGCTCATGGACATGATGATAGGGGAGGGTTGCTGATGAAAGCCGACATCCTCATCAAGGGAGGAAGGGTGATCGACCCTTCCTCCGGAACCGACACGATCGCCGACGTCGCTTTGTACGACGGCCTGGTAGCGGCGGTAGGAAGGCTCGAGGGCGTCTTCGCGAAAGAGACTGTGGACGCCGACGGGATGGTCGTGGCTCCGGGTTTCATCGACCTGCACTGCCACCTCAGGGAGCCAGGCCCGGCCGACGAGACAATAGAAAGCGGCACGCTCGCAGCCGCAGCGGGCGGCTTTACGGCCGTATGCGCCATGCCCAACACCACACCACCCGTGGATAGTCCTGCGATGGTCGAATTCATAAGGCTCAAGGCGGCTAGCGAGGCGAACGTCAGGGTCTTGCCGATAGGCACGATAACGAAGGGCCGGCAGGGCCTGGAGCTCGCGGAGCTTGCGCTGATGGCCGAGAAGGGCGCAGTCGCCTTCTCCGACGACGGAAGCCCCGTCGCGGACGGGGAGATGATGAGAAGGGCGCTTGAGTACTCGAAGATAGTAAGGAGGCCGATCATCGAGCACTGCGAGGACATGTCGCTCACGAACGGCGGGGAAGCCAACGAGGGGCCCGTGACCACGTGGCTCGGCCTGAACCCGATACCCAGGGCCTCGGAGGAGTGCATGGTGGCAAGGAATCTCGTCCTTGCGATCAGGACCAGAGGCAGGCTGCATCTGGCCCACCTCAGCACCGAGCTGTCCATCAGCCTGTTCAATTGGGCGAAAGGCTACGGGGCGGACATCACTGCCGAGGTTGCGCCTCACCACCTGGCCCTTACGGAAGCCCTGCTTGCCGGATACGAGACGTACGCGAAGGTGAACCCTCCGCTAAGGGGCGAGGAGGACCGCGCGGCCGTGGCGCTCGCGGCAAAGAACGGCCTCATCGACGCGATAGCCACCGACCACGCGCCTTGGTCGGACGAGAAGAAGAAGAAGGAGTTCAGGTCAGCGCCAAACGGCATCTCCGGGCTGGAGACGGCGGTGGCCATGTCGTGGACCGCGCTCGTAAATGGGCTCGGCATGGCACCTTCCGACTTCGTGGCCCGTTTCACGACCGGGCCGGCCAGGGTGCTGGGCTTTGCGCCTCCGAGCCTTTCGGAAGGATCGGCGGCCGACATCACGATAATCGACCCCAAGACGGTAAGGGCCGTAGAACCGAGGGATTTCGCCTCCCGGGGCAAGAACAGCCCGGCCGGAGGCATGCAGCTTTCGGGCTGGCCGCGCGCCACGATAATCTCAGGAAGGGCGGCCATGCTCGACGGCGTGGTCAGGAGGTGGCGGGTTTGATTGCGTACCTGGCTCTAAAGGACGGTACGGTATTCAAGGGAAAATCTATAGGACTGGTAGGGAAGGCGTCGGGCGAGGTCGTGTTCAACACGAGCATGACCGGCTACCAGGAGATGCTGACCGACCCTTCTTACGAAGGCCAGATGATAGTCATGACATATCCTATGGTGGGCAACTACGGCACCAACCACAAGGACGTCCAGTCCTCGCGCTGCCATGCGAAAGGCCTCATGGTGACCGAGCTGTGCGGCCAGCCGTCGAACTACAGGGCTGAGAAGAAGCTGCACACCTACCTCGTCGAAAACGGCGTCGTCGGCATGAAGGGGGTCGACACCAGGTCGCTCACCCTGCACATAAGGACCTGGGGCACAATGCCCGGGATCATCGCGTGCGAGGCGGACCCGTCCGCGCTCGCGGAAGAGGCGAAGGCCCTTCCCGCGTTCGGAGGTCCCGAGCTTGTCAGGTCGGTGACGACCGAGAGGGCCTACGAGGCCGGGAACGGACCCAGGACCGTATCGCTTTTCGACTTCGGCGTGAAGGCCAACGTGATCGATTCCCTTGTGAACCTCGGCCTTAAGGTGAGGGTCCTGCCGGCTTGGGCTACGGCCGAGGAGGCACTCGAGGGGGATGTCGTCGGAGTCGTGCTCTCCAACGGCCCTGGTGATCCCAATGACGCAAGCTACGCCCTCGGACCGATAAGGCGGATACTCGAGACGGGCATGCCGGTGATGGGCATATGCCTGGGGCACCAGCTGCTGGGGCTCGCGACGGGGGCCGGCGCGGTGAGGATGAAGTTCGGGCACAGGGGCGCCAACCACCCCGTGAGGGACGTCGAGACCAACAGGTGCTACATCACGTCCCAGAACCACGGCTACGCCCTCGACCCCGAGGGCCTCTGGGACGACTGGAAGATAACGCACTACAACCTGCACGACGGCACGGTGGAGGGCATGAGGCACAAGAGGCTGCCGGCCTTCTCGGTGCAGTTCCATCCCGAGGCGTTCCCGGGACCCGGGGACACGTCGCACATATTCGAGCGGTTCATGAGCATCGTCGACGAGAGGGGTGGGATCTATGCCAAGAGATAATTCGATAAAGAAAGTGCTGGTGATCGGATCCGGGCCCATCGTCATCGGCCAGGCGGCCGAGTTCGACTACGCCGGCTCCCAGGCCTGCCGCTCCCTGAGGGAGGAGGGCATAAGCGTAGTGCTCGTCAACTCCAACCCAGCCACGATCATGACCGACGCGGACATGGCGGACAAGGTGTACCTGGAGCCGATAACGCCCGAGGCCGTTGAGGAGATAATCGAAAGGGAAAGGCCCGACGGCATGCTGCCCACACTTGGAGGCCAGGTGGGGCTGAACATGGCGGTCGAGCTGGACAGGAGGGGAGTCCTCGCGAAGTACGGCGTCAAGCTGCTGGGAACTCCCGTGGGCTCGATACAGAAGGCCGAGGACAGGGAGCTTTTCAAGGAGACGATGCAAGAGCTCGGAGAGCCAGTGCCCGGAAGCGGCATAGTGGGCGACGTCGAAGAGGCGGTCGGACTCGCCGAGGCGATCGGCTATCCCGTCATAGTGCGCCCAGGCTACACCCTCGGCGGCACGGGCGGAGGCTTCGCGTCGAACCCAGAGGAGCTGGCCCAGGTGGCGTCCAAGGGCCTGATATACTCCATGAACAGGCAGCTTTTGATCGAAAGGAGCGTCGCAGGCTGGAAGGAGATCGAGTTCGAGGTCATCAGGGACTCGGCCGACAACTGCATCGTGGTCTGCTCCATGGAGAACGTGGACCCGGTCGGCATACATACGGGCGACAGCATAGTCGTGGCCCCGACCCAGACCCTCTCCGACAGGGACTTCCAGATGCTCAGGAGCTCGGCAATAAGGATAATAAGGGCTTTGAAGATAGAGGGCGGCTGCAACATACAGTTCGCGCTGGACCCTGACAGCGCGGCCTACTACCTCATCGAGGTGAACCCAAGGGTCAGCAGGTCGTCGGCCCTCGCGTCTAAGGCCACGGGCTATCCGATAGCGCGTGTCGCATCGAAGATCGCCCTGGGCCTTACGCTGGACGAGATAGTAAACGGCGTCACCGGCAACACGTCCGCTATGTTCGAGCCGGTGGTCGACTACGTGGTGGCCAAGGTCCCGCGCTGGCCCTTTGACAAGTTCAAGGGGGCAGGTCGCAAGCTGGGCTCGCAGATGAAGGCGACAGGAGAGGTGATGGCGCTCGGCAGGAACTTCCCCGCGGCGCTCCTTAAGGCCGTAAGGTCCCTTGAGGCGGGCTTCACGGGGCTTCTCGTGCCCGAGATGGAGAGGATGGACATCGACACGCTCCTTGCGAAGATGGGAAGGGGCGACGACGAGAGGATATTCGCGGTGGCCGAGGCGCTAAGGCGAGGCATCAGCATCGAGCAGGTGCACGCCGCCACCAAGATCGACGTGTTCTTCCTCGACAACATCGAGCACATAGTCTGGCTCGAAGGCCAGCTATCGTCGAAGCGCAAGTGGACCCAGGAGGACTGGCTAAAGGCCAAGAAGTGCGGCTTTTCCGACTATCAGCTCTCGAGGATGCTAAACTGCACCGAAGACGAGCTAAGGCAGCAAAGGACGCGTCGCGGCCTGGCCGCCTGCTACCACATGGTCGACACATGCGCCGGAGAGTACGAGGCGAGGACGCCCTACTTCTACTCGGCGTACGGGGAGGCCAGCGAGGCGGCCCCAACTGACCGCAGGAAGGTCATAGTGCTGGGCTCGGGCCCGATAAGGATCGGGCAGGGGGTGGAGTTCGACTACTGCTCCGTGCAGGCGTCGCTTTCCCTGAGGGCCATGGGATACGAGTCGATAATAATAAACTCGAACCCCGAGACGGTGTCGACGGACCCGGACACGTCGGACAGGCTTTACTTCGAGCCCCTGACGCTCGAGAACGTGCTCGACGTTATAGACAACGAAAAGCCCCTGGGTGTGATGGTCCAGTTCGGCGGCCAGACGGCGATCAACCTGGCGGAGCCGCTGGCGGCGTACGGGGTGGAGATACTGGGCACTTCGGTCGAGGACATCGACGCTGCCGAGGACAGGGAGAAGTTCGATGCGCTCCTGGAGGAGCTGGGGCTCGCAAGGCCCGCGGGCAGGATGGCCCGCACCAGGTCCGAGGCGCACGGCATAGCCGCCGAGCTCGGCTTTCCCGTGCTGGTGAGGCCGTCGTACGTGCTCGGCGGCAGGGCGATGGAGATCGTATACAACGAAACCGACCTCGAAGAGTACCTCAACGAGGCGGTCAAGCTGTCGAACGAGCACCCAGTGCTGGTCGACAGGTACCTCCTGGGGCGGGAGGTCGAAGTCGACGCGGTCTGCGACGGCAGGGAAGTGCTGATCCCCGGCATCATGGAGCACCAGGAGAGGGCGGGGGTGCACTCCGGCGACAGTACGGCAATCTATCCGACCGTGAACCTCACCGAGCAGGAGAAGGAAGAAATTGTAAAGACGACGGTGAGGCTCGGCAGGGCGCTTAAGGTCAAGGGCCTCATGAACGTGCAGTACGTGATACACAAGGGCAAGCTATACATAATCGAGGTGAACCCGAGGGCGAGCAGGACCGTGCCGTTCATGAGCAAGGTCACGGGAATACCGATGGTAAGGCTAGCCACCGCCGCGTCTCTTGGCACAAGCCTCAGGGAACAAGGATACGAGGGCGGCCTGTACAGGCAGGCCGACGTCTATGCAGTGAAGATGCCGGTGTTCTCGTTCAACAAGCTCACGGACGTGGAGATATCCCTAGGGCCCGAGATGAAGTCCACCGGCGAGGTGATCGGCCTGGACAAGGACTACAGGAAGGCGCTCATGAAGGCCTTCCTGGGCGCGGGCTACAGGATACCCGAGCGCGGAGCAATACTCGCAACGCTCGCCGACAAGGACAAGGCGGAGGCCCTTCCGATAATCAGGGGCTACTCCGAGCTGGGATTCGCCGTGTGGGCCACACCGGGGACCGCGAAGTTCCTAAGGGATAGCGGCATACCCGTGTTCGAAGTCGGCAAGATCGGCTCGGCCGGCCGCGACGTCCTGGGGCTCATAAGGTCAGGTGAGGTGGGCCTCGTCATAAACACCCCCGCAAGGGGAAAGGAGCCCGTAAGGGACGGCTTCAGGATCAGGAGGGCGGCCGTGGAGTTCAACCTGCCGTGCATGACGTCGCTCGACACGGCGTCTGGCCTTCTTGAGGTGATAAGGCACATGAAAGGCGCGGGAAAGGACGGAAGGCTCGGCGTGAGGTCTTTGAAGGAGCATGTCGGGATATCCTGAAGGAGGACTGCCAGTGTCAGGTATGGTTTATGAAGAGGCGAGGCTGGTCGGCTCGGCAGACATAGCCGAAGGGATGAAAAGGATGACTTTCCTGGCCCCCGGCATCGCGAGACGCGCAAGGCCCGGCCAGTTCGTGATGGTATCCACCGAAGCAAGGGGGACCCTGCTGGCAAGGCCGCTGGGAGTCTCCGGGGCGGACCCTGAGGACGAGTCGCTGACCCTGAGGTTTGCGGTCGTAGGGAAGGGGACGAGCTGGCTTGCCGAGAGGCGCAACGGCGATGCCGTCAGGATGTACGGCCCGCTGGGGCACGGTTTCACGACGGGGGCGAAGGACTGCGTGCTTATAGGGGGAGGGACCGGCCTTGCGCCGCTTTTCTTCCTCAAGGAAGAGATAGAGCGCGAGGGAGGAAGCGCGCTTCTGCTGGCCGGCGCGAAGGACCGCTTATGCCTTATGGAATCGGACGTTTTGGAATCGGGCTGTGTGATAGCCACCGAGGACGGTAGCCTCGGCGAGCGCGGGCTCGTCACGGGCCCGCTGAGGCGCCTGACGGCGGGAAGGCGGTTCGACATGGCCTACGCTTGCGGGCCGGTGCCGATGCTGAAAGCCGTCAAGGACGCCTGCGCGCAAGCGGGGCTTCCTCTTGAGGTGTCGTTGGAGACGAGGATGGGCTGCGGGGTGGGGGCATGCAACGGCTGCACCTGCGACCAGGCCGTAAAGGACGGGGCCTGGCTCAAGGTCTGCAAGGACGGACCTGTGTTCAGGGCGGAGGAGGTCTTGAGGTGAGCGAAACCCTTGCGACCAAGCTGTTCGGATTGGAACTGAAGAACCCCGTGATGAGCGCGTCTGGTACGTTCGGCTTCGCGGACTGCTACAAAGACTTCTTCGATCCGGCCATAATGGGCGCCGTCGTGGTCAAGGCGGTCACACCGCTTCCAAGGGCGGGCAACCCTCCGCCCAGGACATCGGAGACGCCCTCCGGGATGCTGAACGCGATCGGGCTCGAAAATCCCGGCCTGCGCGCATACCTGGAGAAGATAGCCCCGTCGCTGAGGCGGATAGGCACCAAGGTCATAGTCAACGTCGCGGGCTCCACCATAGATGACTACGTCGAGGTGGCAAGGGCCGTCGAGGAGGACGGCAGCGCCGATGCGCTCGAGATCAACATATCGTGCCCGAACGTGAAGGAAGGCGGCCTCGCTTTCGGCTCCACCGCGAAGGGGGCCGCGGCGGTGACCGAAGCCGTGAGGCGGGCGGTGGGCATGCCCATCATACTGAAGCTTTCGCCGAACGTCACCGATATTACAGAAATCGCGTCCGCGTGCGAGGCGGAAGGCGCAGACGCGCTGTCCATGATCAACACGCTGCTCGGGATGAGAGTCGACATCAAATCGAGAAGGCCGTACCTTGCGAACGCCACGGGGGGCCTCTCGGGACCTGCCGTAAGGCCAGTAGCCGTCAGGATGGTATGGCAGACGGCACAGAAGGTATCGATACCAATAATCGGCATGGGTGGCATATCCTGCGCCGAGGACGCGCTCGAGTTCATGATGGCGGGAGCGACGGCGGTGGCGGTGGGCACCGCCCAGTTGGCGGACCCGACGGCCATACCGGGGATAATCGAAGGGCTCGAGCGTTACGCCAAGGACGAGGCCCTGGCCTCGATAGGGGAGATAGTGGGGGCGGCCTGCCCTGGAAGGAAGGTAGTAAGATGAGGATGAACGAAAGGCTTATTGTCGCGCTGGATTATCCGGTGTGGCCGGATGCCGCGAAGCTGGTCGGCTCGCTTCCCGACGCGAGCCATTTCAAGGTCGGGCTGGAGCTCTACCTTGCAAGCAGGGGTGAGGCCGTCAGGGAGCTCAAGTCGATGGGCAAGAGGGTGTTCCTCGACCTGAAGTTCCATGACATACCGCAGACGGTGGCAGGCGCCGTGGGGCAGGCCGTACTTAGCGGCGCCGACATGATAAACGTGCATGCCTCGGGAGGTCCGGCCATGATGAAAGCCGCACTGGCCGCAAGGGACCGGGCTTCGGAAGGGATGGCAAAGCCTCTTCTGATCGCCGTGACGGTGCTGACGAGCCTCGACGATACGGACATCAAGCTGGTGGGCTTCGCCGACGCGACGGCCTCAGACGCTGCGGTAAGGCTTGCCGAGCTTTCGAAGGGCTGCGGCATGGACGGGGTAGTTTGCTCCCCGCACGAGATCAGGCCGATGAGGCAGAGGTTCGGAAAGGACTTCAAGCTCGTCTGTCCCGGAGTGAGGCCTTCCTGGTCCGAGAAGGGGGACCAGAAGAGGGTGTTCACGCTGGCCGACGCTATGGGGGAAGGCGCCGACTACATAGTCGTGGGCAGGCCTATAACCAGGGCCGAGGACCCACTTGCGGCCTATAGGTCTATTATCCGGGAGATGGAGGCGGGCACAGATGGAAGATAGGGATGTAATCAAGGCCTTCGAGGACAACGGGGCCATGCTGAAAGGCCATTTCCTGCTCACTTCGGGCAGGCACAGCGACAAGTACCTCCAGTGCGCGCTAGTAACGCAGCACCCGGACCTATGCGCAAAGCTCGCCGGTGAGATCGCGGCGAAGCTTCCCAAGGGCAAGGTCGACGTGTCCATAGGCCCCGCGATGGGCGGCATCACGCTGGCCTACGAGGTGGGAAGGGCCTTGGGCTCAAGGGCCATCTTCGCCGAACGCGAAGAAGGCAGGATGACCTTGAGGAGGGGCTTTTCGCTGAACCCGGGGGAGAAGGTCGTAGTGTGCGAGGACGTGGTCACTACCGGAGGCTCGGCGAAGGAAGTGGCCGACATGGCCAGGGAGGCGGGCTGTGACGTAGTCGGGATAGCGTGCCTGGTGGACAGGAGCGGAGGGAAGGCGAACCTGGGATACCCCCTCTATAGCGTGCTCAAGATGGAGGTCCTGTCGTGGACGGCCGAGGAATGCCCGCTTTGCAAAGAGGGCTCCTTCCCGTACAAGCCTGGGTCGAGGAAATCCTAGCGGCCCGGCTGCCGCAAGGGACCTAAGGGCCGCCCGTAAACTTGACGCAAGCCCTAGCTCTACCGCTTGGCGCTCTTTAGGTGTAGAATATAGACAGACGAACGGAATATGTGTCGCGATATTGACCCTGTAGTGTACGTATTGCAACGGGACTTTCTTCCTACAAGCTAAGAAACGGAAGCCCTCATCGATCAGTGGCTCGCATGCCGCACAAGTCGCGGATCCGAAAAGCTGAAAGTGGGACATCCACCTGTCGGGGACAGGGAAGAAAAGCATCGCAATACGGCACCGCGGGGTCTTGTCATATGCCGGAGGGAGTGGGGCAGTGTCCCGGATGCTATTCGAAGCTGGTGTCGAAACGATGCCGCTTGCGGCGAGGATGAGACCGAGGAGCCTGGACGAGATAGTGGGGCAGGACCACCTGCTCGGCAAGGGGAGGCCACTGAGGAGGGCCATCGAATCGGACAGGCTCGGCTCGATCGTGCTGTACGGCCCGCCGGGTTCCGGGAAGACCACGATAGCCGACGTGGTCGCCGAGATGACGAGCTCCAAGTTCGTGAGGCTCAATGCCGTGTATTCGGGGGTCGCGGACATAAGGAGGGTCATCGGGGAGGCGAGGGACGACCTGGCCATGAGGGGGACGAAGACCGTCGTCTTCATCGATGAGATACACCGTTTCAACAAATCACAGCAGGACGCACTGCTGCCCGCCGTGGAGGACGGTTCCATTACGCTGATCGGCGCCACCACCGAAAACCCGTTCTTCGACATAGTGGCCCCGCTCGTCTCACGTTCCAGGATATTCATGCTGAAACCGATAGGCCACGAAGCCCTCCTGACGCTTCTGGAGAGGGCTTCGAGTGATTCCGAAAGGGGCCTTGGCGCAAGCGGCCTTGCTTTCGACGAGAAGGCGCTAGAATACATAGCCAAGCACGCCGGAGGGGACGCCAGGATAGCGCTGAACGTGCTGGAGATGGCCTCCATCGCCGCCGAAGGGCCCGAGGTGGGGCTTGACCTGGTGTCGGAGATACTCGGAAGGACGCTGCTGAAATATGACATGCAGGGTGACATCCACTACGACGTGATCTCGGCCTTCATCAAGAGCATGAGAGGCTCGGACCCCGATGCCGCGTTGCATTATCTCGCCCGCATGCTCGAATCCGGCGAGGATCCGAGGTTCATCGCAAGGCGCATACTGATCCACGCCTCCGAGGACGTCGGCATGGCCGACCCCACGGCGCTTGGCGTGGCGGCGGCCGCGGCGTACGCCGTAGAGCACGTGGGCATGCCGGAGGCCAGGATAACGCTCGCGCAGGCTACGATACATATCGCCACGGCGCCCAAGAGCAATGCGGTGGTCATGGCGATAGACGCCGCCATGGCGGACCTTAAGGACAAACCCCTTGGACAGGTGCCGGCGCACCTGCAGTCGGGAGGATACAGAGGGGCGGAGCAGCTCGGAAAGGGGATCGGGTACAAATACCCGCACGAATCCCCCGGAGGTTGGGTCAAGCAGCAGTACATGCCGGACGAGTTTTTAGGTTCGACTTACTACAAGCCCCCGGAGACCGGAGGCTACGAGCCCGTCAGGGTGCGGGTGAACCTGTACGTGCACTTTGGGGAAGGATACGTCGCCTACAGGAGGCCGGGCTCAGATACGCCTGAAGTGCCGTGGACGTACGCAAGGACCGGAGAGGGCGTCGGGGAGGCCGCAGGCAGGCTCCTTCTGAGCGTGGGGATCATGACGAAGGGCGATGCGAGGCCTTCTGACGTGAAGGACGGCTTCAGGGCCGGAAGGGCAAGGGACATCACGGTAACGTACGAAGCCTATGTTGAAGGGCCTCCGGAGGCCCTCCCTGAAGGATTCGAGATAGTGACCGGCAAGGCGTTTCCCTGGTGAATCAATCGCTTGACGGGGGATCGTCTAGCGTATCGAAGGCCTTGCTCGGGAAGAACGTGTACCTGGGGCTGTAGGCCTGCATGAGGGAAATGAT
>ERZ795044.2972-NODE-2972-length-14505-cov-4.224983_pt1 | contig 14505 bp, 13 predicted proteins | sample MGYA00375128_ERZ795044 | MGnify/ENA primary metagenome ERZ795044 (study PRJEB30173, sample SAMN05720213) | anaerobic digester metagenome | isolation source: active sludge of municipal wastewater-treating anaerobic digesters | place: USA | collected 2014-12-22 ... | reverse complement strand
TTTCCCGTGGGTGGCACGGTAGATCCTCGTTATTCAAACTGGATCAATCAGGTTACGGCAGATACGTTATCTGTGATGCCCGATAGCTTTTTGGTAGCTGGTGATACTACTGAGTTAGGATTTAAAGGCAATGGATTGAATATCCCGATTAATCTGACGGTTCATTACGAGTTCCTCAAGCGTTTTCGACTAGGAGGAGGGTATTCTTACGAGGCAATGTTTCTTGGGCATTTTAATCCAACAACCTATCAGGATAAAATTGAAGGTTTTAAACCTGAAGGCACCTTTGGCTGGATGCGGAAATACTATGGCATGGCGGGTGTCTCTTTTTATCGACTCGATAAGTTTCTTTTTACTGGTGATCTTCAAATCGGTAATTATAAGCCAGGAAAGAATTTCGATCGCGCTCTCATCACAAAGGGTATGTACTACAATTTAGGGGTCACAATCGAACATGAATTCTCAGAAGATCTCAGAGCTTTTGTAAGACCCTCTTTTGAACTCAAGAAATATACGTTGGATGTGGGTGGAAGTCCGATCGTTCATAAGATGAATGCAGCCTACTTTCAGTTTGGACTTACCTACTCTTTGCCTGAACTCCCTCGTTGTTACCTGAAGGATTGCAAGATTCAAATGAATCACGCACATGGCAATAAGGAGTATCGGAGTAGAGTACATCCCTTCTTCAAAAAACAGAATCCGGGCTATGGCGAAAATCATCCAACGCTGATCAAATATAAGGGTAAAAATAAGCGCAAATTGAACCCTTATTGATCTACCGGTAGGTCCATAAATAATCGCTTATTTTTAGTATAAAATCATTCTTTTCGAGTGCTGTTAAGGCGTAACAATTAGCTAATTTTCTTTACCTTGCAGCCTTATTTTTAAGGCCTTTCAACTGGCTGAAAATGACCCATTTTAACCCAAGGTAAAACGTGGCTGAAGATAGCAGTAATCCTCCCGCGAGGCAGAACATTATTCCAATCAATATTGAAGATGAAATGCGTGGCGCCTACATCGATTATTCGATGTCGGTCATCGTTTCACGAGCTCTACCGGATGTACGTGATGGACTAAAACCCGTTCACCGCAGAGTGCTTTATGGCATGCTTGAGTTGGGAGTAAATTACAACAAGCCATATAAAAAATCTGCCCGTATTGTAGGGGAAGTGCTTGGTAAGTATCACCCCCATGGTGACTCATCGGTATATGATACGATGGTGCGCATGGCTCAGGATTGGTCGTTACGGTATACCCTTGTAGATGGCCAGGGAAACTTTGGATCTATTGATGGAGACTCTCCGGCAGCCATGCGATATACCGAGGCCCGCTTGCGCAGGATCGCTGAAGAATTACTTGCTGACATCAATAAAGAAACCGTTGACTTTCAGTCCAACTTTGATGACTCACTTACAGAACCTACCGTATTACCTGGAAAGGTTCCTAACCTCCTAATTAACGGATCTTCAGGTATTGCAGTGGGGATGGCCACTAACATGGCACCTCATAATTTAACTGAAGTCGTAGATGGAATTATCGCATACATTGATAATAAGGATATTACGATATCTGAGTTAATGAAATACATTACCGCTCCTGACTTCCCCACAGGCGGTATTATTTATGGATATCAGGGCGTGCAAGAAGCGTTTCTTACAGGCCGGGGTCGCATTGTGGTTCGGGCAAAAGCAGAGATTGTTACCACGCCTAATGGCAGGGATCAAATCATTGTAACGGAAGTTCCTTACATGGTTAACAAGGCAGTCATGATTGAAAAGACGGCTGCTTTGATTAACGAGAAAAAACTGGAAGGCATCAGCGATATGCGCGATGAATCCGATCGCGATGGATACCGGGTAGTTTATGATTTGAAGAGAGATGCTATTCCAAACATTGTATTAAACAATCTATTTAAATACACGCAACTTCAGTCTTCATTTGGGGTAAACAATGTGGCTCTGGTGAAAGGCAGGCCTCAGACATTGAATCTCAAGGATTTGATAGTTCATTTTGTTGATCACCGTCATGAAGTGGTGGTTCGCAGAACTAAATTCGAACTCAATGAAGCTGAGAAGCGGGCACACATCCTGGAAGGATATCTGATTGCCCTCGACCACCTCGATGAAGTGATTACCTTGATACGCAATTCCCGCGATCCGGAAGTTGCCAAGGAGGGTTTAATGAAACAATTCAACCTGTCTGAAATTCAATCCAAGGCGATCCTTGAAATGCGTCTTCAACGATTGACCGGTCTTGAGCGCGATAAAATTCAAAATGAATACAATGAAGTGAAGGCGTTGATTGCCCGCCTCAATGAGATTCTGGCCAGCGAACCTGTTCGCATGGGAATTATCAAGGATGAATTAGCTGAAATAAAAGAGCGCTATGGGGACAAGCGCAGAACTGAGGTAGTTCATAGCGATGACGATATTACCCTGGAAGACATGATTGCCAACGAAGAGATGGTGATTACGATTTCCAACCAGGGCTATGTTAAACGTACGTCACTTTCAGAATATCGGATACAAGGAAGAGGGGGCATCGGATCGAAGGCTGCCAGTACCAAGGAGGATGATTTTACCGAGCATTTATTTATAGCCCAGGCACACAATTATCTGCTCATATTCACTGAATTCGGAAAAGTTTATTGGAAAAAGGTGTATGAGATTCCGGAAGGAAATAAGACCTCTAAGGGACGGGCTATTCAAAATCTGCTAAACATTGAGCCAGGCGATAAAGTGAAAGCCGTTCTCAACGTGAAGGACTTAACCGATGAAGCGTACATCAATAATACGTTTGTCATTCTCTGCACAGAGAAAGGAACGATCAAGAAAACTTCGTTGGAGGCGTATTCTAGACCCCGCGCAAATGGCATTACATCGATTACGATCAACGATGGTGACCGCCTGTTAAATGCTGCCTTGACGAATGGTAATAATGATATTATCATTGCAAAAAGTGAAGGTAAGGCAGTGCGCTTTAACGAAAGCGATGTTCGTCCTATGGGCAGGACAGCCTCAGGAGTTCGTGGCGTTACACTGGAATCAGGTGAGGATAAGGTAATTGGAATGGTATGTATTAGCCGTCAGGATGCAAATTTGTTAGTGGTTTCAGAGAAAGGGTATGGAAAACGGTCGTCTATTGAAGATTACCGCATTACCCGAAGGGGCGGAAAAGGTGTTAAAACCATTAACGTTACCGAAAAAACTGGCAAGCTTGTTGCAATTAAGGAAGTTGTCGATAACGATGATTTGATGATTATTAATAAATCCGGAATTAGCATTCGTATCAGCGTAGCAGAGTTGCGCATTATGGGCCGAGCCACACAAGGCGTGCGACTGATTAAACTCAATGAAGACGATGCTATTTCTTCGGTTGAAAAAATTCAGAAGATAGAAGGTGATTTACCCGAAAATAGTAACCCGGTAACAGAATAAACTAAACTAAACTTGAACTAAACCTTACTTGTAAAATGAAAAAGATAGCCATCTTATTAATCGGATTTATTCCGTTTGCTGCCTTGGCACAGAAGGAAATAAAGCCGAGCATCACTAATGCTGAAAAAGCCCTTCGTGCCGGCAAATTTGATGAAGCCAAAAGTATCATTGATGTTACAACCGCCAGCCAGGACTTCATGGTTGACAAAAAGGGACAACCCACAAAAAATGCAGCGAAAGCCTGGTACCTGAAGGGTGTTATCTATGCCGGCTTCGATACAACCAAGGTTGAAAAGTTTAAATCAATCGTACCGGATGGTTTCCCTGTTGCTAAGGAATCCTTCGAAAAAGCTAAAGCAATTGATAATGGAAAGACGCCAGCTTTTCTTAACGATGCTGTTGGCTTTCCCATGATGAACGATCAGATAAGCGCATTTTTGGCCCAGAGTTATTTCAACACCGCTGTTGCTGCTTATCAGAATGATAAGGATTATAAAAAAGCATTTGAATTCACTGAGCGTACACTTTATTTCGTACCAAATGATACTGCGATCATGATGAACGCAGGAATTTTCTTTGCTCCTGCTGCAGGAGAGTATGATAAGGCGATTGCCTTAATAAAGGAGTATCAGGCTAAAGGTGGAAGCTCACCCGATGCCTACATCATGCTATTCAGTATTTACAGAGATCAGAAGAAGGATAATGAGTCCGCTTTAAAGTTAGCACAGGAGCTAGTAGTGAAGTATCCAAACAACAAGGAATACCCACGTTTTGAGTTGGACATGTATGTGAAGATGAACCGACTGCCGGAAGCTAAAGCGGCCATGGAAAAACAGGCAGCTGCGGATCCAAATGATAAAGAGTCTCGCTACTTTCTGGGGGTCATTAGTAGTGAATTAAAGGATCCGGCTGAAGCCAAAAAATGGTTTGAAGAAGCAATTAAGTTAGATCCAAAATATTTCGAACCACAACTTGGATTGGCTGAAGTGATTTATTTTGAGGCTAAGACTGTCAAGGACCAAATGAATCAATTGGGTAACTCAAAAGATGATTTCAATAAGAAGGTTCAATTAGATAAAGTTTATCAGGATAAACTTCGTGTGGCCCTTCCTTATTGGGAAAAGTGTGAAAAGCTTAGCCCTGACGAAGGTAAGGTGCTTGATGTTCTATATTTGATCTATACCGACCTTGATATGACTGCACAGGTAACAAGAATTGAAAAGAGAATGAAGGCCTTGGGTCTTTTAGATTAATCAACTCATTGTTAAAGTAAAGCCCCGGTTTCCATCGGGGCTTTTTTATTGCTTGCGCACTACAACTAAATTAGATCTATTCTGCATAGAGGGCTTCCTTTTGAGCAACAATGTTCTCGCTGGAGATGTATTCATCATACGTCATCAGGCGATCGATATGACCATTTGGAGTTATCTCAATAATGCGGTTGGCAACAGTTTGGGTAAATTCATGATCATGGGTTGTAAACAATACCGTGCCCGGAAAGTCTTTCAGTGCATTGTTGAAAGCGGTAATCGATTCCAGATCGAGGTGGTTGGTAGGTTCATCCAGAATCAACAAATTAGCGCCAGCCAACATCATGCGTGAAATCATACACCGCACTTTCTCACCCCCTGATAATACACTGCACTTTTTAAAAACCTCTTCTCCGGAGAAAAGCATTTTGCCCAGAAACCCGCGGATATAAACTTCATCCCGGTTTTCTTCTTCTGCATATTGGCGCAACCAATCGATCAGATTGTCATTCGATTGGAAATAAGATTCGTTATTGACCGGCAGGTAGGCGGGAGTGATTGTTTGGCCAAATTTGAAACTGCCAGAATCTGGCTTTAATTCCCCAATCAACAGTTGAAAGAGAGTCGTGATCGTTAAGCTGTCTTTACTGAGGAAGGCAATCTTATCGCCTTTGTTTACAAAGAAATCTAACTTTTTAAAGAGAACGGTTCCATTCAGTGAATACGTCAACTCTTCTACGTGCAGAATCTGATCTCCTGCAGTGCGTTTTTGCTGGAAGATAATAGCCGGATATTTCCGGTTCGAGGGTTGAATGTCATCAAGATTAATCTTCTCCAGTAATTTTCTGCGACTGGTTGCCTGCTTCGACTTAGAAGCATTAGCACTGAAGCGAGCAATGAATTCCTGCAATTCTTTTTTCTTTTCTTCAGCCTTCTTATTTGCCGAAGCGCGCTGAGACAATGCTAACTGACTAGACTGATACCAGAATGAATAATTACCTGTATAAAGTCGAATCGCTTTAAAATCAATATCAACAATATGCGTACAAACTGTATCTAAAAAGTGACGATCGTGAGATACAACAATTACAGTATTCTTGAATTCAAGAAGGAAATCCTCAAGCCAACCAATCGTATGCAAATCCAGGTCGTTCGTAGGTTCATCCAGGATTAGAATGTCTGGATTGCCATAGATCGCCTGGGCTAATAATACCCGTACCTTTTCTGAACCACTTAATTCCTTCACCAACTTGTAATGATTCTCCTCGGTTATTCCCAAACCACTCAGGAGGGAGGCGGCATCGGATTGGGCATTCCAGCCATTGAGTTCTGTAAACTCCGCTTCCAACTCAGAAGCTTTGATTCCATCTTCTTCCGAAAAATCAGGTTTGGCATAAATAGCATCCTTTTCCTGCATGATGTTCCACAAATGGGTGTACCCCATCATAACCGTATCAAGCACGGCTACTTCATCAAACTCAAAGTGATTTTGGCGTAACACCGCCATGCGTTTACCCGGATCTATGCTAATCTGTCCACGGGTAGGATCAATATCTCCGGAAAGGATCTTCAAAAAAGTAGATTTTCCGGCACCATTCGCTCCAATAACTCCATAGCAGTTACCGGCAATGAATTTCAGATTCACTTCATCAAAAAGTACCCTCTTACCAAACTGAAGGGTGACATTATTGGCTGCAATCATGTAAAATTTATAAAATAAGCCGCAAAGGTAAGGAAAACACTGATAATTAACTTCATACACTCAAAGTCAAACCTGATAATTCGCATCGCACGACCTGCGCTAGATTATATGTGGCACTGACTTTTATCATTTTTTACCTATAAATTCTGGTATAATATCGTGAGTTCATTAAACATAAATCTTATGAAACCAAGCCACTTTTCTGCGGGGCAAAATAATAGCCTCATTTTCCTGCGCATCCTGATCGGATGGCACTTTTTATACGAAGGAGTATTGAAATTATATAACCCCGCCTGGACCTCAAAAGGGTACTTGCTTAGTGCCTCTTTTCTGAAACCTTTCTTTACCTGGATCTCCGGAGATTCCTTTATTACTGTGGTAGACACTCTGAACATTGTAGGATTAATTGCTGTGGGTGCCGGCTTAATACTAGGTCTTAAAATTCGGTGGGCATGTATTGGTGGTATCTTGTTACTCGCTTTATATTATCTGGCTCATCCTCCTTTCCCTGGACTTGAGCAAGGACCAGCCGAAGGAAGCTATTGGATTGTAAACAAAAATCTGATCGAGATGGCAGCGCTTTTAGTGCTTTACCAATTTCCATCTTATGTATCCTTTGGAATTGAACGGTTCTTTAACAGGAAAAAAACAGAAACAGCCAACGGCTAATACTTTACCCTAAAGAAACAGACTATGAAAAACGAAGATTCTATATTCAATTCATGGAGCAGGCGCGACATGTTGAAAAGCCTTGCCGGGATTCCAGTATTAGGCACCGTTTGGTTTGCCGGAGCGAAGCTTACTACTTCCGCAAAGCAAGAGAAGCAATTCTTACTCGAAACGCTGAATATTAAAGCTGCGGCACCACCACCAACAGGACCAATGACGGGTAATCCGATCCGGTTAGGAATTATTGGTTTCGGAATTCGCGGTGAACAATTATGCCGCGCGTTGGGATTTGCTACCAAACAGTGGCTTGCTGATATGAAAGCTGCAGCTGAGAAAAATCCGAACGATACCCGGCTAAAAGAATTTTTAGATCAGGAGAATCTGAATATCAAGATCACCGCTGTGTGCGATATTTTTGATGTGAATGCTGAAAGGGTCATTGACTCATTTTCAACACCTGAAAATAAGGTGAAACGTTATGCTACTCATAAGGAGTTGGTTAGCAGTGGCGATGTTGATGCCGTTGCCGTTCCGACCCCTGACCACTGGCATGCACCCATTGCTATGGATGCTATTAATGCCGGAGTGCATGTGTATGTAGAAAAACCAATGACACACAATGTTTCAGAAACGTATGCGCTGAGAGAAACTGTGCGCTCCAATCCGAAAATTGTATTTCAGGTTGGGCATCAGCATCGCCAAACGCAAAGTTTCCTAACTGCCATGGATATCATCAATAAGAAAACGCTGGGCCACGTTTCGTTGGTAACAACCAATACGAACCGTAATGATGACAATGGGGCATGGCAATATGATATTCATGAAAAGGCTTCGCCAGAAACCATTAACTGGGATATGTTCCTGGGCAATGCACCAAAAGTACCCTTTAACAAAGAACACTTTTTCCGTTGGAGAAAATGGTGGGCCTATGGATCTGGTCTGTCCGGGGACTTATTAACCCATGACTATGACAGAATCAACTGTCTGCTTAAAATGGGAATTCCAGCTTCTGTGATGGCTTCAGGCGGAATTTACACACACCGCGATGGCCGCAATGTTCCTGATGTTATGCAGGTAAATATGGAGTTTCCTGATTTCAGCACAGGTGGCAGCCAGGAGGAAGGCAAGGAAAAGGGGATGACGTTTGTCTATAGTGCCACGTTAGGAAATCAGTTTGATCGCGGCACCTACCTGATGGGTCATGATGCTACGATGGAGCTCGGAAACATGATAAGCATTTATGCAGACGCGCGAAGCACCCGGTTTGCTGATATGATTAAGGATAAACGAATTGATCCAAGTGTTCCTGTATATCAATACAATCCGATGGCAAACGCAACGGATGCGGTTACCTCAGCTACCGCTAAGTATTTTGCAAACAAGGGATTACTCTGGACCTATCGCGATGGAAAACGTGTGGATTCAACGTTCTTGCATATGCGCGAGTGGCTGAGTTGCATTCGCAATGGCGGCATTCCAAGTTGCAGTATAAACGAAGGATTCCAGGAAGCCATATCTGCACACATGGCCGGCTTGTCATACAAATTAGGTCGCAGAATTGAATGGGATAAGGAGAGTGAAAAGATTATTGCCAAACCCGGTGAGGATCTTGACGCAGCCCTGTTAAGTTCGGGCGATAAAGTAGTGGTTTAGCCTAATCGTCCACACTAAACGAGCCCCTTATGTAGCTGCATAAGGGGCTTTTTTTATACTAATTGAGTATTGATGACGTAGGTCATTTTTATTACGAACCAACAGAAGTAATATCGGGTAGTCAATAAGAGGAATAAAATTACTTGAGATTGATAAAATTTTAAACCCAGGAGTTATGAAAACCACGAAGCAATTGGGAGTTTGGATGGATTACTCCACCGCCTATGTTATGGAGTTGAAAGGTGATTCGATTAGTACTACTGTAGTAGAGTCTGAATTTACCTGGGAAGAAAAGCAGCACAGCTTTTTCAAGAATGAAGGCAAGATGCATAATAAGGAAAGGCAGTTGCATACAAACTATTACAAAAAAATAGCCGACCTGGCTAAAGGGTTTGATGAAGTTGTATTGTTTGGACCCAGCGATGCTAAAACGGAATTATTCAACCTGTTAACTGCAGACCCCGAATTTAAAAAAGTAAAACTGAGCGTAGAAACAGCACATAAGCTGAGTGAAAATCAACGGGAAGCATTCTTAAAAAATCATTTTCATCCAACTATACATTCAGCTGTATTGTAAAATAAACTGATAGCAATGAAAACCGAAGAAACCACTGAAACAAACATCCTGCAAAAAGTAACTGAGAAGCTATTGGCTGCACAGCAGGAGATTGACGAACTGGCACTTCAACTTGCCTTGGGTAAGGCCGATGCAAGGGATAAGTTTGAAGAAATAAAAAGTGAGTTTAGATTAAAGGTAGGCGAGCTCAAGAATATACTTGCTAACCCAGCCGAAAACTATTTGAGCCCCGAAGTAAAAGCTAAAATCGAAGAACTTGAATTACAACTGGCTTTGGGTAAGGCTGACTCTAAAGATCTTTTTGAAGGGCAGAAGAAAAAAATAATGAACGCCCTGACTAACCTCGAAGAAGATATTCAAAAGAACTGGCGCAGAATAAAGGCTCCTGATTTCTTTGTGCATGAGGTGGAACAATTTAAGCTCAAAATGGAAATCCTGCGATTGCGTTTTAGACTCAAGAAATTCGATGTAAGGGATGACTATCGAACCCGGATGCAAACAGTGCGCAGGGAAATCAAAAAGATGACATCCAAGGCAAAAGACAGGATTAATGCCCGGCAAGAAAAGTATGATGACTTTAAATTTGAGATTTCACTGGCCTATAAGCACATAAAAAATGCAGTAGAAAGTCTAAACTAAATGAAACACATTGCGCACTCTAAATTTGAATCTATTACCTGGGTAGCCTCCATTGTGCTGCTGCTATTTATTGGTATCTCTGCCAGTTTAGGTGGGTTAGCATTGGTTATTGATCCTACAGGTAATACCCTGGGGCTTAGTGTGAGAGGGTTGAGTGAAACTTTTTTTACTGATTACGAAGCCCCAGGGATGATTCTGTTTTTTGCGGTCGGTATTTTGATTCTGATAACATCCGTTGTTACGATGATGAAACGCCCCATTTATCCAACTTTGATATTTATTCAAGGGGCTATCTTAACAGGCTGGATATTAGCTCAGGTTTATATGTTGCCTGAAAATCATATTTTACAGTTGCTTTACTTTCTATTGGGATTGTTTCTGATGTTATTAGGTAACTTTCAAAGAAGTAAACGTGCACTTTAACGAAAGTACCAATCTGTGGATACCTTAACACATGTGGCCCTTGGAGCTTGTATCGGGGAGCTTCTGGCCACCAAGCGTATCGGTAAAAAAGCGTTGGTGTTTGGCGCGCTGGCGCAATCCGTTCCTGACTTTGATTTTGTTTTTTCATTTTGGCTCGAGCCCTCTACCAATGTGCTTGCCCACCGGGGCTTTACTCATTCCTTTCTTTTTGCGTTTCTTATTACACCCATACTCGCCTGGGCTGCACAACGAGGGTGGGGCAATACTCAAACAACCTTTAAATACTGGTTAACATTCTTTGGTATTCAGGTGCTTGTACACTCAGTGTTGGATGCTTTCAATGCTTATGGTACGGGCTGGTTTGAACCCTTTAGTCGCGCTCGGATCTCGTTTCATACTCTCTTTGTTGCTGATCCGCTTTTTTCAATTTCATTGGGTTTAGCTACGTTGTTCCTTATAGCTACCACTATTGAAAACAAGAGTCGGGTCTATTGGGCTATGGGCGGAATTGTTGTGAGCGCATTTTATTTAGGTTATGCATTGACCAATAAATTGACCGTTGACAAAGCAGTTAGGGCATCCCTCTTTGAACAGGGAATAAATGCCAACCACTATTTTACAACGCCAACACCGTTTAACAATTTGCTTTGGTATGTGGTGGCGAATAATGATTCAGGAAGTTATGTTGGCTATCATTCAGTTTTTGATAAACAACCTATTTCGTTTGAATTCTTTCCCCGTCAGGATTCACTTCTGCACAGTACCAACAATAAGGAGGAAGTAAATCGACTTAAGCGATTTTCGCAGGGCTACTATACGGTGGAGCTGAAAGGGGATACCCTTATTTTTAATGATCTGCGATTTGGCCAAATGATTGGTTGGCAACAACCACGGGCTGGCTTTGTATTTCACTATTACCTTAATCCCAACCTGGATAATCACCTGGTGTTGCAACGTGGGCGTTTTGCCAATTGGGATTGGAATGCTACCCAATCGCTGATTCAGCGAATGCGTGGTCTTGACTGATTCAATTCTTTTCCCTCTTGAAATAGAACGTAAAAATGAAAAAGATAAATCGCACCGATTCATAGGATAACCGATATATGAAGGTGTCAAACAGATTGGTTTTTTTAGCAAATGATTCCGTTGTAACCAGATCACAATCCCGAAGGATAATTTCTTCCAGTACTTTGTCTACCTGTAGTGCGAAAGGTTGACTGTGCACATCCAAGTTCAACTCGAGGCTGGCATAGGCACTGATGTTATTGAAATTATAAGATCCTATGGTTACCCATTGCCCATCATACGTTGCAATTTTACCATGCAAAACTTTCTTTCGGTATTCGTAGATTTCAATGTTTCGTCTCAATAGCCATGGATAAAAAAAGCGTTCGGCCGATTTGGCTAAGGCGACATCCGAGAGTTTTGTAAGAACCAATCTGATTTTCACGCCCCGTTTGGATGCCGCTGTCAGATTATTTCTAAACACGCGCCCCGGTAAAAAGTAACTTGATAGGATCGTAATCTGAGACTGCGCCCGGTGAAACATTTCGAGATAGCTTCTCGAAATTTGATTTCGGTTGCGTACCCAGTCATTGATGCGCATTCGTATGTAGCAATCAGGTCCTTCATTAAAAGGTGTGCGCATGGCGGATAGAAGCGCTGATTTTTTCTGACTTCTGAACCACATCTGCACGCACCGATTATGCAGGTCCGTTGAAATTTGTCCCTTCACATAAACCGCCCAATCAAGCCAGGCGGGTTGTTCCGGACGATCATTGTAATGATTACTGATGTTGATGCCGCCCACAAGACTGTGCAATCCATCGGCAACAAAAACCTTATGATGCATTCTTCGGCCAATGTAAAACCGACTACTTTTAAACAGTGGTTCAAACCAGCGGAAGTAAATACCAGCCTTGCGGATGTTCACGATCATTTCAGGTTCCAGTGAGCGGGAGGCATACCCATCCAGCAGCATGTAAACTTTTACTCCACGCCAGGCAGCCCGCATAAGTGCTTCGGTGATGCGGGTGCCGGTTTCATCCGCTTCATAAATGTAGATCTGCAGGTGAATCGATTCCTTCGCCTCGTCAATCAATCTCACAAGCAAATCAAAATAGGCTGAACCACCACTGACCAGCTCGATGGTATTGTGGGCAGTATACCCAGTGCCTAATGCGAGGGGTTCCCGGTTCATGTGAGAAATAAACTTATTAGGGCTTGTACCTGTTTAATGAGATGAAACTAAAATCTTAAGCGAAAGCTATGCAAACAATTGAAAATAAAGTAGTGCTGATTACGGGTGGCAGTAAAGGAATCGGGTATGGAATTGCAGAGGCACTGGTGCAACACAATGCCCGGGTGGCTATCACCAGTCGTTCGCAAAAGTCAGCGGATGAAGCAGCAGATCAATTGAACAAGATCGGGAAGGGGTCAGCAATTGGAATCGAAGCCGATGTACGGGATTTCAATTCACAACAAAAAGCGGTAGACCTCGTGCTTAAAAAGTGGGGCCAACTTGATGTAGTGGTTGCAAATGCAGGATTAGGATATTTCGCCTCGGTAGAAACTATTACTATAGATCAGTGGAGGGAAACCATGGATACTAACCTGACTGGAGTGTTTTATAGTGTAAAGGCTTCTGTTGCAGCCTTGAAACAATCTAAAGGCTATATTATAACGATTGCCAGTCTTGCCGGAACTAATTTCTTTGAAGGGGGTGCTGCTTATAATGCTAGCAAGTTTGGCCTTGTTGGATTCACTCAGGCGGCTATGCTTGACTTAAGAAAACATGGGATCAAAGTGGCTACCATCATGCCCGGGTCGGTGGCTACCGAGTTCAATGCTCACGTGCCGTCAGTGCAAGATGCATGGAAAATTCAACCCGAAGATATTGGTCAACTGGTGGTTGATCTCCTTGAAATGAATCCCCGGACATTGCCCAGCAAGATTGAAGTGCGGCCAAGCTTACCAGGCGGTAAATAATTGATTTTAAGGCGTATGTGACCACACCATAAAGCGTTCCTTCATATCTTCCGGAAGCACCGCAATTATGTCGTGCAATTCGCCAGCCGAAACGTAATCAGCTATGGTTTTGATCACTGCTTCAATCCCATCCATGGCATCGGATACACCAGAGAAGTCGCGCCACGCAGACATTCCGTCCAGCTTCATCACTTCCTCACTCAGTTCGTGAAGGGTTTTAATCTTGTTATGATATCGCGAAGGCTGCCAGCCCTCTATATATAATGCTTTAATAACCATGGGCAATTGTGCAAGCAATTGAAACGATTCCTCCACAGTCAAACGATCGCGCAGCGTATGGAGCACACAACGCAACACCCGTCCGGCCCGATCTCGGTTATCTTCATCACCGAGGCGCGCTGCTAAACGATTAACAAACTCATTTCCTTTGGCGGCATGTTTTTCAAAATTGAGTGACATAATGATTCCTGTTTAATGGTTATTCGAGTTCTTCATCACTTACAAGTTTATCCACCGGAACGGTAGCCCGAAGATTCAGTTTTGCTTTATGCTTTTTGATCTGGCTTTCGAGATCAAGCACAACGTTCTCAGCGGCAATCTCAAAACTTTCGGCTTTCTCACTCGCATACAAATCGTTGCCCGGTACAACAAGTCTTGCTTCCACAACAAAGTAATTCTGCTTGTCTTCCTTTTCTTTTTTCAACACGATGTTACCTTGCAGAATCCGGTCAAACACTTTTTCAAGGCGATCAAACTTTTCCTGAATGGCAAGCTCTGTTTTTTCGCTAACCCTGATGTGGGGTGATTGAATTATGTATTGCATATAGTTCAAGGTTTTACCCTTGCTTTAAAAGTGGAAATCAACGAACCAAATTTCTGTTCCTCTGGCTCTTTGATCTTTTACTTATTTGATATGAATGTCTATACCAGAATTTGAAAAACAAATGACGGTCGTCATGTTTGCAGAAAATTAATACCGGGAAGAACTCAGATAAAGTGCGAAATTCCTCGCTCCAGGCCCCGGAGCTCAGCAAGGCCACGCAATCTGCCGATGGCAGAATAGCCAGGGTTGGTCTTTTTATTCAAATCATCAAGCATCTGGTGTCCGTGGTCGGGACGCATAGGAATTGATTGGCCGGTACGTTGCATGAGCGTAACAATTTCTTT
>ERZ795044.2969-NODE-2969-length-14512-cov-6.317078_pt1 | contig 14512 bp, 12 predicted proteins | sample MGYA00375128_ERZ795044 | MGnify/ENA primary metagenome ERZ795044 (study PRJEB30173, sample SAMN05720213) | anaerobic digester metagenome | isolation source: active sludge of municipal wastewater-treating anaerobic digesters | place: USA | collected 2014-12-22 ... | reverse complement strand
CCTGCTGCGCCCCCGGATGCTGCAGCGACGAGAGCGTGACCATCAACCCGATCGGTCGGCGTGTGGCGTCCACGGTCGCCCCTGCGACCGCCACGGCGTCGAGAACCACGACAGCGGCTCTCGACCCGGCCGCGATGGTCGACGACGGCGAGTCGGTGCGCGCCTCGGTGCGTGAGAAGTACGGGGCTGCGGCGCGTAGCGCCGCCGGCGGGGAGAGCGCGTCGTGCGGGTGCGGCCCGTCGTGCTGCGACGGTGGGGCGGAGGTGTGGGACCCCATCACCAGCGACCTGTACGACGCGGGGCAGGTCGAGGGGATCCCCGCCGAGGCGCTGCTGGCGTCGTTAGGGTGCGGCAACCCCACCGCGCTCGCCGCCCTCTCGCTTGGCGAGACGGTCCTCGATCTCGGCTCGGGGGGCGGAATCGACGTCCTGCTCTCGGCCCGCCGAGTGGGGCCCACCGGCAAGGCGTACGGCCTCGACATGACCGACGAGATGCTCGCCCTCGCGCACGCCAACCAGGCGCGGGCCGGCGTCACCAACGTCGAGTTCCTCAAGGGAGAGATCGAGCACATCCCGCTCCCCGACAACAGCGTCGATGTGATCATCTCCAACTGCGTCATCAACCTCTCGGCCGACAAGCCGCAGGTGCTGCGCGAGGCCTTTCGTGTCCTGCGCCCCGGCGGGCGTTTCGCCGTCTCGGACGTGGTGCTACGGGGGGAGCTCCCGACCGAGGTGCAGCGGAGCGTGGCGCTCTACACGGGCTGCGTCTCAGGGGCGCTCCAGGAGTCGGCCTACGCGCGCCATCTGGCCGACGCGGGCTTCACCGACATCGGGATCGAGCCGACGCGCATCTACGACGCCGAGGATGCGCGGGCGCTGATCGAGGGGGCAGGGCTCGACGCGGCGTCGCTGATCCCGGCGGTCGAGGGGAAGGTGATGAGCGCCTTCGTGCGGGGGACCAAGCCCCGTTAGGCTGGCGCCGCGGCGCCTCGCGTGTCACCATTCCCGCTCCTTCAACCCGAACGGGCATGTCCGAGACGCCGCCGCTTTCCCGCCGCCTCGCCGCCGAGGCGCTGGGCACCACCCTCCTCGTGACGGTGGGGACCGGGTGCGTGATGACCAACGTGATCGCCCAAGGGGCCTTGGGGCTGACGGGGATCGCCCTCACCTGGGGGTTCCTCGTCACCGCCCTGATCGCCACGATCGGGGGGATCTCGGGGGCGCACATCAACCCGGCGGTGACGGTCGCGCTGACCGTGACCGGGCAATTCCCGGCGCGTGAGGCGGGGCCGTACATCGCCGCCCAGTGTGCCGGCGCCTCGCTCGGGTCGCTCATCCTGCTGGCCACGTTAGGCAACGTCTCCAACCTCGGCATGACGCTCCCGACCGTTTCGGTGGGGGCGGCGCTGGCGATCGAGTTCTGGCTCTCGTTCGTCCTCATGGCCACGGTGGTCGGCGCCACGGCCGACGATCGATGGGGAGGTGGAGGGGCCGCGGTCGCGATCGGGATGGCGGTGGCACTCGACGTCCTCATGGGCGGGCCGCTGACGGGGGCATCGATGAACCCCGCACGCTCGTTTGGCCCGGCGCTGATCGGGCAGCGATGGGAGTCGCAGTGGCTGTACTGGGTCGCCCCCATCGCCGGCATGACGAGCGCCGCCGCCGTGCTGCGCTGGCTGCGCGGGCGGTAGGCGCGTGCGAGTCCTGGTCCAGCGCGTCTCGCGTGGGGAGGTGCGCATCATCGACGGCGACGGGACGTCGCGCGTGTCCGGACGCATCGGGAAGGGGTTCGTGCTGCTCGTCGGCTTCACGCACGGCGACAGCGAGGAGCAGCTCAAGTGGATGACGGACAAGGTCGTGGGGCTGCGGGTCTTCACCGACGCCGAGGACAAGATGAACCTGGCGTTAGGCGACGTGCAGGGGAGCCTGCTGGTGGTGTCGCAGTTCACCCTGTACGGCGACGCGGCCAAGGGGCGGCGCCCGTCGTTCATCGACGCCGCGCGCCCCGAGGTGGCCATCCCGCTCTACGAACGCTTTGTCGCCATGCTGCGCGCCACCGGCACCCGGGTGGAGACGGGCGAGTTCGGGGCGACGATGGAAGTCGAACTGGTGAACGACGGCCCGGTCACGATCCCGCTGGAGCGCTGAGGTGACGACCCCTCCGTTGCGCGTGATACTCGCCTCGCAGTCGCCGAGGCGGCGCGAACTGCTGGCGCAGGTCGGCATCGCCCACGAGGTGTGTCCGGCCGACATCGACGAGTCGTACCTCCCGCACGAACACCCGCCGGCCCACGCCGAGCGGCTGGCGCGCGAGAAGGCGCGTGTGCTGGCGGTGGCGAACCCCAATGCCGTGGTGATCGGCGCCGACACCATCGTGGTCATCGACGACGAGGTGCTGGGCAAGCCGGCGAGCGTGGCCGACGCCGAGCGCATGCTCACCGCGCTGAGCGGGCGCACGCATTGGGTCTACACCGCGGTTGCGGTGGCGCGCGGCGGCGAGGTGGTGTCGGGGGTCGAGGCGGTCGAAGTCACCTTCCGTCCGCTGGGCGCGGCGCAGGTGCGGGACTACGTCGCGACGGGCGAACCGATGGACAAGGCAGGGGCGTACGGCATCCAGGGCTTTGGCGCCGTCCTGGTGGAGCGCATCCACGGCGACTACTTCGCCGTGATGGGGCTCGCGTTAGGTCGACTGGTGGGGTTGCTGCGCGAGGTCGGCGTGGTGTACCACTTTCGCGGGCTCGAGACCGTGCGCTGAGCTCGGCGCGGCCGGGGGGACGACGACGCGGGGGACGGGATCTGGTGATCCCGTCCCCCGCGCGTCCTTCACTCACCTCTCGGGCGCGTCCACTGCGCCTGTGGTGCGCCCGTCAGTTGCCGGGGCGGCGTCCCATACGATCACGCATCTCCGCCAGGTTCTTGTCGTACAGCTTCTGCTGGTCGGCGGTGAGGATGGTGCGGATCTCGTCCTGCTGCTTGGCCATGACCTCGCGGCGCTTGGTCATCGCTTCCTGCGAAGGGGGCTCGCCCGGGGTCATGGGCGGCATTTCCTTGGCGTACTTGGCCTGGATGGAATCGAGCTTCACCTTCTGGGCGTCGTCGAGCGTGATGTCCTTCATCAGCATTTCCATCATGCGGCCGGGGCCGCGCATCCCGCCCGGGGGCGGACCGCCCTGGGCGTGCGCCGCCGACGGGGCGGCAATGGCCAGCACGACGACGGCAACGGCGAGAGAAATCCACGAACGTTTCACAGGTCCTCCACGGAGGGATATTGGCACGGCGCTCGATACGGACAAATGGTGCACCAAGGTTGGACGTGGCAATACCCGCCGACGTTAAGGCTGTGCCTTGCCGAGCGCGTACGTCCGCTGCCAGTGCTCGACCTTGGTCAGGACGTCATCGACCGTGATGAGCGGCATGCGCCCCTGCCGGTTCTCCATGCTGATGGGGTAGTCCTCGCCGGGATTACCGTAGGCGTCGATGAGGAGGTCGTGGTACGCGCGATACGGCCCCGTGCGCTTGGGGTTGGTGTAGCCCATCAGCGAGATGACCGGTCGCTGCAGCGCCACCGTGATGTGGAGCGGCCCGGTGTCTGGTGCGAGGACAAGCGCCGATCCGTCGAGGATCGAGACGAGTTTTCGCAGCCCGCTCCCCAGCGCCGAGATGGGGCGGTGGCGGGCCTTCGCCATGATGACCGCCTCGGCGGCGAGTTCGCGCTCCGAGCGCCCGCCCACGAGGACCGGCTGCAATCCGTAGTCGGCGTACAGCACGTCGATCACCTGGGCCCACCGTTCGGGGAGCCAGTCCTTCTCCGGCTTGCTGGTGGCCACGACGATGGCGGCCGTGGGGCGATCGATGGGGGCGAAGAACTCACGCTGCCACGCGCGCTCCGCTTCGGTGGGGCCGAGGTCCCAGACGACCGGCTCGTACGGAATGCCTAACGCCGTCAGGAACTCGAAGTACTGGTCCTGCACGTGCTGTCCCACCGGGAACGAGGGGATGCGATGCGTCGTGAAGAGCCAGTTGAGGTCGCGGGCGCGCGGCTTGTCGAAGCCCAGCTTGACCGGGGCCCGGGTGAACGAGGTGACGAGCCCCGCCTTGAAGTAGACCTGCAGGTTGAGGACGAGGTCGAACGGGCGCTGCGAGAGTTCGCGCTTGACGTCGATGAAGGCGCGACGTCCTCGCGAACGGTCGAAGATCACGATCTCGTCGACGCTGCGATGCCCACGCACCAGTGTGGCGGGTCCCGGCTGCAGCACCCAGGTGATGTGCGCATCCGCCTGGCGGCGCTTGATGGCGTTGATGACGGGGAGGACGTGCACGGCGTCGCCCACCGCGCTCATCATCACGATTCCCACCCGGTCCAGCCTGGCGTCGATCATGCGGTCTTCATGGCAGCGTGGGAAACGGCACGACCGGAGGTCGCTCGGGGGGCTGCGGCCGTCGCCGTCATGGCATGTACGCTTCCATCGCCAGCGCGCGATGGGCGGCCTGCACGGCTTCGTCGCGCACGAGCCGGTCGTGCAGGTCGCGCAGTTCGTCGTCGGTGAAGCCCGTTCCCGTCTGCGTGCGCCATTTCTCGAGCGAGCGCGCCAGTCGCGCGTAGTTGGCCTCGCGCACGTTGGGGTCGCCCGGGGGGACGAAGCGCATGCGGTCGATGTCGAGCACCGCCGGCTGCAATTCGCCCGCATCGTCGGGGACGAGCAGGATGTTCTTCACGTTGAGGTCGGGGTGCCAGGCCCCCGCCTGGGTGAGGGCGCCGAGCAGCGTCGCGACCGGCCCCACCAGACGCTGGCGATCGTTGGGGCTTGTGGCGCTCGACAGCATCGCCCCGAGATCCTCCCCGGGGAGCTCGATGGTCATGACGTCCACGCGACGCAGCACGGCCCCCGCGCGGTACACGGCGTAGGCGGCGATGGGTGGCGTGGGGACGCCGGCGCGTGCGAGCACGAGCGCCGTCACGAGCTCCACGGGGGCGCGCGTGGGGGGGAGGAAGAGGTCGCGCAGCAGCGGGGCCAGCAGGCCGCCGTGGTGCGCGTGCCGCACGACGACCCGTGGTCCGTCCAGCGGGAGCGGGGCGGCATAAACCGGGAGCCGCCCTTGCATCTGGCGGCGATCGGGATGGGCCTCCGCCCAGCGGAACAGCGTCCCGTGCTCCAGGGTCGCCTTCACCGATTCCACCAGCTTGTGGTGGACCACCACGTCGCCCTGGGGGACGTCGAGCCGCACGTAGCCCTGCGGGGCCGGCCGACTCACGACATCACCGGACGGCGCGGAAGACGCGGACGGGCTCCGCCTTGCCGCGCAGCGTCAGCGGGGCGCGGTCGCCTAACGCCTGTGGGCGGGTAAACGCCTCGCGCATCGACTCCGACACCAGGATCTCGCCCCCCTCGGCCCAGGCGCACAGGCGCGAGGCCGTGTTCACCGTATCGCCGATGATCGTGTACTCCAGGCGGCGCTCCGAGCCGAGGTAGCCGGCGAAGGCCTCGCCGTAGCTCAGCCCGATCCCCACCTGGATCTCCGAGCGCCCCTCGTCGCGCCAGCGCGCGTTGAGGCGGTCGACCTCCTGCATCATGTCGAGCGCCGCCTCCAGCGCGCGATCGGCATCGTCTGGCGCGCTGATCGGCGCCCCCCACTGCGCCATGACGGCGTCGCCGATGAACTTGTCGAGCGTCCCGCCATGGCGAAACACGACGTCGACCATCTCCGAGAAGTACTCGGTGAGGAAGCGCGCCGTCTCGTCAGGCGCCATGCGCGCGGCCAGTTCGGTGAAGCCGCGAATGTCGGCGAAGAGGACCGCCACGGTGCGCCGCTCGCCGCCCAATCCCAGCGCCTCGGGGGCGGCGGCGATGCGCGCGGCGAGGTGCGGGGTGAAGAAGCGCTCGAAGTTGTCGCGGATGCGGGCTTCCTGCCGGCTGCGGTCCGCCGAGCGGATGTTGTCGAGCGCGACCGCGCCGATCCCCGCGAACGCCACGAGGAAATCGAGGTCCTCGTCGCTCACTCGCGACGTTGGCGTTAGGCTGTCGACGTAGAGCACGCCGAGCACGCGTCCCTCGCCGGCGATGAGCGGCGCGCACGCGGCGTTGCGCGCCATGCCGGCGCCGGACACGCCGCTCGGGGTCGGGCGCGTCGCGTCGGCCGTCACGTCGGAGAGGACCGCCACCTTCTGCGCAATCACCGTGTTGGCCAGCGTCGGCGAGATCTCGCGCGGGGCGTTCTCGCCCCCGCGGGTGCGGGCGATGCGCGGGACGAGCGTCCCCGCGTCGTCGAAGAGCAGGATCGAGACGTGGCCGACGTCGAGCAGTCGAAAGGTGAAGTGCACCATCTTCTCGAGGAGCGACGCGACGTCGATCGTCCGCGTCAGCGCCTTCGAGATTTCCAGCAGCAGGGTGAGCTTGAGCCGATCGCGCTCGGCAGGCGAGACCTGCGCGCGTCCCTCCTCGACCGCCTTCTGCACCCCGCTCGCCCGCAGCGCCAACTCGAGTGCCTGATCGGCGTCGGGGACGGGGATGGACCGGATGATCGTCGTCCCCGCGCGTGCGACCCGACGGACGCTCTCGGCACTGGCGTCGTCGACCAGCATCGGGCTGAGTTCGCGCACCTCGAAGTGCACCTTGCCGAAGACGATGCGCTCGCCGCCGACGAGGCGTGCGGTGCCGACACGAGCCCCCGCGACGAACGTCCCGTTGCTCGACCCCAGGTCGCGCACGGCGACCCCCGCGTGGTCGGCGGTGACTTCGGCGTGCCGGCGCGAGATGGTGGGGTCGAGGACGGGGAGGTCGCTGTTCAGCGCCCGCCCGAGGATCATCGGCATCCCCGGGCGCAGCTCGAACTGGATGTTCCCGTCGGTGCTGACGAGTCGGTACGTCATGACACAGGGGAATATGCCGAGACCGCCGCCCTACGCCTAGCGTGTGGGCTATTTCGTCCGCGCGCTGGCGCCAGCCGCGCGCGCCCGCCCGATGGCGGTCAGCATCGCGCGCGCCTTGCTCTCCGTCTCCTCCCATTCCTTCGCGGCGACCGAATCGGCAACGATTCCGGCGCCGGCCTGCACGTTGGCCACGCCCCCGGCCACCACGCAGGTGCGAATGGTGATGGCCAGGTCCATGCGGGTGTCGCCGGCGGCGATGTAGCCGACCGCCCCGGCGTACGGCCCGCGGCGCTCCGGCTCCAGTTCGTCGATGATCTGCATCGCCCGCACCTTCGGCGCGCCGGTCATCGTCCCCGCGGGGAAGGTGGCGCGAAAGGCGTCGAGCGCCGACAGCCCGGCGCGCAGCCGCCCCTGCACCTCGCTCACCAGGTGCAACACGTGCGAGTAGCGCTCGACCGTCATGAGTTCGGTGACCCGGACGCTACCGTACTCGGCGATGCGCCCCACGTCGTTGCGGCCGAGGTCGACGAGCATCACGTGCTCGGCGCGCTCCTTCTCGTCGGCGGCGAGTTCGGCGGCCATCTCGGCGTCCCCGGCCGGCGTGCGACCGCGCGGGCGCGTCCCCGCGATAGGGCGCACGGTCACCGTCCCGTCGGAGACGCGCACCAGGAGCTCGGGGGACGAGCCCACGAGCTCGACGTCCTCGAGGATGAGGTGGTACATGTACGGCGACGGATTGAGGACGCGCAGGGCGCGGTAGAGTGTGGTGGTGTCGAAGTCGAGCGGGACCTCGATACGGCGTGCCAGGAGCGCCTGGAAGCAGTCGCCGGCGAAGATGTACTCGCGAATGCGCTCGACGTCGCGCTCGAAGTCCTCGCGCGCATACGACGACCGCCCCTCCGCTCGTGGTGCGTCAGGCGGGAAGTGGAGCGCCGAGAGGGGGGAGGGCTCCCGCAGCCGCCGCTCCAGTTCATCCAGCTCGCCTAACGCCTCGTCGTACGCGGCGCGCAGCGCCCCGCTCGCCTCCTCCTCCCTCTCGGCGAGGCTGGCCTTCCCGGCTCGCGTCCCCACCTCCTCCAGGTCGACCGCCACCACCAGGCGCGCCTGCCCCCGCAGGTTGTCGATGACGACCAACGAGCGCGTGAAGACGAAGCAGGCGTCCGGCGCGTCGACCGCCCGGCGCGGGGCGTTGGGGAGCTTCTCGATGGCCCGCACGACGTCGTACGAGAAGAAGCCGACGGCGCCGCCCCAGAACTCGCCGAGTTCGGGGGCGCTGGCCGGGCGCATGTCGCGCACGCGTCGCTGCAGGTCGCCGATGGGATCGTCGACCTCGGTGGCGCCGTGCCAGCCGTCGGTGGGGGTCCACTCTTCGACGGTTCGTCCCGTCAGCCGCCACGCCGCGCGCGGTTCGGTCCCGATGAAGATGTAACGCGACCAGGTCTCCCCGCCGGCCGGGGCCGATTCGAGGAGGAAGGCGAAGGGGCCGCGCCGCAGCTTGGCGAACGCGGAGACCGGGGTGTCGGTATCCAGGAGGATGTCGCGCCACACCGGGACGAGCGTCCCGGTCTGTGCGCGTCGTTCGAAGTCCGCAAAGCTCACGTCACACCACTCCGCTTGCTGGCGCTGAGTGCACCGGCCGATATTCGCCCATCATGACTCGCGTGCTGGCTTCCGCGCTGCTGGCGCTCACCGTCGTTCTCGCCCTGCCTCGCCCGGCACGCGCGCAGCGCGCATGGAACGATTCCACGTCGCGCCACCTCGTGCAGCGCGCGACCGACCGTCGCGCGCGCCAGCTGGCCGATTCGGGGCTCGCCGACTACTCGGCACAGGCCCATGGCTACCTGACCTTCCTCGCGCAGGTGGGCGAGGGCTTCCCCATCCCGCCCAAGGTCATCAAGGCCGACGAGCTGATGCTGGAAGTCTATTGGCGCGCGCCGAACTACAGCAAGCAATGGATCGTGGGGCGCCGGGACACGCTCCTGCTTCCCACCGACATCAACTATCATCGCGACCACCTCGGGATCGTCCAGAACAACTTCCCCGACATCATCCGGTTGGGCGATGGCGACGAGGTGCAGGACGTGGCGCACCCGCTGTCGCCGCGCGGACTCGCGACGTACGACTACCAGCTCTCCGACTCGCTGCGTTTCGAGATTCCGGGACGCACGATTGACGTGTACGAGGTCAAGGTGCGCCCGCGCGACGAGCGCGACGCGGCGGCGGTCGGCGCGCTCTACATCGCGAAAGACGACGGGCAGGTGGTGCGGATGGCCTTCTCGTTCACGCGCACCGCGCTCAAGGACCAGCAGCTCGAGGACGTCTCGATCGTCATCGAGAACTCGCTCATCGAGGGGCGGTACTGGCTCCCGCGGCGCCAGGAGATCGAGATCCGTCGCACGGGGAGCTGGATGGACTTCCCGGCGCGGGGGATCATTCGCGGGCGCTGGGAGATCCGCGACTACAAGGTCAACGAGGGACAGCAGGCGCAGTCGATCGCCCAGTCGCCGGGGCCGGAGATCGTCTATGCGCCGGCGCAGCGGCGTGCGCGCTTCACCTGGCCGGAGGGGACTACGGTCATCGGCGGGCTCCCCGACGAGGTGCGGCTGGCGACCGACGACGACGTCCGACAGGTGCAAGAAGAGGCGCGGCGTCTGGTGCGCGCGCAGGCGCTGCAGCGCACCCAAGCCACCCTCCCGTCCGCGCGCTCGTTCTCGGACCTCGTGCGGGTCACGCGCGCCGAGGGGCTCTCCGTGGGTGGGGGGCTCCGCCGCCGCCTCGGGGCAGGGGTGGATGTCGGCGTCATGGCGCACTACGGGCTCTCCGATCACGAGCCCAAGGGGACGGTGTCGCTGGGGTGGGAGCGCGCCGATGGCCTCGCGCTCCGGCTGCGGGCCTTTCGCGAGTACCGCGAGGCCGGCGACGAGGCGGAGACCTCGCGCGTGCGCAACAGCATCGCCGCGCAGGAGTTCGGAAGTGACTACACGCAGCCGTTTGATACGCGTGGAGTCGGGGCGGCGCTCCACCTTGGGGTGCACCGCGGGATGCGCTGGCGCCTGGACGGTGCGTACGAGTGGCACGACGCGGTAGCGGTCGCCGCGACCCCCTCGCTCGGGCGCTACGAGCCAACGCTCGCGGCGTATCGCGGGGCCGGGCCCCGCGTCGCGCTCGCGGCCGAGCGTCCGGCCGGCGCGTGGTGGTGGGGGAGCACCTTCCGCTTTCGCGCGGAGGTGGCGGCTGGGCGACTCGGACCACGGTCCCATGGCGGCGCCGCGGTGGGGGGTGATTCGATCGACGTCGGGGGGTATGGCCGCGCCTTCGCCGCGGCCGAGTGGCAGCGGGAGGTTGGGCGCTCACAATGGGTGGCGCGTCTCACCGGGGGGGCGGTCGACGCCCGCGGCGCGGCGGCACCACAACTCCTCGTGTTCGCCGGGGGGCCGGTGTCGGCTCCGGGGTACGACTTCCACGCCTTCCGCAGTCGGGCCGTGGCGACCCAGCGTCTCGAGTGGCGCACGCCCGTCCCATTCGTCCCTCTTTCGCTGGGGCGATGGGGGAAAATCCCCGGCTCTGCTCGGCTCGCCCCGTACCTGCATGGCGTGTACACGGCACGCGGCCGGGCGGGGACGGAACTGGGGCCGGCCGGCGGCGTGGGGGGGACGGCGCAGGATGCCGGATGGTATTCGTCGGTTGGGGTAGGGGTCCTGAGCTTCTTCGACCTGGTGCGACTCGACGTTGCACGCGGACTTCGCAACGGACGCTGGACCTTCGGGGTAGACATCGGTCGGGATTTCTGGTCGATCCTGTAACGGTTGGAGGCGCGGCAGGGCGGCGCACTCCGAGTTTCTTTTGTGGCGGCCGATACTTGCAAGTGGTGTGGGGAGAGGTGCCCCACGTTTCGGTGGTGATGTGTATCCGCTCGCGTTAGCTTCACTCGCTTCCCGCTTCGATTCGTGACCGTTCCAGGAGTTCGCGACCCCATGTCGTCGATGCGTCACACCCGCGATGACTGGCTCCTCCCGACGTTGGAGGGGCTGGTCGATGCGGCTGCGCTCGCCGAACTGCGTCAGCTAGCGGGGGAAAGCCTCTGGGATACCGCGACCAAGCGCGGCTACGCCACCGACGAGGCGATCGTCGGGGCGCTGTCGGCCCGTTTCCGCATGAAGGTCGCCGACCTCACGCAGGTCACGGCCGCGTCGCGTGAGGCGGTCCCGGAGTCGCTGGCGCGCAAGTATCGCATACTCCCGTTGCAGATGACGGACGCGATCCTCGACATCGCGACCGCCGATCCGCACGACCTCGATTGCGAACGCACCCTGGGCTTCGCGACCGGGCGCACGATCCGGATGCAGCTGGCGGCGCCGGCGCGCATCATCGAGCGCATCGACGAGCTGTATCGCCCGGAAAGCGCGGTGGAGAAGCTCCTCGAGGGGATGAACCAGTACGACGTGCAGTCGATCTCCGAAGTGGTCGAATCGTCGGAGCTCGACCTGTCGGCCGACAAGGCGTCAGAACGGCCGATCATCCGGCTCGTCGACCACATCATCGCCGAGGGGATCCAGCAGCGCGCGAGCGACATCCACATGGAGGCGCAGGAGGGCGGGGTGCAGGTGCACTACCGCATCGACGGCGTGCTGCGCACCGCCATGACGCTGCCGCGCGCCGTCGGCATCCCGCTGGTGTCGCGCATCAAGATCATCTCGGGGCTCGACATCGCCGACCGCCTGCGCCCGCAGGATGGGCGCGCGCGCGTCGCGGTCGACGGCAAGCGCGTCGACCTGCGCGTGTCGACGCTCCCCGCTTCGGCGGGCGAGAAGGTCGTCATTCGAATCCTCGATTCGAGCAACAACATCCTCGCGCTCGACAACCTCGGGTTGAGCGCGCGGGACTTCGATCGCATCCAGCACCTCGTGAACCTGCGCGAGGGGATCGTGCTGGTCACGGGCCCCACGGGGTCGGGCAAGACGACCACGCTGTATGCGGCGCTGCGCACCATCCAGACGCGCGGCGTCAACATCGTCACCGTCGAGGACCCGGTCGAGTACAAGCTCACCGGCGTCGTGCAGGTGCAAGTGAACGAGAAGGCGGGGCTCACCTTTGCCGCCGCCCTGCGCTCGATCCTGCGCCAGGACCCCGACGTCGTCCTCGTCGGCGAGATCCGCGACAAGGAGACCGCCGGGATCGCGATCCAGGCGTCGCTCACCGGGCACCTCGTGCTTTCGACGCTGCACACGATCGATGCGGCCAGTTCGGTGGCCCGCCTGCTCGACATCGGGGTGGAGAGCTACAAGATCGGCGCCGCGCTCAAGGGGGTCATCGCGCAGCGCCTGGTCCGCCGCCTGTGCCGCAGCTGTCGCGCCCCGATGAACGAGCCGGTGGCCGACCGCCTGCAGCGCTGGATTCCCTCCGACGCGTCGCTCTACCGGGCCGTCGGCTGCAACGAGTGTGGCCACACCGGCTACCGCGGGCGCCTGGCGCTCATGGAAGTGCTCATCGCCGACGGCGAGGTGGAGCGGCGCGTCGCGTCGGGCGAGACGACGGACAAGATCCTCGAAGCGGCTCGCGCCGCCGGGATGCGCTCGCTGTGGGAGTCGGGGATCGACCACGTCATCGACGGCATGACCGACCTCGAGGAGTTGCTGCGCGTCGTCGAGGCCCCCCTCGACCAGCCGGCGCCGCGCCGTGAGGCGCGTGCCGAGCCGCGGCAGCTCTCCCCTATGCCCGGATACGACACCCCGTCGTACCGGTCGACCGTGGCCCCCCCTCCGGTCGCCCCTCCACCGGTCCGGCGCCCGACGCCCCCACCAGTCCGGGCGACGTCGATCCTCCCCGACGAGGCGCTGGAACTCGTCGACGACCTCATCCCCACGGCCGCCGCCCGGCGCGGGGGGCGCAACACCGTGCTGCTGGTGGAAGACGAAGAGCCGTTGCGTCGTGTCCTGCGCGACCTGCTCGAGCGGGATGGCTTCACCGTGATCGAGGCCGCCGACGGCATCGTGGCGCTCGAAGAGATCGACCACATGCCCCCCGATGCGGTCGTCCTCGACCTCAATCTCCCGCGCCTCGACGGCTACGATGTCCTCGCGCGGCTGCGCGCACGCCCGCAGACCTCGAGTCTCCCGGTCATCGTCCTCACCGCCAAGGGCGACGAGGACAACGAGGTGCGCGTCTTCGAGCTGGGGGCGAACGATTTCCTGACCAAACCGTTCAGACCTCGGGCGCTGACCGCACGCCTCCGGTCCCTGCTTCGCAAGAGCTAGGGTCGTCGCCGGTTTTTCGCGCGGGAGCACTTGTCGTGCTCCCGCTTTTCATTGGGAGCATCGCATGGCAGAAATCAAGGTCGGGGTCGTCGACGTCTTCGTCATCGACCCGCGTCCCGACGGATGGAAGGTCCTCGTCCTGAGGCGTGCGGCGGGGACCCGCTGCACCGGTGCCTGGGAGGTCGTGCACGGACGGATCGAGGGAGACGAACGTCCGGAAGACGCGGCCATCCGCGAGATGCGAGAGGAGACCGGACTCACCCCGCTCCGACTCTACAACGTCACCTGCCATCCCTTCTACCTGCACCGTTTCGGCGTGGTGCAGGTGGCGGTCGTCTTCGCGGCCTTTGCCGACAGCGCGGTCGCCCCCACGCTGGGCGCGGAGCACGATCAGGGCGAATGGGTGGGGGTGGAGGAGGCGATGGAGCGGCTCGTCTGGCCGCGATCGCGCCATTCGCTCACCGATATCCGGGCGCTCCTGCGCAGCGGAGACGCCGGACCGGTGGAGGACGTGCTCCGGGTGCTCTAGCCGGGGACGGGCGCGGCGACCCGACGGGCGCTCCCCGCGGCGAAGGGCTCGCCGCCGGCCCCGGGGCTGACGGTCAGGGCTTACCTGCGGCGCGCGAACGGACCAAGGCTCGCTCGCGTTCGATCCGCTGCAGCAGGATGCTCCACTCGTCGTTTCGCGCCGTCTCGTAGACGATCGCCAGGGGCTGGTTCACGTCGATCTGCCCGTCGAAGACATACAGCGCGTGTTGCACCTCGCGCTGGCGCAGGCGTTGCGAGCCGAAGCCAGGCGAGAGCGGAATCACGTCGAGTGGCTGGAAGTCGCGCCCGACGTTGGAGACGTTGAACTCCATGGGCGAGAACCGCGTCTCGCCTTGCTGCAGGGCGAAGAACGAGACGTACCAGAGGCTGAGGCGGGGGAGGGCCGTGCGCCGCTGCAGGTCGCGAAGGCGGTCGCCCTGACTCGCGACCAGGTCCCGCAGCGCGCGATAGGAGTCAGGAGAGAGGACGCGAATGACCGTCTCGTCGAGCGGGATGGCGCGCACCTGCAGCCCGAACTGCGCCACGCGGAGCGCGATGTCGTCCTGCCGCAGCGTCCCGAACCCCGGCGGGACGAGCGCCGCACTGCTGTCACGCGCCGCCTGGTCCTGCGCGTTGCGTCCCCCGCTCGTCCCCGTCCCTGCGGACTGCGGGGGCGTTGTGGGCGATACCTGCGCCGGCGCTGGCGCCGATGTCGACGATCCCGAGGGGGCACAGGCGGCCAACGGGAGCAGCACCGCGAGGAGGGCCACGCGGTGCACGGCGCGGCGCACGGGGCACGGCACGGCGTAGGGCACGGTGGTCACGCGAGCGCTGACTCGCGCCATCAGTCCTCGTCTCCCCCG
>ERZ795044.2968-NODE-2968-length-14513-cov-8.278877_pt1 | contig 14513 bp, 9 predicted proteins | sample MGYA00375128_ERZ795044 | MGnify/ENA primary metagenome ERZ795044 (study PRJEB30173, sample SAMN05720213) | anaerobic digester metagenome | isolation source: active sludge of municipal wastewater-treating anaerobic digesters | place: USA | collected 2014-12-22 ... | reverse complement strand
AAAAACAATGAACTTCTTCTGGTTTCGCCGCGATTTAAGATTAGACGATAATGCTGGTCTACACCATGCATTGCGCTCAGGCAAACCGGTGCAATGCGTTTTTATTTTTGATACGGAAATTTTAGAAAAACTGGAAGACAAGAATGATCTGCGGGTTGTTTTCATTCACAGACAGATTTCAAAACTTAACAATGAATTAATTGAATTAGGTTCTTCTCTGCTTGTCAGATACGGAAAGCCCGCAGATATATGGAATTCACTTGCAAAAGAATTCGAGATAGAAAATGTTTTTACCAATCACGATTACGAACCGTATGCGAAAGTACGTGATGAGGAAATAAAAATATTGCTTCAGAAAAAATCAATTCAATTCAACACATTCAAGGATCAAGTCATCTTTGAAAAAAGCGAAGTGACAAAAGATGATGGATTGCCATACACCGTCTTCACACCTTTTATGAAAAAATGGCGATCCATAGTAAAACCATTTCACCTGAAATCTTATCCGACAGAAAAATATTTCGACGCTTTAGCAAAAACAAATCATGGATCAATTCCAACATTAGAACAAATAGGCTTTAAAGATTCTGTTATCGAATTTCCAAAACCAAAAGTTTCAAAAGATATTTTAGAAAACTACATTCAACAACGCGATATACCATCTGTCAAAGGAACATCACGACTTAGTATTCACCTCCGCTTTGGAACAATTAGTATTCGCAAGCTTGTCAGGCAAGCATGGCCTTATGAGAAATGGGTGAATGAATTGATCTGGCGGGAATTTTATATGATGATTATGTGGCATTTTCCGCATGTTGTCGATCAGGCATTCAAAAGTCAATACAACAAGCTGCCATGGCATCATAACGAAACTGATTTCAAAAAATGGTGCGAAGGAAAGACCGGTTATCCGATCGTTGATGCCGGCATGCGCGAACTTAATACAACAGGCTTCATGCACAACCGTGTGCGAATGGTCGTCTCAATGTTCCTTACAAAATATTTACTGATCGACTGGCGCTGGGGCGAAGCATACTTTGCACAAAAACTTCTTGACTACGAATTGTCGAGCAACAATGGTGGCTGGCAATGGAGCGCAGGAACAGGTGTTGATGCTGCACCTTATTTCAGACTCTTCAGCATGAGCGAACAAACTAAACGCTTTGATCCGGAATTAAAATACATCCGCAAATGGGTCCCTGAGTTTGAAGATTTTTCTTATCCGAAGCCGATTGTTGATTATGCGTTTGCGAGGAAGAGGTGTCTGGAATTCTTTAAATCAAACTTGCCGAAATAGGTTTGAAATACAAACACAAGAACACTGAGATCACAAAAGTTCACGGAATTTAAATTTTTCATAGCCGAAACTATGCTTATACAAATTAGTGGTTTTACCTGAAAAAAAATAAAGGTAAGTTTGAAATAGCAAGGATGTTTATAAAAACAATTGCTGTTTCTTTTTCAAATGCCTAATTCCGTGAACTTTTGTGATCTCAGTGTTCTTGTGTTTAAACCTACCTGGAAATAACTTATTTCACTAAGTCCGGTTCAAACTCCAGCGAAACCGAATTCATACAAAACCTTTTATAAGTTGGCGGCGGACCATCATCAAAAATATGTCCTAGATGCGAATCACATCTTGCGCAGATCACTTCTGTCCTTTCCATTCCATATGACTTATCCACTTTATAGATCACACTGTTTTTTCTGAGTGGTTCAAAAAAACTCGGCCAACCGCAATCACTTTCAAATTTTGAGTCGGATCTGAAAAGTTTATTTCCGCACACAGCGCAGTAATATGTTCCGATTGGATTTTTGTCCCAATACTTTCCGGAAAACGCACGCTCAGTACCATTCTCCCGGGAAACATTGTAAAGTTCTGCCGACAAAATTTTTTTCCATTCTGCATTACTTACATTCAGGTGCGTCGTGTCTGATTTTGAATAATACGGATTGTTTCCGCGTCCTGATTCCTGTTTTTGTTTGGCAGAACATGAAATCAAAAAACATAGGGTTGCAATTAAAATCGGTTTCATAAATGATTTATTATTCTTTCTAATTCCCAATAAAGGTAAGTATTGAAGGTGATATATATTATTCTTTGTCTTGCTTTAATCTTACAATAATATTTCCCGCAGATTTGCGCAGAAGACGCAGAAAATCCGCAGAGATCTCTGTGAGATCGTATTGGTTTGTGAACTAGACTGAATTTATATACCCTAAGAAAACAATTAATTCCAAAGGAATTTCTGCGGATTTTCTGCGTCTTCTGCGCAAATCTGCGGGAAAGAAAATTCAGCTTCAAAAAAGATGAACGTGTAAATTCAGTAAGCATCAATCCACTTTATTAATTCCTCTTCAAAATTTCTGTAAGAAATCCGCAGAGATTGGGGCCCTTTCACCACCAACTTCAGCATTGGTTTAGCGTAAATAATACCACTAAACCACCCAATGCTCACTCGTCATTACCGCTTATTTTTAGTACTTGTAATTGCGCTCCTATCATGCGCAAGTACATCGTATGCCGGCTCGTTCGGTGTGCAAGCGGCGTTTGTACATAATAACACCAAACAGAGCGTTGATCAGGTGGCAAACAATACCCTTCGTATTATCAACAACGCTCCCACTCCTGTAAGATTTCATGTGAATTTTTCACTTCCTTCAGGTTGGGAATATTTAGGAAATCCTGAAAAAGACGTTGAATTGGCAGGAAATGATTCCATTTTCCTTCCTGTTCGTTTAATTGTGAACCGCGATTCAAAAGGTGGTACAAGTTATATTGTAACTGCCTGGTTGTCATCTGACAAAGGCGTTCAGTTTTCTTCACAAAACTGGTATGTAACAATACCTATACATTCTGAATGGAGTGCAAATATTCCTGTCAAACAACAATACTTTATTACAGGCGTTGATTCCTCTGGATTCAAAGTCCGGTTCCGAAATACGGGAAATGCCGATGAACAAATTCGCATTTCCCTGATCCCTGATCATAGAATAGAAGTCTTGCGACAGAGTGATGGCGGAGCAGCTCTTCTGACATTTACACTAAGCTTACCGGTCGGCGCAGATACTGTGCTGACTTTTCCCGTTAATAAAAGAGCTGAAGCAAAGAACATCGGAAAAAAAGATGCCGATCTGCATGCTGCTCCTTCAAAAGAATTATATACTATTCAGGTGTTGGCAAAAGCTTTGTCGAGCACTACAAGCTGGAGCGGAACAATTCAGTTCTTTAAATTGGGAAATACCGTTAAGCAAAATGAATTCGGTCGCTCTGCAATTCCGTTAGTACTTGAAGCAAACGTCTATGATGTGCTTTCCGACGGAACGACTATGTCACTCGATGCTTATGGCAGTGTTTTTCCAAAAGAAAATACGATCATCAATTACCGTTTTCAAACTGTGTTCATCACAAATTTCCTTGAACAAAATTCTTTCCTTGGTAACAATCACTATATCGGATATTTCTCAAACAATGCAATCGTTGAAGTGGGAGAAGTAAATGGCTGGGGAAGAAGTTTGTTGACAGGAAAAGGAATCAAAGCATCTTACACATACGGCAAAAACACTGTTGGCGCCATGTATACAAGAGGACCGGGCTTCTTTAAAAATAATTTTTCTGAAGGAATGGGTTTCTACCATAGTTTCAGAAATAAAAAACTGGTCTGGAATAATTATTATTCTACTCAAAAAAATGAAAGACTTTACTCAAAGACTGATCTTGCAAATACATCAGTAAGTTATAAGATAAATCCTCATCACCAGATTTTATTTGGTGGTGGCGCAAGTATCGACAGTTATAAAAGAGATTCTGTTAGTTCTGCTGTTCCGGGTTTTGGGTACGACATGACTTATTCAGGAAGTTATAATAAACTGAATGGCTCTCTATCCTATTCTACCGGTACAGGAAATTATGCGCTTGCTCATGGAACAACGATGATCTCGGGTCGTGCAAACTATAATATCAATGCCAAAAAACTGATTGCATTTTCATATCAGAATTTTAAACAACGTCCGGAATACTTCTTCAACGGAGTGATCACATCAGGCTCACCAACCCGGTCAGACAGATATGAGTTGCGTTATGGAATTCAGTCTCCAACTGCATTTGCATTTCTAAAACCAACGTACATGTATGAAGAAAATCAAACTCTTCGTACAAGAACGAAAGGACTCGGAGTAGAATACAATCTGAGAAACCTGCAAAGCGTAAGGATCTCTACAAGTGGTTTCTTCGGATACGCAAAAGCGATCGACTATGATGTTCCTGATTTCTTCATGGCAAGAATGAGTGTTTTTGCAAGATGGAGCAAAATGTTTGTCAGCATGCGTTATTACTATGGTGCTAATCAGATCTCTGAACAAAAACGATTCATTAATGATAAGATCACTCCACAATCGGTGCACATTGTTGGCGCATACGATTACTGGATGGCCGGTGGAAAATTACTTCTGACCACTACTACTAATCTTATGTATGAATCGTACTTCAAAAAAGTTAATTTCAGATTACGTCCGGAGCTTTACTATTATACTAAGACAGGAATGCGACTTTCATTCTATGCATCATATATGAGCACTAAACAAGGTGCAAATCCAATGCTGGAAGACCGTCCGGGAAAAGAAGATTACGAGGCTACAGCAAACAGCGAATTGAGTTTAGGATTCGGCGTCAGAAAACAAATTGGTATTCCTGTTCCCGGTAAAAAATACATTTCCACTACTGTGATCATATTCAAAGATCTTAACGGAAACAGGAAATTAGATGCTAATGAAGAAGGTGTGACAGACATGCTTGTAAATATCCGTCCGCTTCATTTCAAAAATGATGGCAGTGATACAACTTCAATGGATAAAACACATGGAGAAGATTTCATTACAAATACAAAAGGCGAGATCACCTATGAAAATATTCCTGCCGGTACTTATAGTGTAAAATGTAATTCATTGGTGTCTCAAAGTGAATGGTTCGATGCAAATGATGGCGAATACCTGATGGACAAACGCCAGACTATTTATATTCCACTGACAAAAGGAGTGCGTATAACAGGTTCTTTACTGGTTGAACAAGACAAATATTCAAATTCTGATGTCAAACTTGACATAGCGAGAATCCGGGTAACAGCAATTGATTCTTCAGGAAAAACGTATTCAGCACTTACTGATGGAAACGGAAGTTTCATGATGTACGTACCAACCGGTATTTACACATTAACCGTAAATGAATCTGCCTTAGGAAGTAATTATATGTTATTGCAAAATAAGATCAATATCGACTTGAGTTATTTCTCTGACAACTTCAGTATCACATTTAACGCTGTCGAAAAGAAGCGAAAAATGAACATAAAAAAGTTCAATCTGCAAGGTGAAGAGCAAAAATGACAAAACTAACCTTAATGTCATTCGTAAATATTAGCAAAACCATCCAAAAACCAACCAATGAAGATTATTTGTAGATTATTATTCGCAATCATCCTGCTCTCGTCGGGCGTAATAAAAGGACAGAATGTGAGTATTTCACCAAGCAGACTTTATTATAAGACTGCAATTGGCGAGTACAAAACCCAGGAAATTAATATCACTAACAGCTCAAAAAATAAACAAGCTTTTGTGATCTCATTCTCTGACTTTGAACCTGCAGGAATTGAAGGCAAGTCACGTTTCATGAAACCGGGAGAAAGCGAGAACTCATGTTCGCAATGGCTGAGCGCTACTCCATCGTTCTTTGAATTAGAACCGGGAACTACACAAAAAGTTCAGGTACTGATGCAAGTTCCGGCAACACCGGAAGCGAATAAAGTAAAGTGGGCTGCAATGCAGATCAAACTTGCTAAAGAAAAACAAGGTGCTGATGGCGCAGACAAAAATGCAATCGGACTAGGTATCACTGAAACATTTCAGTTTGTTGTTCACGTGTTTCAATCGCCACCAACAGTGGTTGACAAGAGCGCTGAACTTGTAAGCTTCCGTGAAATGCCATCAACAGAAACCGATTCAGTACGTATATTATTATTAAAAGTAAAAAATAACGGAGAATCAATCCTTGACTGTGCATCGTATCTTGAATACACGCACCTGCAAAGTGGAAAAGACGACAGACAAAAACCTTTTGCTTTCACATTATTACCGGGAGCATCAAGAGAAATCAAATTCGCTATTCCAAAGGAATTGTCAAAAGGAAAATACTCTGTCTTAGGCGTTGTCGACTTTGGCAGCAGAGAAAATGTACTGGCAGCAGAAATGGAAATAGATCTGAAATAGCTTTGATCCACAAGTTAAATCAGAATTAAATAAAATTAAAAGAATGACTTTATTGAAAATGCTAGCTTTAAATAAAGGAGTTCAATTAATAGTACCGGAATTAAGTAGAAATGCCCAATTCTGGAATTATAGTGAAGAGTGGGATAAAACTGTAAGAACGCACTACACTTTATCTAATACTCACAAACCAAACGACACATATTTGTAGTGTCCAATACACAATTATTATTTAAACAAATTAAAAAATCACACCCCCCAATGAAAATGAAATTTATCTCACGTGTGTTAACAGTAGCAGCAATTACATCAGTATTTGCAGTTAACACTTCGAAAGCACAGCTTTCAGATCAAGAGTATGTAGCTGTTACAATGGACCTACAAGGTATCCTTGAACTTAACATGACTACTGAACCTCAAGTTGACTTCGTGTTCAACACGATTCAAAAATACCAGGTTGGTATTACAAAGTACAATGCTACTCGTCTTGAAGTAGAATCTACTGTACCTTGGGATCTTTATGCTCAACCAAGTACTCAATACTGGACGCAACAAATTGCTTACGGTGCAGGTACTAACGGTCAGGGAACAATTCCTTCTGAAGTATTAGAAATGCAGGCAATCCAGTCAAACTCTGTTGCTGCTCCTCTAACATTCAACAGCTTCATAGGTCTTTCAAGTAATGCAGGTGCAAACACTGCTTCATTGACTCCATCAGCGAACACGCAATTCCTTGCGGGTGAATTTGCTCAAGGTGTATCAAGCAGCTACTCTCCGGCAACTTCGACTTCAAGTCCGTTGACAAACAAATTCTTGATCCACTACCGTATCAAACCGGGTGTTCCAGCGAACTTCCCGAACTTGACAACTCAGTATCCGGCTCTTGCTGCAACTACATTTACAGCATTGACTCCGTATGCTCAACCAGGTTACTATGATCTAGAAGTAGTTTATACTCTTACAGAAGATCTATAAGCCATAAAAATCCTTTAGGATTTTAAAAAAAAGAAATTTTTGCACGGCCCTTCAGGGCCGTGTTTTTTTTTGAGTAGAATTGAAACATTCAGTGCTATAATGAGTAAATCTCCCTTGAGGCTCCTACAGCCTTTCACACATGCATCAAATCAGAAAGATCATTCTTATTTTTTTTATTTGTCAGTTGCCGAATTTGAGCAAAGCTCAGACAGTCGACATCGATCTGATCAGTGCGACCAATGTTGATTTCAGATTTGACACATTCTACAAGCTTACCAATGGTATTTTCATTGCCAATGCAATAACGTTTAATATAGAAGCGATCGGTACTCAGTGGGATCTTTATATGGGCTCAGTGACATCTGTTCCGGGTGTATGGGACAATGTTCAGTATTATGGTTCGAGTGGAAATAGCGCACCGAGTGTAAATATTGTTCAGACAAGAGTTCACAACTTAAGTGGTACGCCACAGATCTCCGGATTTGTTCCACTACAGGATATTGCTACATCTACATTAGACATTATCGGTAATCATAATATCGTTGACGCCGCTGTAAATTGTTCTGATCCTTCACCTGTAGGAACAAATACTGCCGGAAGTTATCTTTCCGATCCGCAGTGTTACCAGTTCCGCGTTGACTTAAGAATCGTTCCGGGATATACTTACAGACCGGGGTTGTATACTTTGCAGATTGAGTTTATTGTGGCGCCGGATTTGTAATTCGAGATTCGTAATTCGTTGGCGGCCTGAACTTTAACACTAAGATCACTAAAAATCATCACAAGAACACGTGTTGATGCTTACTTTCTATTGTGCTCTTGTGCTAAAAACTTAGTGACCTTAGTGTTTAATTTTTTTTAACTTCTTTATTTGATCTTCAGCAAATCATCCGGCGTATCAATAGCTACACTTTCAAGGTTAGTAACAGCTGCTTTTATCTGATAGCCGTTTTCAATCCAACGCAACTGTTCAAGTGATTCTGTAATTTCCAAATTCGTTTTTGCCAGTCCGGAAATTTCGCCGAGAATTTTTGTTTTGTATCCGTAGATTCCGATGTGTTTATAATAGGTTGAATGTTTGAGCCACTCCTCTTCAGGAAAATTCCTGTTGAAGGGAATCGGTGAACGACTGAAATAGATCGCGTCCATTTTATTATTCAAAACTACTTTCACATTATTGTGGTTGAAGAGTTCTGAGGGATCATCGATCTTTTTTACAAGTGTCGCAATAGAAACACTTTTATCTTCAAGCAAAGCACAAAGCATATCGATCTGCTCCGGATGAATATATGGTTCATCGCCCTGGATATTAATTACTGCATCCCACTCCCTTGCTTTTCCTGAATTAATTATCTCCGCACATCGATCGGTTCCACTCTGATGTTCAGGAGAAGTCATCCATGCATTTCCTCCAAAACTCTGCACGTGATCAAAGATGCGCTGATCATCTGTCGCTATTAATACCGAACTCAACTTCTTCGCTTTTCCACATTGCTCATACACTCGCTGGATCATACTCTTTCCCTGAATGTCTACCAATGGCTTTCCTGGAAAACGTGTTGATGCATAACGTGCGGGAATGATTCCGATTACTTTCATGGGTCTTCTCTTTTCTTGTGTGAAATTATAAAATTTACAACAAGTATTTATTACAATGTAAAATTCACCTGGCCAATAAACATTCTTGGCGGTTGCATATCTGCCGGACGTTGCATATAAATGTAGTTGGTCAGGTTCTTAACGATGAAAGAGAGTTTTACATTGTCTGAGATTGTCCAAGAGGTCCGGAGATCATAGATCGTATCGCCATGACGATGATACTTTCTGTAGTGACCGATTCCCAGTCCCGGCTGAAAAGCAAAATCCAGAAGTCCGCTGACAAAGATCTTATCTATGTTTTCCATTCTGCTGGTGTACCTGACACTCAGACCAATTTCAAATTTTTTCCATTCAACACCAAGATCTGCTTTGATCATACTCTTCGACCTGTATTTCAAAAAGTCAGTTGAATCACTACCCATCACAGTTCCAATACCACCAACCTTAACAATGAAAGCACTGTCATACGAAACTTGCCGTGGATCCAGTAGCGTAATACTTGTCATCGCATTTACCTTCCAGTTTTTTCCAAGAGAGCCACTGATAAATAATGATGCGTCAATTCCTTCTATTCTTGTATCTCCTATATTCAAAGACTTAAATCCATTTCCAATCAATGGCTCTGACGACGCGCCCCATTGTGCAAAAGAGAATTCGATCATATTCTTGTACTCATTTCTGAATACGGCTACATCAATATAGCCGGTCCATTTTTTAAACCCAAAAAGTTGCTTAACTCCAATTTCATAACTCACGCCTCTTTCAGATTCAAGATCAGCATTTGGATAGATCACAACACTTCCTACATTCGTCTTGATAAATTTCTCCGCAACAGAAGGGAACCGGTAACCTTGTCCAACTGATGCCCTGATGTATGTGCCTTTAACCGGATTAAAATTTATTCCACCTCTGAAAACCGGAGTCCATTTTTCCTGAATACTATCGATCTTACTTCTTTCAGCTCTTGCTCCTCCACTGACAGAAAATTTTTTGTACTTGAAATCACCTTGAATGTAACCGGCTTGCTGAACTCCTGTATGATCACCATACAACTCACTCTCAACTGTTGAATTTGTATTTACAAGTCCACCGATTATATTCAAATTCTCTTTGATCGTTTTCTGATACTGCAATTCAGAATAAAACAAAATTGCTTTCGAATTCTGATCTGTATTATTTTCATTTGTTGTATTAAACCATCTGCTTCTGAATCTGAATGTTCCTGCCCTCTTATTTGAATAGGTTACAAATGGATCTATATTCGTCCGGTAGGTCCTGGAATTACTGAGTGTGCCCGGCGCAGGTGTATATGCGCCTGAAGTATCATTTTTGAACAGAAAAAAAATCGTACTTACTCCTGCCATCGTATTCATATTAACTCCCGCACTCAACCCCTCCACTTTTTTAAAACGATAACGTGTATTAAAATTGAAACGACCTCGTTGCTCCTTTTCTCCTTCACGGTAGCCTTGATCATCAAAAACATTTTCACCTACGACAAGATCCAGATTTCCTACTTGCTGACTGTGAAAAAAACTGAATCCTGAAGTGCGAAGAACTTTATCGCCCCACCATTTGAGATCATACTCTTTTCCATCGATCTTAAAAACCGGACGATCATAAACTCCTGTGAAAAATGAAACTTTAGTTAATGGTTTAGCTTTGGGATATGCTGTGCGCACATTGATGACCCCATTCAAAGCCGAAGAACCAAACAAGACACTGCTTGCACCTTTGATCACTTCCACTTGTTCAAGATTTTCTATTGGCAGAAAATTCCATTTTGTATCATTCGCATCGGCTGTCAATTGCGGCAGATCATCGACAAGCAATTGCACACGACTTCCGGCTCCATAACTCCAGCCACTGCCCCCTCTGATGTTTGCCTGTCCATCGATAATTGTAACTCCGGGAATAAATTCCATTGCCTCTTCCATGTTAACCACGTTTTTGCTTTCAATTAACTGTGGCTTTAACACTTCCATGGAAACAGTGACCTCTTCCAGCTTCTGCTCAAATTTTCCGGCGCTGATAACGACAGTATTCAGTTCAGTCCCCGAACTTTTCATTCTGAAATTTAACTCTTTCTTTTCACCTGCATTTAATATGACATTCTGCTTTCCTGTTTCATAAGAAAGCATTTTGAAAGAGATCTGATAGCTCCCCGGAGCAAGACTTAGATTGTAAACACCGTTGACATCAGTACTTGCTTTGCTGGTTGTATCAACAAAAACAATTACGCCGATCAGCGGTTCATTTGTTTTGTCGTCGACAAGCTTACCCGTCAGATTTGCATCCTGAGCAAACATCAACTGCGTAAGCGAAATAAACAAAACGAATAATAGCGAATTTCTCATAGTATATTAAATGTAAAAAAAGAAGCATTGTTGTAATATTGACAGCTTTCTTTCGGGAAGATTTCCTGAAACAATATTACTGAATTATTAGAAACAGAAATTAGATGAACAAAGATGATGATGAACAATTAATGTATAAACTGGCATTGCACCTGCTCCCCGGAATCGGGCCGGTCAGTGCCAGAAATCTGGTAAGTTATTGCGGTGGCGTGAAAGAAGTATTTCATACCCGGAAAGGAGAACTTGAAAAAATTCCATTCATAGGAACTGAAAGAGCCAAAGAGATCATCAAATACAAAAGTTTTCAGGAGCTCCGGATTGAAGTGGAACACATTAGAAAAAATAATATTCAAACTCTTTTCTATCTGGATAAAGAATATCCTCAGCGTCTAAAGAATTGTGAAGATGCACCGGTATTACTTTTTTACAAAGGCAATGCAGACCTGAACGCACAAAAAATTATTTCTGTTGTAGGCACACGACATATTACTACTTATGGTAAAGAAGCGACTGATAAGCTCATCAAAGAGATCAGCGAATATCAGCCGTTGATTGTCAGCGGACTGGCTTATGGTGTAGACATTCAGGCACATAAAGCTGCATTGAAGAATAATCTTCAGACAGTAGGTGTAGTTGCGCATGGATTAGATAAAATGTATCCTGCAGATAATGCAGCGACGGCAGAGAAAATGTTACTGAATGGCGGACTTCTTTCCGAATATATACACGGCACTAAACCTACCCGCGATAATTTTCCGGCCCGCAACAGGATCGTCGCCGGATTAACAGATGCAGTTATTGTAATCGAATCTGCCACCAGAGGCGGAGCACTTATCACTGCCGATATTGCAAATAGCTATAACCGCGATGTGTTTGCTTTGCCAGGCCGCATAAATGACATTTATTCGAAGGGATGTCATGCTCTCATCAGGCAAAATAAGGCAATGATCTTTGAAAGTGCCGCCGATATTGCTGATGCAATGAACTGGAACGTGAAAGAAAAAACAACACCGCAAAAACAAATGCAATTATTTCACGATTTTCACCCTGATGAACAAGCGATCATTCAAGCTTTAAACATAAAAGATCTTTTGTCGATAGACGAAATAGCTTTAACAGTAATGCTGCCTGTCAGTAAAGTTTCATCCATTTTACTCAATCTTGAATTTTCAGGTGTTTTAACTCCGCTTCCCGGAAAAATATTCAAACTCAACCAATAATTCAGCATGGAATTCAAATAGATAACGACTTGTTTTTTTTAATCACTTCTTATGATTCAACAAAATAAATTTCGTTACTTACCATACAAATTAAACTACTTCATGGGAAAGAAATTGTTTCTGATGGTTTTTATTTTAGCCATCACTTTTCTCTCATCTTTTGCTGAAAAACCAATTGCTGTCTTTAATGAAAAGACCGGCGTAATGTCGTATGACGAACTGACAAGAAATGTTCTGATCAATTCCCAGAATGAAAAAGTTGTAACAGATAATTATCACCGGTCATTTTCAAAAAAAGACTGGTCGATGTATGCCAATCAGGCTTTGGTACTTGCATCAATTAACTACCGTGCCGGTCAAAAAGAATCAGCGATAGATTTTTTCAAAAACGCAATAACTGCTTTTTCAAAAACAAATTCACCTGAAGGACAAGCCCTGGCTTCTTGCGGAATTGCTCTTGTATTTCAGTACAACAATCAACTGGATTCTGCTGTAAACTATTTCAACAATTCTATCCGGCTAAATCACGCTGCTAAAAATTTCATCGGTGAACTTAAGGTTCGCTTCCTTCTGTCAAAGGCCTATGAAAGTACAGAAGATCACGCTTCAACGCTTCAGAATTTCAAGGAAGCGATTTCTATTTTACCGAATATTTCCGATCCTGTGATGAAAGCCTATTTGTACAACAGCTATTCAGAAGAATTGATTCATAGCAGAAATGAAGACGAAGCATTAACATATTTGGAAAAAGCATTGACTCTTTCCGAAAACAATAACATTCAGAAAGCAGTCATTTACAGAAATATTGGGATTGTAAATTTTAACAAAGGCGACTACCAAAGTGCTACAGGTAATTTTGAAAAAAGTCTGACTTCTGATTTCAGACTTCCGGCATTGCGTTTACTCCGTGACACATATTTAAAACTATATGCTTCAGGAAAAGTCGGCGGTGATGCGAAAAAAGAAAATCTCTATTCAACAAAATATAAATTGTTAAAAGATTCCGTAGAAGATGTACTTAACAGCAGAATGCTTAGTCCGGATTCTTTCACTCTCGAATTAAAAGAAAAACTATTTGTCAGTAAACTACTCACCCGCACTAAGAGCATGAGTAGTGAAATGAACAGGAACAGCATTGAATTCAATCAACGACTTACGGAAGCTGAACTGGATCGTTTAAAAGCAGAAGAAGCTTTAGAACGTTTCCACGAAGAACGGATGAATGAAGAAGCGGCAAATAAAGAAAGAGAAGACCTGGTAAAAGAACTGGAAAAAGAAAAAGCGCTTCAGGAACTTGCTCTTTCAAATACAGAATTAGCCCGCGAAAAGCAGCAAAGATGGATCATCATCTTATTAAGTGGGGTTGTTCTCGTCACAACGATCCTGATCTTTCTTTATAACCGATACCGACTCAAAAGAAAATCTCATAATGACCTTGACTCTGCCTTTCTCGAATTAAAGACAGCACACAGGAAACTAAAGGAAACTCAGGAGCAACTGATCCGTTCAGAAAAGATGGCATCATTGGGTCAAATGACAGCCGGCATTGCTCATGAGATCCAGAACCCGCTCAACTTCGTTTTAAATTTCGCTGAGGGCTCTAAAGACCTTCTGAAGGAACTTGAGGACTCAACCGATGAAAGTGACCGTAGAGAGATCGCAGAAAGCCTGTATACCAACCTTACAAAAATCGGAGAACACGGCAAACGGGCGGATGCAATCGTTAAAAACATGCTCCAACATAGCCGGGTAAACAAATCAGAACGTGTACCGACTGATCTGAACAAACTTGCTGAGGAATACTTTCAACTTGCATTTCATGGTCTGAGGGCAAAGGATTCAACCTTTCAATGTACTCTGGAAAAAGAACTTGATCCGAATTTCCCAATGCTGGAGTTGATCCAGCAAGACATCAGTCGTGTTTTGTTAAACTTATTCAACAATGCCTTTTATGCAGTCAACCAAAAAGCCAGAAAAAATAATCCTGCATATATACCAACCGTAAAACTATCTACAATGGTCTATGGCAATTTTGCTTTCCTGACCATTCAGGATAATGGCGAAGGAATTCCAAAGGAGATCAAAGAGAAAATTTTTGAACCGTTCT
>ERZ795044.2967-NODE-2967-length-14514-cov-6.544920_pt1 | contig 14514 bp, 10 predicted proteins | sample MGYA00375128_ERZ795044 | MGnify/ENA primary metagenome ERZ795044 (study PRJEB30173, sample SAMN05720213) | anaerobic digester metagenome | isolation source: active sludge of municipal wastewater-treating anaerobic digesters | place: USA | collected 2014-12-22 ... | reverse complement strand
CACGTTGAAGAAGGCCCCCATGAAGGCGGTCCCCTGCATGCGATAGCGCAGCTCGACGTCCGAGGCCTCGCTTGCCGCGATCTTGAACGCGTCGAGGACGTAGAACTTAATGTGCTTCTCGACGATGGCGGTGCGCGCCCACATGGGGAGCGCCGTCCACTGCGCCTCCGGCGTCAGCTCGCTCTGGAGCACGAACACCCCGCCTTCGGCCAGCCCGGCGAACGGGTTGGAGTGGCGGAAGACGTTGGGGTCGGGCGAGAGCACGACATCGACGTGGCGCAACTCGCAGTTGAGCCGGATGGGGTCGTGCGCGAGCGTGGCGTAGAACGTCGTCGGTTGCCCCTTCTTCTCGGAGCCGTACTTGGGATTCGCCTTGATGAAGACCCCAAACAGCTCGAAGGCGGTCATCGACAGGTTCTTCCCCATCGTGATGGCCCCCCACCCGCCCACCGAGTGGATGCGGATCGAGAGCGCCCCCTTGGGCATCAGGTTGACGTCGCCCGCCGGTGGAATGGCAAGCGTGGCCAACTGCGGATAGCTGTCCGCCAGCTGCTCCTGCCAGATCTGGAGCTTGGGGAGGTTGGTCCCCTTGCGGATGAAGTCGACTCCCAGGTAGAACTGGCGCCGATGGCCGCCACGCGGGAGCATGTTCTCCACGGCGGCGATGAGGTCGCCGGGCTGCAGGTCGCGGCTCCCCAGTCCGTAGCAACCCGAATAGAACGACGGCATGTCGTCAGGCGACACGGCAGCCAGCCTGGGATACGGCAGCGCCTCGCCGCGCCCGGCGCGCGAGTTCTCGACCCCCTGCCCCATCGCCGCGCGAATCTCGCGCAGCAGCGGCAGGTCGACCGCGAGCGGCTGGTCCGTGCGCTCGAGCACCACCACCCCCTTCTTTCCCTTGAGCAGGCGGGTGATGTAGTCGGCCGGGAACGGGCGGAACATCGTCACGTTCACCACCCCGAGCTTCACGTTCCGTTCGGTCCGCATGTAGTCGGCGACGGCCTCGGCGTTCGAGACCACCGACCCCTGCCCAACGATCAGGTACTCCGCATCGTCGGTGCGGTAGCCGCTGGCCCGCGCATACCGACGGCCCGTGAGTGCCGCATACTCGTCGAGCGCCCGGTCGGTGAGCTCGACGATGTGGTCGAAGTAGAAGGGACGCTGCGCCGCCACCCCCTGCGCGTAGCTGTCCTGGTTCTGCACGACTCCCAGCATCGCCGGGTAGTCGAGGTCGAACATCTCGGGGATGCGGCGGCGCGTTTCGCCGAAGACGAGGCGCTGCGCCGGTGTTGGTGAGTCGATGACGTCGGACGGATCGCCCAGGTACTGCTTGACGAGCTCGCGCTCCGGCAGGCGGATCGATTCGATCACGTGGCTGGTGAGGAAGCCGTCCTGCGCGCAGACGCCGGGGTTGAGCGAGAGCTCGGCGATGCGATGCGCGATGAGGTTGAGGTCCGCCGACTCCTGCACGTCCTTGGCGAACACCTGGAAGAAGCCGGTGTCGTCGATCGCGTGGTAGTCATCGTGCCCCGCATGCACGTTCAGGCCCTGCTTCGTGATCGCGCGCGCCGCGACGTTCAGCACGTACGTGAGCCGCTTGCCCACCGCCGCGTACAGCGACTCGTGCATGTACACGATCCCCTGTCCGCTGGAGAAGTTCGTCGCGCGCAGCCCCATCATGCTCATCCCCGCGGTGACGGCGGCGGCGGCATGTTCTCCCTCGGGTTCGAAGAAGAGCAGGCGGCGTCCGTTCACGTTAGGCCGGCCGTCGGCGACCGCCGCGGCCCACCCCTCTCCCATTTGCGTGGACGGGGTGATGGGATACGCGCCCGCGGCCTCGCTGGCCGCAGTCTCCATCTCCACCACTGCGGCGCTGCCATCCATTGCCTCGACCACCCCCGGGAACGGGGGGGGAGATGCAGGGGCGGACGCACTCTGCGCGACACTCTTGCCAGGCCAGATGTTCATGCGACGGCACTCCGAGCCGAAGTACGACGAATCGGGGCGCACTGCGCCCCCTCGAGCCACACGATCGCGTCCGTGGGGCAACGCTCCGTTGCCCGCGCGGTCTCCTGCGCGATCATGTCATGGTTGATCACGGCGACGCCCGAGGCCACACTGATGAGCCCCGGCGCCGAGTCCTGCACACATCGCCCGCACGCCGTGCAGGCCACCTTGCACTGCTCCAGCACCTCATCGCCCGACAGCAGGTTTCGGCACTGCACCAGCAGGTGTTGCGAGACGGGCATGAGCACGAAGAGGTCCTTCGGGCACGCCTCCACACAGTCGCCACACGCCGTGCACTTGCCGGGATCCACCACCGGAATGCCGGTCGCACTCATGCGAATGGCATCGAAGTCGCACGAGACCTCGCAATCGGCGAGGCCCAGGCATCCCCACGTGCACCCCTTGCCGCCACCGGCGACCGCGGCCGCGGCCGCGCACGATTGCAGCCCGCGATAATCGGCGCGCTGGACCGCGACGTCGGTGCCGCCAGCACAGCGCAGGCGCGCAACGCGCTTGATGGCCTCCCCCTTGTCGACCCCCAGGTAGTTGGCGATGGCGACGACTCCCGCTTCGTTCGACACCGTGCACTTGGCCGGGGCAATGACCCCCGCCACCGCCTGCTCGGCAAACGCCCGGCAGCCGGGGAGGCCGCAGGCACCGCAGTTGGCATTGGGAAGCATCGACGCCACGACGTCGATGCGCGGGTCCTCCCAGACCTTCAGCCGCTTGTTGGCCAGCGCGATGAGGATGGCGAACGCCAGCCCCACGCCGCCCAGGATCAGTATCGAAGTGACGATCATCGCATCGCTCCGACGACGTCTCAGGCGGCGCCCGTGAGGTCCGCCTGGCTCAACAGCCACCGGGCAAGGACATCCACCGCTTCGGGGCCGGGCGCGCTTCCCGATGTCGTCCCGCCGAGCGGCGCCGTCGCCGTGGGCCCGGCGGCCAGCGCCTCCAGCTGCCGCAGGTCTTCCTGCATCTGCCACGCGCTCAACCCGCCTAACGCGTGCTTGGGCGCCGGCGGCATGTGCCAGACCGTCAGCCGCTGCCACGGCTCCCGTCCCTGGGCCGGGTCGTGAAGGAAGCGCGCCGCATCGGCAGGCACGAGGGCGGCGATCGCCGTCCCGCTCGTCGTCGCCACGAGGTCGAGCCCCGAGTCGTCGCTCGTCTGCAGCACCATCGTCCCCGGCGTGATGAGCCGGACCAGTGGCGCCGGAGGAGACGCCCCGCGCACGACGAGCACGAGCTTCTCGCGCCCGTCGAGGAAGTCGGCGAGCCCGCCGATGTGCAGGTCGGCGCCGTCCACCGTGACCACGAGCGGCGGGGCGAAGCGTCGCTCCGCCTTGGTCCACGTGCGGAACGCCAGCTGGTCGAGCAGGGTGTCGTGCTGCGCCGGGACATACCGCCCACCGCTCAGCAACTCGATCGCCAGCACGGCCCCGAACGCGCGCCCGGCGCGCGACAGCGCGCCTTCCACCGCCTGCGTCACCGACGCCCCGGACGGAACGTCGACCACGTGCAAGGTGCCCCCTCGCTCGAGGACGTCCCGGAGGACGTCGACCGCCCGTTGCAGCCGGTCACGGTGCGCCATCGACAGCGCGGGGCGCTGCACCGCCACGGCGTTGAACCGCCCCACGTCGATGCGTCCCTCGGCGAAGAGCCCCAACTCCTGCCGCAGGCGCTCCACCTGCTTCGCGGCGTCGGGCTCCTGGTCGGCGAGATACGCCTCGGCCTGCGACAGCGCCCCTGCCACCGTGGAGCGAAACTCGCCGATCGGGCGGGCCAGGCGCTCCAGCGCCATCTGGACACGCGCATCAGACGGCATATCGATCGAACTCCGCATTGAGAAGGTCGTTGCGTTCCTGCGGCGTGCGGGGTGTCACTCGGCGCACCTCCTCGTAGCGGGGGCGCGAAGGATCCTTGAAGTACACGCCCAGCTTGATCGTCTCGGTCGCATCGGCCAGGTGGCGCGCCCGGTCGATGTCGCGCGGGTCGTGCGCGATTCGCGACTTGTAGATCGCCTCGATCTCGGGAACCACGACGCCATCGTCGTGCACCAACAGCTCCACCAACGCCGGCTTCTTGACCGCCTCCGCGAAGATCCCCGGCGTGAAGACCGGGCAGCGCTGCAGAATGCGCACGAACGAGAGGCCGCGATGATGGAAGGCCGCCTTGAGCGTCGCGTAGAGATGCGCCGGGACGAACTCCGCCGTCTGCGCCACAAACGACGCGTTGCTGACCCCGAGCGCCACCGATAGGGGGTTGAGTGGCATCAGGATCGACCCCCCGGGCTGCGTGTTGCTCGGCAGCCCTTGCGGTGTCGTCGGCGAGGTCTGGTTCTTGGTGAGGCCATAGATGCCGTTGTCGAGCATCATGACCACCATGTCGGGATTGTAGCGCAGCGTGTGCACCCAGTGCCCGGCGCCGATCGACGTACAGTCGCCATCGCCCATCACCACGAACACCGACAGTTCCGGACGGTGCAGCTTGATCCCCGTCGCGACCGGGAGGGCGCGCCCGTGGATCCCGTGGAAGCCATAGGTACTCAGGTAGTGCGGAAAGCGCGACGAGCAGCCGATCCCCGAGACGAAGACCGTCTCCTCCGGCTTGAGCTGCTCACTCGCCAGCAGCTTCTCGACCGACGCCAGCACGGAGTGATCGCCGCATCCAGGGCACCAGCGCGCGCGCGCGCCCTCGTAGTCACTGACTCCGAACGTGCGACTGTCGTCCGTGGCCAGGACGTGCAGGGAACAGGCACTCATGCGTCACCTCGCGCCGGCATCAGGTCGTGAATGGCCTCGACGATCGCCGCAGGGCGAAGCGGCTCGCCGGGGGTACGCGTCCAGCAGTCGACGTCGACGAGCGTCTGCGCGCGCAGCAGCCAGGAGAGCTGTCCGCGGCGCCGGTTCTCCTCGGTGATGTACGGGTCGCCCACCGTGTCGCTGTAGTTGATCTCCACCGTCGCCACCTTGCGGAAGCGCCGGAAGATCTCTGCGAGCCCCGGTTCCATGGGCGAGAGGAAGCGCAGGTGCAACGAGGCCACCGACCCCCCCGCAGCGCGGGCCCGGTCCACCGCTTCCTCGATCGCCCCCTTCGTGCTCCCCCACCCGATGATGAGCAGGTCGCCTGCATCGGCCCCGTAGGGTGTCGGCGGCGCGAGGAGCGAGCCGAGCACGGCGAGCTTGCGCGAGCGCATCGCCATCCCCTTGGCGTGCACGCCGGCGCTGTACGCCACCTTGCTCCCCTCGTCGTGCGAGAGCCCGGTGACCGTGTGCATGCCGCCTCCCTGCCCCGGGATCACCCGGCGCGACAGCCCCGTGTCCGCATTCCACGCGTAGGCCTTCATCCCCTCAGGGACGGCGCCGAGATCCAGCGCGTCGGCCTGCCAGCGCACATCGAGCGACGGGCGCGGGAAGGGCTGCACCCCGGTCGCGAGGTTCGCGTCCGAGAGTACCATCACCACGCAGCGGAACGCCTCGGCGATCCGGCGCGCCGTGACCATGATATGGAAGCACTCCTCGATGGTCGCCGGCGCCAGCACGACACGCGGGGCGTCGCCAGGCTGCGCATACAGCGCCGCGAGGAGGTCCGACTGCTCGACCTTGGTGGGAAGCCCGGTGCTCGGCCCCCCACGCTGCACGTCCACCACCACGAGCGGGATCTCGGTCATGATCGCCAGCCCGAGAAACTCGGTCTTGAGCGCGAGCCCGGGGCCGGAGGTGATGGTGAAGGCGACCTTGCCGGCATACGAGGCGCCAATGGCGACCCCGGCGGCGGCGATCTCGTCCTCGGCCTGGTGCACCACGCCGCCGAACTTCTCGAAGACCTCGGACAGGTAGTGCGACACCGACGTAGCCGGGGTGATCGGGTACATCGCGCAGAGCTCCATCCCCGACGCGATGGCCCCCATCCCCAGCGCCTCGTTGCCGTTCATCACCACCATCGCCTGCTCGTTAGGCTCCGGCGGGATCGCGATGCGGAAGTCCAGGTGCTCGGCGGCCCAGGCGTACCCGAGGTTCACCAGCTCGACGTTGCGTTGGTACACCGCCTCCGACTTCTTGCGGAAGGTGTGCGCGATCTGCTCGTACACGCGCTCAAGGTCACGGTCGTAGATCCACGAGAGCATCCCGAGGGCGAACATGTTCTTGCCCTTGCGCGGGTCGTCCACGAGCGTGAGGCACTGCTCCTCCATCGGGACCATCACCAGGCGATAGCCGGTCGACGACAGCTCCGCCATCGCGCGCGTCCACTGCTCGCGAATCTCCGGGTCGTCGTGGGTCGCCCACTTGTCTTCAATGAGGACGGTCGCGTCGGGGGCCAGTGCCTTCAGCCGATGCCGTGCCAGCAGCACCTGCTCGTTGAAGGCCACGACGAGGTTGGTTTCATCGCCCCAATTGGTCACCTGCCCCGCGCCGATGCGGATTCGATTGCCGCTCGCTCCCTCGGGCACGCGTGCGGGGGGCTGGATCTCGGCCGGGATGATCTCCACCGTCCAGACGCCGTTCCCCATCTTTGCCGTCACCGCGCCGAAGATCTGCGAGCACTTTTGGGCCCCTTCACCGGAGTCGGAGACGACTTCGACGGTGTGCTCGCGCAGCCGGCGGATGGTGGGTGCCGCGCGTGTGGCCAGGGTACTGCCGTTCACCACGACCTCGTTGCTCACGGACACGACAGACTCCTCCGGGGCGGCGCATCCGACCGTCGGCCGGTCGCACGTGCCGTGATGCGCCCTCAATGTTGGCCTGTCCGGAGTTCACTGCCTGCCGAGTCGAGCGCTGCAGGGAACAGCGCCTCCGGTCGTTGCGTACCGACAGACGAAAGCATCGGTCCGGGGGCAGGAATCGTCTGTAGGGAATCCCGCTGACAGAATCCGGGGAAAAAGCGGGAAAACGCTGACGACCGCCTGAGCGATTCGCGCGCGCTCGGTGCCGACCACGTCCGCCGGACCACCCGTGCGTGAAATCCCCGGCGCCATCGTCCGCCGAACGCCGACACGCTCGTCATCGGACGTCCGCCCAGGCGCGACGCGCCGGACCGCTCCGACCGCCTAACGGCGATCGCCCTCCCCTACCATAGAATCCCCCGCGCGCCCGGGACGGCTGGGATCACCCCGTCGTCTCACGTGGTGCCCCGGAGTCGACGGGATCCGGACGTGCGAAGCGCCGGTCGAACGGCGTGCTAACGCGACGGGTCGGGGGCGCTCCCTAACGTGAAGGTGCGCCCGCGCCATCCCTTGGGGCGGCGCACGGTCGAGAGAATCAGGCGCCAGGCCGCGACGGGGTCGGCGAGCGGCGACAGCCAGAACCCCATGGATCGTCGCTCGTAGCTCCCCCACAGCGCGAGGAGCATCAGCACGCGTATGGCCACGAGGGTCTGGTTGAGGCGCAGGAGTACGAGCCCCGCCGGTGTCTGTGCCGAAAGCGCGCCGAGCGCGAAGGCCAGCAGCACCAGCCACGGCATCCCCTGGGCCAGGGCGATGTAAAGCACATCGAACCACTGGCGCACGCGCGTGGTCGCATCGCTCAGGTCGAACGAGCGCCCCCACTCGCGCCACATGTGCCCCAGGCTGTCGTAGGCCCGCACCTTGTACAGGCGCGAGCCATCGAGGAAGCCGACGCGCACCCCACGCGACGCGAGCCAGCGCGCGAGCGTGACGTCGTCGGCCCACGACTGCCGCGACACCTCATAGCCGCCGTTCGCCAAGAGGACCTCGCGCCGCGCCAGGAAACACTGTCCGTTCGCCATCACGCGATCGGGGGGTGGGTCGGCCATCCCCGCCGCCCCGAAGCGATACACCAGCGTGAGCAGCATCGACGGCTGCAACCACTGCTCGGCGCTCGTCATGTCGGCAAACTGCGGTGCAAACGACACGACGTCGTAGCGCATCGCCTGTGCTGCCTGCACCACGGCGGCCACCATCCCTGGCTGTGGCTCGGTATCGGCGTCGATCCCCAGGACCCACTCGCTCGTCGCCTCGCCCAGCCCATGCTGCAGCGCCCACACCTTCCCCACCCAGCCGGTCGGGAGCGGCGGATCGTTCACGAGGCGGAAACGCCGGTCGCGAGCTGCAATCTCCTCCACCATCGCCGGCGTCGCGTCCTTCGAGTGCGAGTCGACGACGATCACCTCACGGAGTGGCGCCCCTTGCTTCGCCAGCCCCGCCAGGCACGGGCCGATGCGCCTGGCCTCATTGAGCGTGGCGACGACCACCGACACCGACGACCCCTCCAATCCCTCGGGAACCGGGGCGACGGGAGGACGACGGCGACGCCCGGGGAGGAGCCGGACGATGACGAGGAGGAGGGCGAGCCCCTGCAGGGCAGCGAGGACGACGATCACGTGGGGCAAACGAAGCGCGCGGTGCGGAGGGTTCCGCACCGCGCGAAAGATGCACCAGGCGAACGCCGTTTGCAGCGTCGCCCGTCGGTCAGTTGCGACTACGAGCCACCCATCGCCGCCTTGGGTGCCGTCTGGTCGAGGAGCCAGTAGCCGAACCACTGCCGCAACCGCCCCAGCCGGTCGACCAGGAGCCAGGGCTCGCCGGTGCGCGACAGGTCGTGCGTGGAGCGCGGATACCTAACGAGCTCCACCGGCGTCCCCTGCTTCTTGAGGCCGACGTACCACTGCTCGGCGTCCGTCATCGGCGTGCGATGATCCTCCTCGGACTGCACGATCAACGTCGGCGTCTTGACCTTTCGGATGTGCCGGATGGGCGAGAGTGAGTCGTACATCGCCGGGTTGTCCCACGGCTTGCCGAAGAACTCGAACTCGGTGAGCCCTTGGGCATCGCTCGTCCCATACCAGGACCACCAGTTGCTGATCATGCGATCGGCCTGCGCCGCCTTGAAGCGCGTCGTCTTGGCCGTCACCCACGCCGTCATCACGCCGCCATACGAACCACCGGTGACGCCCATGCGCGTAGAATCGACGTCCGGGCGCTGGGCCACGATGTCAACGGCCTTCATGAGGTCCTGGTAGTCCTCGGCGAACCAGCGCCCGCGGGTGGCAAAGGTGAACTTCGCACCATAGCCCGACGAGCCGCGCGGATTGGTGAAGAGCACGAACATCCCCGCCCCGGCCAGGTTCTGGAACTCGTCGAACCACCCTTCGCCGTACGCCGAGTGCGGCCCGCCATGGATGTACAGCGCCACCGGGTACTTCTTCCCCGGCTGGTAGCCGTACGGCTTCATCAGCCACCCCTCGATCTCCAGGTTGCCGACGCTCTTGTACGTGAAGCGCTCGGCATCGCTGAAGGCGACGTCCTTGACGATCGCGTCGTTGAAGCTCGTCAGGCGACGCTCCCCGCTGCCGTCCGCATTGGCGATGTAGAGTTCCGTGGGCTTGTCCATGCTCGTGGCGACGTAGGCCACGACCTTCCCCGCGTCATCCATGCTGAAGCCGCGCATCTGGCGGCGCCCGGCCAGCACTTCCTTCATCGCCTTGGTCTGCGGATCGATGTGGAAGAGTGCACTGCGCCCCCCCACTTCGGCGCTCATCGCGATGCGTCCGTCGGGGAGCCAGGCATGCGACCCCGGCTCATACTGCCAATCCCCCAGCAGGTTGACCGGCGTCCCCCCGTTGGCATCGACGACGTACAGCCGTTCGCTGCTCACCCGCGTCGGCGCACTGGAAAACGAGATCCACTTCCCGTCGGGCGACCACTGCACGTCACCTTCGCTCCCCATCGCACTCGTCAGGCGGCGCGGCGCGCCACCCGTGATGGCGACCACGAAGATATCGGCGTCGTTGCGCGGCGCCTCGTCACGCTTGGCGTTGTAGGGCAGGCGCGCCAGCGAGTCACGCTCGGCCTCCACCACCGAGTCGGGACGGAGCCCCGCGTCGGCAATGAAGGCGACCCACTTGCCGTCAGGCGACACCGCAGCGCCGCGGCGCGAGTAGGCGGTGCTGTCGATCATCTGCTTCTTGGCGGCTCCGTCCAGCAGCTGCATCCAGAGCTGCGCGGGACGATAGATGCGCTTCTCGCGTGGCCCGGGGAGGAAGCCCGGCCCGTTGGACTTGTAGCGCATCTCGGTGATGTGCCGCCCGTCGAAGCGCGCCGGCTCGAGGGGGCGCGTGATCGCGCCGTACGGCGGGCGGGCCATGGGCTGCATGCGCCCGAACGGGTCGCGACGCGTGGTGTCGACACCAGCAGAGTCCGGGGCCCCCCCCTCGCTCCAGACCACGAAACGCTTGTCGTTAGGTACCGAGCCGGCCGGGTATCGATCGGTCGCGACGGCTTCGCCCCCCGGCTCGTCCATGCGCAGCCCCCACGAGCGTCCGCGTCCGCCGCCGGGACGCTGCGAGGCGAAGAGCAGCCACGACCCGTCGGGCGACCAGCGCGGGTTGGACGATTCGTACCCCGGCGCGGTGAAGCGCTGGGCCTCGCCTCCCGCCGTCGACACGACCCACACTTCGCTGTGTCGACGATTCTCGCTTTCGCGCACCGTCGTCACCGTGAAGGCGACGCGCTTGCCATCGGGTGACACCGCGGGTGAGGACAAGGTCGTGACCTTGTACCAGTCGGCGGGAGTGAAGGCGCGCGGGCTCCCTTGGGCCCAGGCCGCCGGGACGGCGACTCCCACGGCACCCAGGGCGAGGACTACGCGGACAGACGTTCGCATGGTGAGGACTCCGGACGTGATGATTCAGGCGCTAAACTCCGGCCGGGCGCCGAGTGGCGCCAGTACCGTCCGCCCCTATACGACGCGAGCGCTCACAATGCTGCCACTGCGATCGCTCCGACTTCGCCCGCCGTCCGAGCTCCAATCGGAGGTCTTTCCCTACTCGGTCCCCACCATCCGGTCGCTCGGCGAGCTCGCCTTCCCGTCGGCGGTCACCTTTTTCGTCGGTGAGAACGGCTCGGGGAAGTCGACGTTGCTCGAGGCGATCGCCGCGGCGTCGGGGCTCCCCTCGGTGGGAAGCGAACTGCGTGTCGACGCTGACGAAACGCTGGCCGCGCAACGCTCGCTGGCCGCGGCGATCACCCTCATCTGGCGCGCCGCGCGCGCGCGGCGCGGGTTCTTCCTCCGGGCGGAGGACTTCTTCGGCTTCACCAGGACCATCGCGCGCATGCGCGCCGCCTTCCTGGTGGAGCAGGCCGCCATCGACGAGGAATATCGCGACCGCTCCGACCACGCCCGCGCCCTTCGCCTCGGCCCGATTGCCGCCTCGTTGCGCGACATGGAAGCGCGCTACGGCGTGGATCTCGACGCCAATTCGCACGGGCAGAGCTTTCTCAAGCTGTTCCAGTCGCGCTTCGCCCCCAACGGCCTGTACCTGCTCGACGAGCCCGAGGCCCCCCTCTCACCCCAGAGCCAGCTGGCCTTCATGGCCATGCTCACGGACATGGTCGCGCAGTCGTCGCAGTTCATCATTGCCACGCACTCGCCGATCCTACTGGCCTTCCCCGGTGCGACGATCTACTCGTTCGATGCCACGCCCGTGCAGCCGGTACCCTACGAGGAGTTGGAGCACGTGTCGCTGACCCGCGATTTCCTGGCGAACCCCGAGCGCTTCCTGCGCCACCTGTGACCCGGCCACGTCTCGTCATCGGGCACTCGCGGCGATACGTTGTGCAGCACTCCGTTCCGGGCACGCCGCGTGGCGCGCCCCACCCACCCGATAGGCATCCGACCCGCCACTTGATGGAGACCGCCCTCACCCGGCACGCCGGCATCGCGCTCCCGATCCTGTGCGGAGCGATGTACCCCTGCTCCAACCCGGAGCTCGTCGCAGCCGTCTCCGCGGGGGGAGCGTTAGGCATCTACCAACCCATCTCGCTCACCTACGTGCACGGGCACGAGTACCGCGAGGGGGTGCGCCTCATGCACCGACTGGCCGGCGGACGCCCCGTCGGGATGAACGCCCTCATCGAGTCCAGCGCCCGCACCTACCACGAACGCATGGTACGCTGGGTCGAGATCGCGCTCGAAGAAGGCGTGCGCTTCTTCGTGACGTCGCTGGGGAACCCCCGATGGGTGTGCGACCGCGTGCACGCCGCCGGCGGCATCGTGTACCACGATGTGACCGAGGCCAAGTGGGCGCAGAAGGGCGCCGATGCCGGGTGTGATGGCCTCATCGGCGTGAACGCGCGCGCGGGCGGGCATGCCGGGTCGCGCACGATGGAAGCGCTGTACGACGAGCTTGCCCCCTTTGGCCTCCCGCTCGTCTGTGCGGGTGGCGTGGGCGACGTCGACGACTACGTACGCGCCCTCGCCGCGGGCTACGTCGGCGTGCAGATGGGGACGCGCTTCATCGCCACCGCCGAGTGTACCGCGCACGCGCGCTACAAGCAGGCCATCGTCGAGGCCGAGGAGCGGGACATCGTCCTCACCGAGCGGCTGACCGGCGTGCCGGTCGCGGTGATCAACACCCCCTACATCCAGCGCATCGGCCTGCGCGCCGGTCCGCTCGCGCGCTTCATGCTGCGCGGGCGACGGACCAAGAAGTGGATGCGCACCCTCTACGCCGCGCGGAGCATCCTGTCGCTCAAGCAGTCCAACGCGCGCGGCGATGCGTCCCGCGACTACTGGCAGGCCGGTCGTAGCGTCGCCGGAGTCGAAGCCATCGAATCCGTCGCCGCCATCCTCGAACGCTTTCGTCAGGCGCGCATTCCGGGCGCCGTCGCTCCCCACCCCACCTGATCCGATGCCGCTTCCGCGCCCCCACGTCTCCCCTCCCCTCGTGCGCGCGACAGGTGTCGCGCGCGACCTGCTGTGCCGCGCGATTCTCGCGTGCACACTCGCCGCCTTCCTCCCGGTGGCCGCGGCGCAGGCGCAGGCTCGCGTCGCAACGGGCGCTCGTCCCACGCTCGCCGTCGTCGGTGGGCGCATCATCGACGGATACGGCGGGCCCGTGCTCGAGAACGGCGTCATTCTCGTCGCCGGCGAGCGCATCCTCGCCGTCGGACGCGAAGGCGAGGTGACGATCCCGCCGGGGACGCCGGTGATCGACGCCAACGGGCACACCGTGATGCCCGGGCTCATCGACATGCACGTGCACCTGCACATCGTGGGGCACGGCGACTACAAGCGATGGGATGACCTGTACGGCACGAAGGACGCCTCGGTCGTCATGCCGATCGCCGCCCGCCAGCTGCTCTCGGCCGGTGTGACGTCGGCCCGCGACCTCGGGGCCCGGCTCGACGACATTCTCACGGTGAAGCGCCGGATTGCAGCTGGTGAGATTCCCGGCCCGCGCCTCTTCGTCTCGGGCCCGTTCATCCAGCACGCGGCGTACGAGCCGTACGAGGAGGCGTTCCGCTGGGGGGTGACGGGCGCAGACGACGCGCGCCAGAAGGTGCAGCGCATCATCGACGCCGGCGTGGACGTGGTGAAGCTGATCGACCAGGACCAGATGACCGACGCCGAGGTCGCCGCCGTGGTCGCGACGGCGCACAAGAACGGCAAGCCGGTGGTGGCACACGCGCACCGCATGGCCGAGATCCGCGTCGGCCTCAAGCACGGCGTCGACAACTTCGAGCACACCGGGCTCGGCACCGCGCCGGGGTACCCCGACGATGTGCTGCAGCAGATGCGGGAGCGCAACTCCTCGCTGTACTGGACCCCGACCGTCTCGCCGCTCTTCACGCTGTACGAGGCCGGGACCGTCTTCCCGGAACGCCTCGACGATCCGTCGTGGCGGGCCTTCATGCCTAACGACATGGGCGCCGAGATCCGACGGTCGCTGTCGCAGATCCCGCAGCTGCCGTACTACGCGCTCTTCCCGTCGCGCCTCCCGATCCTCCCCACCAAGTTCCGCCAGTTGCGGGAGACGGGGGTGCGCCTCATGATCGGGACCGATGCCGGCATCCCGGCGATGTTCCACAACGACGCCACCTGGCGCGAGATGGTGAAGTTCGTGGAGTTCGGCGTCTCGCCCATGGAGACGATACAGTCGGCCACGCTCTGGCCGGCGCGCTTCCTCAAGCGCGAGCAGGACATCGGGGTCCTCGCCCCCGGGCGCTTCGCCGACATCATCCTCGTGCGCGGCAATCCCCTCACCGACATGACCGTGATGCGCGACGTGCGCGTCGTCATCCAGGGCGGCAAGCGCGTGCCATGACTGGCGCGGACGTGCCACCCGTCACGTGCCTGCACGGGTCTCCCCCAAACTCTTTGCAGCGCGCATCCCGGCGGCGTCCACGCCGCCTCGCGCGCGCCCGAGGTCGCGATGCTGCTCGAGGTTCGTGAGGTCTCGCGGAAGACGCCGCGAGATGGTCGGCTCGAAATCACCGGCGACACCGCGCGCCGGCTTGCCGTCTTTGGCGTCACGCTGCCGGTCGAGGTCGACGTGCAGCGTGGCGAGGTGACGCTGGAGGTCATGGCCTGCCAGTGCGAGAAAGGCGGGGGCGCAGCCGGGCACACCCATCATTTCGTCTCGTCGGCGCTCTTCACCTCGCTCCTCGCGGGGGAGACCGTCGTGCTCGAGTTGCTGGACGGCCCGCTCCTCGCCGTCGCTCGCCCGCACCCGCTTCGTCCTGAGCCCTGACGTCGCCGTTGAGCCGCC
>ERZ795044.2960-NODE-2960-length-14542-cov-5.159453_pt1 | contig 14542 bp, 14 predicted proteins | sample MGYA00375128_ERZ795044 | MGnify/ENA primary metagenome ERZ795044 (study PRJEB30173, sample SAMN05720213) | anaerobic digester metagenome | isolation source: active sludge of municipal wastewater-treating anaerobic digesters | place: USA | collected 2014-12-22 ... | reverse complement strand
GTGTTGCCGCCGATTGAATACTGGACACTCCACCGACTGAAAATGGGACACGACTCCGCCGGCCGCGTCTAGCGGCCGGGTCCCGTTCGTCGACCTTCGGGCTTTCGGCCACTGAGAGCCCGACATGCATGGAGCGTCCACGCGTATGCGCTTATCGCAGTTGCTGGCCGAGGCCGGAGGAGATCGCCTCGAGGCGGCCCGGCGGGCCGGTGTTGGGAAGAGCACGATGTACCGCTGGCTCAAACAGGGGCTCCAGGAGGAGCCGCTCGCCGTCATCCAGGCGCGCTACCGCTCGCGCCCCCGGATCGTCCCCAAGCTCGCGGCGTTCACGGCGTTGATTCAGTCCCGGCTCGCGGAGTACCCCGACCTGAGCGCCACGCGTCTCTTCGCCGAGTGCCGGGCCGCCGGCTACACCGGGGGGATCTCGCAGCTCCGCGTCTTTGTCGCGGGGCTCCGGCTGCCTCCACCGCCGCCCGTGCGCTTCGAGACGGTGCCGGGGCACCAGGCGCAGGTCGACTTCGCGCACTGTCGCTTGCCTTGGGGCGTGCGCTACGCGCTCGTCGTCGTGCTGGGCCACTCGCGGCTCTTGTGGGTGCAGTTCTATCCGCGGCAGGATCTCCGGGCGCTGGAGCATGGCTTGTCGGCCTGCTTCGCGAGTTGGGGCGGCGTGCCGCGTGAGCTGTTGTTCGACCAGATGCGGAGTGTGCTCACGCGCGATGATCGTCTCACGGGCGGCGGCCTCGTGACGAATCTCGAGCTCGCGCGCTTCGCCCGGCACTACGGCGCTCGCGTGAAGGTCTGCCGCCCGTACCGCGCCCAGACCAAGGGCAAGGTCGAGCGGCCGATCCGCTACCTGCGCGAGAGCTTCCTCTACGGCCGCACGTTCGTGAGCGATGCGGATCTCAACGCGCAGGTCCTCACCTGGCTCGACACGGTCGCCAATGTCCGCGTGCATGGCACGACGGGGTGGGTACCCGCCGAGCGGTTCGCGACCGTCGAGCAGCCGACGTTGCAGCCGCTGCCCACGAGTCCCTATCGCACCGGGCTGGTCGCGCTGCCCGCCCGACGCGACGCTCCCCTCGCGGCGTCGCCCGTGCCCAGCGTGGTCGTCGAGCGGCGGTCGCTGCAGGATTACGCGGCGTTAGGCGTCGGGGGTGCCTCATGAGCGCCGCCCGGCTGGCCACGACGGCCCCCTCGGTTCGCGAGCAGCTCCGCACGCAGCTCGCCGACCTCAAGATGCCCGGGGCGCTCGAGGCGGTGGACGACATCCTCCGGCGCTGCGATGCCGGCGAACTCGCGGGGGGCGAGGCCATGACGCGGCTCCTGGGCGCCCACATCGACCTGCGCAACGCCCGGCGGCTCCAGACGGCGATGCGGGCCGCGCGCCTCCCCGTGATCAAGACGCTCGCCGACTTCGACTTCACCTTCCAGCCGTCGGTCAAACGCGAGCAGCTCGAGAGCCTGCATACGTTAGGCTTCCTCGAGCGGAAGGAGAACGTCGTCTTCCTCGGACCGCCCGGTGTGGGCAAGACGCACCTCGCGCTGTCACTCGCCGTGCGCGCCGCCGAGCACGGCCGACGGGTCTACTTCACCACGCTGGCCGATCTGCTGCATGCCCTGGAAGATGCGCAGGCCGCGGGGCGCCTACCGCAGCGCCTGCGGACGCTCGTCTTCCCCAGCCTGATGGTGATCGACGAGATCGGCTACCTGCCCATCACCCGCACCGGGGCGATGCTCTTCTTCCAACTCCTCGCGCGGCGCTACGAGCGCGCCTCCACCATCCTCACCAGCAACAAGGGCTTCGAGGACTGGGGCGAGATCTTCGGCGACGAGGTCATGGCCGCGGCGCTCATCGACCGGCTCGTGCACCACTGTCACATCGTCAACATCCGCGGAAACAGCTATCGGCTGCGGCAACACGCCGAACTCGCCCGGCGGCTGCACGTCCCGCCGCCTCCCACCCCCTCCTCACCCCCCGAGCGACGCGGACGTCGCCCCGATCCCATGGCTGACCTGCCGGGCTAGCCCCCCACCCCGTGTCCCATTTTCAATCGGTGGGAGTGTCCCATTTTCAATCGGCGTTGACAGTCCAGTGATGAGGGGGCCATGAGTGATCCCCGGCGCCGTCGCTTCACCCTCTCCGTGGCCGGGCGTCCACCGCAGAATGTGCTGCTGACGGACCCTTGGTATCCGCGGCGTCCAGAAGTGTTGGGGGCGCTGCACCTCCAGGCGCAGCGTCGACCCCTGCGTATTTCGCTCCATCCCGATCCCCCGTTTCGGTCGAAGTCGATCACCCATTTCGCTCGAAGCCGATCACCCGTTTCGGAGCAAGTCGATCACCCGTTTCGCTCGAAGCCGATCACCCGTTTCGGCTGATGGCGATCACTCGGTGACCTGAGGGGCTGCGGGATCCCACCGCAGGGACAGCTTCCGCCGGACTTTACTCCGGAGCGAGGCGGTGCCTGCTGAGAGGATCCCGATGCGAATGGTATGGGAGGCGTTGCGCCTCCGGTTTGACCAGCGGCGCAGCCAGCGTGAGATCGCCGCGAGCTTGGCGCTCTCGCAAAGCACCGTGCACGATTACGTCGCCCGCTTTCAGGCGGCCGGGCTGACGTGGCCCCTGCCGGCGGCGATGGACGAAGCGGCGCTCGAGGCGCAGCTCTTCCGACGAGGGGCCGTACCGCCGACCACGACGCGGCCGATGCCCGATTGGGCGGCCGTGCATCAGGAGCTCAAACGCAAGGGCGTCACGCGCTAGCTTCTGTGGACCGAGTACAAAGCGACCGCGCCCGATGGCTATCAGTACACGCAGTTCTGCCGCCACTACGACGCGTGGGTCGGCACACTGGAGCCGGTGCTCCGACAGGTGCATGTCGCCGGCGAGCGGCTGTTTGTCGACTATGCCGGGGTGACGATGCCGGTGGTCGATGTCAGCACCGGCGAGGAGCGGGCCACGCAGGTCTTTGTCGGCGCGTTAGGCGCGAGTCATCTGCTGTATGTCGAGGCGACGTGGACGCAGGCGCTTCCGGACTGGATCGGCGCGCACGTGCGAATGCTCGCCTATGTAGGCGGCGTGCCCGCGCTGCTGGTCCCGGACAACCTCAAAAGTGCCGTCGGCCAGCCATGCTACTATGAGCCGACAGTGCACGCGACGTATCAGGACCTCGCGACGCACTATGGCACCGCCGTCCTGCCGGCCCGCGCGTATCATCCGCGCGACAAGGCCAAGGTCGAGACCGCGGTGCAGATCGTCGAACGCGAGATCCTGGCGCCGCTCCGGCATACGGTCTTTCACTCGCTCGCGGCACTGAATCAGGCGCTCGCCGCGGGACGCGAGCGCGTGAATGATCGGCCGTTTCAGAAGCTCGCGGGAAGCCGGCGGAGTGTCTTCGAGGCGACGGAGCGTGCCGCACTCCGCCCGCTCCCACCGGCGCCGTACGAACTCGCCGAGTGGAAGACGGCGAAGGTCAACATCGACTATCACATCTCGGTCGACGGCCATCTGTACAGCGTCCCGTATCGCCTCGTCGGCACCACGGTCACCGTGCGCCTGACGAGTGCGATGCTCGAAGTCCTGCATCAGGGCACGCGCGTCGCCGTCCATGTGCGCAATACGTCGAAAGGGCGGTGTACGACGGAGCCGACCCATCGCCCTCACTCGCACCAGCGCCATCTCGAGTGGACCCCGTCGCGCCTCGTGGCGTGGGGCGCGAGCCTCGGTCCCAGCACCGGGCGCGTCGTCGAGGACATCCTCGCCCGCTATCCCCATCCCGAGCAGGGCTATCGGGCCTGTCTCGGGCTCCTATCCCTCAGCCGTCGCTTTACGCGCGCGCGTCTCGAAGCGGCGTGCACGCGCGCGCTCCGCGCCGGCACCGCCGGCTATCGCTCGGTGAAGTCGATCCTCGCCACGGGCCTGGATCAACTCCCCCCGGATCCGCTCGCTCCCCCGGCTTTGCACCTGCCGGTCACGCACGAACATGTCCGCGGCGCCGCGTACTACCGCGACGCGGCGCCCACCTCCGCCGGCGGCGAGTCGGCCCTCTCCCTCTTCGCTGAGACTCCCTATGCTGATTGAACAGACGCTCACCCTGCTCCAGTCGCTCAAGCTCACGGGCATGGCCACCGCCCTCGCGGAGCAGCGCGGCCTCCCCGACCTCGCGACACTCACCTTTGAGGAACGCCTCGCGCTACTGCTCGAGCGCGAGCAGGCGACCCGCCACGACCGGCGCCTCACCCGCCTGCTGCAACTCGCCCGCTTGCGGCACGCCGCCTGTGTGGAGGATGTGAACTTCCGCACGAAGCGCGGGCTGGAGCGCAGTGTCTTCCTCCACCTCGCGAGTGGAGAATGGATCCGTCAGCAGCTAACGCTGCTGCTCGTCGGCCCCACCGGCACCGGCAAGACGTGGCTCGCCTGTGCGCTGGGGAACGCCGCCTGTCGCCAGGGGCACACCGTGCGGTACCTGCGACTCCCGCGCCTGCTGAGTGAAGAGCTGGTGCTGGCCCGCGCGGACGGCTCGTACGGAAAGCTCATGCAAACGCTGGCCCGCACCGACCTCCTCATCCTCGACGACTGGGGCCTCGCCCCGCTCGGCGACCGCGAACGGCGCGATCTCCTCGAACTCATCGAGGACCGCGCCGGCCGCCGCGCGACGCTCGTGACCAGTCAACTGCCCATCGAGCACTGGCACGACATGATCGGCGACGCCACGTTTGGCGATGCGATCCTGGATCGGCTCGTGCACCATGCCCATCGCCTCACGCTGACCGGCGGCTCGCTGCGCCGGCTGGCGACCGCTCCGACATCGACCGCACCATCTCCCGCGCCATCTCCCGCCCCATCACCCACTGACTGATCCCGCCGCTCCCCAGCTCATCGACTGATCGCCATCGACCGAAATCGGTGATCGCTTTGGTCCGAAACGGCTGATCGCTTTGGAGCGAAATGGGTGATCGACTTGAACGAAATACGCAACCCCATCCTGGGGTTCGTGGCCATCGTGATCCATTCCCCGGCGGGGAGCAGTTCCGACGGCGCCGTCAGCAGCTTCCTGGCGCGGCGGGTTAGGGCGCTGGCGCGGATCGTGAGGTTGTGTTGGTTGAATTATCCGAATCGGAAGTGGGTGTTGGGGCATGGGGTGCTGAATCCGAAGCGGAGGACGTGCTCGCGTCCCGTTGCGCAGACCCTCGCTGTGGGGCAGCGCCGCCCGCCGGGAAGCGGGGAGGACGGCCGAGTGCACAATGAAGGCACTTCGGTCTACCACCGGGGAGCGACATCCCTGAGACAATCATGGAGCAGCTTTGGGGTCGCGCGTTGCGCCCACCATACTGGAGAGCAGTGACACCCGAAAGATACTTCGTGGACGTGTCGCCTTTTCGGGCAAGCCGGTTCGCCCCGGTCTGCACGCATCAAGGAACGCGGCCCAGCTAGCCTCCGACCTCGAGTCCCATATCCATTTTGTGTTGAGATGCTAGGTCTAGAGACTGAGAGACGCCCGGTGTATTCTCGAGGCCGACCGGAAAGTCAAAGAGACCAGTTCGGCGAGAGGCGCATGCAGCTTGAAGAGAATACGAACGCGGCCGTCAAGACAGCGTCGATCGGTCGGCTGCTTGGCCCAATCTTCATGGCAACAATCGTCGCAAGTTCGTTCTCCGCGCTTCACGGCTTCGGAGTCTATCTCGGACTCCGCAACATCGAGACTCTCGGACGCGCGCTATCCATCATCTTCTTGATCGCGGCGATGGCCTCTTGGATAGGGCTGATCGTGTGGTGGCAATACGCATACGTGCGCGCGCGCGAACTGGCCCCGGAGAGACTTCGCTGGGCGCCTTGGCAAGTCGCGCTCGCCTGGTTCATTCCGTTTGCGAACATGTTTCTACCAGTTCGACACCTTCGCGTGACGTGGGCAGAAATCGCGCAACTCCGCGGCAGGCATCCCAAGCCACCTGCGACGATCATCAGGTGGTGGGTGGCCTTCTGGATCTCAAGTGCCCTCAATCGCGAAGTTGCTCGCTCTGCCGGCCCCCTCGAACCTGGCAGCCTCTACGCGATGCTCAGTGTGATCGGTGATCTCCTCGTCACCTACGCAACGCTCCAACAGGCGTTCGTTGTCTCGGATCTGACGCGCCTCATCACAATGTCCGAGAGCCCGTCGCTCTTCGAAGCATAGGCGTTGACGGGGAACGGCGACAATTCCGATTACGGCCTCACGACAGAGTAAGCAAGGCCGGAAGAGTTCCCTTTGGTCTCGAGCCCGAGTGTTCAGATTCAACGGAGTCGATGCGTTGCAGGAGAACTGTTCGGAACTGAGTGTCGCGCGCCACCCGCGAAAGACTCAATCGAAGTGAAGCCCCCCGTATAGAGTGCAGCCCGCGCACGAGCGTTCGTGCGAATCCAGCCGAATCCCCAGAACGATCAGAATGCCTCCGCGCTCACTCCGATGCGCACAATGTCTGCCGGGTCGAGTTGTAGTTCCTCCGCGACTACCCGCAGCGCCACCTTGCGCGCGCGATGCAGGGCGACCCGCACGGCGTTCGGGTCGGCATCGATACTTCCCGCGATGTCCCTGGGCTTGCACCCCTCCGCGGCGCGGAGCCAGACCTTCGCCTCCTGCGGCGTGAGGCGTTTGCAGATACGCGTGATGATCTCCTCGCGCTCCATCGTGCCACCCACGGGGTGTCCGACGGCTCCGAGGTTCTCGAAGTCCGAGGTATAGTCCGTGGTGTTCGGGCGACGACGCAGTTCCTGAAGAATACGATGGCGCAGCATGACCCAAAGCCACCCATCAAATGCTCCCGCCTCGCGATAGCTCTGCAACGCCGCAGGAAGCCCGAGGATGACATCCGCAAAGCACGACTGGAGCGTATCGTCGTCGATCCTGGGAAACCGTGCACGCGCTGACGCCAATAGAGGGCGCTCATAGCGGCTCCAGATTTCTCCGATGTGAGCATCGAGCCCCTGACGCGCCCCTTCAAGAAGCTCCTGGAGCGACCAGGTGCTGGCCATCACACTATCACTTGTGCCCACATGCTTCAGCGGTTGTTTCATGTGTTGGATAAGCGAGAAGGTCGATGATGCGATTTCACGCACGCGGTCAGTCCGGGCGTGAGCCGAGACTAGCCCGTGCGTCTGCGATGGTCCCGCCACGTCAACATGTACGCGGCGGCGGCGAGATAGGTCAGCGAGTGCAACATGAGTACGGCCGTGCCGGGCAATCGCTCCACAGTCATCAACCCAATCGCCTCCAGCTGCGCTCGATTGATCCAGAATGCTGAGATCCCGGCGCGGGCGATCGCGTCTGCCAGCGATGGCAAGGGAGATACGACCGCTCCCGACATCAGGATCTGCGGAATGAGTGCGATCGGCACGAGAATGACAGCCTGGTCGATCGTCGATGACATGCTCGAGATGAGTAGCCCGCAGGCACAACCCGTTACCATCGCCCCAACGAGGGCCAGTTGGACGTGCAAGAGGTGCGTGACCTGCACGCCAGAAACGCGCGTGACCGCCAAGAGGAGGGCCACCTGCGTCAAACCGACCAACAACAGCGTGGAGAACTTCGCCGCCAAGTAGGCGTCAAGCCGCAAGTTGATGTCTCGCTCCAGCTCGAAGAGCGGGATTTCCTTCACGATCTCTTTCGAGCCGTTGTTGCAGCCAAACCAGAAGGCCGAGACGCCGAGGAGGAAACCAAGGAGCCCCTCGCGCGGCGGCGGCAATGTCTCCCCGCCGAAGACCAGGCGAATGAGAATCCCGATCAGGACGCTCTGCAGCGCCGCCACAGTGACCGCGCGCGGGTCGGCGCGCATCGTTACGAGCTGACGTGCGGCAAGAATGACGGCCTGATGGAGGAAGCCGAAGCGGTGCGCCGTGCGATCCATGGGAGGTGTCGCCACACGACGCGCCGGTGGCCCACCGTGCACCCTATTCGCATAGTGCCGGCCGCGACGTGCCCCCCAGTCGACACGAGCAAGGAGTGGGTACATGTCTCCTAGCGGATCGACGCCGAAGAAGGCCGCGGCGTCTTGCGGAGGACCGTCGTAGGCGACGTATCCCCCAACCGCCATTGCGATTAGGGTGGAGCAATTCCGAGCGACGTTGGAGAGCGTATGGGTGACGCACACAACCGTCATCCCTCCCGATGCGAGATCGCGGAGCAGGAGCATCATCTCGGCGTCGGTCGCCTCATCCAGTCCGCTGGTAACCTCGTCGAGGAAGAGCACCGAGGGCTGCATGATGAGCTCATTGGCCAGCGCGGCGCGCTTACGTTGCCCACCGCTCAGCCGGCGAATGGGCGTCGCCGAATGCGAAGCCAAGCCGACACGATTCAGTGCCTCGTCGACCGCTGCCCTAGCGACGTCGGGAGATGAGTCAACCGGGAGCCGCAAACGAGCGGTAAAGTCCAGCGCCTCGCGCAGGACCAGCTCCTCTGGCAGCGTCTCCCGCTGAGGCACATATGCCATCTGCTGCTTGAGCAGCTCGAAGTGATCACGAAGCTCAAGCCCATTGAATGTCACCGAACCGCCGTAGCCCGGCGAACGGCCGGCGAGAATGCGTAATAGGGTCGACTTGCCGCAACCGCTGGGACCCACCAACGCCACAAAGCTCCCAGCCCGGATCTCGAGGTTGGCGTCATTCAGGAGTCGCTTTTCTCCTGTTGGCGTTCTAACCGTCAGCGTCACGTCTTGCAGACACAATGCGGCCCCCCCCTCGCTCGCCACCTCGACGATCTCGCTCCCAGTCCATTGGAGGGTCACCGATCCCAGGTCGATGCGCGCCTGAGGGGCCAGAACTGCGCTGTCTTCGACGCGCACGCCGCCCACGAACGTGCCATTGGTGCTTCCAAGGTCGCGAATGAAGACACTGCCATCCTTGCGGAAGACCATCGCGTGGCGTCGCGACACGCTCGGATGATCGACAACGAACGATGATAGACTAGCGTCGCGTCCCAGCACGAGCTCCGTCTGCAGCGACGCGGGGGATAGGCGAGCGCGCGAGGTAGCGAACGACGCGGGCGAGATACGTTGGCTCGCGTGAACCCCGCCTCCCCTCGAACTCGCGACGAGCGACACGGACACGGGTGTCGCCGCCGGTGGAAGCAGGTGCACAATCCCGGCCCAGTCCCCGAACCGCAGTTCGTCGCCATCCGACAGGACACATGGACTAGAGATCGCGCTTCCATTCACGATCGTATGGCTCGCGGTCGACAGCGGTTCCAACCGGAGTGATTCCCCATCTCGCACGACGCGCGCATGTCGGCGAGAACATCCCAGATCCGTCAGCACCAACCAGGCGCTCGCATCTCGCCCGATCAGGAACTCCGCCACGTCCTCCGCGAGTTCGAGTCGCCCACCTCCGTCCGTCAGCTGAATCCACTCACGCATGGTCGTCCGGTCAGCCCTTCTTTCCGTCCCCACCGTCCCAGGAGGGGCGTGGAAGCGAGTTGATGACGCGAAGCGTAGCCTCTCGCTGAACCTTCACCGTGCGCTCCATCGCACGTACTGGGTTGTTCTTGATGTCCCGGGTGACCGTCTCGCGTTCCTCCTTCCAGTTCTTCAGCGACAGGCTCCACCGGCGGTCGTCGGTCTTCTCCACCTTCTTGTCCATCTGGTCGATGACCGGGTCGGCACCGGCCGCGCATCGCGTCGACGGCTCGATCAGCGCAATCTCGCTCACGCCCTCGTCATACCGCATCGCGGCGATGTTGGCCTTTGCATTCCGGAGGTGCTTCTCACAATCGCGTTCCAGCCAGTCCGATACGTAGCGCTGCAGATCGGGCGCCACGCGCGTGTTGCAGCTACGGGCCTCGCGCGGGACGGCGGCCAACAAGCCCACGGCATCGCCTACCATGCCTGCCCCAGCCCTGGAGCGTGCGTCCGCACGGATGCGTTCGCAGTTCGTCTCGTAGTACGTGACGATCTTCTGACGAACGTCGCGCAGGAAGTCTCTCACGTCGGGATCGGACGCATTTAAGGAGGCGAACGCTGAATTGATCGCACGCTCCTTCGTGTCATCGCCTCCGCTCAACCTCACGATCGTAGAACCGAACGTCAGCTGCTCCTCGCTCATCTGGCGGACCGTCAGTGAGAGGTCGACTGTGGCGACATGCGTGGCCCGCAGTCCGCTTTCAACGGTCCGCTCGGCGACCAGCGTCACCGACGGAGTCAGGACGAAGCGCGAATTGTTGCCCGAGCCCGCCATCCCTGAAGAGGTGGCGAGTTGAAACAGCCGCCCCTCGAGCTGTGCACGCTGCGATTCGGTGAACGGCGGGGGAAGCGTCGGTGCCACCACCGCAACCGGGAGATCGCCCACCTGGCTCGCACGCATCAGTTCCTGTCCTGCTGCGACCGATGAGACGATTGCACCGAGGAGTACACAAAGCAGCTCGCGTACGCTAATCGGAATGCTATTGTAGTTCGACATAGATCACCCCATTGGTGCTAGATATGCTCATGGCGCGCACGTACTTGCGCAGCCCGAGCCGCATCGCGCGAGCGAATCGGTTGGTGTTGAACGGCCTCGGGTTGGAGGAGGCCGGGTCTCCCTCATAAAGCTTCAGTCGCACTTCGTCCACGACCATGCGGTTCTTGGTCGTCATCGCGACGTGCACCGCCTGGTTCACCGAGTTCTCCACCAACCAAGCCTCGAGTTTATCGGCCAGTGTCGACCCATCGGGGTCGATCTCCGCTTCCAGATTCGTGCGGGCACCGGCCTTGACTGTGTACTCGACCCGAACTGGCACGCCGTTCTCCACGACGTCATCGAACTTCTCCTGCATCACTTGCAGGAAGCTCTCAGATACCGCTTCTACCGCCTTCTCGATCATGAGATCGGCGGGCACCTCCATCAGCTTGGGCTCAGAGTGCCCGACCTTGCTCCCGTACGCCATCCCGTTCGCGACCAGATGGGCGTTCAGGTCAATCGACACCGTATGTCTGTTGGCGTCGATTCTTGACTCTACAACGCGCGCCACGACGTAGATGTCGGCCCGCGACATCTCCAGTATTCGAGTCTTGAGGTCGACTTCCGCCCCCTCGGACATCGCCGAGCCTTCGAGCGCGCTCTTGAGCGCGCCGAAGAAATCGACTGTGGTAAAGTGGCGCCGATCGAACGCCTCCTTGATCATCGTCTGTGCCCTCAGGAACAACGGATCGTTCTCGGCGACCTTTCGAAGATCCTCGCCCTCCTTCGTGAACGGGATAACAATGATCTTGGGTTGCACTGTTCGGACCCGGATGTTGCTGTTGCCTTGCGCCCCCGCTGATGCCGTCGCCAGGACGGCAATGCAGGCGACGGTGGCCAGATAGTGTGCTCGCATTAGTAGCCAAACCTCCTGACGATCCCTTCGCGCTCCAGGGCGATGCGCAGGGCGTCGATGTTGACGGTGACTTGGTATGACTTGCTTCCTTTGGGTGCACCCGACGTGGACGGCTTCACGCTCACCACATAGCGGGTGTATTCACGCCGGTCGAACAGTTGAGTGAAGTAGGCCTTGTGCTTCTCGAGCGCCGCGCGCTCGTCGGCAATCATCGCCCGCGGCACGCGGGAGCCCGGCACTCCGATGAACAGAATGGCGCGGATGGCTTCCGACTGCGCACAGTGCTGATCATCCTTGCAGTCGCGATCCCTCACCGTCGCGGTTACTGCAACTGTTCCGGCATCGAGATTGACAGGTGCAGGCTTCGAGACAGTCGACGCCCGCGGAGTACTCGCGCACGCGCCGAGGGCGAGAACCGCAACCGCGAGGGCGGCGGCCAGTTGGGTATTGCTCATAGTGGAATGGTCTTGGGCTAGGACTGGTTGTTACTCGTTCTTCTTGGCCTTCGGCGCCGCGCCTGCCTTTTTCGCGCTTGCCTTGGCCTCCTCGAGCGTCACCGCCACGTCGGCCAACTGTTCTGCGATCACCTTGCTCGACGCCTTGATCGCTGCAGCGACGGCTTCTTCACGATTGGCCGCGTACATTGCGGTGCCGGCAATCTTGTTCTTGGAAGGCCGCCTGAAGTGGATGATGTCATCAAGATTCTCAGCTACCACCTTGCCTGTCGAGCGCTTTACTGGCGTCTCCAACTCAGCGTCGGTCGAGTATACGACCGCGTTTGACTGCACGTCGGCGACCTGCAGGTGCACCGAGATCGTCGCCTTGTACACAGTGGTACCTGAGACCGCGATACTCTGAATCTCCAGCGTCACCACGCGCCCAACTAGGACGTACTGCGCATTGAGTTGCCTCGTCGTCTGGATCGTCACCTTGGAATCGAGCTGGCCAATCCCTTCCGAGCGACGGATTTCAGACTGCACGGTCACGTCCGCGGAGCGATCGATGACGTCACTAAAGTAGCCTTGCTCTTTCAGCCCTTCGGCGGCCTGGCTGGCGAGGAGCGTGAGAATACCCTCGCTTACTCCGCTGATCCCCATCCCTTCGAACTTGCTGACCGCAATGGTCGGGCGAGCACCGTCGGACGCCTGGGCTGCTAGGGCCATCGGGTTGAGGAACACCGCCGCCAAGACAAGACTCCGAACCCGAGCGTTTGTCATCCTCCCAACCTCCCATGAAGATTGCGTGTCGGACCGGCGCAATCCGGTCCTGTGAATGTGAGAAGCGGCTTCTCAACCTGTAGAGTGCCGGATGGCGCGGTTTCATTACATCGAGTAGGCGATCGCGCGGCGGATCAATGTTCGCGAGAGACTCAGCGGGCACGCATCTGGTCGCCAATCACGAGGTGACGCTGCATTTCGCGAATCGCCTGCTGGCGTCCGACGACGAACAGCTCCCAGCGGAAGCGTCCCGACACCTCCGCGTCGCCAATGACCAGGAGGTAGCCGTAACGGGGCGGGGCACCAGGGAGCAAGACGGTCGACCGATACCGGCGCTGCCCGTCCGAGGAACCGATCGGCTCGAGCGGCGAGGTGAGCGTGTAGTGGGGGTCGACACGCGAACTCCAGCGCTGTGCGAACTCCTCGATCGTCGTGGCAGCGGGGAGCGTCTGCACCGCCGTCTGAAACAAGGTGTGAGCCGCGGTGTCCTGCAGTGTCATCACCCCGGCCAATCGGTCCGCCTCACGTCGCCAGTTGGTAGGATGCCGAACCATCAATTCGAGCGATCCACCGTCCGTTACAATCGATGCCTCCGTCGTCGATGCCGTTCTTGTTGCTGGCGACACGTCGGGCGTCACGCTCTCCGGCACGCCGGGTGGGGGACAGGCGCTCCCCACGCAGGGGACGGCGGACGATGACCCACCGCTACGCGTTGCCACGAGCGTGATACCTGCCAGACTCGCCAGGATCACCCCGCCGGCCGCGAGCCGCCAGCGTCGACGCTGGGCGGGGGCGATCGTTGATCGTGGCAGGGTGACCGGTGGCGACACCTCGGGCTGCGACTGTGGCGAGGGTGCGGTCACCGGGTCGGCCACTACGGTAGCCCCGGCGAGCAGCCCCTTCCGGGCGTCGAACGCCGTCGCGTACCTGTTCTTGAGCTCTGGGGCCATCGAACTCTTCACGAACGTCCGAAAGCTCTCGCTCATCCCGGTAGGGACCGAGTCGATGGACAGCGTGTTGGTTTCGCGATCGAACCAGTCGGTCGGGGGCTGTCCGGTAACGAGATAGAGCGCCGTCGCGCCGACCGAATACAGATCGCTCGGCGGCACGGCGCGGCCCGCCAGGTGCTCGGGAGCCGCAAACCCGATGGTGCCGACGAAGGTGCGATGCTCGTCGGGGAGCGAACCCATGCTGATCGCTTCGCGGACAGCGCCGAAGTCGATCAGGTAGACCTGTCCGTCGACGCCGATGATCAGGTTGTCCGGCTTGATGTCGCGATGGACCACCGGCGGCGTTCGGGAATGCAGGTACTCGAGGATCTGCAGGAGCTGGACGGTGAGCGACCGCGCCTCCTTTTCAGGGAGCTCCATGCGACGTAACAGCACGGACTCAAGCGATTCGCCCTCGACGTAGTCCTGGACCAGAAAGAACCGCCCATCCTCCTCGAAGAAGGCATGGAGCCGCGGAATGCGCGGATGGTCCAACTCGAGCAGGGCGCGCGCCTCTCGCTCAAACAGCTGTTGCGCCCGCGATGTGAGCCCACCCCTCGGCACCAACTCCTTGAGGGCACATCGCTTCTGGAAGCGCTCCCGATCCTCCACCACGTAGGTGAAACCGTAGCTCCCGCGGCCGAGTCCCTGCACGATCTGATAGCGGTTCCGTACTACGGTGCCAGGAACCAGTGGGAACGACGACGACATCGGCAGCGGAGAGGGTATGGAAGGTGCTCGCGCCCACAACGTGCGTTCCCCGAGGGAATCGCGCCAGACCCGCGTTACGTGGCACAACGATGTAACGGAAACTCCGGATGGGCCACTAGTCCGGTGCAGCCGCGGCCACCGCCGTGGCGTCCACCAACTCTGGAGACCATCATGTCAACACGTACGCACCATCGTAGCTCTGGCTCGCTTGTCCGGGCCGGGATCGCGGCCGGCGCGCTTGGCCTCGCGGCCTGCGCGGATGCCCCAGATCGGAAGAGCACACGTCTGAACTCCAGTCACGAGGACTTATCTC
>ERZ795044.2956-NODE-2956-length-14549-cov-7.392921_pt1 | contig 14549 bp, 7 predicted proteins | sample MGYA00375128_ERZ795044 | MGnify/ENA primary metagenome ERZ795044 (study PRJEB30173, sample SAMN05720213) | anaerobic digester metagenome | isolation source: active sludge of municipal wastewater-treating anaerobic digesters | place: USA | collected 2014-12-22 ... | reverse complement strand
TAACGTGCATTGATCAGTCTACCGATGTCCCGCACCTCGTACTCACCACGGGCATGATCGGCGACCTATTGCAGGATAACGCCGGACTCCCGGTCCGGCCAGAATGCTGCAAGTCCGCAACACGTCAGGTCTTACCCTGCGCTCGTCGTAGCGGGGATATCGCGTTATCCGTGCGTAGAGCAGGAGATAACCCGACTCGGCACGAGAGCGTCACTGGCGTCGGAGGCGGGAGGGGATCGATGGCCTCACAAAGGGAGTGGGAGAGTCGGAGGCGGGCTCGCCAGCGGCGGCGGATGGCGCCCGCGGCGGCTGGACGACGTCGACCGTTGTCAAAGGAACCGCAGGCGGCGTAGTGTCGAGACCATCGAGCGGGCTTCGCACCCCGGTACCGCTCTCCAACACGTGCAGATAGAGCATGGTGGTGGATACGTCACGATGTCCCAGCAGCGATTGCACGGTGCGGATGTCGTATCCGGCGCGCAGGAGTTGCGTAGCAAAGGAGTGACGGAAGGTGTGTGCCGTCACTCGCTTGTTGATGCCGGCGAGGCTGGCGGCTTGAGTGATGGCGCGCGAGACGGTCGTTTCGTACAGGTGATAGCGCATCAGCTCGCCCGTGTCGCCGTCGCGGTACTGCCGCGTGGCGGGAAAGACCCACGCCCATCGCCAGTCGCGCCGCGCGCTCGGCACTTTCACGCCAAAGGCATGGGGGAGCGCATTGTAGCCACCGCCTCGCGACACGTCGGTGAGGTGCAGTTGGCGTGCTCGCATCAGTCGGTCGGACATTGGGGCGATCGTTTGCTCTGGCAGGACAGTACGGCGGTCTTTCCCCCCCTTGGCGTCGCGAAGCGTCAGAATGCGGCGCTGCACGTCGACGTCCTTGATGCGGAGCGTCAGCGCCTCGTTGAGTCGAAGTCCGCTTCCATACAGCAGCATTGCGATGAGTCGCAGATCGCCATCCAATTGCCGGAGGATTTCCGTGACCTCGTTGGGGGCGAGAACGGTAGGGATGCGCTTGCCACGCTTGGCCCGCACCACGGCAACGTCGGACTCGATTTCGATCCCCAACACGTGTCGGTACAGGAAGAGGATCGCGGAGAGTGCCTGGTTCTGGGTTGATGCGGCGACGTCGCGCTCGGTCGCGAGGTACCCAATGAAGCGCTCGATGTCCCCCTTCCCGAGTTCCCGCGGGTGACGGAGGCCGCTAAAGCGCACGAACCGTTTCACCCAGCCGACGTAGGCCTTCCGGGTGCGATTGCTATAGTTGCGGACGCGCACGGCGGCGCACAGGTCGTCGAGAAGTCGTGACATGAGTGCGATGGCTGAAGGCGGAACGAAGTCGTCCCCTCAATCCAGCGCACTGCGTGCGTCACTACCGCATCATTCGATTGCCGATCGTGCATTTCGAGCGCCGTGCGGGACATCGTCGCCTCGCCACTCGGCACAGCGCGCTCGCCACTTCGCGCAGGCATCTCGTCGATCGAACGCGTCATCTTGTCAGTCGAACGAATCGCCTTGCGGCACGAACGAGTCACCTGTCAGCGCGGCACAGTCCCCTCGCCATCTCGCGCAGCGACCTCGCCGGCTGAGCACGTCCGCTCGCCGATTGAAACTGTCAGCTCGCAACTCCGCACAGCCTGCTCGCCAACTGAACGTGCGCCCTCGCCAACGCGCACAGCGTCCTGGTCGAATGAACGAGTGATCTCGCCACTCGACGACGTCCCCTTGCCCGATGAACGAATCCGCTCGCCACTCCACAACGTCCGCTTGCCGGACGAACGAGTGCACTCGCCACCTGACATTGTCTCCTTGGCGGCGGAACGTGTCCTCTCGCCACTCGACCACGTCCCCTTGCCGGCCGAACGAGTCCTCTCGCCACTCGATAACGTCCCGTTGCTCGATGAACGAGTCGGCGCACCACTCAACAACGTCCGCTTGCCGGACGAACGCGTCTACTCGCCACTTCGCGGCGTCCCCATGCCGGTCGAACGAGGCCTCTCGCCACTCGACAACGCCCCCCTGCCGGATGAACGAGTCCGCTCGCGAATCGACATCGTCCGTTTGCCGATTGACCGAGTCCTCTCGCTAGTCGACAATGTCGCCATGCCGTTTGACCGAGTCGTCTCGCCACTCGACAACGTCCCCCTGCCGATCGAACGCGTCTCCTGATTTGCCTGCAGTCGATCCCTCAACGCGTCCCGTACTTCGTCTCCACCGCGATCCCGAGTTCCTTCAGGAACGGCGTCGGCAAGATCCCCCCAGCACACACGATTACCGCCTGGTTAGGCAAGCTCACCACCTCCCCCTCGTACTCGAGCTCGACGTGCGGCGCGAACACCGCCTTCACTTTCGAGCCGTACATCACGTGGAGCCGCCCCGCCCCCTGCAACTCCTCGACCTTGCGCCGGTTCTTCTCCTTGGCCCGCGTGAACGCCTTGTCGCGATACGACAGCGTCACGCGCGTCCCCGGCACCTCGGCAATGGAATTCGCCGCCTCGAGCGCGCTGTCGCCACCCCCCACCACGAGCACGTGCTTTCCCGCATACTCCTCGGGATCGATCAATCGATACACGACCTTGGGATGGTCCTCCCCCTTCACCCCCAGCTTGCGCGGTGTCCCCGTGCGCCCCAGGCACAGCAGCACGGCGCGAGTCCGATACTCCCCGACGCTGGTCTTCACCACGAAGCCGTCCCCGTCCGGGGTCACCATCTCTAGCCGCTCGTGGTAGTGGATCGGCACCTTGGTGTCGCGCTCCACCTGCTGCCAGAACTCCAGCAGCTTTTCCTTGCTGGTCTCGGCGATGCGCACCTTGCCCACCAGTGGGAGCTCGACGGGGCGCGTCATCACGATCTTGCCGCGGGGAAACTGGAAGACGGTCCCGCCTAACGTCCCTTGCTCGATGGTGCGAAAGCGCAGCTTGGCTTCCATCGATGCCAGTGACGCGGCAAACCCCGACGGGCCGGCACCGACGATCACCACGTCGAGACGGTCGCCGCTCCCAATCCCGGACAGCCTGCGGATCGAGCCGATCGCCGCCTTCCCCTGGTCGATCGCGTTGGCGACGAGCCCCATCCCCCCCAACTCGCCGGCGATGAACATCCCCGGGACATTGGTCTCGAAGCTCGGGCTCACGTGCGGAATGTCCACGCCTCGCTTCTCGGTCCCGAAGACGAGGTCGATCGCGTCCATGGGACAGGCCGCCTTGCATGCCCCATGGCCGATGCAGCTGGCGGCATCGACCAGCACGGCCTTCCCGTTCACCAGCCCAAGCGGCGAGTGCAGCGGCTGCTCGGGACACGCCTCCACGCAGGCCCCGCACCCGATGCACAGGTGCTCGTCGATCACCGGGTGCAGCGTCGGGGGCTCGTTCACCCCGGCCCGGGTGTTCTCCTCGAGCACCTGCGCCGACTCACGTTCGTGCGCTTCTCGCGACTTCAACTGTCTGACAATCGCCACGACCGTGATGAGGGCGAGGGCGACGAAGATGAGCGTGGTCATGACGACGGGCAGATTGTGACGTGCGTGTGAACCCACGATGAAACGGTCCCACGCACGGTGCGGCAAACTCGACCACACCAGATAGTGCCCTTCCGACGCGCGCGCGTTGCGCTACGTCACGCTCCGCACCGCCGCTCGACTACCGCTTCGCCGCCGCCCCGTACGTCCCGTACGCCCCGCTCCGGTACAGTCGATCGGCGGTGTGAAAGTAGGCGATCGCGTCCTCCACCAACTCGCGCCCCGCCGAGTCGGGCGATGCCACGCGACGCAACCGCTTGGCCGGCCGGTCGTACTCGTACAGCTCCGTGGCCCCCTTGAGCCCGAGCACCGCGATGCGGTCTCCCTGCATGAGGGCGATGTTGGAGTTGTGCGTCATGAGCGCACGCCCGCGCTCCGGCGGCACACTGAACACGTCCTGGCCGAACCACTTGCTCTCGTACGTCATCCCCAGGCGCGCCATGATGGTCGCCGGGAGGTCCATGGTCGAGGCCAACGTATTGATGCGCTGTCCGGCGGGGATGAAGCGCGGCGCGTAGAACAGGATGGGGACCTCGTAGCTGGGGAGCGGGATCTCCGAGGCGCCGTACACGCGCGCGCCGTGGTCGCCCATCAGCACGAAGAGGGTGCTGTCGAACCAGGGGTGCGTCGCCGCCATGCGCATGAAGCGCCCGAGCGCCCAGTCGGCGTACATGACGGCGTTGGTGCGCTTGCGAGCGTTGGGGTCGGCGGCGATGCGGCCAGCGGGAAACGAGTACGGCTTGTGGTTGGAGACCGACAGCACCAACGAGTAGAAGGGTCGCTGGGCGGCGTGGAGCGAGTCGTACACGGCCAGGGCCTTGTCGAAGATGTACTCGTCGGCGGCCCCCCACGCGTTCGTGAACGCATCCTTGGGATAGTCCTTCTGCTCCACGATGAGCTCCATGCCGTTGTTGCGCATGTACGAGCCCATGCCGTCGAACATCGCCCGCCCGCCATAGATGAAGGACGTGTTGTAGCCCCGCTCCTTGAGCACCGACGGCAGCGTGAACAGCCCCTGCGACGCCGGGCGCCTGACGATGGAGATGCCGGGGAGGGGCGGGAGCGACGACGTCGTCGCCTCGAGCGCGCGGATGGTGCGGTTGCCGGTGGAATACGCGTTGGCCAGCACGGTGCCTTCGGCGATCAGCGAGTCGAAGCGCGGGGTGAGCACGGTGTCGCCGCGCGGGTGCAACGACGCCAGGAAGATCGACCCCAGGCTCTCCTCGAGGACGACGACGACGTTGCGGCGCGACTCGGGGACCGCCGAGACGACGCGGCGCTCGGTCGGGCGATCGGGGCTCCACGCGGCGCCCCCCAGCGCCACCGAGTCGCCCACCACCAACGACCGGATGCGGGCCGATTCCTCGGCCACCGGGCGCGTGGCATACAACCCCTCGTACGGCGCGTCCTGCCCCATGAAGGCCATCCAGAACGTGTAGTAGCCGTTCAGGGCGATCTCGTTGAGCGCGCGATCGTCGCTGACCTTCCCCATCTCCGGCGCGACACCGAAGGTCAGGGCGCCTAACGTGGCGGCGTGGGCGCCGACCACGGCGAGGCGCGAGCGGGCCGGGGTCGCCGCCTCGAGCGCGCGGGCGATGCGACGGCGCGTGAGCCAGACTCCCAGCGCCCCCACCGCGGCGACGCCGAGCAGGATGGCGGGGAGCGGATAGCTCTCCCACAGGTTGGTGACGACCTCCGTGGGAAAGATCAGGTAGTCGACGGCGACGAAGTTGAAGCGGCCGTTGAACTCGTCGAAGAAGATCACCTCGGCGGCGATCACGAAGGCCGAGAGCGCGAAGAGAAAGAAGAGCCACCCTCGCATCCACCCGCGCACGACGCGCGAGGAGAACCAGCGGTCGGGGAGGAGCGCGAGGACCACCACGAGCGGGGCGACGACCCAGAGCGAGGCGAGCACGTCGAAGACCTCACCCACGAGCAGCGCCTTGAGCACCTCGTACAGCGAGGCGTCAAGCTCGCGCCACGCATACGCCAGCAGCGCCAGGCGCGTGACGACTGCCACGACCATCAGCACGACGACGAGCATCGCGGCGAGGGCGAAGCGCCCCAGGCGCGTGCGAAGGCCCGCCGTCGCATCGGCAAAGGGGAGGGCAGGTGATACGGTACTCGCCAAGCAACACTCCGGTCACGAGTTCTCTACCAAGCTAGCGCGGCAAAGATGAATCGCTCGTGAGGGAGGGCGAAAGGTCAGGCCGGGCGCCCTCGGGACCAGAGGATGTAGTCGGTGCTGACGGGGGATCCGCCGCTGCGACGCATGGTCAACGCCACCTGGCCGCGATGATAGGCGCCATGCATGGCCACGTGCAGGAGGATGTCGAGCACGCGCCCGGTGAAGGTCGCCCCGGAGCTGTTGGTGTAGGTCACGGCGCGCTGCAGCGTCGCGTCGGTCTCAAGGTCGATGAAGCGCTGGTAGTCGCGCGTGTTCTCGTCCGCGAGGACGGCGCACTCCTCCAGCGAGAGCTCGGGCCAGACGCCGACGCGGGGGTCGCGCCCCTCGATTCGCGTGATCCAGATGTGCTCGGCCGCCAGCACGTGGGCGTAGCGCTCGATCGACAGCGGGTCGTCGCCCGGCGCAGCGCGCAGCGCCTGGAGGAGCTGGGCGTCGGCCCAGGCCATGTGCGCGAAGAGCGAGCGAATGAGGGGGAGGGACATGGTCGCGTGGGCGCGGTGCTCGGGCGAATGCAGGGTGACGATTGACCCCTGCATCCATCGCAGGTGAAGTTGGGGGCGACATCGCCTTCTCCCCAACCAGGATCCTCATGAAGCAGACGCTGCGCGCGGTGACGCTCGCGATCGCGGGGCTCGCCGCGCTCCTCCTCCCGGCACGCGCCGAGGGGCAGGGAAAGGTGGCCAGACTGTTGATCACCCCCAATATCCGCGAAGTCGCCGCCGGCGATACCGTGCGCTTCTCGGCGCAGGCGGTGGATGCGAGCGGGAATCCGGTGGCGGGGGTGCGCATCCGCTTCAACGGCGTCGGGGGCGAAGGGGGGGAGATCGACTCGGCGGGGGTCCTGATCGCCGCCACGACGGGGGTGCAGCCGGTGAGCGTGGTCGCGCTCGTGGCCGGCGACCGCCCGTTCATCGAGCGCTTCGAGGTGCGTCTTGTCCCCGGGCCGGCGGCGAAGGTGACCACGGCCCCGGCTGTCGCGACGCTGGTGGTGGGGCAGCGGGTCCTGCTCAGCGCGCAGTCGTACTCGAGGGCGGGCGACGAACGGACCAAGCGCGACAACTTCACCTGGAAGAGCTCCACCCCCGCCGTCGCGCGGGTGAGCGCCGACGGGGTGCTCAGCGCCGTGGTGGCTGGGCGGGCGACGATCACCGTGACGGCGGGGGGGGCGACGAGTACCCAGGCGGTCACCGTGGTCCCGAATACGATCGCCACCCTCGACGTGTTTCCGGCGCGGACGCAGGTGCGCACGGGCGACGTGGTGCGCCTCTCGGCGACGGCCCGGACGGCGAGCGGTCGGGCGATCGCCGGGCTGTCGCCGGTGTGGAGCGTGGCCGGCGGTGAGGGGGTGGTCGAGCAGGACGGCGGCTTCGTGGCCTACAAGCCGGGGCGATTCGTGGTGATGGCGAACGTCGCCGGGCGCACGGCGGAATCGGTGATCACGGTCGAGGACCGCAACGTGCGACGTCCGGTGAGCGTGGTGGGGCGACTGCCGCGCACCGAGTTCTCGACGGCCGAGGTCTGGCTGCACCCGAACGGCAAGGTCGCGTACCTCGGGGCGCACGGCGGCGGCGACCGCTTCTGGACCATCGACATCTCCAACCCGGCAAAGCCGACGATCGTCGACTCGGTGGTGTTGAACACGCGCCTGGTCAACGACATCATGACGAGCGAGGACGGGAAGGTCCTCGTGGCCACGCGCGAAGGGGCGGCCGATCGCAAGAACGGGATCGTCATCTGCACGCTCGACGATCCGCTGCATCCCAAGGTCGTCGGCGAGTTCACGCAGGGGGTCACGGCGGGGGTGCACTCGGCCTACGTGAACACGCAGCCGAAGTACGGGACCTTCGTGTACCTCACGAACGACGGGACCGGGGCGATGCACGTGATCGACATCAACGATCCGGCCAAGCCGAAGGAAGTGGCCCAGTGGAAGACGCCGCGCGCCGACAACGGGCGCTACATCCACGACCTCGAGGTGCGCGACGGGTTGTTGTACGGAAGCTGGTGGAACGACGGGCTGGTGATCCTCGACGTCGGCAACGGGATCAAGGGGGGGAGCCCGAGCAGTCCGCAGTTTGTCTCGCACTACAAGTACGACCTCAACGCGCTGTACAAGGATGTGGAGATCGAGAGCGGGGCAGGGCACGGGCGCGGGACGCACACCGCGTGGCGTCACAAGAACTACGTCTTCATCGCCGACGAGGTCTATCGCGCCAACCCGGTGAAGGGGGCCAAGGACGCGTCGGCCGACCGCATGTACGGGACGATGCAGGTGATCGACGTGAGCGACATCGAGCACCCGAAGTCGGTGGCCTACTACACGCCGGAGTACGGCGGCGTGCACAACGTCTGGGTGGCCGGCGACACGCTGTACATGGGGGCGTACGACGCCGGCTTCCGCGCCTTCGACATCTCGGGCGAACTGCGCGGCGACCTGCGCGCGCAGGGGCGCGAGATCACGAGCCTGTACACGGGGGACATGCAGGGGAACACGAAGAACAAGGCGCAGACGTGGGGAGTGGTCGTGAACCCGAAGGACGGGCTGGCCTACGTGAACGACTTCTTCAACGGGCTCTGGGTGGTGCGCATCGAGCCGAGGCCGGCGGTGGTGCCATAGGGCGGAGGAGGGGAAGCCGACCCTCTCGAGCGAGGGGGACGAGCACTGGGGACGAGCAGACGAAGAGGCGCGCCGCCACGCGATGGGCGGCGCGCTTTGTTTGTGTGGTGCGTCGCACTTTGGCGTCGTTCATGAACCTCGCGTGAACCCCAGATGAAAGGGCGTGACGACTCGTCAGGCATGTCCGTCATTCTCCTGCGTAACCCATTCACAAACCGCCAGATGCAACACGTTTTGCGACGCAGCGCACAGAGAAAGCTGCCGATTCTGGCGACACTGGCCCGTAGCCTGTGATTGATCGATTGGCCCTCCGTGGATCGGTCACCCATCGAACGCCGACCGTCATCTGGAGTCCGTGCCCTCCGCCCGTTTGCGAATGAACCAGGACAACCTGGCGCGCGTTGTTCCCCTCCCCGCGCCGAGTCACCCGACACCGCACCCGCTCCGCGAGCTCCCTGCGGGGCCGCGAAAGGCGCCCCTCGCACCGGTTGCACCGGCTGCGCCGGCGACCAAGACCAAGGCGGGGTCGAACATCGCCACGATGGTGATCGTCGTCACATTGCTGGCGATCAACCTGGTCGGTGCTCCCTACTACTTCAGTTCACAGGCCGCGCGCGTTCGTGACCCGCTGCACAAGCTCCTGCGCCCGTCCGGGACGGTCGGGCAGACGGCGGGGATCGTCGCGTTCCTGATCTTCGCCTTTCTCTGGCTGTATCCGTTTCGCAAGAAGTACCGGTCGCTCGCGTTCACGGGGACGATCGGCAAGTGGCTCGACGTGCACGTCACGACGGCGCTGGGGCTGCCGTTGCTGCTGACGATCCATGCCGCCTGGCGTTCGGACGGGGTGATCGGGATCGGCTTCGGCGCGATGCTGATCGTCTGCGCCTCCGGGGTGGTGGGACGCTACCTCTACACCCGGATCCCGCGCGCCAAGTCGGGGGCCGAACTCTCGCGCGACGACGCCGTGGCCGAGCGCAATCGCCTGGTCGACGAGATCGCCGACATGACGGGGATCGACCCCCGCAAGGTGGAGGAGACGCTGGACGTATCGTCGCCCACCAACGAGAAGGCCGGCGTGTGGCAGGTGCTGCGCGACCTGATGACGAACGACCTGAATCGCTGGCGCCGCATGCGCGAGCTGAAGCGCCGCTTCCAGCAGCTGGACGGCGGGCGCTTCATCCCGGCGGCGGCGCTGAAGCGATCGCTCACGCTGGCCGATCGCGAGATCGCGCTCTCCCAGCAGCTGCGCATGCTGGACGCCACGCATCGCGTCTTCCGGTACTGGCACATCGCGCACAAGCCGTTTGCGCTCACGGCGCTGGTGGCGGTGGTCGTTCACGTCGTGGTCGTCGTGGCGGTCGGCGCGACCTGGTTCTACTGAGCCCGAGCGGATGCCGGATGGCTCGCCCCTCGCACGACGCCTTCGGTACGGCGCACTGCTCACGGTCTGCACAATGACCGTGAGCATTCTTGCCGTCTTCCCGTCGAGGCTGGCGGCGCAGATCTCGCCTGGGGCGTTGGCCAAGCCGCACGCCACGCTCGAGGGGGCGTCCAACTGCGCCAAGTGCCATGGGCTCAAGGGCTCCAACTCGCCGATGACGCAGCTCTGCCTGCAGTGCCACAAGGAGATCGGGTGGCTCGTGCAGCAGAAGCGCGGGCTTCACGCGCGCGAGGCGCGCGTGGGGAAGAAGGAATGCGCGTCGTGCCACCCCGACCACGCCGGCGCCGACTTCAAGATGGTGGAGTGGGTCGAAGGGGCGCCGAACAAGTTCGACCACCGCAAGGCGGGGTGGGCGCTCGACGGCGCGCACCTGGAGACCAAGTGCGAGACGTGCCACGCCACCAAGTACCGCGTGGGGCAGGCGGCGACGCTCTCGACGCGCAAGTCGAACGCGGGGTGGGTGGGGCTGGAGCAGAACTGCATCTCCTGCCACAAGACCGACGACGTGCACGACGGTGAACTGGCTGCCACATGCGAGTCGTGCCACGACACCAAGGCGTGGGACAAGGCGCCCAAGTTCGACCACGACAAGGCCGACTACCAGCTCGACGGTGAGCACGTCGACGTGGCGTGCAACAAGTGCCACCTGACGCCGCGCCTCAAGACGAAGGCGAACGAGAAGGGGGAGCGCATCCCGCTCTTCAAGCCGGTGCCGTACAAGGAGTGCTCGAGCTGCCATGAGGACCCGCACAAGGGGCGCCTCTCGACCAAGTGCAGCGAGTGCCACTCCACCAAGGGGTTCGACGTCATCGACAAGCGCGAGTTCAACCACGCGCTCACGCGCTACCCGCTCAAGGGAGACCACGCGGCCGTCCCGTGCGCTGATTGCCACGGCAAGGACATGTCGCGCAAGAACGTCCCCTACGCCACCTGCGCCTCGTGTCACGCCGACTCGCACAACGGCGAGGGGACGTTAGGCGGCAAGGCGACGGACTGCGCCTCCTGCCACAAGGTCGAGGGCTTCGCGCCGGCGACCTACACGGTGGCGCAGCATCGCCAGACGTCGTACGCACTCGAGGGGAAGCACCAAGTCGTGAAGTGCGCCGCCTGCCACACGGCGCGCACGGTGTCACCGACAACGGCTTCGGCCCCCGCCGCGGCGACCACCTCGCTGGCGCGCAGCCCCAAGGTCGTGCGCCTGCGCATGGCGTCGGCCAAGTGCGCGGACTGTCACGAGGACGTGCACGGCGTGGCCAACGTCGCGAGTGTCCCGTCCTCCACCTGCGAGACGTGCCACGCGGTGGCCGGCTTTGCGCCGAGTACCTACAGCCGCGAGGCGCACGCCACGCTGCGCCTGGCGCTGGAGGGGAAGCACGCCACCATCACCTGTGCGGCGTGCCACGGGGCGACGCGCCCGGGGCTCCCGGCATGGCCCGCGGCGACGCTGGCCTCGTTAGGGAAGGGGAAGGTCAAGCTGGCCGGTGTCGATCCGTCGTGCGTCTCGTGCCACGTGGATCCGCACGGCGGGCGATACAGCAAGGCGGGGGGCGCCGCCGGCGACGGCACGTGCCGCAGCTGCCATGGCGCCGACAGCTTCCGGCCGTCGCGCGTGGACGTGTCGACGCATGCGACGTACGCGCTCGCGCTCGAGGGGGCGCACCGCGCCGTCCCCTGCCTGGCCTGCCACGCCGAGATGACGCCGAAGCCGGGTAAGGGGGCGACGTCGACGCTGGTCGCCGCGGCCAACTCTGCGGCGATGCGCGCCGGCGGGGTGTCGCTCCCGTTCACCACGACGAACCGCGCCTGCGCCACCTGTCACGAGACACCGCACGGGACGCAGTTCGCCAGCCGCAAGGGGGGCGACGACTGTGCCTCGTGCCACGGCGTGGAGGGATTCGCCCCGGCCCCGCGGTTCGACCACGAGAAGTCGGCGTTCTCGCTCAAGGGGGCGCACGCGACGGTGGCGTGCGAAGGGTGCCACAAGCGGGAGCCGGTCGTCGGCGCCCCGGCAGGAACAACGCGCGTGACCTATCGCCCGCTGTCATCGGCGTGCGAGAGCTGCCACACCACGCGTCCACGTGAACGACAGGCACGGAACCGCTGATGCGCCGACTGACCTTCCTCCTCGGCCTGGTCCTGGGGCTCTTTCCGGTGGCGCTGCACGCGCAGCGCACGGACAACCCGCATGGACTCTCGGTGCAGGGGACGTGCAGTGCCTGCCACAAGGCCGAGGGGTGGAAGCCCGCGGTGATCGCGCCGGGCTTCGAACACGCGCCCAAGACGTTCCCGCTCGAAGGGGCACACACCAAGGCGACCTGCAAGTCGTGCCACGTGTCGCTCGACTTCTCGGAGGCCCCGGCCACGTGCGCCTCGTGCCACCAGGACGTGCACAAGGGCGAGTTCGGGACACAATGCGCGCGGTGCCACACCGCGCGGACGTTCAACGACCGCGCGCAGATGGCGCAGGTGCACCAGACGGGGCGCTTCCCGCTGCGCGGGGGGCACGCGACCGTGTCGTGCGAGTCGTGCCACACGCCGGCCCGGAACGGGCAGCTGCAATTCGTCAATCGTCCGGCGACGTGCATCGGCTGCCATGCCGCCACGATGCGGGCCGTCAAGTCGCCCGACCACCAGGCGGCGGCGTTCTCCCAGAACTGCTCGTCCTGCCACACGCTCATCTCGTGGGACAACGCGACCTTCGATCACTCCAAGACGCGCTTCCCGCTGACGCTCGGGCATGCGGGGCGCACCTGCGCCTCGTGTCACGCCGACAAGGTGTACCACGACAAGCCGATGGCGTGCGTGTCGTGCCATACGAAGGACTATCAGCGCGCGCTCAACCCGCCGCACTCCAGTGGCTTCCCCACGCTCTGCGCCGACTGCCACACGACGGCCGAGTGGAAGGGGGCCAAGTTCGATCACGACCTGACGCAGTTCCCGCTGCTGGGGGCGCACAAGGCGACCACGTGCGCCGAGTGCCACGCCGACAAGGTGTTCAAGGGGAAGCCGACCAGCTGCATCAGCTGCCACCAGTCCGACTTCCAGGAGACTACGACCCCCAAGCATCCGGCCGCAGGCTTCAGTGAGTCCTGCCTGACGTGCCATACGATGACGGGCTGGAAGGGGGCGAAGTTCGACCACAACACCACGCGCTTCGCGCTGGCGGGGAAGCACGCGACGGCCGTGTGCCAGTCGTGCCACGCCGACTTCGTCTACAAGGGGAAGTCGCAGGCGTGCGTGTCGTGCCATCGTCCGGCCTACGACGCCACGAGTGCCCCGCCGCACGCGGCGGCCGGCTTCACCACGCTCTGCGAGTCGTGCCACAAGAACGCGGTGGCGTGGCTGGGGGCGCCGTTCGACCACAACAAGACGCGCTTCGCCCTCACCGGGGGCCACAAGGCGGCCACCTGCCTCGATTGCCACAACGACAAGGTCTACGTCGGCAAGTCGATGGCCTGCGCTTCGTGTCACCAGGCGAAGTACGACGCGACGACCAACCCGCCGCACCTCAAGACGGGCTTCTCGAAGACGTGCTCCAACTGCCACGGGACGCAGCAGTGGGCGGGGGCGGCCTTCGACCACACGACGACCGGCTTCCAGCTGACCAACGGGCATTCCAACCGCGTGTGCAATGATTGCCACTCGGATGGCGTCTTCAAGGGTCGCTCGAAGCAGTGCGTGTCGTGCCACCAGACCGACTTCAGCGCAACGACGACGCCGCCGCATGCCGCCTCGGGCTTCCCGAGCACCTGCGAGACGTGCCACTCGACCGTCAAGTGGACCGGCGGCGTCTTCAACCACAGCACCACGCGCTTCCCGCTCACGGGCAAGCATATCGCCGCCACCTGCAACAACTGCCACGCGGACGGCGTGTACAAGGGAAAGCCGACGACGTGCCTGTCGTGCCACCAGTCGGACTTCACGCAGTCGAAGAATCCGCCGCACGCGTCGTCGGGCTTTCCCGGAACGTGCGAGACGTGCCACACGACGTCGACGTGGCTCGGTGCGGCGTTCGACCACAATGCGACCGCGTTTGCCCTGACCGGGGCGCACAAGACCGCGATCTGCGCCGATTGTCATCGCAATGGCGTCTTCAAGGGGACGCCGACCACCTGCGTGGGGTGCCACCAGACCGACTACAGCAGCTCGAAGAACCCGCCGCACGCGGCAGCCGGTTTCACCACCGTCTGCGCGAGCTGTCACACAACGGCCACCTGGACCGGCGGCAAGTTCGACCACAACACCACCAGCTTCCCGATCAACGGCGGCCACCTGACGGCCAGCTGCAATGATTGCCACGCCGACGGGGTCTACAACGGGAAGCCGACCACCTGCGTCTCGTGCCACCTGGCCGACTACAACGGCGCCCTGACCCCGCCGCACAAGAGCGCGGGGCTCCCGACGACGTGCCAGACGTGTCACAACAACGTGTCGTGGAAGGGGGGCGCGTTCGATCACAGCAAGACGCTCTTCCCACTCACGGGGGCGCACCTGGCCACCACGTGCGCAGGCTGTCACGCCGACAACGTCTTCAAGGGGAAGCCGACCGCGTGCGCGTCGTGTCACCAGACGGACTTCAACGCGGCGACCAACCCGCACCACGCCGCCGCCGGCTTCACCACGCTGTGCGCGTCGTGCCATACCACGGCGCAGTGGCCCGGCGCGCCGTACAATCACAACACGCAGACGTCGTTCCCGCTGGCCGGAAAGCACCTGGCGGCCAAGTGCATCGACTGCCACGCGGACAAGGTCTACAACAACAAGCCCACGACCTGCGTCTCGTGCCACC
>ERZ795044.2952-NODE-2952-length-14562-cov-6.235610_pt1 | contig 14562 bp, 14 predicted proteins | sample MGYA00375128_ERZ795044 | MGnify/ENA primary metagenome ERZ795044 (study PRJEB30173, sample SAMN05720213) | anaerobic digester metagenome | isolation source: active sludge of municipal wastewater-treating anaerobic digesters | place: USA | collected 2014-12-22 ... | reverse complement strand
GCAGAGGTCGCGGCGACGTCTCGGCGATTGTTCTCGCGGATGCCGGCGTTGAAGCTCGTGCCAGGCGCGCGCGAGTCGGCGCGATCGCCGTTGACCTGCACGCGATTCTGCTTTTCCACGTGATGCCGGACGCCGGAAGAGATGTCGTTCGCGAATCGACCGAGAGGCAACGAATGATTCCAGCGCGTCTCGATACCCGCCGTGTAGTACTGCCGCAGCCGACCCTCGTTGCCGCAACCGCTGCGCAGATTCAGCAGCCCGCCGCAGGCCGGATCGGAGCTGTCCGCGGGACGCTGGCTCGAGTTGCTGGCCTGTCGCCACCAGTCGCGATTCAGGTAGCTGTAGTAGACCGACGTGCGCAATTTCGCGCCGCCGTCGAACTGCTCGCCGAGCGTCGCCGAGACGGCCGCGCGCTGCAGCGTGAAGTGATCGTCCGCGAAGGGATTGCCTCGCGGGTCGTCCAGGTACTCGGCCAGCGTCAGGCCCGAGTACGACACCTGCGAATCCTCGCGATACAGGCTGCTGCGCACGACCAGCGAACGATCCTCACCGAGCGGCTGTTCGACGCGCAGGCTGGCGTCCTCGAGCAGCAGTTCGGTGTTGTCACGCGTACCGTCGCTGCCCTTGCGCGTGAAGTTCGCGACCCAGCGCGTGCCGGTCGAATCGATCGCATCACCGACTCGAGCCTGCACGTCCCGGAAGCCACGATTGCCGGCGCGCAGCCGCAGGGCGCCTTCGAAATGCTGTGGCGCGGCGCGCGTGATGTAGTTGATGACGCCGCCGACCGTCTGCGGACCGAAAGCGATCTGTCCCGCGCCCTTCTGGATCTCGATGCGCTCGAAGCGCTCGATCGGTGGGTGGTAGTAGCTGGCGTTGTCCCCATACGGGGCGAAGGTCAGCGGCAACCCATCCTCGAGCAGCAGCACCTTCGAGGATCGTGTCGGATTCAGGCCGCGTACGCCGATGTTCGGCCGCAGCCCAAGGCCCTCTTCGTCGCGCGCGACGAGGCCCGGCACCTTGCGCAGCGCCTCGTTGACGCTGAAGACCCGCGAGCGTTCGAGCGTCGCCGCATCGAGCAGGGCGCCGGAACCAGGCGTGGCGTCGAGGCGCTGGCGGGAGCCCAGAACGACGATTTCAGCCAGTTCTTCGGTGTCGGCCGCTGCCCAGCTGGGGGCCGGGATGACTGCCAGCAGGGCGGCAAGGGGGACTGCGGAGCGCATCATGGACAGCCTGTCGTGGTCGGACTACAATAAACGCGAATGATTCTCATTTGATACCAAATGCGAATTAACCGCAATAGTCCGGCGCGATGCAGCACCGGATACTTCGAGGGTGAACCGGGTGTCCATCTCAGACGTCGCGTCAACCGAGCAGACCTGTCCGCTGTCGAGCCTGCGCAAGGGCGACGGCGGCGTGGTCGTCGCCGTTGACGACAGCGGCGATCTGTTCGGGGACACGCGCGATTCGACGATTGCGCGGCGACTGCTCGAGCTTGGTTTCGTGCCGGGTGCCGGGATCGAAATCGTCGCAACGATGTGGCCCGGCGACGATCCGCTCGCCGTTCGCGTTGGCGGCTCCACGTTCGCGCTGCGACATCACGAGGCGCGCATCGTCCGCGTGCGACGCAATGGATGACGTCAGCGCCCGTTCGCGCGAACTCCGCATCGCACTGGTCGGGTTGCCGAACTGCGGCAAGACGGCGCTGTTCAATCGTCTGACGGGCAGTCGTCAGAAAGTCGCGAACTATCCGGGCGTCACCGTCGAGCGAAAGGAAGGCAGCTTCACCGGGCCCTCGCGCCGACGCTATCGCGTGCTCGATCTGCCCGGCACATACAGCCTGAATCCCACGACACTCGACGAAGCGATCACGCGTGACGTCGCGCTGGGCCGCCTCGCCGGCGAAGCGCAGCCCGAGCTGATCGTGATCGTCGCCGACGCCACCCACCTCGCGCTGTCACTGCGATTGATCCTTGACGTGCAGCGTCTCGGCCTGCCGATGATCGTCGCGCTGAACATGAGCGACATCGCGCGCCGTCGCGGCTTCTCGATCGATCGCGATCGCCTCGCGCAGGAAATCGGTGTGCCGGTCGTCGAGACCGTTGCCGTCGCGTCATCCGGTGCGGGACACTTGATCGATCAGCTGGAGCGCAGTGCTGCGCTGGCACCCGAAGACCTGCGCACGCTGCCGCAGAATTGGGTGGACCCGACCGCCGCAGAGGTCGCCGGCAGCCACACGCGGGCCCGCCAGATCCTGGACGCCGCGGGCTATCGCGAGCCGCTGCGCAGTCGGCTCGCCGCGAGCGCAGATGCGCTCGTCATGCATCCCCTTGCCGGCATGGTGATTCTCGCGGGGTTGTTGTTCCTCGTGTTCCAGGCGGTCTTCAGCTGGGCGGCCGTGCCGATGGACTGGATCGATGCCGGCGTCGGCGCGCTCGGCACCTACATCTCGAGCACATTGGCCGATGGGCTGCTGAAGAGCCTGCTGGTAGACGGCGTGCTCGCCGGGCTTGGCAGCGTCGTGATCTTCCTGCCGCAGATTCTCGTGCTGTTCCTGTTCATCCTCGCGCTCGAGGACAGTGGCTATCTGCCGCGCGCGGCGTATCTGCTCGATCGTGTGATGGGCAGCGTGGGGCTCTCGGGTCGTGCCTTCATCCCGCTGCTGTCGTCATTCGCCTGTGCGATTCCCGGCATCATGGCAACACGCACGATTCCCAATCTGCGCGATCGCATCGCCACGATCATGATCGCGCCGCTGATGACCTGCTCCGCGCGCCTGCCCGTCTACGCGTTGTTGATCGCAGCCTTCATTCCGGCGCAGAGCGTCGGCTGGTTCAACCTGCAGGGCCTCGTGCTGTTTGTGCTGTATTTCGCCGGCATCGTCTCGGCACTGGTGGTGGCCTGGGTCATGAAGCGGATCACCGGGGGCACCAGCTACCGGCCGCTGATGCTCGAATTGCCTGACTACCAGTGGCCGAACCTGCGCAATCTCACGTATGGCCTTTGGGAGCGAGCACAGATCTTCCTGGTGCGCGTTGGCGGCATCATTCTCGCCCTGATGATCGTGCTGTGGTTCCTGTCATCTTTCCCGGGTGCTCCGGCGGATGCGACGCAACCACCGATCTATTACAGCCTGGCCGGCATGATTGGCCGCGCGCTCGAGGTCGTGTTCGCGCCGATCGGCTTCAACTGGCAGATCTCGATCGCACTCGTGCCGGGCATGGCAGCGCGCGAAGTTGCGGTGGGCGCGCTGGGCACCGTCTATGCGATGTCCGACACCGGCGATCTCGCCGGCACGCTCGGGCCCGTGATCGCACAGACCTGGAGCCTCGCGACCGCGCTGTCGCTGCTGGCCTGGTATGTATTCGCGCCGCAATGTCTGTCGACGCTCGCGATCGTGAAGCGCGAAACGAACAGCTGGCGCTATCCGCTGATCATGGCCGGTTATCTGTTCGCTCTCGCATACCTGGCGGCATTCATCACCTATCGCGTCACGCTCGCGTTGGGCTGAGCCATGCTGCAGAACGTCATCGTCGCTCTGATCGTCTTGGTCGCCTCCGCCTACGTTGCGTGGGCGGTATGGCCAGCGAATTCGCGATTGCGTGTGCTGCAACGCTTCGACGCAGCGCTCGGGCCGCGGGAGATCGACGTCCCGCGTGGCTGGCTGCAGCGCTTCATCGTGCGCCCGCTGCTGCGGCTTGCGGAAGTGCGCAGTGGCTGCGGTGCCTGCAGCGCGAACCCCGCGACGCCCGCGCCCACCAAGGCAAGGAGGGAATCATGAACACGCGATGGTCACTCGCCGTTCTTTGTCTGGGTGCACTCGCCATCGTCGGCACCTCATCCGCTGCGCCTGCTCCGCCTGCCGCGACGGCCGCCATTTCCATCGTGGACGATACCGGTGTGCGGCTGGTCCTGAAGCGGCCGGCGCAGCGCATCGTCAGCCTCACGCCCGGCGGCACGGAGATGCTGTTCGCAGCGGGTGCGGGCTCCCGCATCGTCGCCACCGTGCGTGGTTCGGATGCGCCGGCAGCCGCCAAGGCGATTCCGACCATCGGCGATGCGAACGCCCTCGACTACGAGCGGCTCGTCGCGCTGAAGCCCGATGTCGTCGTGGTCTGGGAAGACCTCACCAATCGGCTGGTGGTGGAGTCGCTGCGCACGCTGAAGTTGCCGCTGTACTTCATCCGCGCCAAGGGTCTCGCCGACATTCCGCGCTCCGTGCGCAAGCTCGGCACCCTGGCGGGCACGCGGGCTGTGGCGGACCCCGCCGCGGCGGCACTCGAGTCCAAGCTCGCCACGGTGACGGGACGCCCTGCGGCGGGTCCGCCCCTGCGGGTGTTCTACATGATCTGGGCGGAGCCGCTGTATACCGTCGGCAATCGCCACATCATTTCCGATGCCATCGGCCGCTGCGGCGGACGGAACATATTCGACGATATCGATTTCCCCGCGCCGATCGTCGAGATCGAGGCCATCGTCAAGCGCAACCCCGAGGTCATGCTGATGTCCGCACCGCCGATCACGGCGCGGGACTGGCGCGAGCGCTGGGCGCAGTTCAAGACCGTTCAGGCCGTTGCCACGCGCCAGATGCTCAGTTTCAGCGATACACGGCTCGACCGGATGGGCCCCACGGCCATCGACGCCGTAGATGGCCTATGTAAGATGCTGGATCAGGCGCGCGCCGCCCTGAAGCGGGACGGGCAGAAGCCGGCGGCTGGGTGAATTGACCCGACCGCGCTGGTGTAGACTCCGCGCCCGATCCCCTCCCTAGGCCCCCGGGGCCTGCAAGGCTACTGCCGTGACTTCTTCGACGCCCGACTCCACCGGCACGTTTGCCGAACTGGGCCTCGCGCCCACCGTCCTCGCCGCGCTGACCGACGTCGGCTACGAGTCCCCTTCGCCGATCCAGGCCGCGACCATCCCCGTGATGCTCGCGGGCAAGGACATCGTCGGCCAGGCGCAGACCGGCACGGGCAAGACGGCGGCCTTCGCGCTGCCGCTGCTGTCGATGCTCGATCTCGCGCGCCGCGAGCCACAGATCCTCGTGCTGGTGCCGACGCGCGAGCTCGCGATCCAGGTCGCCGAGGCGTTCCAGAAATATGCGGGCCGCATGCCGGGCTTCCACGTGTTGCCGATCTACGGCGGCCAGAGCTATACGCCGCAGCTCAACGCGCTGAAGCGCGGCACGCATGTGATCGTCGGCACGCCCGGTCGCGTGATGGACCATCTCGAGCGCGGCACGCTGAAGCTCGAGACGCTGCGCTTCGTCGTGCTCGATGAAGCGGACGAAATGCTCGCGATGGGCTTCGTCGACGCGATCGACACGATTCTTGCGAAGGCACCGGCCGAGCGCCAGGTCGCGCTGTTCTCCGCGACGATGCCGGCACCGATCCGCCGCATCGCGCAGAAGCACCTGCGCTCGCCGCAGGAAGTGACGATCAAGTCGAAGACCACGACCGCTGCCAACATCCGCCAGCGCTACTGGCTGGTCGCCGGCATGCACAAGCTCGATGCGCTGACGCGCATCCTCGAAGTGGAACCGTTCGACGCGATGCTGGTGTTCGCCCGCACCAAGCAGGCCACGGTCGAGCTCGCGGAGAAGCTCGAGGCACGCGGTTTCGCGGCCGCTGCGCTGAACGGCGACATCATGCAGGCGCAGCGCGAACGCACGGTCGCCGCGCTGAAGGCCGGCAAGATCGACATCCTCGTCGCCACCGACGTGGCCGCGCGCGGTCTCGATGTCGAGCGCATCGGTCATGTCGTGAACTTCGACGTGCCCTACGACAGCGAGTCCTACGTGCATCGCATCGGCCGCACGGGCCGCGCCGGCCGCAGCGGTGAGGCGATCCTGTTCATCGCGCCGCGTGAGCGCAACATGCTGCGTATCATCGAGCGCGCGACGCGGCAGACCATCGAGCAGATGAACCTGCCGACGATCCACGACGTCAACAAGCGTCGTGTCACGAAGTTCAAGGAAAAGCTGACGGGAGCGCTGACGCTGCCGGACCATGCGGCATATCGCTCGGTGATCGAAGAATTCGTGCGTGAGACGGGTGCGGATGTCATCGATGTGGCGGCAGCGCTCGCCACGCTGGCGCAGGGCGAGTCCTCGCTGATGCTGAAGGAGCGGAGTTCCTCCGAATCGCGCGGTGAGTCCGGCTTCGGCCACGACGATGGCCCCCGCGGCAGCGAGCGCCCTGCCAGCCGCCATCGCAGCGACGAACGCGGTCCCGCGCGCGGCGAGGAAGGCGCTGAGCGACCGCGCCGCCCGAAGCGTGGTTTCGACGAACCGCAGGCGACGTACCGGCTCGAAGTCGGTCGCAGTCACGGCGTGCAGGCGGGCAACATCGTCGGCGCGCTGGCGCACGAGGGTGATCTCGACGGCTCGCAGATCAACGGCATCAAGATCCACGAGAACCACACGCTGGTGCGTCTGCCGGCGGATCTGTCGACGAAGATCCTGGCCAAGCTGCGGCGGGTCAAGGTTCGCGGCCAGATGCTCGAGATCAGCAAGCTGCCCGGTCGGGAGTAGGCACGCCGGGTGTGACGGCCCCGCGCACTCCATTGGCCGGGCCGTGACGCAGGTGGGGGATCGACCGTCGCCCCCCATGTGACACTATCCGGACCGAGCCGCTTTTTTGAGAACTGAGTCGATGTCCACGCCCGCCATGCCCGCCGGCACCTCGCCGGATACGCCCTATGTGCTGATCGTCAAATGCCCTGACACCAAGGGCGTGGTCGCGGCGGTATCGGGCTATCTGACTGACAACGACACCTCGATCGTCGAGTCGCATCACTTCAACGACTCCGTCGGCAACTTCTTCTACATGCGCACCCTGTTCCGGCCCGATGGCCCGAAGGTGCCGCCGATCGACATGCTCCGCGACGGCTTCAAGCCGATTGCACACCGCTTCCGCATGCAGTGGGAGCTGCACGACATGAGCCGCCGGCCGCGCGTGCTGATCGCGGTCTCGAAGTTGGGCCACTGCCTGTTCGATCTGCTGCATCGCTGGCGCGCGGGCCAGCTGGCCGTCGACATTCCCGCCGTGGTCTCGAACCATGAAGACATGCGTTCTTTCGTCGAATGGAACGGGATTCCGTATCACCACCTGCCGGTGTCCAACGAGAACCGCGACGCGCAGGAAAAGCAGATCCTCGGGCTCGTCGATGAACTCAAGATCGACCTGGTCGTGCTCGCGCGCTACATGCAGATCCTGTCGCCGTCGCTGTGCGAGGCGCTCTCGGGTCGCTGCATCAACATCCATCACTCGTTCCTGCCGAGCTTCCGCGGCGCGAAGCCGTACACGCAGGCGCATGCGCGCGGCGTGAAGATCATCGGCGCGACCGCACACTACGTGACGCGGGATCTCGACGAAGGTCCGATCATCGAGCAGGGTGTGGAGCGCGTGACGCATGCGCACACACCGGCAGCGCTCGAGCAGATCGGCCGCGACATCGAATGCGCCGTGCTGTCGCGCGCCGTCGCCTGGCATGTCGACCGCCGCGTCGTGATCAGCGATCGCAAGACGGTTGTCTTCAGCTGACGAACCCCAGGTCGCGGACGCTGAAGTTCGCGAGGTTCGGCGCGGCCGCCGTGATCTGCCCCGGCGTCAAACCAAACCAGCGCAGCAGCGTGGCCGCGTACTGGTCGGCGCCGAGCGTCGGCACGATGCGCCCGCCGCCGATGTCGTCCGGTCCGCCGATTTCGAGCGACGGCATCTGGCCGTAGATCTGCCGGCCGCGCACCGGATTACCGAGCACGAGCTGATGCCCGCCCCACGCATGATCCGTGCCGTCGCCGTTGCTGGTCAACGTGCGGCCGAAATCCGACTGCGTGAATGTCACCACTGAATCCGCGATGCCGAGCTCGGTGAGTCCAGCCTGGAAGGCCGCGAGACTGTTCGAGACGTCGCCGAGCAGGCCAGGCTGCAGCGTGTTCTGGTTGTCGTGGGTATCGAATCCGCCAATGGCAACCAGGAAAACCTGACGCTGCATCGCGAGCCGATCGCGGACGGAAATCATCCGCGCGACGGCGCCGAGCTGCGCGCCGAGCTGGCTCTGTGGAAATACCGTGCGCAGCGTCGGTGCCTGGGCGAGCGCGCCATTCACTGCATCGGCCAGTGCCAGCGAGCGGGTCTGCACGGCCGAGAAGCTGCGACCGATGGGACTTGCGCTGCGTGTGGCGAGCAGGCGCTCGAACATCGCGCGTCGTTCGGCGGCAAGCGCGGCCTGCGGATTGGTCAGTACGAAATAGGCGGGCGAGCCTTCGGTGCCGATCGCATAGGGCACCGAGTTCGCGCCGATCTGGAAACTCGTGGTGCCGGCCAGGGTCACGTTGACCGGCAGTCGCTGTGCTGCGGTATCGACTGCGATCTCGTCCGCGGCTCGGCCCGCCCAGCCGGTTTTCAGCGAGAGCCTCCCGGCCAGCGTCTGCCACTGGTCCTGCTGGTCGTTGTGCGAGAACAGCTGCGGCGGCAACGGCACGCTGCGCGACAGCACCTGATCGCGCGTCACGGGCTGCACCAGCGGACCCACGTTCGCAACGATGCCGAGCTGGCCGCTGGCGAACAGCGGCGCGAGCGCGGTCATCGACGGGTGCAGGCCGTACTGCGCACCGTCCGACGTCAAGGGATCGATCGGCAGCAGCGCATCGCGTGCGATGGCCAGATTCTGGCGCGAGCGCGCGTAGGCGTTGTACTCGGCGAGGCTGCGCGGCACGACCATGTTGAAAGCATCGTTGCCGCCGAACAGGAACACGCAGACCAGCGCGCGGTAGTCCGTGAACGGCGCGGCCTGCGCGTCGCCGGAGGGGGTGAGCCCGAGTGCGCCGGCGCCCAATCCCGCTGCCGTGAGGCCGAGGAAATCACGGCGGTTGAAATTGAACGTCTTCATCGCTGCACCACGTATTCCGGAGAGGTGACGATCGTGTGGATCACTTCGGCGACTCGACCGGCAGTGGCGCTGGCCGGCGAGCGCTCGGCCATCGCGATGGCTTCGTTGCGCAGCGCCGTGCTGATCGCGCCACCGAGCAGTTTGTCGGCGACGCGATCGACGAGCTGGCCCGCGTTGCCTGCGATCTGCTGCTCGTTGCGGATGTCGATGAGGATGTCGTCGGATGCGGGATTCGCCGCGGCGGAATTGCCCGCGAAGGTTGCGAAGGCGAGCAGGTTCGCCATGTAGGCCACCGTGGCTTCGTTCGCGATTTCCATTTCGGGCGAGACGAGACCCGCGGCGCGCATTTCGCCGGGTGGCGCGTAATCCGGCCGATAGAAATTGAAGACGGAGGGCGAGCGCAGCGGTCCCTGGCCTACGAGGATGTCTGCATTGCTCAACCGGTAGCGGCCGCTGGCGGCGCGACCGTCGAACGCGCGCCACAGTGCCGTGAGCCGCATCAGCGGTTCGACCAGCTTGCCGGGCGCATCGGCCGCAGGACTGCGCGCTTCCGTGTCGAGCAGGATCGCACGCACGACAGCCGCGAGATCGCCGCGGACGCCACTGCCGTTGTTCTCGAATCTGGCGGCCACGCGAGCCACGTAGGCAGGTGACGGATTGCTGACGGTCAGTCGCTGGATCAGCTGCTTCGAGATGAAGGGCGGCACGTTCGAGTGGGCGAACAGGTTGTCGAGTGCGGCTTCGAGATCCGCCCGCGCCGTCTGGCCGGCCGGCAGCGTCGTGCCGCGCAGCAGCGTCTTTGCGCCAGTATCGTGGAACGTCTCGAAGGCCTGCATCGGCTGGTCGAAATTGAACGAGGGCTGAGCAAAGCTCTGTGAGCCGCCGAACATCCAGCCCGTGTAGATGCGTGCGAAGTTCTCGATCGCGGCCTGGTCATACGTGGAGATCGGCTGGTTCTGCGCGTCGCGACGCACGGTGCCATCCGGATTCAGCTCGACCAGGCCGATGGTGAACAGCTGCATCATCTCGCGCGCGAAATTTTCGTCGGGCCGGATGTTCAGTGCAGTGTTCGGTTTCTGATTGCCGAGATGACTCAGGTAGACGCCCATCGCCGGGCTCAGCGTCACCTGCTCCATCAGTTCGCGGAAATTGCCGAAGGAATTTTGGGTCAGCGTGTCGTAGTACACCGCGAGGGCGACCGGGAACTGGCTCAGGCCGCTGCGCTCGGAGACGACCATGATCTGCGACAGCGCGAACGCGACGCGGAGGCGCAGCTGATCGGGTCCCTGCACGGCATGGCGGAACCACAGGTCGACGCGATCGTCCTGGGTCGCGGCGACCGGCAGCGCGCGCAGCGCCGGTGCCTGCAGCGAGGCCGTCTGTGAGATCTGCTGGTCGATCCAGCCTGCGTAGCCCTGCGAGATCAGTCGATCGATCTCGCCGGTGGTGGGCCCGAACGTGCTCTGGCGCAGGAAGGCGGCTGCTTCCGCCCGGCTGATCGTCACCGGCGGTGGCGGCGGTGGAGGGGTTACGCCACCGGAGTCGCCGCCGCCCCCGCCGCAGGCCACCAGCAGCGCGGTGACGGAGGACAACAGGGCACCGCGGAGCGAGGCGACGGACCCTGTGGCTGATGCGACGCTCATTTCAGCCGCCCTCGAGCGTGACCTTGCGCAAGTACGCGATCTGCTCGGCGTTCAGCGCGTTCTTGATGTTGATCAGCATTTCGATCCAGGCGCGCTTCTTGCGTGCTTCCGCTTCAAAGACCTTGTCGGCCTTCTCGACCACGAGTGCGCGGTCGATCGGAGACTTCTCGATGGCTTCCTGCATCGCAAGGCCGGCTTCCATGATGTCCCAGTCGACCGTGGCGACCCGGGTCTGGACGGTCGTGACCTCGGTGCGGATCACCTTGCGCTGCGCGTCGCTGAGTTTGAGCTGCTTTGCATGCGTCAGCACGACGTCGGGCGGGAACAGCTTGCCGCGGAACCAGTCGTCGTCGGACTTCGGCTTCGCGTCCTGGGCGAGTGCCAGCATCGGCAGAATCAGCAGCATCAGCAGGGCGGACTTGAAGGCTTTCACAGATACCTCTCTTTCGGCAGCAGCGGATATTGGAATTCGGGAATCGACGGCGCGCCGCTCGCGAGCGAGACGGGCGCCGCATCGAGCAGGCGATCGGTGGGCACGCGCCAGGGATCGGACGCCGCGAGTTGCTGCGCGAGGATCAGGTCGGCGTCGGCAGAATCGGGAGGCAGATCGCTGACAGGATTGGTGCGCAATACGAACACTGCGATCAGTGCGGCGGCCGCGAGGCTGGCGTAGACCAGCGGCGCAGGCCAAACACGGGCGCGTTCACTCGGCTGCTGCGCGGCTCGCCACAGCGTTGCGAAGGCCGGCGTTCGCGGCTGCTGCGCACCGTTCTCGGCCGCCTGCAGTGCGGCGTGCAAGTGAGCGCGAAGTCGGTTGTCATCCATCAGTCGTCACCGAGTGTTTCTGCCAGGCTCTGCTTGGCGCGGTGGTAATGCGTGCGGGCCGCACCGGCCGAGACGCCCATCACGGCGGCGGCCTCGTCGAGTGTCAGGTCGCGGTAGAACACGAGCTCGAGCACATCGCGCTGACGTGGCGGCAGTCGATCGAGCGCGGCGAGCACGCGATCACGGGTCGCGGTCTGTTGCTGAGCGTCGGGTGGCGCGATGGATTCGCTTCGCTCGTCGTCGTTGAACCAGCGACCGAGCCAGGACCGCCAGCTGCGAGCGGCGCGATAGCGGTCGCGGGCCACTCGCGCGACGACGCCAAACAGCCATGTGCGCAAGCTCGAGCGCCCGTCGAATGTGGCGCTGCCGTCGATGATTCTGGCGTAAGCGGTCTGCAGCACGTCTTCGGCCTCTCCCGGTTGACTCCGGCATTGACGCAGGGCCCAGGAATAGGCCTCGCGATGCAGACCCTGCAGCGCTCTGGAGGTCACCCGCGGATTGCGGGGCAGCGGTGCGTCAGGGTCCATATGCTCTGTTCAGTAGCGCGAGACGGCGCGACGTGTGACACGATGGATTATGTCGCGCACCGCACGGAGACCCTGACATGACGCCGATGCTGACACCCGCGTGGGTGATTTTCCTGCTGACGCTGGCCGTCAGCGCCGCGGGATTGTGGATGGCACCCTGGATCATCGAGCGCAGTGTATTCCGGCCCTACTGGCTCGTGCGCCGCCGTGAATACCACACGCTGATCACGAGCGGCTTCGTCCACAAGGACGTCGGCCACCTGCTGCTGAACATGCTGACGTACTGGTTCTTCGCGTTCCAGCTCGAACGGCGCATCGGTCCGCTGGCGTTCGCGCTGCTGTACGTGATCGCGCTCGTGCTGAGTGAGATCAGCACCTACATCAAGCATCGGCAGGATCCCCGCTATGGTTCGCTCGGTGCCTCCGGTGCCATCTCGGCGGTGCTGTTTGCCTCCATAGTCTATTTTCCGCAGCAGACGCTGTTCATCATTCCAATTCCGATCCCGATCCCCGCGCCGCTGTTCGCGATCGGCTATCTGGCGTACTCGTGGTACTCCGCGCGCGCGCAGCGCGGCGGCATCAATCACGACGCCCATCTCGGCGGTGCGCTGATCGGGCTGGCATTTGTGGCGCTGGTGGATCCGTCGGCATACTCCGGACTCATTCAGGTGGTGGGAGGCTGGCTGCGATGACATCTACCGCGCATCCGGTACCAAAGCAGATCGTGCTGCACCAGCCGGGCGGGCGACCCTGGGGCATGCCGAACATGGGACCGTTCTGCATCAAGCTCGAGACCTACCTGCGCATGGCCGGCTGGGGTTATGAATGGCAACGCTCCGACTTTCGCCGCGCGCCGAAGGGCAAGATCCCCTATGTCTCTCTCGATGGCGAACTCGTCGGCGATTCGCAGCTGATCATGGAGCGGCTCGAGCGCAGCCGTGCTGCCGCAGGACAGCCCACGATGGACGCGTGGCTGGATGATCGGCACCGCGCCGTCGGTCATGCGGTGCAGCGGATGCTGGACGAAGCGACCTACTTTGCGCTGCTGCATCTGCGCTGGACGGATGACATCGGTTGGGAAACCTACCGGCCCGCGCTCGCGAAGAGCCTTGGACCGATCAAGGTTGCGCTGCCGCTGATTCGCCGCTCGATCAACAAGCGCCAGCAGATGCAGGGCACCGGCAGGCACGATGCGTCGGACATCGAGGACATGGCGATCGCGGACCTGACGTCGCTCGCGGCGATCATCGGCGACAACGCATTCCTGCTCGGCGAACGACCCAGTACTTACGACTCGAGCGCCTTCGCCTCGATCGAGGCAACGCTGGGCTTTCCGGTGATGTCCCGAACGCGAAAGTTCGCACTCGACAACGCCGTCCTGCGCGGCTATCGCGAGCGCATGCGCGCCAAGTGGTGGGGCGATCTCAAAGCGGGCTAGTCGCGGAAGTTGTTGAACTGCAGTGGCCGGTCCAGTTCCATCTTGCGCAGCATCGCGATGGCATCCTGCAGATCGTCGCGCTTCTTGCCCGTCACGCGCACCTTGTCGCCATGGATGCCGCCCTGCACCTTGAGGCCTGATTCCTTCAGAGCCTTCACGATCTTCTTGCCCACTTCCTGATCGATGCCCTGGCGCAGCAGCACATCCTGCTTCGCTTCGGCGAGGTTCTTGCTCGCATCCTTGACCTCGATGCAGCCGACGTCGATGCCGCGCTTCGAGAGCTTGGTCTTCAGGATGTCGAGCATCTGCTTGAGCTGGAACTCGACCTCTGCCTTCATCGTCACCGTGGAGTCGTTGAGTTCATAAGTCGCGCCGACGTTCTTGAAGTCGAAGCGCTGGGTGAGCTCGCGATTCGCCTGGTCCACGGCATTGGTCAGTTCATGCGAATCGATTTCGGAGATGACGTCGAAGGAGGGCATGTGTATCAGGTCCCTGCGGGGCGGTTCGTCTTGGGATCGGGCGTCTCGGCGATCAACTGCTCGGTCAGGGTCTCGAACTGTTCGATGAGCCGGCGATGATGATCACCGGTGGCGGGGCCGGAAAAGCCGGTATGGATGCGTCGCACCTTGCCCATGCGATCGATGAAGATCGTCGTCGGAAATGCAAAGACGCCGTTCAGCTGCGGCAGCCGGGTGGCGGCGTCCTGCTTGTCAGATATTCCGGCGATCAGCGTCGTGTACTGGATGTCGTAGGCGCTGCGAAAGCGGCGGGTAGCCGCCACCGCTTTCGGCAGGTCGTCGAACTGCTCGAACATCAGCGACACGACTTCCACGCCGCGCGCACGGTTCTGGACATAGAAAGGCGCCAGAAACGCCGCTTCGTCGTGGCAGTTCGGGCACCAGCTTCCCGCCAGCGCGATCACCAGTACCTTGCCTGCGAACTGTGGATCACGCAGCGACACCATCCTGCCATCGAGATCCGGGAAGCGGATGTCGAGCACCACTGCATCGTCGCGCATCTTCGTGGCGTTCTCCGCCTCGCCGAGATTTGCGTTCTCGTTGCGCTGGGCGGTGAAGGTTTCGGTGTGTGCGAGGCCGGACCAGTACTGTCCTTCGATCGTGCCGCTGGCGCTGATGCGCGCACGATACAGAAATGCATGACCGCCATCGAACTTCGACAGCAGCAGTTCGTTGCCCTGCAGATCGCCCGCAAGATAGCGGTGATCGCCAGACTTCGTCAT
>ERZ795044.2938-NODE-2938-length-14603-cov-6.551416_pt1 | contig 14603 bp, 9 predicted proteins | sample MGYA00375128_ERZ795044 | MGnify/ENA primary metagenome ERZ795044 (study PRJEB30173, sample SAMN05720213) | anaerobic digester metagenome | isolation source: active sludge of municipal wastewater-treating anaerobic digesters | place: USA | collected 2014-12-22 ... | reverse complement strand
CTCCCCAGCACTTCTCGCAGACTCTCAAGCCCCAGTCCGCCTCCCTTCAATTCCGCCTGAATCAACGCAATCTCTTCGGGACCAACCAACTTACCCATCCCGGGCACGGGCGGCATCGCGGGAATCACCCATCCAAACAAATCCCTCAACCCTCCGAGACTCACTCCCTCCGGCAGACTCTGCTCCGCGCGCGCACGAGCTTCGCCTCCGAGCCGATTCAACCGATCCTCCGCCTCTACCACCAACCTCTCAAACTCAGGAACCAACCTCTCCGGCACTCGAGAAAAAATAATCTCATTCGCACTCAAACTTCCCCCCCGAGGCAACTCTCCCAACACTCTCCCAAGCACTCGACCCATCGGCACCAAATCCAATTCCCCGGCCCTCAACCCTCTCCCGATCTCTACCAAATCCAACTCCGTTACTTCCTCTCCGGGCCCCGGCACCGCAACCGCCAACAAATTCTCCCGGTACAACTCTCCCAACCCTCGCTGCAATCCACCCAAATCCAACCCCGCGGGAATCATCCCTCTCGCCTCTGCTCCGCGTTCATTTACTCGCTTCCCCATCTCATTCACAACTCTTATGAATTCAACCGCGCGTTCTCTCGGAACTCGATCCAACAGCACTTCCGTAATATCCAATCCCCCTTGCCCGTCTCCGAGTCCCAATCTCCCCAGCACTTCTCGCAGACTCTCAAGCCCCAGTCCGCCTCCCTTCAATTCCGTTTCGATTAGCTCAATTTCCTCAGGCCCTATCAATTTCCCCAATCCCGGCACCGGCGGTCTGTCTAATGCGGGTATTTCAAGACGCTCCCGCAAATTGCCGAGAAGCAATCCTTCGGGAAACTTTTTTTCGCTTTCAGTCCTCGGTCCGACTTCCAGTTCTTCAAGACGAGATTCCGTTTCCCTAAGCATTCTCGCGAAATCCGGGGCCAAACGAGGAGGGACTCTCGAAAAAATAAGTTCATTCACATCCGGAGCTCCTTCTGATGCTCCTTCCGCCAAACGCTCTAAAAGACGAATAACCGGCCCTAGATCAGGAGGATTTGACGATAAAGCCCCCCGCGCGCTTTCGATATCAATCAAAGTCACCGGCTGAGGCAACGGTGCCCCGATAAAAACAGGAGGGACTCTACCGGCCGCTCCTCCGCCGGGAGTGAAAGCCCCCTGCCTTCCCCCTGCCGGAAACACCCCTTGTCCGCCCTGACCGCCTTTTCCCCCCGGAGAAATTCCATTATCAATAAGCGGTGGAGCTGCCGGGACCGGTCCTCCCAAACCCATGCTCCCTCCCGGTCCCTGCTGAACTCCCCCGCCCCCTGGCAGTCCGGAGCTTTGCTCGCCTCCCGCTTCCGCTCCGGAGGGAATATCCGCAAGTGCATTAGCCAATTGATCACTCAACTCACCAAGACTCAAGCCAACCGGTAATCCTTCGGCACTCATCCCTTCTCCGTTATTGAAATACGCCGTTTGATTGCGAACCTGCCGAACAATCCCCGCCAAACCCGGCCTTAAGGCCCGCGGCGTTCGGGCCACTATCAATGAAGCGGCGCCGCGCCTTCCCAAAGAAGATCCTTCCGTTAACCGTCCCATGGTGTCGGCAAACGGCTTCAAATCCGGTTTCGGGGCGTCCAACCCTTTCCTTATGGCATCAAGATCCGCCGGAGTTAAAACAGGAGGGGGCGTTCCGAGATCCGCCGCCACCGCTAATTCACCCGACGGCTTCCGAGGAATTGACAAAGCCTGTTCGGAACCATCCGGTTGTTTAACGACAAACCGAAGCGGGCCGGGATTAGCGCGAAAATACAGCGCGGGATTTGTTTTATCAGGGGCAGCAATCAGAGAGCATTCCAGCGTCAACGCTCTCCGGTTCATCATGACATCCAAATACTGGTTTTCATTGTCCTTCACTTTGAAATTAGGCGAAATAACCAGATAAGAGACTCCCTCCTCCGCAAGCTTCTCCCGGATCCCCGAAGAGTGGAAACCTCCCGTAATCAATACCGCGGTTTCCTTCTTTTTCGCCTCCATCAAGCGAAGGGTATTCGCGACCAAAAAATCTTCTCTTTTTTCCGCGCCGGCGTAAAACAAAAACGCCCGCTCAAACGCAGGCAACAGCTGCGGCGCCAGGCGGTCGCCCTCTTCTTTATGGTTACTCACCCTGGCCACGCGTTTCAGGGACTCAAGACGATCCAACATTTTCGCCGGAGAAAGGTTCTCTTTCTCCTCCGTTATCATTCTCAACTTGTCGCGCACCAATTCCAAAGAAAGCAACTGCCGCAGGAAATGGACATCCCGGATAAACCGTAAAACATCTTTCTCCTCCGGTGTCCGGGCAAGCGCATCGAACAGCTTTTCCGAAAGCGTCTCGATTTCGGCGAAAAGTTTCCGGCTTTCGACTTCGGACTGAAGGATCAAAAACCGAGCGAAAATCCCATAGGCGGGATAACGGGAAAAATCGAATCCGCCGGAAGATGCGCGCGTAAAGATTTTCTCGTAAAGAAGCCGGGGTGAAACTCCCTCGGAAGAGGCGGCCAAAGTCCCTGAAGCTTCCCTCTCCGCGGATTTCCGAGAATTCAAGGCCTCAAGATCTTCCGCCAAATCTTTCGCGTCGATCCCTCTGAGAAAATCCGCGAGTTTCGTCTGTTCCTGTTCAATGGCTTTCGCGTCAAACTTTGGTTCCGTATTTCTCAGCTTCAGGATGCGGGTCAATTGAGGCCAATTCAGTTGTTCGACGGGATCCGAAAGATCCAGTTTCAAGACCGCTTTTGCCTGCTCGGCGGCCAAACGCACATAGTTCGCGACATCGCCCTCCCTCCGTTCCAGGCGCTGCCAGGCTTTCGCGAGACGGCGGAGCTGTTTGGGCAAAAGCTTCGCGCTCACCAAATCCACCTGACCGTCCAGCAAAGCCATAAACCGGTCGCGCGATTCATCGGCCCCGTGAACTTGCCGGAATACATTCAAATTCTCAAGATACGCATCCGGACTTTCGACCCCTTCCGCATCGACTCCCTCTTTTTCCAAAACAAAAAGATCCGCGCCCGAAAGCTCTCCTTTCTCGGCCAAAAAATTAGCAATCCGAAGATTGGTCTCCCGATCAGCAAAAAACTCCATTTGCGAACGATCCAAGCGGGTCGATGCACCCTCAACGGCAATCAGTCCGATCCCAAAATCCCCGTGAAGTTTTCGCAAAATATCCCGGATCCGGCACTGCGCTTCGTAGTTGGCATGAGCGTCTTTGAGATAAATAACCAGGCGAGCATTCCGAACCCCGTCATTCGGAGCGGAATAAATTTCTTCAATTCGGCCGAGCTCCTCCGGAATCCAAATCTTTTCGGAAAGAGAATTTTGACTGGCCGGCAAAGCATTGCTTGCAATTTCTCCATAGCTCCAAGGAAGATTCCCGAAGGTGAGCGCTAAAGACAGAAAAAGGGCAATCCCCTTGCCTGCAGAAGATTGATTTCCCCCCTTTATTCCCAGCTTTTGCTTTAACATTTGCAGCACAAGCCTCTTAAATGGTTTTTAACCTTCTTATTTTACTCTTGAAAAAAAGATACACCATTTATTAAGAATTGTCAAGTCGGAGAATCCGAAGAAACTTTGCTCTGAGAATCGTCCAAAATTCCCATTTTTTGAGCTGAAAAAACCGGAAGTTTTTCATGGGAATGGCAGGTCAAAGCTTAAATAAGGTAACATAAAACCGTACCCGCTGTAGGACTTGAACCTACGACCCACTGATTAAGAGTCAGTTGCTCTACCAACTGAGCTAAGCGGGCATTAAATGTCAACGACAGCTTGCAATATCAACGCAATTCGGGGCGAAATTATACAAGTTTCCGCTCCGAATGTAAAAGGGATATTCGCGAGTTCAAGGTATCGGCGGCATCAAATCTTCTTGATTTTTTCCGACACGATGCCCCGGAAAGCGTTACGCGTATCGAGGACTAAAGGAAACTTTTTTGCAATCGAGGGATAATCAAAACCGGCATGATCCGTCACTAAAATGGCCGCATCAAAAGCCTTTTTAGCGGACGCCAAAGGAACCGACCGATAGACTTTCCCGTGCAGAGAAATTTCAGGGACATGCGGATCGGAGTATGAAACCGCAGCGCCGCTTTTCTCCAGAAGCTCAATAATTTCAAGTGCCGGAGATTCCCGGATATCGTCCACGTTCTTTTTATAGCTCAATCCCAGGATCAAAATCTTCGCCCCCTTAACCGCCTTCCCTTTTTCGTTTAAAACCGCCTGGACTTTTCGGACGACAAACTCGGGCATTTCGGCGTTTACCGCGCTCGCCAGTTCGATAAAACGGGGATTGAATCCGTGGATTCTCGCCTTCCAGGCCAGATAATGAGGATCGATCGGGATGCAATGCCCGCCCAACCCCGGTCCCGGATAAAACGGCATGAACCCGAACGGTTTGGTCGCGGCCGCGTCGATAATTTCCCAAATATCCACTCCGAGTTTTTCGCTCATCAGGCAAAGTTCGTTCACCAATCCGATGTTCACGCTGCGGAAAGTATTCTCGAGAAGCTTGACCATTTCAGCCGAAGCGCAGGAAGAAACCGGATGCACTTTCGCGATCGCAAGCTCATAAAAAGCCGCAGCGAGTCTCGTGCAGGCCGGAGTCGCCCCTCCGACGACTTTCGGAATATTACGCGTCTGGTAATGAGGGTTGCCCGGATCAACGCGCTCCGGAGAAAACGCCAGAAAGAAATCCTCCCCGACCGCGAATCCCTTCTCCTCCAACATCGGCCGGATCACCTCTTCGGTCGTCCCCGGATAGGTCGTGCTTTCGAGAATCACAAGCATGCCCCGGTGGAAATAACGGGCGATTTCCTGCGCCGCGGACACAATGTAAGAGATGTCGGGGTCTTTGGATTTCCGGAGAGGCGTCGGGACGCAAATATTAATGGTATCCAACTCCCGGATCGCGCTAAAATCGGTCGTGGCGCGCAATTTCTTTTCCGCCACCAGTTCCGCGACTTCCTCCGTCGGGACATCCTGAATATAAGATTTACCCTGTCTCAGCGAAGAAATTTTCCTGGCGTCGATATCGATTCCGCACACCTCGATTCCGGCTTTGGCGAACTCAACCGCGAGAGGTAGCCCCACATACCCAAGCCCGATAATTCCCGCCTTCAGTTTCCGATTCTTGATTTTTTCCTGCAATACCGTTTCTGCTTTACTGGTCACGTTTGAAGCCTCTCGGTTATGCCCACACAATTACCGGGCAATTCAATTCCCAGTTCGATTACAAAAACTCACTCATTCGTCCCATTCTTCTGTCACCAATAGCTCAGACCGTGCCCTGAGATACCGGTGGCGTTTCAATGGAAACGCGTTTCCCCCCTTCAAAAACTTCCACCGACTTGACCTGGCCTTCCGGAGTGTATTTCGTCACAACCCTCCGCGTGCCGGAACGGGGACGTCCGAAATTGTCAATCCGCTGCTTAAGGCGATCGGCCAAGGCGTCCTGCTTAATCCCCTTCAGCGCCTCCACCTGTTTTAAAGCCAAGTCTTTATCGCCCTTCTTTAAATAAGTGATCCCCAGATTGTTATTCGCGCCGACATGATCGGGTTGAATCCTCAGAACGGTCCGGTAATTTTCAATCGCCTTGTCATATTCCCCGGTTTCGTCATACGCGCAACCCAAGGAATTATACGCCTCCACAAAAACGGGATCAAGGCGGACCGCGATTTGATAGAGCTCGATCGCTTTGTCGTATCGCTTCTGAACCGAAAATAAATGCGCGAGGTTGTAATATCCTACCGCATCCTGGGGCGAAAGCTCCGCGGCCTTAAGCGAAAGAGCTTCGGCCTCTTTCACTCGCCCCGTCCGCAGATAAAGAGCTCCTAAATTCTGGCAGACATCCAGCTGATCCGGCCGCAATTCAAGCGACTTGCCGTAAGCCTCGATGGCTTCATCCGGGCGATTCTGTTTCTCATACAAACTCCCGAGGTAGTAGTACAAATCGGAAGACCGGGGATCCAATTCAATCGCCTCTTTCAAGTAAGCTTCCGCCCGAGGAAAATCTTCTTTCGCGAGGTAGATCGCGGTCAAATGTCTGTAAGGATCCAGCCCTTTAGGATCTTTTTCGATTGCCTCTTTATAAAGTTCGATTGCCTTATCCGAATTTCCGACATATTTATAGGCCAAGCCGAGGTTATCATAATATTCCGCCTGATCGGGCTGTATCTCGATGGCCTTTTCCAAATACGGAATAGCCTCTTCGTACCGGTCAAAATCCGCCAGGGCCTTTCCGTAGTTATTGTTCGGCCTCGCTTTTGCGGGCGATTTTCTGACGGCATCTCCCCATAACGTCACTTCATCCTTCCAAACGTTATTCCGGACATACGTAAGCCCGGAAAACACCATCACCACCACCGCTAGAATCGTTACGTACTCTTTTTCGTCCCGAAAAAGCAAAGCCAGTCCGGCCGTGAAAAACATGGAAAGTCCCACCATGGCCAGATACATCCGATGCTCGAAAATAACGTCCTTCACCACAATGACTCCCGATTCGATGCTCAGGACGATAAAAAACCAAAAAATACCGTACGCGAGAATCGGATACCTCCTCCGGTTTAAAAACGCCCAGACACAAAGCCCCGCGAGAAAAACAAACGAAGCAAAAGTCGAGGGGGCAAATAAGGAACGGGCAATCGGGTAGTCGTAATCCAGGTTCTGCCGGATCGGGAAGACAAATAGCCTGAGATAAGTCCTCAGCACGTCAATCTGCGTCAGCAAATAATGGACGCGAGGCGTCTCGGCCTGAAAACGCGAAAGCCCCTCAAAACCCTTCGCGACAAAGTTCTGTTCCGTCACGACAAAATGCCCGCGAAAGCTGATAAAAATCGAAAATAGCGCGAGCAGCAAATACGGGAGAAACGGCAAAATCCATTCCCGGAGCTTTTTCCTTTCAAAAAAAAGCCATTCATAAACAAAAAGCGTCACGGGCAGGGTATAGGAGATCTCTTTCGTGAATACCGCCGCCAAGGCGCTCAGCCATGAGACGACCAGAAAGCGGATTTTCTTTTCGAACCTGAATTTGACATAGAAAATCATGGCCCCAAGGTAAAAAAACGTCGCCAGTGCGGCCATTCGCTGGGTAATATAGGTCACGCTCTGAGTCTGGACCGGATGGACAAGAAAAATCAGGCTTGAAAAAACCGCCACCGCCCCCGCGTAACGGACTGCCGGAAAAGCGCGCATCCGCGGAGCCTGGAAAGTCAGAAGAACGAGCCAGCAAAGCAAAACGCTGCATGAAACATGGATCAGAAGATTGGTCAGGTGATACCCGAAGAGGCCGAGGCCTCCCAGGCGGTAATTCAGCGCAAACGACAGGTAGGAGACAAACCGGGAATTTGAAAAATTCCAGACAAGATTCAACTGTTTGAGCAACGGCTTCCCTTGCATCGCCGGGAATGCGGTATTCCCGACAATCGCTTGCTCATCGTCAAAATGGTAGCCTGCAGTGAAGGAATTCGAATAAATCAAAAACCCGAAAATCAGACAAAGCCCCAGTGAAATCCCGATCGTCCGCAGGCGGCCGCCCGGATTGTCCGCCGCAAAAACCCGTCCTTCTCCCGTTCTCATTATCTTATCGCCGAAATCTTTCCGCTCAATCCCGATTCCCGAGGATCAGAAAAGCGTATACACAAAAGGGGCTACCGCCGAACTTTGCGTAAAAACAATCAAAGCGCCCAGCAGAAGCAAAGTCAGTACAATAGGGGTCAGCCACCATTTTTTACGCACCTTCAGGAAATCCCAAAACTCCTTCAGAATAGAAAGTTTGCTCATCCGCTCCTCCTTAACCCGGAATGCCCGCCCGGCCGATTTCAAAACTGTTTCTCGTAATCTTCCTTCAGCGGCCCCTTCTCTCTCCGCCTCCAATAAGTTAAAGCGCCGTCCGTCCGTTTCAAATCCAAAAGATCTTTTCCCGATAATCTAATCAAAAGCCCGATAGGAGTCAAAACCAAACAAAATACCGCGGTCAGAATCACGCGCGTCATCACGCTCCCCAAAACCAGGGCAATCCCCATCCAAATCTTCTGCAGAGGCCTAAGGATTTTCGGGACGGCAATTCCCGAAATGAAAAGAACCGCGCCCACGGCCAGAACCGGAAGAAAAAAAGTTTTTCCCCTCCACCAAAAGAGAAGGCCCAAAAGGACGAGGACGGAACCGACCGTCAGCCCAAACTCCCGGAGCTCCTTCGGGCCGCTTTTGATTTTTTTGAATTCCTCAATCCAGCTCATACTCACGCAGCCAATCGATATCCTTTTCAAGAGGTTTCTGCCCTTTCTTCTCGAGCAGGAAATTTCCCATCACCAGATAATCCATGTTCGTCCGCATAAAGCACCGGTAAGCGTCTTCCGGGGTGCAGACAATCGGTTCCCCGCGAACGTTAAACGAAGTATTGATCAGGGCATAGCAGCCGTACTTTTTCCCGAAGCGCTCGAGCAAATCGTAAAAAAGAGGATGCTGATCCCGGGAGACCGTCTGAATCCGCGCCGAATAATCCACATGCGTCACCGCCGGAAGATCGGAGCGGGGCACGTTCAGCTTTGCGATCCCGAACAATTTCCCGTCTTCCGGATTTCCGGGACGGCGGATAGCCTTCTTCACCGGCGCGACCAAAAGCATATACGGGCTCTCGCAATCCATTTCAAAATAATCCGAAACCCTCTCCCGAGTCACGGAAGGCGCGAAGGGCCTGAAGCTTTCCCGGAATTTGATCTTCAAATTCATGGTCTCCTGCATTTTCGGCGAACGGGCATCCCCGAGAATCGAGCGGCCTCCCAATGCCCTCGGGCCGAATTCCATCCGTCCTTCAAGCCAGCCGATGACTTTCTCATCCGCGATGAGGTCCGCAATCCGTCCGGAGATTTCCTCATCGGAAATTTCCGAGTAAGGGATATTCCGGCATTCGAGAAAATCGCGGATTTCATCCTTCCCGTAGCAAGGACCCAGATAAGACCCCTGCTGAGAATCCTTCTTTCCGTCCGCGGCGCGCGCATTTCCCAAATACTGATGCCAGGCAAACAGCGCCGCCCCCAGAGCGCCCCCGGCGTCTCCCGCCGCAGGCTGAATCCATAACCGCTCAAAAGGGCCTTCCCTAAGAATGCGTCCGTTACCCACGCAATTCAGCGCCACCCCGCCGGCAAGGCACAGATTTTTCATCCCGGTTTCCCGGTGGACATGCTTTGCCATCCGAAGCATGATTTCTTCCGTCACCTCCTGAATCGAACGCGCAAGATCCATCTCACGCTGAGTCAGACGGCTTTCCGGTTTTCTGGGGCGGCCGCCGAAAAGCTTGTCGAACTTCCGGTTCGTCATCCTCAAGCCGCAGCCATAACCGAAATATTCCATATTCATCCGGAAAGAGCCGTCTTCCTTCAAATCAATCAGCTCGTTCAGGATTAAATCCCTGTATTTGGGTTCGCCGTAAGGCGCAAGGCCCATGACTTTATACTCGCCCGAATTGACTTTGAACCCGGTGTAATACGTGAACGCGGAATAAAGAAGTCCCAGAGAATGAGGGAACCGGATCTCGGACATAAGCGAAAGCTCATTCCCCTTCCCGACCCCGTAACTGGCCGTCGCCCATTCACCCACCCCATCCATCGTGAGAATCGCAGCCTCCCCGAAAGGCGAAGGGAAAAAGGCCGAAGCCGCATGAGACTCGTGATGCTCGGTAAAAAGGATTTTTCCGTTATAGGAAAGATCTTCCCGGATCAGGTCTTTGATCCAAAGCTTCTGCTTGATCCAAAGAGGAACCGCTTTCAGGAATGAAAAAAAACCCCGAGGGGCATAGGCAAGGTAAGTCTCCAGAATGCGTTCGAATTTCAGGAATGGTTTGTCGTAAAACGCGACCCAATCCAATTCATCCCCGCCGATGCCCGCTTCGGAAAGGCAATACCGGATGGCCTGAATGGGGAACGCAAAATCATGCTTCTTGCGGGTAAAACGCTCTTCCTGAGCCGCCGCGACGATTCTCCCGTCACAAACCAAAGCGGCCGCGCTGTCGTGATAAAAAGCGGAAATGCCGAGGATATTCATCGTCACACCTCAAAAGCCCACATAAACACGAGCCGGATTCGCGCTTCTTGACCCTCTAAAAGCACAAATCCGGCTTTCGATTCAAATCAGTGTTTCCAAAACCGTCTTGCGGTTTCCGAAACCTTAAAGCTTCTTGCCGATGAAAATCGCAAGATCAACGCACCGATGCGAATACCCCCATTCGTTGTCATACCACGACACCAATTTAAAAAACCGCTTCTCACCTTTTAAATTGTTCTGAAGCGTAGCCAACGAATCATAAATGGAAGAACGTGCGTCGTGGACAAAGTCCGTGGACACAAGCTCTTCATTCGCGTATCCCAAGTAACCCTTGAGATAAGTTTGCGAAGCCTTCTTCAAAAGACCGTCGATCTCCTCGATCGAGGTGTCTTTTGCGCTTCGGAAAGTCAAATCCACCACCGAAACGTCGGGACTCGGAACTCGGAAGGCCATTCCCGTCAGTTTGCCTTTCACGGCCGGGAGGACTTCGCCCACCGCTTTAGCCGCGCCGGTCGTCGACGGGATAATGTTGACGGCCGCCGCGCGTCCTCCTCGCCAGTCCTTCTTGGAAGGTCCGTCCACGGTTTTCTGAGTCGCCGTGTAGGAATGAATCGTGGTCATAAGACCGGTCTCGATTCCGATCCCTTCTTTGAGCAGCACGTAAACCAAAGGAGCCAGGCAATTCGTGGTACAGCTCGCGTTGGAAATCAAGTTATGCTTCGCCGGATCGTATTCGGATTCATTAACCCCCATAACAATCGTTTTCACTTCACCTTTGGCAGGAGCCGAAATAATCACTTTCTTCGCGCCGGCCTGCAAATGCCCGGAAGCCTTCTCGCTGGTCGTAAACAATCCGGTCGACTCAATCACAAGATCCACGCCGAGGGCTTTCCACGGCAGTTCAGCCGGACTCTTGGTCGCGAGCACGCACTTGACTTTATGGCCATTCACGACGAGAGTATCCGCTTCTTCTTTGGCAGGATCACTTTTCTCGGTGGAAATATCATGCTTAAATTTCCCATGGATGGAATCATATTTAAGCTGGTAAGCAAAATAGTCGGCGTCAGTCGAAATATCGACTACCGCAACCACATCAAGCGTCTTGCCCAGCAAACCCTGGTCGCAAATAGCCTGAAACACCAATCTTCCAATACGCCCGAACCCGTTAATTCCAACGCGAATTGCCATTTCATTACCTCCCTTTCAATGCATAGACGATTTCGCAGAATGGTTTTAAAAAACTTTTGTTTGCCAGAGCCACTAATTATAGTGTCTCGCTTTGCGCTGTCAAGCCTCACCGCGCAAAACGAAGCCCTTTTTGCCGAAAAATCCGGACTTTCACAAAGAACCGAAATGCATGCCGGCATGAATTCGTCGGCCGTTCGCAAATTCAAGCCCGCTCATTTCCCGCTTTCCGGAAGGCTTTATCCGATCAATCAAAAGCGTCCCTTTCCCGGCACGAACCTTCAGAAACCCTTGCTTATCAATCTCAAGAATCTCGCCCGGCTCACCCTCCGGCGTCAAATCCTCCGCGCGCGTTTTCAAAATCTGAATAGACTCTCCGTAAAAAAACGTGTGCGCACAGGGCCATGGAACCAAACCTCTCACCCGGTTGGAAATCTCACGAGCCGGTTTTGTCCAATCGATCAGGCCGTCTTCCTTCTTGAGCTTCGGCGCATAGGTCGCCAAAGAAGGATCCTGCGGAACAAAAGAAGCGCTTCCCTTCTCAACCGACTCTAGGACTTTGAGAACCATGTCCGCCGACAAACGGCTCAATCGTTTCGACAGAGACAGCGCATCTTCCCCCTCCTCGAGAAAAACCTCTTCCTGAGCGACGATATCCCCCGAATCCAAGCCTTGATCCATTCTGAAAATCGTCACCCCGCTCCGGATCTCCCAGTTGATAATCTGCCAGTTAATAGGTGCCGCTCCCCGGTACTTGGGAAGCAAAGACGGATGGATATTCAGCGCGACTCGCTTCGGAAGCGCAAGCCAGTCCGAAGGCAAAATTTTCCCGTATGAGGCAATCACCAACGCTTCCGCATTGAGCGCCCCAAGTTCTCGGACAATCTCCGTCTGCTTCAATTTCTCGGGGGTCTTGCAGAGAATTCCTTTTGAGCGTGCAAATTCGTGAACGCAATTGGGAATCACGTCCAACCCCCGGCCCCGGGGTTTGGGAGGAACGGTAATGACCGCGACCATTTCATGACGCTCAGCCAGCCTCTCCAAAGGCTGCATGGAAAATTCGGAGGAACCGCAGAAAAGGATTTTCACGATTTTGAGCGAAGCATTTTCAGGCCCGGCAGAATCTCCCGCCTCTGATTAAACCCGAGCCGGTCAATAAAAAGTTTGCCGTCCAAATGGTCGATTTCATGCTGAAGGATCCGGGCCTCGAGGTTTTCGGCTTCAAAGACCGTTTCCTTCCACTCAAGATCCCTGGCACGAATTTTTACCGTCTTCGCGCGTCGGACCTCCGCCGTAACCCCGGGAACGCTCAGACATCCTTCCTCTTTCAGCTGAGTCCCGGACTGTAAAAGGATTTCGGGATTGATATAGACTTTTTCCTTCCCCTTCTTGGCTTCGGGGCTGATCACAATAATTCTTTTCGACACGCCAACCTGCGGAGCCGCCATCCCAACACCGTCGGATTGAAACATTGTCTCGATTAAATCCTTGATGAATTCAAGATCTTCGGGGCGCAATAATTCCACCTCCGCCGACCTTTTCGCCAAAACCTCATCGGGATAAGTTTTCACCTTTAGAATCGCCATAACCCATGCCCTTTCAACAGTTTATTTTAGCATAATGCATTTCCCTTGCAAGGATAGCGACAGTCATATCCATTGAAATTCGTTTTAGCTCCGAAAGCGAATTCTGAGGCGAAGGAGTTAAAACGATAGGTAATCCCACGTCGGTTGCTGGGCCGCAACCTCCTGGGATAAATTCGCATGGTGAACTTGACGCTCCCTTTGGTCGCGTAAGTTCGATGCTCATTTACAGCACACTGACCGGATCGACATCAACGGTCAGTCTCACCTGAGACGGCTTCCTGAAATCAGACAGAACTTCCCGCAAAAAACGGTTCATTCCCAAGACTTCTCTTCCCTTGAGCATCACATGCCAGCGAAAATGCCCCCGCAACTTATAAAACGGTAAAGGAGCAGGACCCAGAATTTCCCGGAATGGAAGCTTTTCCCGATGTCCCTTCAGCTTCGAGCAAAATTCCCGGGAAACCCCATACACTTCCTTTTCGTCCCGCCCCTGAATCACCACATTGATCAAATGGCAGAAAGGCGGATAGTCCAATTCACGGCGCTTCTCGATTTCCGAATCAAAAAAACGGCGATAGTCATGTTCTTTCGCGTACAAAATACTGGGATGGTGAGGAGAGTAGGTCTGAAAAATGACGCGTCCCCTCGCATTCCCACGCCCCGCACGGCCCGCCACCTGAGTCAGAAGCTGAAACGTCCGTTCGTCGGACCGAAAATCAGGAAGAGCGAGGCTCACGTCCGCCGAAATCACGCCCACCATCGAAACATGCGGAAAATCAAACCCTTTGGCGATCATCTGTGTCCCGACCAGAATATCGGTTTTGCGTTTCCTGAAATCCCCGAGAACTTCCTCCTGTTTTCCCTTCTTCTTCGCGATATCAAGATCGAGGCGCGCAATGCGGGCCTGAGGAAAAAATCTCGCGATCTCGCTTTCCACCTTTTCCGTCCCCCACCCCACGTATTTCAGAACCGCCGCGCGGCAGGACGGGCAAGCCTCATCCAATCGCCTCTGATAATTGCAATAATGGCAGAGAAGCCTCCCCCTCTCCTGATGATAAGTCAGCGCAACCTGACAATGCCGGCACTGGACGATCCCCCCGCACTGCAGACAATGCACCTGCGTTGAAAAACCCCGCCGGTTAAGGAGGATCAAAACACCTTCCTTCCGTTCAAGCGACTGCGTGATCTCATGAATCAGCGGAAATGAAAACGCGACGGACTTCCCGCGATTGGATGCCTCCTGCTTCAGGTCGACAATACGGACCTCGGGAAGTTCCCGCTCATCGATTCTTCTCGTCAATTCCAGTTTCCGGATGCGTCCGCTTTCGGCCGCGTGCATCGTCTCAAGCGAAGGAGTCGCGCTCCCCAGGAGGAGAACGGCTTTCTCAAGTTCCGCACGCTTCCAGGCCACGGTCCGGGCATGATACCGGGGAGACTCCTCCTGCTTATAGCTCCCCTCATGTTCCTCATCGATAATCATCAGGCCTAAATTTTTCACGGGAGAAAAAATCGCGGACCGGGGCCCCAGCACCACCCGGCTTTCGCCCCCGCGAATTCTCTGCCACGCAAAAAAGCGTTCCCGGTCCGTCAGGCGGCTGTGGATGATTTCAATCAGATTCCCGAAATGCCCCCGGAAAAATTCGCGGATTTGATCCGTCAGAGCAATCTCAGGGACGAGGCAAATCGCCGATTTCCCGAGATCAAGAGTCTTTTTGATCGCACGGATGTAAGATCGGAAGAGCACACGTCTGAACTCCAGTCACGAGGACT
>ERZ795044.2933-NODE-2933-length-14618-cov-4.170295_pt1 | contig 14618 bp, 11 predicted proteins | sample MGYA00375128_ERZ795044 | MGnify/ENA primary metagenome ERZ795044 (study PRJEB30173, sample SAMN05720213) | anaerobic digester metagenome | isolation source: active sludge of municipal wastewater-treating anaerobic digesters | place: USA | collected 2014-12-22 ... | reverse complement strand
TGGTTCGCCCGTCCAGTATTGGCGTAAGATCAGGGAATGCTGGCAGTACAGGGATATGCTCCGGATGCTTAGCTACCGGGATGTGCGTGTCAGGTATGCCCAGACGTTTCTAGGCATGGCATGGGCTATCATCAATCCAATCATATCCGTTCTACTCCTCTATTTTGTTTTTGGTGTTGTGGTCAAGGTTGACACACAGGGTGTGCCTCCACTTTTGTTTTCCATGGCTGGTCTGTGTTCATGGAATTATTTTTCACGCGTCGTAGGCGAGGCAGGAAGCTCTGTCATCGGTGCACAATCACTTGTCAAGAAAGTTTATTTCCCCCGGCTGATTATTCCCTTGTCAAAATCAATCAGTGCATTGATTGATCTATTGATTGTCATCCTGATGCTGGCCATCATGATGATCGCATATGACATTCCTTTTAGGTGGCAGGCTATCATGATCATCCCGTTTACGCTCATGGCGATTATGGCAGGAATTGCATTTGGTGTTTGGATCGCTGCATTGACGATACGGTTCAGAGACTTTACGCACATACTACCTTTGATCCTTCGCATAGGCATGTTTCTGAGCCCGATAGCCTATGGTGCTTCTCTGGTCCCGCAACCTTACAAATGGGCTTTCAACCTGAACCCACTCACAGGCATCATCGAAGGTTTCCGGTGGGCGCTTTTCAATACACCACTGGATATGAGTTCAGTTTGGATTTCGTTGGTGGTGATTCTTATAATCCTGATCGGAGGCATATGGTATTTCCTGCGCATGGATCAGTATATAGCTGATATCATATAACCATGGGAAGTATGAACACAGCGGCCATCATCATAGAACATGTCTCCAAAACCTACCAGCGTGGTAAAGTGCGGCGAGGTGATATCCGCAGCAGCATGAATTCGTGGTGGACAGGGATGGGCAAAGAAAAAGAAGAATTTGATGCGCTGAAAGATATTAATCTGACGATTCAACAAGGAGATGTCGTCGGTATCATCGGTCCGAATGGAGCAGGGAAATCAACGCTGCTTAAACTGCTTTCCCGCATTACCTTCCCCTCAAAAGGACGAATCACGATCCATGGCACCCTCTCATCTATGCTCGAGGTCGGTACCGGATTTCATCCTGAACTCACCGGAAGAGAAAATATATTTCTCAACGGAGCGATCATCGGAATGAAACGAGAGGAAGTAGCGCGTAAGCTCGATAGCATTGTCGCTTTTTCAGGACTTGAGGATTTTCTCGATACACCTGTCAAACATTACTCATCAGGCATGTATGTCCGGTTGGCTTTTTCAGTGGCCTCTCATCTTGAACCCGACATATTGCTGATCGATGAAGTACTTGCCGTTGGTGACCAGGAATTCAGGAAGCAGTGCATGGATAAAATGCTCGATGTCTCCAACCAGGGCCGCACCATCATCATGGTGAGCCACCAGATGTCGTATCTGAAGGATCTATGTCGTACCGGTGTATATCTGCATGCAGGCTCTGTGCTCTTTCAGGGCAATATTGATGATACGATCAATCACTATGTCCATCATTATAAGGAAACCAAACGCACCAGTATCCGGGATAGATCAGACCGACGTGGTGCAGGGGCAGTCACACTAGCCGGAATAGAGGTAATGGATCAAAATGGGTATCCATTGCATCTCCTATCAGCAGGGAGCCCGGTGAGCATCCGTCTTCAACTTGATCTGCAAGTTGCCATCGCATATGATGTTGTCATACAATTAGAATTCCTGGATATCTATGGTCAACTATGCTTTGTGGCCAACAACAGCATGAGTAATCACTCGATACCAAAATTAGATGCTTCGCAGGCAGTGGAATGCCTTGTACCTAAATTTCCCCTGAATACAGGCACCTACTTTATCAACACAGCCATCTATGTCAGCAATCAATTGTCGGACGAAGTCCTGAATGCCATTGATGTTGAAGTAGCGCCAGGTTTGTTTTATGGCACGGGAAAATTACCTCCTCCGCATAAAGGTTTATTGGTGGAGTACAACTGGAAATAAATATTTCCCCACCTTGCTACTCACGCCTACAAAGAATTAACTGCGTTCCTTGTAGCGGATTGATCAGTTCGGTCGAATAAACAGGAGCGTATCCGGCAACAAATCTTTTTAACTCCTCCATGGACCATTCACGGTAATGTGCAGGATTGGGCGGTGGACCATAATGCCATCTACCCCTCCGTTTGTTTCTTTCCGGCGTGCTGATCATGAGGCATTTCCAGTCTCGAATGGCCAGCATGTGTTTCATAAACTGATCCGGATCTTCGACATGCTCGATGACATCTGCGCAGATGATCAGATCTGCAGCATGATGTGCAGGCACAAATTCATCCGCGTTGATCCATTCATACGATGGAAAGTCAAGTCTTGCCTGATCTATCGCGGGAGAAAAATCTACACCCGATATTTTATAATGTCCAAGGTAGTGTGCGGATTTATAGCCAGACCCACATCCCATATCCACTATAGTGTGCCATTGATGTTTGGCCATGAGCGTAGCTGCATATTCATATACTTCCTTTTGAAAAGTATCTTTCAAGCCTCGGTCATCATGCTGCACTACAACTGCGTGGTGAATATAGCCTCGCTTTATCGCATATTTTGACGGTTGGTACACTGACCTTACCATTCCGGAAACGAACCTGACAATGGCTGAAGCAAGTTTATTTAGATTACCCTTCGATTTCATTTCCGTCATCACTTTCTCAATGAACTCCTCAGTGATCCAACCCATTCACCCGCGCTATATACGAGCGGCTGGGTCATTTGGTAGACTGCCTTTTTAAAAGAATAAGACTTATTAAACAGACTACTAATAAGATGGATGGGTGTCCATAACAAACGACCCGCCATGGTCTTTAATAGATGCAGGGAGGCGATCGGTAAAGGTACCGGATCAAAAGACATCTTATCCCTTCGGCGTGCATACTCAGATCTCAGCACCCAACTTAAACTGAGTTTATCCGTGCGCACAAAATGATCCGTACGCAACGAGGGTGCGTAAGCTATACTAAATCCTGCCTTACGCATACGCACTTGCAATTCGATTTCTTCGCCATAGTGAAGCTCTTTTCCACGCACACCCAGTTCAGGGTTAAACCCGCCAAGTTTTTTAAGCACCGCCCTTTTGACTATCAGACAACCTCCACGAATAAAACCGGTATCTATCGCTGTGACCTGCTGGTATGGCATATTGAAGTGTCCGAAACCAGCCGGCAACCAATCCGGAATGGTGTCCGTAAATAATGGAGTGATTGGACCACCTATCGCATCCAGTGTTTTGTACTCATCAATCAGTTGCAGTGCGATATCAACGATTCCGGCAGGAGGCAGACAATCATCATCAAGATAAAAGACCCATTCGTATGACGCTTCTTTCCATCCTCTATTCCGTGCATGACTTAGCCCTTGCTGGGATTCGCATACATACCTGATCAATTTATTTTCGCTGGCGATGGATTGGACATACTCCTGTGTGCCATCGGATGAGTTATTGTCGACTACGGTAAGCAGTGAAACACCCGGCACCAACTGCGGCATCAGCGCTTCCAGGCACCGCTTTAGATAGTCTATCCTGCTGTGCGTACAGATACACACTTCAACTCCCCCATGTAGTTCCATAGTAGTCATTCAGGTGTTGAAAATTTTTCGCTTGAGACGGGAAAGCAACCTGTGTAACACAAAAACGGACGTTGACCAATATGACCGGCGAAGATCAGCGGGCTGTAAACCAAAGTGAGTGATTACCGTATTGTCAAAAAGCGGAACACCGTTGGTCTTACTGGCCATGTTTCGTTGATGGATAATCTTAAGCCAGGCAAATCGCAAATCGATATCTGTCACTATACTTCCTTCAGGCGGCCTGCCATGTGGATAACCCATGATCGTGATCAGTTCTTTGCCGGGCCTGCGTTCTTCGATCAGACTGCCATAGTGATTAAGATGGCTTCTCCTGATTTCGGTCAGTACGCCTCGATGCGCATCATAGAGTACCCCTCTCAGGAAATTAATGATGCGTTTATCTTGTTCCACAAAATGTTTTTGCACTTCACTGATATACGCAGGGCCCAGGCTATCATCATTATCTACCCTTGAAGAGATCACGAAGGGTGTAGGTGCAGTAGAAAGCAATTGCCTGATATCTGTCATCAATGCTTCAAAATCCTGAACAGGTCTCACCATTACATTTGGGATATCGCTTATGGCCTGATGGATATCTTCCAGAAAAGCGGGAGAAGTCAAGGTGTCGCAATAAATAAGCCAGGTGAAATCTTTACTGGTCTGGTTGGCAACGCCTGGGACACAATAGCGCCTGAATAACTCCAGGCGGCTGAGCATCCACGCATCATCCAGCACGGGCTTGCCTGCTTTGTCCCGGTCCCAGTTTTTTACCGGCACATTAAAACGGGTGATCAGATAATGCGTAAATTTCACACTCATTAGCCTATAAAGGTAAAACTATGCAGTGGCTTCGAAACACAGCCTATATCTTGATCGTCATCCTGGGAGGTGGATTCCTGCTGCTGCAGGGCCGGGGGCTGTTATTTCCGATCTTTTTCGCGATTTTCTTCAGCTTTCTGCTGATGCCACTGGAGAAAAGGCTCCACAGGCTTATCCACAATAAGGTATTCTCGATCACAGGTTGTGTCCTGCTGGTATTAAGCTTTGTCAGCGTCCTGGCTTTTGTCTTTGGGTACCAGATCATCCAGATCGTATCTGAAATGACCTCCATCCAGGCCCAGATCGAATCCGGTATAGAGGCGATATTCGTGTTTTTTGACGAGCATGTGCCTTATATGCAGATGCCGGAAGACCAGGCTCAGATCAATGAGATGATCAGTAAGGTCATAGCAGCACCGATTGACTTTGTAGGCGCGGGCATCAGCAATGGCGCAGGGCTTATCTTCAATATGGCCACCACCATCATCTACACGATTTTCCTGCTGATCTACAAGGAAGCATTCAAGGATTTCATCATGATCCAGTTTCCTAAAGACAAACGGGATGAGATAGAATCTGTCCTTTCCCAATCTGCACATCTGATCCAGCGCTATCTCGTCGGTATGGTCACAGTCATCATCATCCTGGCCGTACTCAATTGCACTGGTCTCCTGCTCATCGGTGTAGAGCATGCTATACTCTGGGGTGTACTGGCTGCATGCCTGGTCATCATCCCTTACATCGGAACGACGATTGGTGGTCTCCTCCCTTTCCTTTATACCTTGACGACCGCCGAATACCCTATGCAGCCCTATCTCGTCATCATCATGTATGTGATCATCATCCAGGTGGAGGCCAATTATATCACCCCCAAAATTGTCGGTGGACATGTACGCATCAATCCATTTTTTGCATTGTTCGGCACCATTGTGATGGGTACCTTGATGGGCATTGGAGGCATCGTCCTCGCGTTACCTATCCTGGCAATCATCAAGCTGGTAGCAGAAGGCTTTGACGTCCTCAAGCCTGTTGCCTTGCTGATGGACAAGGATCTGATTAAAAAGCGTCATCTCTTCTACGATAAATATGATCGCGAAAACTTCAGGTTTTCATCTGTGATCAAGGAAGAAGAGGATAAACGATGACCCAGCCACGAAACTGGAAAGACAAGGTTCGCTCTGTCCTGCCATGGAAAACTTATTGGTTCCTTAAGCGTGTTCGTGAAGAGGTTCGTGCCTTTGCTTCTAATGGCGATATGACATCCCTGGCCAAGGTCTATCAAACAGATAAATGGGGTTATCACTTTTATACACCTGTATATGAACAATGGTTCAAGTCATTACGATACAAACCAATAAGGCTATTGGAAATTGGTGTTGGAGGGTATGCTAAAAGTCAAATGGGCGGAAATTCCCTCCGGATGTGGAAGCGGTATTTTCCTCAAGGCCAAATCACCGGCATAGATATCTATGACAAATCAGCCCTGCAGGAAAACCGGCTAAAGATTTTGAAAGGCGATCAGACTGATCCTGTGTTTCTGACAGAACTAACAAATACGGAAGGGCCCTTTGATATCATCATCGATGATGGCAGTCATGTACAATCGCACATCATCACCAGTTTTGAGACACTCTTTCCATTGATGAATCGCGGGGGTATCTATGTCATCGAGGATACACAGACTTCTTACTGGCCAAAGTTTGAAGGAAGCACTGCAGAGATGCATTCGGTTCCTTCGGCGATGAATTATTTTATCAAACGAGTACATACCGTCAACCGGCAGGAGTGGCTTCAAGATGAACAACATCCTGAGCTACCGGATGAAGGGATAGGGTCGATATCGTTTTATCACAATTTGATTTTCATCACCAGAAAGTAGCCACTTCCCTACTTCGATATTCCTTATTCGGTATTCTTTATTCGTTATTCCTTGCTCATTTGCCCTCGTCCCGGCTGAGCCGGAAAATGGAATAACGAATAATGAATAGCGAACAGGGAAGTAGATGTGCAAAGTGAAAAGTTGAAGGAATTGTCTGGAGAGTGATGTTCCTTTACTTCTTACTTCAACTTCATACTTCAACATCGATATTCATTATTCGTTATTCAGAATTCGCATATAAGCTTTCCACGGCCCCACTTCCACTTCATACTGCCGTGCAATGATCCTTGCGATCTGGCTGATGTGTGTCATGTCATGCGCGACCCATGATGCAAGCAACTGCCCAAGGGTCACTGGTCCAAATGCCGGATGAATGCCTTCTTTGCGGAGATCCTCTTCGGTCAGATCAGCTGCAACAAGGATCAGAATGTTTTCTAAGCGAAGTTGTTCGAATTGATGTAGCAACGAATCAATTGATCGTCCTGCTGCAATTGAAAAATGTCCCGCACGATCAAACGTTGTAAATTTTTTATCTGCTGTATCATCAAGGATGATCCGCATCCTCGGGATCCAGTCGGTCTGTTCGCCATAGATCAAATGTGCGACAACTTCGTGTGGCGACCACGTACCAGGGCCTTCATTGGCATGCAGCCAGTTATCCTCCAGGTTTGCGACCAGCTCACGTATGGTTGCCGGTGTGCGGGTGAGGATGGTGATGACGGAGGTTATGTCGAGTGGGATCATGGAACTAATTTATCAAAAGATTGTGGATTGTTACATGCCGTCGGATACGGCTTACATGATTTTTGCAAGGACGATGTTTCTTTTGATTTGTCGTACGCGAGCTTAGGTACAACCTAAGCTCAACATTACCTTTTTTAATTGAGGCCTGCGGCCTCAATTAATGACTATTACGAAATAGAAATTTTGAATGCTACTTGCCGTTAAAAACGGCTTACATGGTCCTTGCCTGGACATTGCTTCTTTTGATCCATTGTACGCGAGCGCAGGTACAACCTACGCTCAACTTTGCTTTTTTTTATTGAGGCCTGCGGCCTCAATAAATGAGGATTCCGAAATGGAAATTTTGAATGTTACCTTCCATCAAAAGATGGCTTACATGATTTTTTCCAGGACGATGCTTCTTTTGATCTTTCGTACGCGATCTTAGGTACAACCTAAGCTCAACTTTGCTTTTTCTTGAGGCCTGCGGCCTCAATAGATGACATTGATTACCATCGTTTACCCTCTGGTCCCCCTTTCAGGGGGTAGGGGGTCAGTCAAATCAATACCCATTATTTTGCACCAGCGTCCCTCCCGTCAAATCAACCTCTGACTGTGGCAATGGCAACAACACATGTTTGCTAGCCACAAAATTTGGCTGTACGAGAGACATCACTTCCGCTAATCGTCCCCAGCGGGCGAGATCAAACCAACGATTTTGTTCCATCGCCAACTCAACCCTGCGCTCGTGATAGATACTTTCCCTCAGTTCTGCTTTATCCATTGTCGTCACATTTGGGAGGATAAAGTTATTGCTGCCTCGTGCACGTGTCCTCACCATATTGAGATATTCAAGTGCCTTGACCGGATTGTTTTCTTCATTATAGGCTTCGGCACCAAGTAAAAGAATGTCGGAATAACGTAGTATCCGAATATTGCCCGGCCCATTGTCCTGTAGTCCTGAATGCGCTGGCACCCATGCTTTCTGGTTGTATCGCTCATTGAGTACCTCCGGATTGTCTTCGACAATGGTAGATCCATCAGGAAGTACCTCTCCGACATAGATGATCGTAGCCTGGCGACGTGGATCACCTGCTTCATATTCGGATACCAGATCATCACTTGGTCTGTTAAAACCCCAGCCAAGGTTGGGCACTCCTCTCACACCCTGGATCATGTTGAAGGGAGTCGCCCCTGGTCCGACGATAGCTGCCTGTGAAGCAACAGCACTGATTTCAAATATACTCTCGTCGCCATGCTCTCCTACCGGTAAAAAATTGTCCGCATAACGAGTGAGCAACGTGTACTCACCGGAATTAATAATGGCGTCACACTGCTCTATCACTTTTGGAAAATCATGCTGTACAGCATATAGCTTTGCAAGTATACCTCTGGCCGCGCCTTTGGTAACACGCCCCAGGTCTGCTGAAGCATATTCATCTTTTTCTGGAAGTGCCTCAATCGCAGCGAGCAAATCAGTTTCAATAAAATCATAGACCAGCTCCTTCGAAGTGCGTTCCTGATTATAGTATTGATCGTCATTGAGGATCGTGGTGATCAATGGCACATCACCATACCACTGCACCAACCTGAAATAGGCATATGCCCTGAGAAACCTACACTCACCAATCAGGCGCGCACGCAAGGTGGAATCCATTTCAATACCAGGTATGTTGTCGATCGCCAGGTTGGCGCGGAAGATCGCCTGATAATGTCCCAACCATGCGCCTGTAATCGCGGCATTGGTACCGTCAAACGTAAATTCATCCAGCTCCAGCACATAGAGGGCGTCATTTGGTGTACTCCCTTTATCCGCATCATCACTGATGATATCTGTGATGCCGATCCATGGAAATGCGCACATCTCCCACGATCTGTATTGCTGGTAGACAGCATTGGTAGCCCATACAGCATGATCTGGTGTTTCAAAAAAAGTATCATACGTGAGCTGGCCCTTCGGCTTCCTTTCCAGAAAGTCTTCACTACAACTCACAGCCGTGAGCACCAGGAGTGCCATGATCATTCTCCAGCCTGTTGTCATTTTTATATCGGTTGATCGTGTTATATTTTTCATGATCGCTGATTTTAATCTGTTGATTAGATATTAAAACTGGATTTCAATGCCGGCCTGCCATGATTTTGCAATCGGGTAGCCACCAAAATCAAATCCCACTTCGTATGTGTTTCCGGCATTCGGAAACTCAGGTGAATACCCACTGTATTCCTGGCTCGTCCATATGTTGGTACCTGTCACATACACTCTCAAACGGTCAATTTTCGCTTTTGAAGAAACACCTGTCGGTATCGTATATCCAAGACTCAGGCTTCTCAAACGGATGAAATCACCCTTTTCAATAAACCGATCGCTCACCTTATAGTTGTGTCCACCATTCGTTATACGTGGTTCAGTCTGAGAAGGGTTTTCCAACGTCCAACGATCTTCCACATGTTGCTCCCAATTGTATACGCTAAACCTGAAGGTTTCCTTTGCATTGAATACATAATGACCACCCGCTCCGAGGATATCTGCATTGAAATCAAAGCCATTCCATTCGACACCTGCAGTGAAGCTGTATGTGATCTTTGGGATCGGACTGCCGAGATACACGCGGTCATCACCGTTTAATATTCCGTCCAGGTTGGTATCCTCATATCGGATATCACCTGGTTTTTCACCCCCGAGGGTCGGACTGCCGTCAATCTCTTCCTGGGTCTGAAAGATGCCTCCGACCTTATAACCGTAAAATGAACCGATGGGAAGACCAACAATGGTATGACTCGCGGGCTCACCCTGCAGGAAGGCAGCGAAGATTTCACTGCGGCCTTCAGCGAGTTTTTCAACGGAGTTAGACACCGGTGAAACGATCACTCCGAAATTGTAAGCAACTGTTCCCCCTTGCCTCCAGTTTGCACTGATATCCCAGCCCTGATTATTGACTTGCGCGGTATTGACTACCGGATCAGCTTGTGATCCCACATAGTCCGGAATAGGTACCGCAGCTATGATATCATAGGTCTCCCGGTTATACCAATCGACTTCCATCGCGAGCCTGCCATCAAAAAATCCCATCTCAACACCGATGTCCGCTTGCCTTGATGTCTCCCACTGCAGGTTAGCATTGGAAAGTGATAGTAGTGTCGCTCCCTGGTTGAGACTCTCATCAGGTCCGAATATTCCATAGAGGGCACTTGAAACTGCGCCAGTTGAAGGATAGCCGGATGCAGAAGCCTGGTTACCAAGTACACCATAGCTTGCTCTTACTTTTAACCGATCCAGAAAGTCAAGTCCCTGCACAAAGGACTCATCTGTCATATTCCATCCGATACTTGCAGATGGGAAGTTACCGGTCCGGTTGGCTTTCGTAAAGCGACTGGATTTATCGCTACGCATGCTGACCGTGAGCAGGTATTTATTTTTGAAAGTATAGTTGACTCTAAAGAGTAAAGAGGTGAGCGCTTCATCGTTTGCACCTTGAAAATTCATCTGCGTGGTATCATTGCCGGCGGAGAGATAGAGTATCTCATCTGCAGTGCCTGGAAAATTTTCGCGACTGCCTCCGAGCCAAAATCCATTACGTTCTTCAGCTGTATAACCGCCCAAGGCCGTGATGTGGTGCTCATTCCAGGTATGGTCATAGGTCAGTGTTTGTTCCCAGATCCAATCGTTCCTGTTCGGTTTCCCTTCTGTTCCGTTCGAAACACTTAACCGGTCATTTAAATTGAGTTGTGATGCGCTGACTTCAAACTTAGGCTCAAAGTATTCTGACTGCCAGCTGATTTTATCAATTCCAAAATTGGTCCTGAACTTGAAATTTTTCAGGAACTTGATTTCACCATAGAGATTGCCGAACAGTCTCGAACCCGTAGTATGGTTGTCGCTTTTGTAATACAGATCGGCAGCAGGGTTGGCAATAGCTAATCCAAAAAATGTTGGGTCTGAAAAATCTCCCGTTGAATCCCTGGGGGCATACACCGGAGGCATGCGATATGCCGTGTTGACTACACCGGGTGCCACGTCCTCTCTTGTGCTCGAATTGGAAAGGTTGTGCCCGATGGTCATATATGAATTCAACTTGTACTCGCCATTGATCCGAAAGGTCAGGCGATCGTAATGTGAATTTTCAATGATGCCATCCTGCGAAAAATAGTTGGCACTGAAATTAAACTGATATTGTTCCGAGCCTCCATTGGCAGAAAGGGAGACATTGGAGATTGGTGCCATTCTGAATATTTCATCCTGCCAGTTGGTCCCCTCACCTAGTGAATCTGGATTTGGAAAAAATTGTTGGCCGCGTAAATCATTGTAGGCCGAAGCAAACTCTGCTGCATTGAGCAGGTCTATTTGTTTGGTGACTTGCTGAACACCATAATATCCTGATGCGGTAATGCTAGCCTTATCTCTGGTTTTTCCGCCCTTGGTAGTGATCAGGATGACGCCATTGGCACCTCTGCTGCCATAGATCGCTGCGGCGGATGCATCCTTGAGTACTTCGATACTTTCTACATCTTCAGGATTGACATTGGAAGCGTCATAGGTGATCATTCCGTCTATCACATAAAGTGGGTTCGCATTGTTGAGTGTACCAGTACCGCGTATGCGTATGACCGCACCCGCACCTGGTGTACCGGATGAAGGGGCAACATATACACCGGATACTTTTCCTTGCAGAGCCTGCTCAACATTGGCTGTTGGAATCCTGGCGATATCTTTTCCTTTGACAGAGGACACTGCACCTGTCAGGTCGCTTTTTTTCTGGGTACCGTAACCTACCACGACAATTTGATCAAACAGCGTTGCCTCTTCAGACATCCTGATTTCGAGTTGATCACGTCCATCGAGTTTTACCTCCACGGTAGTATACCCTGTGTACCTGAATATCAAAGTTGGGTCTGCGCTGCTGACGGCGAAGACAAACCGGCCATCAAGGTCCGTGAGGGTGCCATGATCTGTCTGTGCTTCCAGGATGGTCACACCGATCAGCGGCTCGTTGGAATTGGCATCGAGCACCAATCCTGTCACCGTGGTCTGCGCGAGGGAGGTAAAAGGAAGCCACAACAGCGAATAGAGGAGGATTCGTAAAGTTTTCATTTGCATCTGGTTCATTTTACTGATTAGAAACTAACATGGCATACAATCTGGTCTTCGGGATTTACTGCACCAGCCGGATTTCTTTTTTCTGCAACCGCTCTGAATCCGGACCGACCATCAGCCAAAAGGCGCCTGGTTCGGCTTTGAAGGTCATATCGGCCGTATAAAAGGCAAGATCCTTACTGGTCAGTTTAAATGTAACCTTTTTACTCTCGCCCGGGGCCAGTTTTATTTTTTCAAAGCCCTTGAGTTCTTTCAATGGCCGGGTGACACTGCCTACCAGGTCGCGTACATAAAACTGTACGATCTCCTCTCCCGCAACAGACCCGGTATTTTTTATATTGACAGTAGCGATGATAGTGTCATTGAAAGAATAATCCTTACGCGCCACTAACATTGAATCGTAGGTGAAAGTAGTATAGCTTAATCCGAATCCAAATGGATACTGTGGCGTGTTAGGCATATCCAGGTATCGCGAAGTATAGCCATTGTTTGGATCAAAAGGGCGGCCTGTGTTTTTCTCATTATAGAAGATAGGTACCTGGCCTACATGCCTTGGAAAGGTCATAGTGAGCTTGGCGGATGGGTTATAATCCCCAAACAGGACATCGGCTACCGCTGGTCCACCCATGGTGCCTGGCAGCCAGGCTTCTACTACAGCAGTAGCATGCTCTGCGATCCAGGGAATCGTCAATGGCCTGCCATTCATCAGGACTACGACTACGGGCTTGCCTGTGGCTACAAGTTCTTTAATCAGCTGCTCCTGCATACCGGGCAGTGATATATCAGCACGCGCTTTGGCTTCGCCGCTCATATTCCATTTTTCACCGACTACTGCGATGATGATATCAGCAGTCTGAGCATTGCGCAGGGCTTCTTCAAAACCGGTGGTTACATCTCCGGTAAGTTCACAACCTTTAGCATGTGTGAACGTGAATCCATCTCTCGCTGCCCTTTCCTGGAATGCATCCAGTATGCTTACACTTTTTTCGCCTTCTCCTGAAGCGCGCCATTCGCCGATCAGATTATTACGATCTGCGACGAGCGGACCGACCAGGGCAATTTTCTTTCCATTCGCGATGGGGAGGACTTTGTCTTCATTCTTGAGCAGGACGATTGATTTGCGTGCTATTTCTCTGGCGGCCTGAAGGTGTGCGGGAGCGAAGACCACTGCTTTCTCACGTTGTGCATCGCTAAACTTATAAGGGTCTTTAAACAGGCCTAGTTCAAACTTGATGCGGAGTATGCGACGTACTGCTTCATCCACTTGTTTTTCGGACACGACGCCGGAGGCAATAGATTCTTTGAGATAGCGCTGGAAGACAGCACCCTGCATATCCATATCGACTCCTGCGTTGGCAGCGAGTTCGCCGGCATGTTTATCGTCAGCCGCATAGCCATGGTTGACCATTTCATTGATGCTGGTATAATCGGTGACGACAAAGCCAGTGAAATTATTCTCCTTTCGGAGCAGTTCCTCCAGCAGCCATTTGTTACCGGTCGATGGGATACCATCCAGGTCATTGAAGGAGGTCATGATCGTCCTTGCACCTGCTTCGATACCTGCCTTATACGGTGGAAAATAAATATCCCTAAACGTGCGCTCGGACATATCTACGGTATTGTAATCCCGTCCGGCTATCGGAGCACCATATCCGGCAAAGTGCTTGACACAAGCCAGTATCTTGTCGGTTCCATTAAAATGATCTCCCTGAAATCCATGTACCCTGGCACGGGCTATCAGGGAGCCCAGAAATGGGTCTTCACCGGCGCCCTCCATGACGCGACCCCAGCGAGGTTCACGCGAGATATCCACCATCGGCGCAAAAGTCCAATGCAATCCAGCGGCAGCTGCTTCAGCGGCAGCGATGGAGGCGGACTGCTCTATAGCCGCGAGATCCCAGCTACATGACTCTCCGAGAGGGACCGGAAAAATGGTCTTGTATCCATGGATCACATCGTATCCGAATAACAAGGGAATACCCAGCCGGCTTTCCTTGACGGCGATATCCTGGAGTTGGCGGGTGAAAGCGACCGTATGGCTATTGAACAATGCTCCGCAGGTACCCTTCCGGATATCTTCCTGGTAACCTTTGCGGATAGTCGGACCTGTAGATTCCCAGTCGGTCGTGTAGAGCGTCATCTGTCCTATCTTCTCTTCCAGGGTCATCAGGGCGAGAACGCTGTCTACCTGAGTACTTATCCGATCAGAAGTTTTTACACTCTGAGCCGAGGTTTTACAACTTGCTATAATAAGCACTACTGCCAACAATGGCCAAATTCTCATGATCATGTTTTATTGTTTATCTGTTTAATAGTTGATGAGTTGATGTGTTTATGAGTTGATGTGTTGATGGGTTGATGGGTTTTCAAGTATTCCTATATAGTTGCATTAATTTTGCATTTCCAAATCACTCACATCTCACATCTCACATCTCACATCTCACATCTCACATCTCACATCTCACA
>ERZ795044.2932-NODE-2932-length-14621-cov-5.733008_pt1 | contig 14621 bp, 13 predicted proteins | sample MGYA00375128_ERZ795044 | MGnify/ENA primary metagenome ERZ795044 (study PRJEB30173, sample SAMN05720213) | anaerobic digester metagenome | isolation source: active sludge of municipal wastewater-treating anaerobic digesters | place: USA | collected 2014-12-22 ... | reverse complement strand
GCTCTTCCGATCTAGAAAACGGCATGCCTGCATAAAAAAAGGGGGTCGAATGCCCGCATGCCGTTTTCTTCATGCCGTCACGGCTTCTGATCTTCGACCATTTGAACCGGACCCTTAAAATCGTCGTGTTTACCAAAAAAGAAGGGAACTTGGGCAGCTGCTACCGAAAAGCTTGCGCTGATCTTGATGAAATGACGGAAACCTTGCTTCGCCCCCTGAAACACGCGGCAACACTTCACGGACTGGAACCGGCAAGTGAAACTCCCCGGCCCGAAAAATCCAATATGACGCGGGCGGATTTCGAATCAAAAATCAACCGGGTCAAAAAATATATCCGGCAGGGGGACTGCATTCAAGTGGTATTCTCCCAGCGGTTCGAAGCGGGAGAAAACGTAAATTGCTTCGAAGTCTACCGAACACTCCGGTCCGTCAACCCGTCGCCATACATGTTTTTCTTCCGGTTTCGCGAAAGCGTCCTGATCGGATCGTCCCCGGAACTTCTGGTCAAAAAATACGGAACTCAAGCCGAAATCCGGCCGATCGCGGGAACCCGTCCCCGAGGCGCGGACGAACGCAAAGACCAGCTGTTGGAACGGGATCTGAAGGCGTCCCGCAAAGAACTCGCGGAGCATTTGATGCTGGTGGATCTCGGCCGGAACGATCTGGGACGCGTTTGCCGGTACAACAGCGTGAGGGTCGAAGAATTTGCCCGGATCGAGCGCTATTCCCATGTGATGCACCTGGTGAGCGTCGTTACCGGGCAGCTCAAAAGCGGCAAGGACGCCTTTCACCTTCTCCGCGCCGCATTCCCGGCCGGTACCGTCACCGGCGCTCCAAAAGTGCGCGCCATGCAAATTATCGACGAGCTGGAGGAAACCAAGCGGGGGCCCTACGCGGGATGTCTGGGCTATTTCAGCCTGAACGGCGACATGGACATGTGCATCATGATCCGAACGATTTTCGTCCACAAGAACCGGGCCTATGTTCAAGCCGGCGCGGGAATTGTGTACGACTCCCGTCCGTCCGCGGAATATTTAGAAACAGTCAACAAAGCGAAAGCCCTGTTCCGCGCCATCGCTCTTTCCGAAAAACGCTTGCTGAAAACCCGGGGCCGACAGCGCTCCGGCCAATCAACCCATCGGAGCGGCAAGTCATGATACTGGTCATCGATAACTACGACTCGTTTACTTACAATTTAGTGCAATATCTCGGAGAGCTCGGAACCCGGCCGCTGGTTTTCCGGAACGACGAAATTTCCATAAAAAAAATCAAAGCGTTGCGCCCTCAAAAAATCCTGATCTCTCCCGGCCCCTGCACGCCCAAAGAAGCCGGTATCTCCAACGACGTGATTCGGGAATTCTCCGGGAAATGCCCGATTCTGGGTGTCTGCCTCGGCCATCAGTGCCTGGGTTATGTATTCGGCGGGAAAATTGTGATCGCCAAGCGCATCATGCATGGAAAAACCTCCCCGATTCACCACAGCGGGAAAATATTATTCCGGGGAGTCTCCAATCCCTTCCAGGCAACACGGTATCACTCGCTTCTAGTCGAACGGAAAAGCATCCCCCCGGTTTTAGAAATTACCGCATGGACTCGCGAAGGAGAAATAATGGGGATCAAACATCGCCGCCACCAGACATGGGGAGTTCAATTTCATCCGGAATCCATCATGACTCTGGAAGGGAAGAAAATTCTCGGAAATTTCCTGCAACTGATTTAATTGAAATAAGTTGCAATTTCGTTTTATTTCAGGAAGTTCGTACCTATTTTTCGAGCAACGTTTTCCGAATGGTCCATGCTATTAGGATTCTTTTCATCCTCTTCTTGTTGATCAAATTTTTATTTTACGCTAAAATTGTGTCAAGATGATACAGCGAAACTGTAAGATCAATAGTGAAAGTGTATTGCGAAAGCTGCTTTTACAAGAAAATTTCCGGGATGGAAATGCAAAAATATTCTTCCAAAAACTCTTCTCCGGAAGTTATGATTCGAATGCGGCATCCAGCGCATTGATCTTATTGCGGGAAAGAGGAGAAACCGCCGAAGAACTGTCCTCGTTAATCCGGATGCTTCGGAAGCAAAGCCATTCCCTGAAGGCTTCCTTCAAACACTTGGTCGACAATTGCGGAACCGGAGGAGACCGGAAAGGAACATTCAATATCTCGACCCTGTCCGCTCTTGTTGCGGCGGGAGCCGGCGCCCGCGTGGCAAAACACGGAAACCGCTCGTCATCATCCGGAATCGGGAGCACCGATATTCTGGACGCCCTCGGCGTGAAAACTTCCGCGCCGGCTGAAATTATGCTCAGGGCATTGAATTCCACCGGATTCGGCTATTTTCATGCGCCGTTCTATCATCCGCTCATGCAAAATATTCGGGAGCTCAGAAAGAAAATCCCGGGACGAACCATCTTCAATCTAGCCGGCCCTCTTCTCAATCCGGTAAGCGTCAGAAGGCAAGTTGTCGGCGTGCCGGACTCAAAGACCTTTCATCTCATGGCCGACACGCTGCTCAAGCTTCGCCCCGAACACGCCTTTGTGGTCTGCGGGCATGGGGGAACGGACGAAATCACTCCTTACGGCCGAACCCTCGCGGCGGAAATCAAAGAAGGGAAAATCCGTTATTTTCAAATCGAACCGACCCGATGGTCTTTCAAATCCGCCTCCGCGCAAACGCTCAAAGGCGGCGACCTTCGGCAAAACAGGCTCATCGCCTTGGGAATTTTGAAAAACGAAATCCGGGGAGCTCGCCGGGACACGGTTCTTTTGAACGCAGCCCTTACGCTGGTGGCCAGCGGACGGGCTACGGACATGCCGGAAGGGCTCCGATTGGCGCGGGCCAGTTTGGACTCGGGAAATGCTTTTTTCGTTTTAAAAAAACTGATTCAAATCACAAACTCATGATTCTGGAAGAAATTCTGACGCACAAGCGGAAAGAAATCGAGGAATTGAAACTCCGGTTCCCCCTGTCCCGCATCCAAGACGCTCTTCGCAGAAGGGAACCGGCCCGCCCGTTTCTTCCGGCAATCAGCGGCGAGAGGGAAGTCCATATCATCGCCGAACTCAAAAAAGCATCGCCTTCCCGCGGAGTGATCCGGGACGATTTCAATCCCCTCCAGATCGCCGAGCTCTTCGACCTGGCGGGAGCCGATGCGATTTCAATCCTGACGGAAACCACGCATTTCGCGGGACGCCCCAGTTATCTCCGAACGGTCCGGCGCGTGACCAATCTCCCTTTGCTTCGCAAAGACTTCGTCATCGACCGATATCAAATTTACGAATCCGCGCTTCTGGCCGCGGACGCCGTCCTTCTCATCTCGGCAATTCTCACGGACGAGGAACTGAAATTGTTCATCGAAGACGCAAAAAAACTCAGCCTCGAACCCCTCGTCGAAGTCCACACGGAAAACGACCTCAAAAAAGCGCTGGATGCCGGCGCGACGCTGATCGGAATCAACAACCGGAACCTTCAGACGCTGAAAGTCAATCTGGAGACTTCCGAACGGCTGCTGAGACACGTTCCAAAGGGAATTACGGCCGTCATCGAAAGCGGCATCTCAAATCACTCGGATATTTTGCGCTACAAAAGTCTCGGCGTTACGGCATTTCTGATCGGAACCGTCATCATGGAATCGGACGACATCGTTAAAAAACTGAGGGAGCTGAAAGGAAATCCGTCATGATTCGAGTTAAAATATGCGGGCTGACCCGGCCGGAAGATGCCGTAGCCGCAGCGGAAGCGGGAGCCGATTTCTTGGGGCTTGTTTTCGCGGAAAGCCCGCGACAAATCAACGCCGAGACCGCTTCCGACCTTATGCGGGCCGTCCCTCGATTTAAAAACTGGGTCGGCGTCTTTGTCGATGAACCCCCGGAAAATATCGTAAACCTCGCCGCACGGCTCCGATTCACCTTTGCGCAATTGCACGGGAACGAATCCCCCGAAAATTGCCGGGTGCTTACCGGCAAAGGGCTGCAAGTCATCAAGGCCTTCCGAATCCAAGGGGGGGACACCTTCGGCAAAATCAGCGATTTCGATGTCCCGTATATCCTCTTCGACAGCTTTTCGCCGGCCCGGCCGGGAGGGACCGGCAGGCACTTTGATTGGTCTCTTCTGCCGAGACAGGAAAAAACCGGCCGTTTTTTCGTCTCCGGAGGACTAGACGAAAATTCCGTCTCAGAACTCTTATCTTTTACCGCTCCTTTCGGCGTCGACGTCTCATCCGGCGTCGAAGACTCACCCGGAATTAAAAACAAAGAAAAAATTACGCGGTTTATCCGAGCCGTCCGGAAACGGAACTGACATGAAGTTCGCGGATCAAATCCTCAAACGGATCGAAAAAATAGACCGAAACAGTCTCCAGAGTTACGTTGCCGAAACCCTGAAAGAGAAAGACTTTCTCGCCGGCGTTCTGGACTCCGTACCCCAAGGGATCTGGATCGTGCAGCCGGACGGTAAAATCGAATACGCAAACCAAAGCGCGAAATCGGTGCTGGGAATCGGGCATTCGGCTTCTCTCCGAAACCGACGGATCCAGGATGTCCTGCAGGACCGGTCTCTTTCGGAAGTCGTCTCCGGATGCCTCTTGAACCGACGCTATGTTTTTCAACGTGAGATCGAAATGATTTTTCCCCGCCCGGCATTTCTCTGTCTTACGGTCATCCCGTTCACCCGGGGCACCGGAAATGAGGATTCTTTCCTGGTGGTCTTCGAAGACACCTCGAATCTCAGGGCCGAAGAACGCCGGCTCGCTCAATCCGAAAAAGTCGAGTCCCTGATCTCATTAGCGAGAGGCGTCGCGCATGAAATCGGAAATCCTTTGAGCGCCATCACAATCCATTTAAAACTCCTCGAACAGGAAATTTCGTCCGAAAAACACCCCCGAAGAAAAAACGCGGAAGAAATACTCCGAGTGATCGCCGCGGAGACCGAACGGCTAAGCCACATCATCAGAAATTTTCTGGTTGCGACCCGAAGGCGGACGCCGGAATTCCGGGAGTCCGATCTCAACGACATCCTGAGGGATTCCGTTAAGGTCTTAAAACCCGAAATGGAAAAAAACGGGATCAAAGCGCATCTTGACTTATGCCAGACGCTTCCGCCCATGCTTTTGGACACAGAGAAACTCCACCAGGCTTTTCTGAACATCTTCAAAAATGCCATTCAATCGATGCCCCGCGGCGGCACCATTCATGTCGCGTCATCAAAAAACGGAAAGATTTGCACGGTGCAAATCCGCGATCAAGGGATCGGAATTCCCGAAAACGTTCTGCCGCGCATTTTTGAAGCGTATTACACAACGAAAGAGGAAGGGTCCGGGTTGGGACTGATGATCGTGCACAACATCATCAAAGAACACGGCGGGCGGATCGAAGTCCGAAGCAAAGAAGGGAAGGGCACCTGCTTCACCCTGTATCTTCCGATCCGCTCCGAAAAGATCCCTCTCCCCGACCCATCCGAGGAGACTCAAAAACCATGACAATCCGGCCCAGCGTTCTGATTGTAGACGATGAAAAAAATATCCGGGAAGGCCTATCCAGATTTCTCACGGCCAAAGACTACGAAGTCCGTCTTGCCGAAAACGCCGTCGATGCCGTCGAAGCCATGCGCGAGGACAATCCGGATATCGTCCTGACCGATTTAAAGCTCCCCGACCAGGACGGGCTTTTTGTCGTGGAAATGGCGAGGAAACTTCTTGCCGAACCGATCGTCATCGTCTTTACCGCTTACGGAACGGTCGAAACCGCCGTGCAGGCGATGAAAAACGGAGCGCATGACTTCCTGGTCAAGCCGGTGCACCCCGATGCGCTGGAAGCGGTACTCGCCCGAGCTCTCGGCAATAAAAAAATAAGAGACGAAAACCGGGATTTAAAGAAAGAGCTCCAGGAAAAACAGGGACACACCAACATCGTTGCCGAATCCTCAAAAATGCAGGAGCTTCTGGCAACGGTCAGACAGGTTGCCCCCACGCAGTCGACGATCCTGATCCAGGGGGAAAGCGGAAGCGGAAAAGAAGTCGTTGCACATCTGATTCATGAATGGAGCGACCGGAAAGAAATGCCTTTCGTGACGGTGCACTGCGCCGCGCTGAACGAGTCCCTGCTTTTAAGCGAACTCTTCGGTCATGAGAAAGGAGCCTTCACCGGCGCCAACGAAAGAAAAATCGGGCGCTTCGAAAAAGCGCACGGCGGGACTCTGTTCCTCGATGAAATCGGAGAAATCGCGGAGGAAGGACAGGTAAAACTCCTCCGGGTTCTGCAAAACGGTGAATTTGAACGCGTCGGAGGGACCAAAACCCTGAGAGTCAACGTCCGGCTGATCTGCGCGACCAATAAAAACCTCGCGGAAGAAGTTCGCAACGGAAGATTCCGGGAAGATCTCTTCTATCGCATCAATGTCATCCGCCTAGATGTCCCGCCCCTCCGAGAAAGAAGAAACGATATCGGGCCCCTAATCCATTTTTTCATCCAATACTACGCACGCCTGAACAATAAAAGCCATTTGACCATCGATGAATCCGCATCCGCAATCCTCCTGAAATATGATTGGCCCGGAAATGTCCGTGAACTTAAAAATGTTATCGAACGGATGGTGGTTTTGTGCAATCAAAAGGTCCTTTGTCCGTCCAGCATCCCGCTTGACATCCGTGACCAATGCGGGATCCCGGCCCCCGGCGAATCGGCGCCCGTTTCATCCGGCAGCTTGCAAGGGCTTCAGATAAAAGACATGGAAAAAGACTTCATCCAAAAAAAACTGATTGAGACGGGCGGAAACAAATTAAAAGCCGCCAAAGAGCTGGGAATTGCAAGAAAAACCCTCTACCGGAAAATCAAGGAGTACGGGATCTCGTAATCCTAAAAAAGGCTCTGTTGTGACTATTTGCGCTTCCAAAGAAATAAAGTGTGTTATTTTGACTCAAATGTCATTTTATTTTGAATATCAGAAATCATATCTTATTTAAAATAAATGGGATATAGATTTTACGGTTCTTGGCACTTGAATTGCATTTAATTTGACAAAATTGAAATGAACTAACAAGTGCCGATAATGAAAATTAACGATCCGGAAGGAGATTTGAAATGGCTAAGGTAATTGGAATCGATTTAGGAACAACCTTTTCGTGCATGGCCTATATGGAAGGCGGGGAGCCAAAAGTTATTCCCAACAAAGAGGGAAGCCGAACAACCCCCTCAGTTGTTGCGTTCACAAAATCCGGCGAAAGATTGGTCGGGCAGACTGCCAAGCGGCAGGCTGTCACCAATCCCGAAAACACGGTGTTCAGCGCAAAGCGCTTCATCGGGCGGAAATCCGGCGAAGTTCAGTCAGAAATCAAGCTCGTGCCGTTCAAGGTTACCGAAGGCAGCGCGGGAGACGCAAAAATTATGGCGGGCGGGCGGGAATACACGCCGCCTGAAATATCCGCAATGGTCCTTCAAAAACTCAAGCAGGACGCGGAAGCCTTTTTAGGAGAACCCGTGAGCAAGGCCGTTATTACGGTCCCCGCGTATTTCAACGATTCTCAGCGGCAAGCTACCAAAGATGCCGGGGCCATTGCAGGCTTGGAAGTGCTCCGAATTATCAACGAACCGACCGCAGCATCACTCGCGTACGGCCTCGACAAAAAGAAAGACGAAAGAATCGCCGTCTACGATCTCGGAGGCGGAACCTTCGATGTCTCCATTCTGGAAATCGGAGACGGAGTCTTCGAAGTGAAATCCACCAACGGAGACACACATCTTGGAGGGGACGATTTCGACCAAAAGATTATCAATTGGCTGGTCGATGAATTCAGAAAACAGGAGGGAATCGACCTGTCAAAAGACCGAACGGCCCTTCAGCGGCTCAAAGAAGCGTCCGAAAAAACCAAATGCGAGCTTTCGACCGCCCTGCAGAGCGAAATCAACCTTCCGTTTATTACGGCGGACCAGAACGGTCCGAAACATCTCGTGATGACGTTGACACGCGCGAAGCTCGAGCAGCTGGTAGGAGATTTGGTTGAGCGGACCGCCGGCCCCTGCCTGCAGGCGCTGAAAGACGCCGGCGTAACCGCGGAACAAATCGACGAAGTGGTTCTGGTCGGAGGGCAGACACGAATGCCCGCCGTACAGGAACACGTCAAGAAGCTGTTCAAAAAAGAGCCTCACAAAGGCGTGAACCCCGACGAAGTCGTTGCGATCGGCGCGGCCATTCAGGCCGGGGTTCTTATGGGGGAAATCAAGGACGTGCTTCTGCTCGATGTCACACCGCTGTCTTTGGGTATTGAAACACTCGGGGGAGTGATGACAAAGCTGATCGAGCGCAACACAACGATCCCGACCCGGAAAAGTGAAATCTTCACGACCGCCGCGGACAGTCAAACCGCCGTCAGCATACATGTTTTGCAAGGTGAACGGGAGATGTCCTCCGACAACCGAACGCTCGGACGTTTTGATCTGGTCGGAATTCCGCCGGCCCCCCGGGGCGTTCCTCAAATCGAAGTGGCTTTCGACATCGACGCGAACGGAATCGTCCATGTCTCCGCCAAAGATCTGGCAACCGGAAAAGAACAGAAAATCCGAATTGAAAGCTCTTCGGGGATCAAAAAGGAAGACATCGAAAAGCTGGTCAAAGAGGCGGAGCTTCATGCCGACGAAGACAAGAAGAAACATGAAACGATTCATGCCCGGAACCAGCTCGACACCCTGATTTACAGCGTTGAAAAAACCCTGAAAGAGCACGGGGACAAAATCTCGGCCGAAGAAAAAAGTCAGATCGAAAACGCCATCAAAGAAGCCAAGGATGCGCTGAATTCCAACGACGCCGAAACGCTCAAAAGCAAGACCGAAAAATTGACCCAGGCTTCGCACGGCCTCGCCCAAAAAATGTATGAGGCGGCCAGCAAGGACAAAAAAGGCCCTTCGACCGGGGGAAGCTCGGCTTCGCCGAACCCGACTCCCGAAGGGGACGAAAAAGTCGTGGACGCCGACTACGAAGTCGTCGACGACGAGAAAAAAAAGGACGGTAAAAAATAATATTTCCGATTCGGTGTACACGCAAGATCCTCTGCTTTGCGTGGGGAATTCAGCTGCTTGCATTGGGGCTGGCAGCTCATGCAAGCGCTCAAATCCCCGCGCAAAGCGATGAGGCGGACGATTCCCGTGTCGTTGCCTATGCCGAGACGGAGCGGGACAGCTATCGGCTCGACGAAGAAGTTTTGTACCGGCTGATCATTGCCTGGAAGGGGGAAACGTTCGAAGCGAAATACCGGGTCCCAAAGCCGGCGCTGGGAAACCTGACTCTGCTTCGAGTTACTCAAAAAGCGGAAAAGCAGCTGACCGGTTCCCTCATCACCCAAAAGAGAATCCTCACCTATCACTTAAAGCCCGAAAAAACCGGCGAGGCAAGCATATCGGGATTCTCATTTGAATACACAAGACCTGACCGAACCGACATTCAAAAAACACCGATCCCCGGAAAGGACTTTCAGATCTTGCCGGCGAAGAAAACCTTCTGGCAGATCGCTTCAAAACCCCTGGCAGCCGCCGGATTCTTGTCCGCCCTGTTCATCGCCCTGGCGCTCCTTTTTAGAAGAAAAAAAGGGCCGCCCCCAAAAAAGAAGCTCAGCATTTCCGGCCTCGAAGATCATTATATCCTGGAGTTGTCCCGCCTCGAACCTCTGCTGACCGAAAATAAAACGCGCGATTTGATCGCAAAGTCCGGGACTTTATTCCGCGAATACCTTCAGACGAAATACCAGCTTCTTTCGCAGAAATTCACCAATCTGGAGCTCGTCGAGCAAATCGACCGGAGAAGAGACATCCCCCAGGAAGAAAGAAAACAGTGTAATACCATCCTGGAATACCTGAACGAAACGCAATTTGCGGGACTCCCGCCGACAAAGGCGGAAGCCGAACGTTTATTCACTCAAGTCAACGATTTCATCATCGGTAAAAAAGTGGTAGGATAATCCCGGAATAATTTTCAACCTTGAAACGGAGGCATTCAGATGGACGCGACGATTAAAGACTTAATGGAGAAAGTCAAAGAAGATCACGCGCTGATTCGTGGCTTAACCGGGGAGGTCAAACGCGTGATCGTCGGGCAGGACTATTTGATAGAGCGGCTTCTTCTGGGAATTCTGGGGGCCGGTCATATTCTGATCGAAGGGGTTCCGGGGCTCGCGAAAACGCTTTCGGTCAAAACGCTTGCCCAGGCAATCAACACGCAATTCCAGAGGATTCAGTTCACGCCGGATCTTCTGCCGGCCGACCTGATCGGAACGCTGGTCTACAATCCTAAAGACGGGAATTTCACCACAAAAAAAGGCCCGATCTTCTCGAACATCATCCTTGCCGATGAAATCAACCGCGCGCCGTCAAAAGTGCAAAGCGCCCTGCTGGAAGCCATGCAAGAAAAGCAGGTCACGATCGGAAACACCACGTTCAAGCTCGAAGAGCCTTTTTTGGTGCTGGCGACTCAAAACCCGATCGAACAGGAAGGCACCTATCCGCTTCCCGAAGCCCAGGTCGACCGTTTCATGCTCAAGCTGAAGATTTCCTACCCCAACCGGAAGGAAGAAAAAGAAATCCTGGAGCGCATGTCAACGGGCAAAGCGATCGAAACCAAGCCCGTCATCACGCCGCAAGACATTCTTAAATTGCGGGAGACCGTGAATCAGATTTATATCGATGAGCGGGTCAAAGAATACATCCTCGACATCGTGTTTGCGACCCGTTCGCCCGAAAATTACAAGATGGAGGATCTGAAGCCCTTGATCTCGTACGGAGGCTCTCCCCGCGCAAGCATCATGCTGACCATTGCTTCAAAAGCGCATGCGTTTCTAAAAGGGAGGAGCTACGTCACTCCCGAAGACGTCAAGCAAATCGGTCTTGACGTCCTGAGGCATCGCGTCCTGGTCACGTACGAAGCGGAAGCGGAAGAAGTCTCGTCGGAAGACATCGTCTCGAAAATCTTCGATCACATCGAAGTTCCTTGATCCTCCGCGAATAGCCGAACCGGAAAAATGTCGGAAAGCGGACGCGCATGATATCCCATGAGATCCTGAAAAACGTAAGACGCATCGAGATCACCACCACCAAGCTCGTAAACGATCTGTTCGGCGGGGAGTACGAATCCGTCTTCAAGGGGCAGGGAATCGAATTCGCGGACGTCCGGGAATACGTCCCGGGAGACGACATCCGGACCATTGACTGGAACGTTACGGCGCGGTCCCAACACCCGTTCGTCAAACTGCACGTCGAAGAACGCGAACTGACTGTCTTCTTCGCGGTCGACGCTTCCGCATCCTGTTCGTTCGGAACGGCACAAAAAACAAAATCCGAAATCATTGCGGAAGTCTGCGCCCTGCTGGCGTTTTCCGCGGTCAAGAACAACGATAAAGTCGGCGTCATTTTCTTCAGCGATAAGGTTGAAAAGCACATTCCGGTCAAAAAAGGCAAGACGCATGTTCTGCGCGTCACAAGCGACATCCTCTCCTTCAAGCCCCAGAACCCAAAGACCAACTATGAAGCATCGTTCGATTTTACAAACCGCCTCCTGACGCGACGGGCGGTCGTTTTTCTGGTTTCGGATTTTCTGAATTTTCCCGAAAATTCAACACCCTTGAGGATCCTGAGCAAAAAACACGATTTAATTGCCATCCGCATCACCGACCCGCGAGAGCTCGAAATCCCGCAGCTGGGCTATCTGGAGATGGAAGATCCTGAGACGGGAGAAATCGTCACGGTCGACACCGGATCCCGAAAAATCGCGGAAGCCTTTAGAAAAATAACGGCCGCCAAGCGCGAAAAAACCGAAGACTTCCTCCGCTCCCTCGGCGTCGACATTATTGATATCCAAACCGGCGCATCGTACGTCGATCCCATTATCCGGTTTTTCAGGTCCCGGGAACGGAGGGCCAAATGACGCGCTCCGTCACGGCAGGGATCATGCGATCGCTCGGATTTCTTCTCCCTGTCACGCTGCTCTTATTGCTTCGGGCTTCGCCCTGCCGCGCAGACACGGGAACCGAAACCACCCCTTCGATTTCCGTCGAAGCCGAAGCCGACAAAGGGACCATTACCATCGGAGAACTGATTCAATACACCATTCTGATACGGCATGCTCCGTCCATCCGCATTCTCGGCGGCATTCAATTTCCGAATTCACGGGATTTCGAAGTCAAGTCAACGGAAGACATCCCGGCCCACGAAGAAGACGGCAGCACGGTTTCCGGGAAAAAATTCTTGATCACCGCCTACGGGCTGGGGGATTTCGTAATCGACGAAGCCGCAATCAACTATCTCGACGAAAACGGGACTCAAAAAAGCATCCGATCCAATCGCCTTTACATCACGGTGGAATCCGTCGATAAATCCGGAAAACCTAAAACCGATATCCGCCCCATCAAAAAACCCTGGGACATGAAGTCTCAGCTTCTGCGAAAAGGCCTGACCGCCGGAATGATCGGGCTTTCGCTCCTCTGTCTTTTTCTGCTGGGAAATTACCTGCGAAAACTCAAAAAAGCGCCGTCTCGGCAGGAAGAGATTCTGTCGCCATACGATGAGGCCATGCGAGACCTTAACCGTTTATTCGAATCTACGCTGATCCGGGAAGGGAAAGTCAAACAGTACTATTACGCTTTATCGGAGACGATCAAACGGTATCTCGAGCGGCGATTTTCGTTCCGCGCCAGCGAACAGACGACGGAAGAAATACTGAAAGAAATCAAGCGGCAGAAATTCGACGACGCGCTCCGTCAGTCGATCCGCTCATTTCTGGAAGAGGTCGACATCGTAAAATTCGCGCTTTACTTTCCGCCTCCCGCGGAGATTTCAAGAATCAATCAAGACGCAATCCGGTTGGTCGAAAAAACGAAACCCGCGAATGAAATCCCTGAACCCGGCGGAAACGATTCGCCGAAGCCCGTCCCGCAAAAGGCCTCGCGATGATAATCAAAGACCCGTGGTTTCTGGCCCTGCTAGCAGTTCTTCCGGTCCTCTGGTTCGTTCAGAAAAAAAAGAAAAGAGCCGCGATCCGTTTCGCGGAACTGGACAGTATCAAAAAAGCGTCTCCGCCGATCCGGACGATAACACGCAAATGGATTTTGACCGCGTTGTTCTCCGTCTCGCTCGCCTGTTTCATCATAGCCTTAAGCCGCCCCCAATCGGTTTCGGCGGAACGCATTCATGAAACGCAAGGGATCGATATCGTGATCGCCCTGGACATCTCGGGATCGATGCAGGCCATGGATTTTCAGCCCAGCAACCGGATTGAAGTCGCCAAAGAAGAGGCCAAAAAGTTCATCCAGGCCCGAAAATACGACAAAATCGGTCTCGTTGTTTTCTCCAGCCAGAGCTTCACTCAATGCCCCCTGACGCTGGACTACGACGTCCTGACGCGCCTTTTGGACGAAGTCCATGTCGGCCTGATCAAAGACGGAACCGCCATCGGTCTTGCGATCGCCAATGCCGTAAACCGCCTTCGCGACAGCACCGCCAAAAGCAAGATTATCATTCTGATCACCGACGGAGCAAACAACGCGGGAAATATCGACCCTCTAACCGCCGCGGAACTCGCCAAGACCTTCGGGATACGGATTTACACGATCGGAGTAGGGAAGGAGGGCCTCGTGCCGTTCCCCGTCGACGACCCCCTGTTCGGGCGGCGCTACGTTCAAGCCAAGGTCGATATGGACGAACCCTCGCTTATCAAGATCGCCGAAATGACCGGAGGCCGCTATTTCCGGGCTCAGGACGAAAAGGCTCTCGCGGAAACATACCGGACGATCGACCAGCTCGAGAAATCAAAAATCGAAGTCAAGGAGTTCTCAACCTACGACGAACTGTTTGTCTATTTCCTGATCCCGGGGATGCTGTGCCTGTTCCTGTTTCTAATTCTCGAGAACACGGTTTTCTTTAAACTGACGTGAGCGGACATGCAATTTTATAACACACAATACCTAACCGCATTCTGGAGCCTTGCAATTGTCGCGGGTTCTTTCATGATTGCCGCCAAACTCCGGCGCAAAAGGCTTGCACGGCTCGGAACACTTAAAACGGTTCTCCGGATGTCCAATTTCTCCCAAAAGAAGCACCGCCGGAGGAATCTCGCTCTTTTTCTGGCGTTCGCCATGGGACTGATCGCCCTTGCTCAACCGCAATGGGGAGCGGAGAAAAAACAGATCGAACGGAAAGGCGTGGACGTCATTTTCCTGCTCGATACGTCTCTCAGCATGCTTGTCCAAGACACAAAACCCAGCCGTCTGGAAAAGGCTAAAATCGAAATCCGCTCATTTGTCAAAAAATTTAAAGGCGATCGGGTCGGGATTATCGCCTTTGCAGGTTCCAGCTTCCTGCAATGCCCCCTCACACTGGATTACGCGGCTTTCTTTCTGTTCCTGGACGCAATTAACGTCGGCTACATCCCGGACCCCGGATCTTCTCTCGAGGACGCGCTGGAGAATGCGGCCCAATCCTTTCCGTCCGGAGAAAAAAGACACCGCGCCATCATCATCTTTTCGGACGGAGAATTCCACGGAGAAGCCCTCAAAAGCGCCATTGAAAAAGCGGTATCGGAAGGCATTACCATTTATTGCATCGGGCTCGGAACAACCGAAGGAGAACCGATCCCCCTCAAAACGGAAG
>ERZ795044.2922-NODE-2922-length-14655-cov-15.575274_pt1 | contig 14655 bp, 10 predicted proteins | sample MGYA00375128_ERZ795044 | MGnify/ENA primary metagenome ERZ795044 (study PRJEB30173, sample SAMN05720213) | anaerobic digester metagenome | isolation source: active sludge of municipal wastewater-treating anaerobic digesters | place: USA | collected 2014-12-22 ... | reverse complement strand
GGCCGCCTCCGACTCCAATTGCGCGGCCAGTTCGCGCATCCGCTCCGGCTTCTTCCTGGCCAGTGCGGCAACCGGCACCGCAGCCGTGCTGTTCCAGTAGTCATCAAATATGGCGCTGGCCTGCTTGACCGCCGGCCCGAACAGCAACAGGTCCAGATCGCGGAAATTGACCTCGGGATTGGCACTGAAGTATTCCTCGCCGATGTTGCGCCCACCCACCACGGCAACCCTGCCGTCGGCGATCCAGGCCTTGTTGTGCATGCGGTGGTTGACGCTGAACACGCGCTGCACCATCTCGAACAGTCGCCCGATGCCATCGCGATTGCGGAACGGGTTGTACAGGCGCAATTCGATGTTCGGGTGGGCGTCGAGCGTCATCAGCTTCGGATCGAGTCCCTCGGCATTCATGTCGTCCAGCAGCAGCCGCACGCGCACGCCGCGCTCGGCGGCACGGTAGACCTCGCGCGCAAGCAGGTGCCCGGTCAAGTCGTCGTGCCAGATGTAGTACTGCAGATCGAGGCTGCGGCCCGCGCGGCGCGCCGATACGGCACGCGAGGAAAATCCGTCCAGGCCATCGGACAGCATCAGCACGCCCGTCTTGCCTGGATTGGCAGCCAGCATGGGCGCGAGTTCGCGGTCGATTTCAGTCTGGCCGTCCTCAAGCGCCAGCGCATGCCCGGGCGCACCCGTCGCGCGCGGCGTGAGGCGATCGGCGAGCAAGACGCCACTGATCACGAGCACCAGCACGACCAGCAGGCCGATGCCGATCAGGCGAAGCAAGCGCCAGAATGCCTTCCTCATGTGCCCTCGGGGTCAACGCAGCCGTTTCACGCGGGCAACGTCGCAGACCTTGGCAGTCTGCGTCAACCGGTCACCTGCTCGCCTGATTCGAACCCGGCGTACGCTCAACCCCGCAATACATGGTGTTGCGTTGCACGGTTCTTCCCTGAGCCGAGGAGATTCGAATGTTCCGCATCATGCCTGTTGCCTTCGTGGTTGCCGCGTGCGCCCTGCACATGGCTTCCGCCCAAGCCGAAAAAATCGGGATACATCTGGAATCAGCAGCGAAGAAGGGCATGACCTGGGGCGTGCAGCCACACCATGCGGCGGATCGTGGCGATGTCACCCTTGTCAGCTGCCACGGTCAACCAAAGATCGAAGGACAAAGCTGCAACGCGTATGCAGGTGATACCGCGTGCTCGTTCGAACGGCCCGTGCTTTGCCTGAAGGTGGATGGCAGGCCCAGTCCCGATGCCGCTGCGGGATCAGCCTCGAAAGTTCCAGCGGGCAACGATTTCTATTCCGGCTGGGCAGGAGGCCGGATTGCCTTGACCCGTGCCGTACGCGGAGACCAGTTTGCGAGCCAGGACGAAGCCAACGCCTGGTGCGCCTCGAATTTCGGCGAGGGTTGGCGCATGGCCGAGCACCACGATGGCTGGACTCGCGACGGATCGAAGGGTGGCTGGGGATTCATGGCCCAAGGCCGCATCCCCAGCGGATCACGCTTCTGGGTCGCCATCAACGATCAAGCGGCAAACTGTTGGGATTGATCCGAAGGCGAAGCCTTCCTCTTCACTGCCGCGGTCAGCCCGCTACTCCCACTCAATCGTCGCCGGTGGCTTGCCGGAGATGTCGTAGACCACGCGCGAGACGCCGCGCAGTTCGTTAATGATGCGGTTGGAGACCCTGCCCAGAAACTCATACGGCAGGTGCGCCCAGTGCGCGGTCATGAAGTCGATGGTTTCCACGGCGCGCAGGGCGATTACCCATTCGTAGGCGCGGGCGTCGCCGACCACGCCGACCGATTTGACCGGCAGGAACACGGCAAAGGCCTGGCTGGTCTTGTCGTACAGGTCAGCCTTGCGCAGTTCATCGATGAAGATGGCGTCGGCGCGGGCGAGCAGATCGGCATACTCGGGTTTCACCTCGCCGAGGATGCGCACGCCGAGACCCGGCCCCGGAAACGGATGGCGATAGACCATGGTGCGCGGCAGGCCGAGCTCGACACCCAGGCGGCGTACTTCGTCCTTGAACAGCTCGCGCAGCGGTTCGACCAAGCCGAGTTTCATGTCCTCGGGCAGGCCACCGACATTGTGATGGCTCTTGATCACATGCGCCTTGCCGGTCTTGCTGCCGGCCGACTCGATCACGTCCGGGTAGATGGTGCCCTGCGCCAGCCACTTGGCATTGGCCAGCTTGGCGGATTCCTCATCGAAGATCTCGATGAACAGGTTGCCGATGATCTTGCGCTTGGCTTCCGGATCGTTGACGCCCTTGAGCCTGGCAAAATAGCGATCCGCGGCGTTGACGCGAACCACTTTCACGCCCATGTGTTCGCCGAACATGGCCATCACCTGGTCGCCTTCCTGCCAGCGCAGCAGCCCGGTATCGACAAACACGCAGGTGAGCTGCTTGCCGATGGCCTTGTGCAGGAGCGCGGCGACGACGGATGAATCCACGCCACCGGATAGGCCGAGGATCACCTCGTCGCTGCCGACCTGCTCGCGCACGCGGGCGATCTGGTCTTCGATGATGTTGGCTGCCGTCCACAGGGTTGCGCAGCCGCAGATGTCCACGACAAAGCGGCGCAACAGCGCCTGCCCCTGCATGGTGTGGGTGACTTCCGGATGAAACTGCACGCCGTACCAGCGCTTGTCCTCGTTGGCCATGGCCGCGACCGGAATGCGATCGGTGCAGGCGGTGACCACGAACCCGGGCGGCGCGGTTGCGACATGATCGCCATGGCTCATCCACACGTTGAGGCGCGGTGCCTTGCCCGGATGATCGTTCAGGCCACCCAGCAGGCGGTCGCTGGCGACGACTTCCACTTCGGCGTGACCAAACTCGCGCGCATCCGCCGCTTCGGTGGAGCCACCCAATTGCGCCGCCAGGGTCTGCATCCCATAACAGATACCGAGGATCGGCAATCCCGCATCGAACACCTGCTGCGGCGCACGCGGTGCGTCCTGCAGCGTGGTGGATTCCGGCCCGCCGGAAAGGATGATGCCGCGGGCGCCGAAGGCGGCAATCTCGGCCGGGTCGTGGTCCCAGGCCCAGATCTCGCAATACACGCCAAGCTCACGCACTCGCCGCGCAATCAGCTGGGTGTACTGCGCGCCGAAATCGAGGATCAGGATTTTGTCGCTGTGGAGCCGGGATCCGGGATTCAGGATTGGGGATTGGTCAGAGCCACACGCATCACGCTCGTCTACAGCACCGTGCATTGCACTCACCTCTTGCAAAACGACCGCGACAATTCCGGCCTACTTCCGATTCCCTTTTCCCCATTCCCGCTTTTTTACCGCGACAATGAACTCTCTCTCCCGCTGGAAGGAGAGGGTGGTGCAACACGCAAGCGCAAGGCTCCGAACGTTCCTTGGCTCCACCCTCACCCGCGCCCTTGGCGCGACCTCTCCCGCAAGCGGGAGAGGTGAAAAGCACCTATTCTCGATTCCCCATTCCCCGCTCCCGGCCTTCAATCAACTCAAGCGGTAGTTCGGTGCTTCCTTGACGATCTGCACATCATGTGGGTGGGCTTCGCGTACGCCGGCGCTGGTGACGCGCACGAATTGGGGGCGGGTGCGCATGTCATCGATGGTGGCGCAGCCGCAGTAGCCCATGGATGCGCGCAGGCCACCGACCAGTTGCTGGATGACATTGCGTAGCGGGCCGCGATACGGAATACGGCCCTCGATGCCTTCCGGCACCAGTTTTTCCGGGTCCGAAGCATCCTGGAAGTAGCGGTCGCTGGAGCCTTGTTCCATTGCACCGATCGAACCCATGCCGCGATAGCTCTTGTAGGTGCGTCCCTGGAACAGTTCAACCTCGCCCGGGCTTTCCTCGGTACCGGCAAACATGCTGCCCAACATCACCGTGGAGGCGCCGGCGACGATGGCCTTGGCCACGTCACCCGAATAACGGATGCCGCCATCGGCAATCAGCGGGATCTCGCCCTTGAGCGCGTTGGCAACCAGGTCGATCGCCGTGATCTGCGGCACGCCAACGCCGGTGACGATGCGCGTGGTGCAGATGGATCCTGGACCGACGCCGACCTTGACCGCATCAGCACCCGCATCGCGCAGGGCAAGCGCGGCTTCCGCGGTGACAATGTTGCCGCCGATCACCTCGGTATTCGGAAAATTCTTCTTCACCCAGGCCACGCGGTCGATCACCGATTGGGCGTGACCATGTGCGGTATCGACGATCAACACATCGACGCCCGCCTCGACCAAGGCAGACACCCGACGTTCGGTGTCACCTCCCACGCCGACGGCCGCGCCGACGCGCAGGCGCTCGACGGAATCCTTGGCCGCATGCGGATTGTCGCGCGCCTTCTGGATGTCCTTGACCGTGATCAGGCCGCGCAACTGGAAGGCATCGTTGACCACCAACACCTTCTCGATGCGGTGCTTGTGCAGCAGGGCCAGCACCTCGTCTTCGCTGGCGCCTTCCTTGACCGTGACCAGGCGCTCCTTGCGCGTCATGATGTTCTTGACCGGGTCATCGTGCTTCTTCTCGAAGCGCATGTCGCGGCTGGTGACGATGCCGACCAATTCTTCGCCGCTGACCACCGGCACGCCGGAAATGCCGTGCTCGCGGGTGATGCGCATGACATCGCGGATGCTGGTGTCCGGGCGCACGGTGAGTGGATCGCGGATCACGCCGGCCTCGAACTTCTTGACCAGGCGTACTTCGGCGGCCTGCTGGTCCGGCGTCATGTTCTTGTGGATGATACCGATGCCGCCGCATTGGGCCATGACAATGGCCAGGCGCGCCTCGGTCACCGTATCCATCGCAGCGGACAGAATCGGCACATTCAGGCGCAGGTTGCGGGTCAGGCGTGTGGAGGTGTCCACATCGCGCGGCAGGACATTGGAGTGACCGGGTACGAGATAGACGTCGTCGAACGTCAGGGCTTCGGCAAGTAGTCGCATGGGCGCAGGGTGTCCGAGCAAGTCGGCTATTCTAGCGTTTTCCCCCCTGCCGCTGCCAATGCACCCACCCTCGCCGACCACTCCGAGCCGCCAATCGGGTCGAAAATCCGGCCTGCTCCAACGGTTTGCAACCGGCGCGCTGATTGTCGTGCTGCTCGGACTGATCGGCGCGCGGGCCTACTGGGTGGAAGTCAACGTCGGCGGCTACACCGGATGCCATGGCTGTTTCATCGTGCCCAGCCTTGGAGCGGACCTCTGGTTGCTGGGCTGCGCGCTGGGCTTGCTTGCGATTGGGTGCCTCTCGCGCTGGGACTGGCTGCGCGTGCTGGCGCGCAGCGTGGTGCTGATGCTGGCCGTGGCGATGGCCCTGGACCTGTTGTTGCTCCAGTTGTTCAGCCAGCGCTTGCATATCGGCGACTTGTTCCATTTTGGTGGCCAGATGGGTGCCAACTGGAGCGTACTCAGGTCCAGCCTGCAATCGACGCCTGGATTCATCACCGCAATCGCCGCGCTCGGCACGCTTTCGCTGTTGCTCAATGCCTGCCGTGCGGGCGGCCTCGATGCCCGCGTCGGCAAGTGGCTAATCGTGCTGGCGGTGCCGAGCCTGGCGCTCGCCTGGGGCGCGCAAGCCTTGCGTCCAGTCCAGTATGTACACGCCAGCCTTGTTGAGAACGTGGTGTCGGTAAACCTGGCCCAGGGCAGCACGCGCGAATTCAGCACCACCCACATCGACCGACAACGCGGGTTGCTGGCGCGTACGCCGCGGATTTGCCAAGCCAACCCGCAAGCGAACCGTCCAAACGTGATCATCCTGCTCGCCGAATCGCTGTCGTCGTGGCACAGCAAGCTGCTCGGCAGCGCCAACGACTGGACTCCACGGCTGGATGCCATCGCACGCGACAATCACTATTTCACCCACTTTTACGCCAACGGCTTCACCACCAGCGGCGCCGAAATCGCCATCGGCAGCGGCCAGCTGCCGATCAATCCGCCCGCGGCTTTCGAATACAGCTTCAAGCACTTTGCCGGGATCGAGCCCTCACTTGCCTCGCTGGCCCATGCAGCCGGTTTCCAAGCCCTGTTTTTCACCCCGGGTGATACCTCGTTTCTCGGAATCGGAGACTGGCTGAAGGGAATCGGCTTTGACGAGGTGCACGGCAGTCGCGACGACTACTATTCCGCCATGCAACGCTTTCAGTTCAACGCCGTGGAAGATCGCGTGTTTTACCGGCGTTTCATCGACTGGTACGACACGCGCACCGGCAACCAGCCGTTTGTCGCCGTACTGCTCAGCGTCAGCAGCCATCCACCCTTCATCAATCCAGAAACCGGCAAGGTCGATCCGCAGGGAGCATTTCGCTACGTCGATGCCCAGATCGGGGCGTTCCACGATGCTCTCGAAGCGCGAGGGTTCATGGACAATGGCATCGTGGTGGTGATGGGTGACCATCGCACCATGACTCCGCTCAGCGCCGACGAATTCCAGCGCTACGGTGACCGTGCGTTTGCCCGCGTTCCGATGATCGTGGCCGGCAAGGTGGAGATGCCAGCAGTGATCGATGACGCGTTCCAGCAAACCGATGTGCTGCCATCTCTGGCCTGGCAGATCGGCGTCGATTTTTGCCGACTACCCTACACCGGCAGCTTTCTCAGGCCCGACCCCAAGCCGCCGTCCATCGTGGTCCACGCCCGCGGCGATGACCGCAATCGCGTCGACATTTACCAAGGCCCGCTCGGCACCTTCGGCTACCACCTCAAGGGCGATGACAGCAACTGGGTGGGCGGACAACCGCAAAACGCCGCCGCCATTGCCGCCTGGATCGATGTCCAGCGCGCCGATGCGCAAGTGCGCGGGCAGAAGCGCTGATCAGTCGAAAAACGACTCCGCCGCTTCCAGCGTGTTTTCCATCAGCGTGGCCACGGTCATCGGCCCCACTCCACCGGGAACCGGGGTGATCCAGGCCGCACGCTCGGCGGCGCTTGCAAATTCGACATCGCCGACAAGACTGCCGTCCTCGCGCCGGTTGATACCGACATCGATGACAACCGCACCCGGCTTGATCCATTCACCCTTGACCAGATCCGGCCGGCCCACGGCGACCACGACGATGTCGGCATCGCCCACGAATCGCTCCAAGCCCTGGGTGAAGCGATGGCACACGGTGGTGGTGCAGCCGGCCAGCAGGAGTTCGAGTGCGAGCGGGCGGCCCACGTGGTTGGAAACACCGACCACGACCGCATGCTTGCCGCGTACTGGAAGGTCCGTATTGGCCAGCAGTGTCATCACTCCTTTCGAGGTACACGGGCGCAAACCGCGCTGGCGAAGCACCAGGCGCCCGACGTTTTCCGCCTGGAAACCATCCACGTCTTTTTGCGGATCGATGCGGTTGATCAAGGCATTGGCATCGACATGTGCAGGCAAAGGCAACTGCACGAGGATTCCGTGGATGGCCGGGTCCGCGTTGAGGCGATCGATCAGCGCCGCCAGTTCGGATTCCGGCGTGTTGGCTGGCAGATCGAAATCATGCGAGGCAAAACCAACGCGTGCGCAGGCACGCCGCTTGTTGCGCACGTAGACCGCGGATGCTGCCTCATCACCGACCAGCACCACTGCCAAACCGGGGCGAACCTTGCCTGCTTGCACGCGCGCGCCGACCCGCGCGGCGAGCCGATCCAGCAGTTCATCGGCAATGCGCTTGCCGTCCAGCAGCCGTGCCTTCATTGCAACTCCTGCGATGGGGCGCGCATTATCCCTTCCCGGCCCCGAAGGCTCAAACATTTGCGGACAATGCCGCCGACGGCAAGGCGGATTGACCGGCAGGGCGCGCAGCCCTCAACCCAAGCGGGCACGTTTGGCACCGTTTCGAGACCAGCAAGTGGACCCTCACTAGAATCGCCGTTTCTGTTCCACTGGACGGGAAGATCCGACCCGAACTCACGGAGTCTCCATGCCCAACCATGACGCCACCATCCACTGGCAATTGGCCGATGGTGAAGCCTTCACCGACAACCGCTACAGCCGCAATCACAGTTGGTCCTTCGACGGCGGCAGCGTGGTAATTGCCTCCGCTTCACCCTCCGTGGTGCCTGTGCCGATGTCATCGCCTGCGGCGGTTGATCCGGAGGAAGCCTTCGTCGCCAGCGTATCGAGTTGCCACATGCTCTGGTTCCTCTCGATTGCCGCCAAACGGGGCTTCGTCGTCACCGCGTACACCGACGCGGCACGCGGCACGATGGCAAGGAACGCCAACGGAAAAATGGCGATCACGCGGATCGATCTGTCGCCCGATGCGCGCTTCGGCGGTGACCGCGTGCCGTCGGATGATGAAATCACGGCCATGCACCATGCCGCGCATGAAGAATGCTTCATCGCCCACAGTATTCTGGCCGAAGTGGTTTGCACGCCGGTTACCCGTTGATCGCCCGCGTTAACATGGCGCACATCGAGACCCACCACGGCGGAGCCAGCCATGAGCGATATCAGCACCGAACTTGAGGCGGCGGCATTCCGTCGCCTGCTGGAGCACTTGGCCGCGCGCAGCGACGTGCAGAACATCAGCCTGATGACGCATGCGGGCTTTTGCCGCAATTGCCTGGCCGACTGGTACCGCGAAGCGGCCGACGCGCGTGGTGTCACTTTGGACAAGGATCAGGCGCGCGAACGCATTTACGGCATGCCGTTTGCGCAATGGAAATCCCGCCACCAGCGCGAAGCAAGCGCCGAAGAACTGGCCGCGTTTGCCGAGGCGCAGGCCCGACAAACGCGGTAGGGCAACGCAGATCAAGCCCCGTTCGCTTTGAGCAGGTTGAAGGATGAATATGCAAAGCCCTGATTCCGTTCATGGTTCGACGAGCTCACCACGAACGGAAACAGTGGCGTAGCCCAGATGCAGCGCAGCGCAATCCGGGAGAACGTCATCTCGACCCTCTCGAGAAATGAACGGAATTCGGCGCGAGTCCGTTCATGGTTCGACAGGCTCACCACGAACGTACTTTTTCCTCAGAGCTGCTTGACCGGCAACATGGAATCTCACCACGAGCGCGGCTTGGGAGCTCACCACGAACAGAAACTGTCTTTTCAGCATTGCCCTAATTTGCCTGCCCGGATTTCGGTTCGTTCACCGTTCGGTCTCGACCAAGATGCACGCTAAGCCAGGCACCGAACAGGAGCAGCGCGACGGCCACAGCCTGTCCCCAGTGCGCTTCGGCGCGCCCACTGAGCAGCAGGAGCAGGGTCGAGAGTACCGGCGCGGCGTACGACAGGGTGCCGAGCACGCCGAGATCGCCATGCTTGGTGCCCTGGTCCCATAGTCGAAAGGCAATGCCGACGGGTCCCAGCCCCATGAGCACGAGGAACGCGCACTGCCAGACATCGGGCATGATCGTTGTTTCGAACGCCAGATGCGCCAATGCCGCAAGCAGCGCAACGGCCATGCAGCTTGCGCCCAGACTGGAACTCGATACGGCATGAAAGCGGCGATTGAGTACTGAATACGAAGACCACACCAGCGCGGCGGCAAATGCACAACCGTATCCGGTCAAATGCTTCGCCGACAGTTCCGCGCCGGACCCGCCCGTCATCATGAAGGCGACGCCAGACAATCCGGTCAGTGAGCCTGCGATCTGCCAGCGATTGACGCTCGCCCCAGGCAGCAGCATCGCAAAAAGGACGATCAGCAATGGCCACAGGTAGTTGATCAGATTGACTTCAACCGCCGGCGCGAAGCGAAAGGCAACGAAATACAGGGCGTGATAGCCGAACAGGGAGAACACGGTCAACGCAAACGCGGCCCAGGGCTGGCGCCAACGCGCAGAAAACCCCTGCTGTGACGAAGGCATCAGCAAATTGGCCAGTCCGCCGATGCCGAAGGTGATCGCGAGCACCTCGAATGCCGGCAAGTCGCGCGTCACCAGGGCCAACAAGGCAAGCGACGACCACAGGACGATGGCAATCACTCCCTTCACGGTGGCGCGCGACCGAAGGCTGTGCGGTTTCGCGCTCATCGCGGCACCCTGCCCCGGCATCTGCGAAAATCCGATCTTCCCTCATGCCATTGCACACTCTCATGCCCTACACCCCAATCGTCGCCACGCTCGGTTACGTCCTTTCCAGCGACCGCTCGCAAGTCCTGCTGGTCCACCGCAACGCACGCGCCGATGACCAGCACCTCGGCAAGTACAACGGCCTGGGGGGGAAGATGAACGCCGATGAGGATGTGGTGGCCTGCATGCAGCGCGAAATCCGCGAAGAAGCCGGAATCGAATGCACGCAAATGTCCCTGCGCGGCACGATCAGTTGGCCGGGATTCGGCAAGGCCGGCGAAGACTGGCTTGGCTTCGTGTTCCTCATTGAGGGCTTCAGCGGAACGCCCGCAGATGCCAATGCCGAGGGCACGCTCGAGTGGATTCCGGTTGAACGCATCCTCGAACTGCCGATGTGGGAAGGGGACCGCCATTTCCTGCCCATGGTGTTCGACGCGGATCCGCGAGCGTTTCATGGCGTCATGCCCTACGCGGACGGTCGCATGGTGTCCTGGCGCTTCTCGCGGATCTGATCCTCGCGGATCTGATCCTCGCGATCGGATTCCCGCGGTGCAGGTTCCAGTGGTCCCGCTGGCAATGGCTCGACGGGCACGCCAATCGCGGACTGCGCATTCCGCATCCAGGCCTGCGTCCAGGGAATCGACAACCCGACATTGGCATCCTGATGATCGTCACTGGATGACATCAACGGCCCCGCGCCTGGCAACCCGTTCACCATTGAATGTTGCGCGTACGCCGCGTCCTGTGTCCTCGACTGCTCGCGACTGATCAGGGTGATCAGCGGCTTCTGCCAACTGCCGGTCACCGTGTAATGCGATCGCGCTGCACGGTTGAGCCGCTTGCCAATCAACGATTGCACCACCAGGCCTGCGGCGGCACCGACAGGTCCACCCGCCAAAGCACCCACCACGGGCAAGGCAACGCCGGCACGCGGAATGACCACCATGTCCTGCTCGTAATCCTTGTCGCGCAGTCCTGTCCTGCCGGTAATGGTGATATCGGCCGACGGACTGCTGATGGCCAGATCATTGGTGTAGGCGTTGCCGTCGCGCAGTTCGAAGTGGCCCTTGATCGAGTTGAAGCTCATGCCCGACTTGAACAGGTCGCTGAAATCCAGCGCCAACCGACGCGGAATCTCGCGCAATGAAAGCAGTCCGAACAGGCGTCCACCGGCGCCGGGTTCAACATCGAGAATGCGTCCCTGGCCGACTTCGATCTCGAGGCTGCCCGATGTGTTGGCCAGGGCAAATGCAGCGGGCGTGCCCGGCCAGCTCGCATTGATGCGGGCAATGGTCTGTCCGCCATCGATGATGCCATCGAAGCCAAACGCATCCAGCATGCTGCCAAGATTCTCCGCCGTCATGTCGATGCTGAAGTGCGACTGGCTCGAAGCGCCGGAACCGGTCCAATCCCCACTGGCGCGCATGTCGACATTCGGCGATTTGGCTTCCAGCAGGTCGATCCGCATTCCCTGCGCGCTGGGAAAACTCTCGAGACGCAATTCACCCAGATTCGCGCTGCCAAGGTGCAATTCCTCGATCCACAAATGCAGCGGCGGCATGGACGACGGTGAGAAGTCCTGCATGATCGCCGGCGCGGCCGTGGATCCGGCGGGCGGATCCGGCCAGGACAGGTGCTGCATATGCGCGGTGATGCCGCGACGGTTCAAGTCCGTCCGCGGCACGCTGATTTCCCCCTGCATTGCCTTGCCATTTACGCGGATGCTGGTGAGATCCGCAGCGTTGCTCAGCTGCAGACCGATTTGCGGAAATTCACGGCCACCCAGGCGCATGGAATCGGCCTCCAGTTGCATGCCCTGCAGCAGTTCATCACCGCCACCGCCGGCCGCCACCAGCCCGATCCAGCCATCCGCATCCAGCTCACGCACCTGGCCGGCAACGTGCAGGCCGCGCGCTGGCAGATCCAGCGCGGTGGGCCTGCTGCCGAAATCCAGTCGCGCCGAAAAGGGGCTCAGCAAGCCGGGCATGCGACCCTGCACATGAACCTCATCGCCAAGGCTGGCGAGGAACGGTTCTCCCGCCGGCGGCATGGCCAACGCGAGTGAAAATGGTTGCGGGCGTTCTGCCGATTTTCCCAGGGGTGCCGGCAGATTGATGGCGACCCCAACCAGGTCGCTGTCGAGTTTCAACAGGCGTCGCGTGCTGGCCGGCCCCTTCTCCGCCCCGATTTCCAGCCCGACATGCCAGTTCGATTGGCCCGGGAAACGCGGCAATGCAGGCAGCAGGTCGGTGGCCCTGGCAAACACGACAGAGGTCGGCAGCATGCCTTCCAGCGACGCTTCGAACACATTGTCCGCATCGCGAGCCATGCCACCGATGGCAAGCGCAAGCCTCACCGGATTGCCCTCGTACTGCGTGGCCAGGGATTCGGCGCGCACGCCGGTGCTGTCAAAGCGGACCAGTCCATTGGCCTTGGTGAAGGAAAGATCCCAGGTGGCGTGGGAGAGGGTGGCGTCCTTCAACTGCACCTGGCCGTCCAGCTTCAGGCCCTCGGTATTTTTCAACGGGATGTCCAGCTTGATGGCGGCCTCGCCATTGCCACCAATCGAGACGCCGGAAAGATAGGCGACGTTGTTCTTGCCGATCGGAGTCGCACGCAGGTAGGAAAGCATGGCCTCGCCTTTGCCGTGCGCCGTTATATCCAGCAGCAAGCGGGCGTCGTGGAAGCTGTCGATGGTCGCGTCGGCGTGGTCGACGCCGATTTGAAGTGCTGTGCCATTGCTGGCACTGGCCAGCATGCCGTTGTTGATGAACGTGGCGGTAGCGTCGAGGCCCTTGCCACTCGGCCAGTCGGCCAGGTAGTCGAGTTCCAGTCCTTTCAGCCAGGCCTGTGCCTCGAAGCGCCCGGAGTTGTCGAGGAACGGCCAATGATCCAGGTCACCCCGCGCCAGCGCATGACCGGTTACATCGCCCGCGACCAGGCCGCGGTCCAGCCAGTGCACGACGGTTTCCGACATCGTGTTGACCGGCCAGAACAGCTTGGCCGCATCCACCTTTGCGTGCATCACCACCGCGGCGAGGTCGATCAGTGGGCGCGTATGATCGGATTGGAACGCAAGACCACCACGCGCGACGATCGAGAATTCCTCGCCATCGACCAGCAAGCGCGGCGTGCGCACGATCCAGTCGCCGGTATCCCGCCAGGCAAGCACATCACCATCCAGCCTCGACAGCTCGAAGGCCTTGCGGAAGACCTTGGGCAATTCGATGCGCGAAGCCTGGCGTGGCAGGTTCAGCAACAACGCTTCGCTGTCACCATGCAGCTCGCCGGACAGCGGATCAACTCCGGGAATGCCATCGACGCTGCGCATGCTGAGGCCATCGAGGCCTGCATCCACTGAAAAATCCTCGAATCCGTTCCAGCGCAAATCAACATTGCGTACCTTGCCACGCGGACTTGCGAGATAAAGCCAGCGCCGTGCCTTCTCCGGCACGCGGCCGCTGAGCATGGCAAGTGACCCCAGTGGCCCCAACTCGAGCGCATCGACTTGCGCACTCGCCCGACCATCGAGGAACTCGACGCTGGCGCGTGCTGGCGATCCTTGCAGGCCCTGCTGGGTGAACGTTGTATCCGCAAGATCCAGGCTCCAGCCCTTGGCTTTGCGCTGCCAACGCGCACTCGTGCGCAGACGATCAAAAGCAGCCTGCGGTTCGACCTGGGTGGCGGCATCCACCGCCAGTGCCTGGCGCCCTTGCAGGACAACATTGCCCAGTTCCATGCGGCTGGTGAGTGCCTGCACCCGCCCCGCTTCCCAGCTCGCCCACAGCTCGAGACTGCCGGTACCGGAGCGTATCGCGATTCCATCCATGGCCTGGTTAGCACCGAGACCGGCAAGGTCCACTTGCCGGCCCCCGGCATAGAGCTGGCCTGAACGCTGCGCCATGTCGATGTCGGCGACCAGTGACAAGGGCGGCGAAGCATGGGGATTCAAGCCGGGCTCAAGCTGGCCCAGCACGCGCGTGATGTTGCCCAAATTGACAACGCGCAACTCCGGCACATGCAACTTCAGGTTGACCTGGTGCGAGGAATCCTCGATAGAAAGATCAAGATCGGCCAGCACCACCGCGCCGAGCGCGCCCATGGAGCCGCCGCCGGCGGCGCGACTCAAGCCGGCGTCTCCACTCAGGCTCCAGACACCGGATTCATCCCGGGTCAAACCGAGCTTGAGCCCGACCAGGCGAAACTCGTTCCAGGCACGGTTCTTCTGGAACGCCGCGTAAAGATTGAGCGCCAGTTCAGTGCGAGCCAATTCCAGCGCCGGGGTGCCATCCGCACCCGCGGCAATTTCAATCCTGTCGAACAACAGGCGCGGGCCGGATCGGGTCCAGATCCAGTCAACCTTGCCGATATCGACCGCACGACCAATGCGATCCCCGAGCCAGCCTTCGATGCGTTCGGGATTTGCCGCCAACCACGGCAGGGCCAGGCGCATGCAGCCGACCAGCAACGCGGCAGCAATCAAGACGATCGAAAACACGGCCTGCAGGAAAAAGCGCAGGTGCCGCAGGCGACGGCGAAAACCGCTCATGATCGCCTACAGCCATCCATCGGCAGCAAGCACACAGGAGCCAGGGAAGATCTGAACAAGTATTGTCGCGAGCAAGCTTGCTCCCACCATTGCTTGATTTTGTGGGAGCGAGCTTGCTCGCGACGAATG
>ERZ795044.2921-NODE-2921-length-14656-cov-5.073899_pt1 | contig 14656 bp, 14 predicted proteins | sample MGYA00375128_ERZ795044 | MGnify/ENA primary metagenome ERZ795044 (study PRJEB30173, sample SAMN05720213) | anaerobic digester metagenome | isolation source: active sludge of municipal wastewater-treating anaerobic digesters | place: USA | collected 2014-12-22 ... | reverse complement strand
AGACGCGCATCCCGGGCGCGACCCGATCAACCAGGGACGCGCCGAGGAAGAAGCCGTCCTCGGTGAACTGCTGCTGGGTGCCGTCGACGACCACCTCGGCCCCCTCTGCGGACGCACCGCTCACGTAGCCGGCCACCTTCGTGCGGTGCTCGGCCGTGATGAGCGGGCCCATCTCGCTGTCCGGGCTGGCACCGTCACCGATCCTCAGCCTCGTCAGCCTGTCGGCGATCTTCGGCAGGAGGGCGTCGGCAACCTGGTCGCCGACCGTGACCAGCACCGAGATCGCCATGCACCGCTCACCCGCGGCGCCGTAAGCGGCCGAGATGGCGGCGTCCGCGGCGGTGTCGAGGTCGGCGTCCGGCATCACGACCATGTGGTTCTTCGCCCCACCCAGGGCCTGGACGCGCTTGCCGTTCGCGGTCGCGGTGGCGTAGATCTTCTTCGCGATCGGGGTGGACCCGACGAAGCTGACGGCCTTCACTTCTGGCGCGTTCAGCAACGCGGTGACCGCCTCGGCGTCCCCATGGAGCACGTTGAGCACCCCGGAGGGGAGGCCGGCCTCAGCGAAGAGCTTCGCCAGGAAGACGGACGCCGACGGGTCCTTCTCGCTCGGTTTGAGGATGACGGTGTTTCCGCAGGCGATGGCCGAGGCGGTCATCCACAGCGGCACCATGATCGGGAAGTTGAACGGCGTGATCGCGGCCACGACCCCGACCGGTTGCTTCACGGAGTGGACGTCCACCCCGGTCGCGACCTGCTCGGAGTACTCGCCCTTGAGCAGCTGCACGAGACCGGCGGCGAACTCGACGTTCTCGACGCCCCGGCTGATCTCGCCGATCGCGTCCGCGAGTACCTTGCCGTGCTCCCTCGTGACGATGGCGGCGAGCTCACCGGAGCGTTCCAGCAGCAACTGGCGCAGCCGGAAGAACACGTCGGCGCGCTTGATGAGCCCGGTGGCGCGCCAGCCCGGGAGAGCGGCGGAGGCGGCGGCGACCGCTTCGGCGACCCTGGACGCATCGGCGAACCCGACCGTCCCGATCTGTTGCCCGGTGGCCGGATTGAAGATCGGTCCGCTGCGGAGGTCTCCGGTGACCTCCTGCCCGGCGATCACGTGGGGTACAACGGTCATGTCGTCTGGTCCTCTCCTGGGATGAGTGCGATCTTGCTCACGGCGCGGGTCGCTGTCCAGCGGGTTCGCCGACGGCCGAGCGGGGCAGGCGCCTCAACCGCGGCGGCCTCGCGTCCGGGGGCAGGTTTCCCTGCGGACGCAAGGTTGCGTCCCCGATTCGGCCCCCGGGACGCCGGTTTCCCTGCGGACGCACGGTTGCGTCCCCGATTCGGCCCCCGGGACGCGGGTTTCCCTGACCACGCAAGGAAACCCGCCGCAGCCAGCCCTCAATCAGAACGGCAGAACCCGGCGCCACTAGATATCGAGCGTCAACGTGTGTCGAGGGGTCAGGTCGCCCGGGCCGCCGTAATTCCCACCCGGGGTGATGATCGTCCCCGCCGTGCCGTCGATCATGGCCTCGGCGTCAGACAGGCGTCCGATGGCCGCCAGATCGCCGGTGAGTTCCACGAAACGGCACGCCGCCTCGATCTTGGGCCCCATCGACCCCGCCGGAAACTCCATCGCCCGCAACGCCCCCGGCGTCGCCCTCGTGATGGGTTGGGCCCCAGGGGTGCCGAAGTCTCGGACGACGTGAGGCGTGTCGGTGAGGATCAGCAGCGCGTCCGCCTCGAGCGCCTCGGCGAGGACGCTGGCCGTGAGGTCCTTGTCGACAACCGCCTCGACCCCGGTGAGCTTGCCGCGCTCATCCCGGATCACGGGGATCCCACCGCCACCCGCGCACACCACCACCGCGCCGGAACTCAACAGCAGCCGCGCGATACGCGTCTCGACGACGCGCTGCGGCACCGGTGAGGCCACGACCCGCCGCCAGGCGTCACCGTCCGGCTTCACCGTCCACCCGAATCGGGACGCCAACTCCCGCGCCCGCACCTCGTCGTAGACCTCGCCGACGAACTTGGTCGGATCACGGAACGCAGGATCGTGCGCGAGCACAAGGACTTGGTTGACCAGCGCGGCGACCTGGCGTCCGGGGAGGGCGTTCTGCAGCGACTGCAACAGCCAGTACCCGATCATCCCCTGCGTCTGCGCCCCCAGGACGTCCAGCGGGTAGGGCCGATCGAGTCTCGGATCGGACGCCGACTCGAGCGCCAGCACACCCACCTGGGGTCCGTTGCCGTGCGTGATCACCAGTTCATGCCGCTCGGCGAGCGGCGCCAGGGCCTTCGCCGCCAGCTTCACTCGCTCCCGTTGCGTCCCGGCCTCGGGCTGCTCACCGCGCTCCAGGAGGGCGTTGCCCCCCAGCGCGACGACGATTCTCATGGTCACCCCTGAACATGACGGAAGTTCTGTGGGTCACAGCGTCCCACACGCAAGGATCGCGCGATAGAGGACGCTCCAGCGAGAAGAGACGTCACCGCCCCAACGTCGCCACCAGGACCGCCTTGATCGTGTGCATCCGGTTCTCGGCCTGGTCGAACACGATGGACGCCGGCGACTCGAACACCTCGTCGGTGACCTCCAGCGCGTCCATGCCGGTGGCCTGGAAGATCTGCTCGCCGACGGTGGTCTGACGGTCGTGGAAGGCGGGCAGGCAGTGCATGAACTTCGCGTCCGGGTTGCCGGTCGCGGCCATGACGCGAGCGTTCACCTGGTACGGCGTGAGGGCCTCGATGCGTGACGTCCAGACGTCCTTCGGCTCGCCCATCGACACCCAGACGTCGGTCGACAACACGTCGCAGCCCTCGACGCCGGCGTCCACGTCGTCGGTGATCGTGATGGTCGCGCCGGTCTGTTCGGCGATGACCCGCGCCGACGCCACCACCTCATCGGACGTCTGGAACTCCTTCGGCGCGACGATCCTCACATCCATCCCCATCAGCGCACCCGACACCAGGATCGAGTTGCCCATGTTGTACCGGGCGTCCCCGAGGTAGGCGTGCTTCACCTCGTTGAGCGGCTTCGCCACGTGCTCGCGGATCGTGAGCTGGTCGGCCAGCATCTGGGTCGGGTGCCACTCGTTGGTGAGTCCGTTCCACACCGGGACGCCCGCGTACTGCGCCAGCGTCTCGACCTTGGACTGCTCGAAACCGCGGTACTGGATGCCGTCGTAGAAACGCCCCAGGACGCGCGCCGTGTCAGCCATCGACTCCTTGTGCCCGATCTGGCTGCCGCTCGGATCGAGGTACGTGACGTGCGCACCCTGGTCGTGGGCCGCCACCTCGAAGGCGCAGCGGGTGCGGGTGGAGGTCTTCTCGAAGATGAGGGCGATATTGCGCCCCACAAGGTGCTTCACCTCGGTTCCAGCGCGCTTGGCCGCCTTGAGGGACGCCGAGAGGGTCAACAACTCGTCCCACTCCGCCGGGGTGAAGTCGAGTTCCTTGAGGAAACTGCGTCCGAAGAGGGCCATCGTCGTCCTTCCAGTCCTGGGGTGCCTGCCGGTCTTGGCGTGCGTGGCAGGCTTGGACGCGTGATCAAGAGCTTCCTGGCCAACGCCGCCGCCCTCGCCCTCGCGACCTATCTGCTGTCGGGCATCACTCTAGAGGGCGACGATTGGCAGCCCAAGGCGACGTCGCTGGCGATCATCGCGGCCATCTTCGGCGTGCTCAACGCTTTCGTGAAGCCGCTGCTGACGATCCTGTCGGTGCCGTTCATCCTGCTGACCCTCGGCCTCTTCCTGTGGGTCATCAACGCCGGGATGCTGATGCTGACGAGCAATCTCAGCGAACGCTTCGGGATCGGCTGGCACGTGGACGGCTGGGGCACCGCGTTCTGGGGCGCGCTGATCATCACCATCGTCAGCGGCTGGGTCGGCGGCATCCTCAAGCGGAGCGCCCACCACCGGTGAGCCGCCGGTCACTACGCTGACCCCATGACCATCTACCTCGTGGGCAGTGGACCAACCGGTTCGGACGCGACGTTCGACGACTTCGCGGCGTCCGCGCGCAAACGGGGCGACCGCATCGCCATCTGCCTGCTCGGCAGCGAGGAGGAGTCGGGCGCCTACCTCGGCGACTACTCCCAGCCGATCCTCGCCCGCTTCCCGGACGCGCGCATCGAGCCCGTCTGGCTCGTCGGCGAGTCAACGGCCTGGCCCGACGACCCGCTGAACCTCGCGGGCATCGTCGTGGCCGGCGGATGGACGCCCGGCTACCTCGACAACCTCCTCCCCCACCGCGACACCATCGCCCGCCTCGTCCTGCGCGGCACCCCCTACCTCGGCTTCTCGGCCGGTGCGCACATCGCGTCCCGCCACGCGATCGTGGGCGGGTGGAAACACCGCGGACGCCAACTCTGCCCCCCGGACGCCGGCGAAGACCTCGATGAACTCAGCGTCCGCGACGGCCTCGGCCTGGTCTCGGTCACGATCCAGGCACACGCGGACGCCTGGGGCACGCTCCCCGTCGCCATGGCAGCGATCGAGGCAGGCCTCACCCCGGTCGCCGTCGCGATCGACGAGGCCACGACCCTCGCTGTCGACCCGGTGAGTGGGTACACGCGCGTGCGGGGCCCCGGACGCATCCAGTGGGTCCACCGCGAGCACACGGGTCTGCTCATCCGGTCGGAGGCTGACCCCGCCTCCGCACCGCCCCCGCACGTGGTCCACGGTGCCACTCCGCACCCGCACCCGACCCCGACCCCGCATGCGTCCCCGGCCTCGGCACCGCCCCCACCACCCCACGACGAGGACGCCACGCCCACCCCGGTGGGCTGACCAGCCCCACCGGCGGCGCACCGCCCGGACCCCCAACAGGGGGTTCGGTCGAGTTTTGGCATGCCGGGGTGGCAAGCTAGGCGCATGCACATCCTCGTGGTTGACGACGACCAGGCCGTGCGGGATTCGCTGGCCCGGTCGCTGCAGTACAGCGGCTACGAGGTGACCAGCGCGTCCGACGGCCTGGAGGCACTCGCCAAACTGTCGGCGATTCGTCCCGACGCCGTGATCATGGACGTGATGATGCCCCGCCTCGACGGCCTCGAGGCCACGCAGATGCTGCGGTCCACCGGCAACGATCTGCCGATCCTCATCCTCACCGCCCGCGACGCCGTCGGTGATCGTGTCGACGGTCTGGACGCCGGCGCTGACGACTACATGGTCAAGCCCTTCGCCCTGGACGAACTGCTCGCCCGGCTGCGCGCGCTCACGCGGCGGTCGCGTCCGGAACGCGAAGAGGTCAGCGAGACCCTGGTCTTCGACGACCTCATCCTCGACGGCCAGACGCGCGAGGTCACCCGCGCCGGACGCCGGATCAGCCTGACCCGCACCGAGTTCGCCCTGCTGCAGGTGTTCATGGAGCACCCGCGCCGAGTGCTGGAACGTGGCTGGCTGCTGCACGAGGTCTGGGGCTTCGACTTCCCCACGACGGCGAACTCGCTCGAGGTCTACATCGGCTACCTTCGCCGCAAGACCGAGCAGGAGGGCGAGCCCCGACTGATCCACACGGTTCGCGGCATCGGGTACGTGCTCCGCGAAACGGCCCCGTGATCCGATTCCTCGCCGGACTGCGGGGGTGGCGACGGCGTCGCGGATCGCTCGGTCGCCGACTGATGCTGCTCTCGGCGACCAGCGTGGCCCTGGCCGTGGTCCTGATGGGCTTCATCGCCTACGCGACCGTGCGCGTGTCGCTGTACCGGCAACTCGACAACGAACTCGTCGACATCGCCAACTTCGAGCTGGCGCCGATCAGTGCCGACCTCGAGAACATGGGCGGTCTCAACTCGGACGCCCTGCGCGCCGCGAACGTCCGGTTGATGCTCCTCCGATCCGACGGCACGATCAAGCGCGTCGAGGGCGAGACCACTCTCCTCACGCCGGGCGACCGCGAGATGTCGATCGCGAGGACGCAGACCGGGACGTCGGCCCGCACCGTCCAGGCTGCCGATGCGGTCCAGTACCGGATGGTCGCCATTCCCCTCACGGCCAACGACGCCCAATATGCGCTCGTCATCGCCCGACCCCTCGCCCCCACCCTGGCAACGCTCAACTCGATGCGCACGATCCTGACCATCGCCGGCGCGTTCGGCGTCCTGATGGCCGCCCTGTTCGGGTACACCGTGGGACGCCAGGGCATGTCGCCGGTGCGCCGGCTCTCGGCCGCGGTGACGCGCATCACCGAGACTGCGGAGTTCACGCCGATCGAGATCAACTCGTCCGACGAGTTGGGCGACCTCACGCGGTCGTTCAACACCATGCTCAACTCGCTGGCGTCGTCGCGTGACCGACAACGACGCCTCATCGCGGACGCCGGCCACGAACTCCGGACGCCGCTGACCTCGATGCGCACCAACATCGAACTGCTCGTCGCGGACGAGAAGTCAGGCATGCTCCCCGAGGGCGCGCGCAGCGAGATCCTTCGCGACATCGCCGCCCAACTGGGTGAGTTCACGTCGCTCGTCGGTGACCTCGTGCAGCTCTCGCGTGAAGACACCGTGACCCCGTCCCCCGAGCCGCTCGACCTGCGCGACGTCGTCGAATCGGCCATTCTGCGCGCAAAGCGCCGCGGCCCGAACCTCAACTTCGATGTCGAACTCAACTCGCTGTTCATCGTGGGTGAACCCGACACCCTCGAACGCGCCATCACGAACCTGCTCGACAACGCCGTGAAGTTCTCCCCGCCGAGGGGCACGATCCGCGTCCACCTCGAGGGTGACACCCTGCGCATCTCGGACGAAGGCCCGGGCATCGCCGACGAGGACCTGCCCCACGTGTTCGACCGCTTCTACCGCTCCGACCGCGCGCGCAACACCCCTGGAACCGGTCTGGGGTTGTCGATCGTCGCCCATACGATCGTCGCCCACGGCGGGAAGGTCTGGGCCGGACGCTCGGCCCAGGGCGGCGCCGAGTTCACCGTCCGGCTGCCGGGGCGCACCCCCGACGAGTTCGACGAAGAGACCGGACGCCTGCCGATCATGTCCTGAGGGCGGGCTAGTGTCGAGTCTGCCCGTTGATCCGCTCCCGAGCGGACCACGACCGTGAGGACACCCATGAGCCACACCCACGCCACCGTCGTTCGCACCCGTGAGCAGCGCATCCAGGAGAGACGTGCGCTGCGGTGGCTGATCATGGTGCTCGTTCCGCTCGGGGTCTGGACCCTCGCCGCCCTCGTCGTGATGTGGCCCGGCGACATCTCCAGCCACATCCGGGCCGACTCCGCTTCCTACACGGTCGCGGGTGTGACGCGTCCGCTGGGGACGATCACGAACGTCCAGGAACAGTCCTGCGACGGGACCACCGGGTCCGTGGCCGGCGACACGTCGCGCTGCGCGAAGATCACCGTCACCCTGGAGGAAGGCCCCGAGGTCGGTTCGGACGTCGGCGTCGACCTGACGGCCGCAGTCTTCGCGTCCGGGGTCGAGGCGGGGCAGCAGGTGCGCCTGTACAGGATCCCGATCCAGGACGCCGACCCGAGCTACCAGTTCGCCGACTTCGAACGGCGGGCACCCATGCTCTTCTTCGCCGGCCTCTTCTTCGTGCTCGTCGTGGGGGTGGCCAGGTGGCGGGGGTTCGCGTCCGTGGTCGGTCTGCTCTTCGCAGGGTTCATCCTGCTGGAGTTCATGTTCCCGGCCCTCATCCAGGGACAGAACCCGGTCTGGGTGGGGTTGGTCGGGTCGTCGGCGATCATGTTCGTGGTGCTCTTCCTGGCCCACGGCTTTACCGCGCGGACGACGACAGCCCTGGTGGGAACCCTGTTCGGCCTCGGCCTGTCGGCGGCACTCGGGCTGATCGCCACGCAGTGGGCCCACCTCACGGGCGTGGCCAGTGAGGACGACTTCCTGCTGGCGGCGTCCGCGCCAGACCTGAGGCTGACGTCGGTGGTGATCTGCGGCATCATCGTGGCCGGCCTCGGCGTGTTGAACGACGTCACGATCACTCAGGCGTCCTCGGTGTGGGAGTTGGCGCAGACCAACTCGTCGCGGCGCGACCTGTTCACGTCCGCCATGCGTATCGGACGCGACCACATCGCCTCGACCGTCTACACGACGGCCTTCGCGTCGGCGGGTGCAATCCTCCCGGTGTTGCTGCTGCTGACGATCATGCAACGTCCGCTGCTGGAGGTGCTTCCCACCGAGCAGTTCGCCGGAGAGGTGATCCGGACGCTGGTGGGCGCGATCGGGCTCGTCGCGGCGGTGCCGCTGACCACCGCGATCGCCGTGGCGGCGGTGTCGACAGGGCGCGGGCAGGTCGAGCCTGACAGCATCGACGACCCCGTTTCCGGGGGCGTGGCAGGCGACCTCCTGGTCGACGCCGGACTCCACGCCGACACGGGCGAGGAAGCCCCCACGGTCGAGGGGCCGGACGCGTACAGGCGTCCGAGGCGAGGCGCGTGAAGGCGTCCGGGGCGAGGCGCGTGAGGGTTGTTGTCCACAGCTGTGTGCACAGCTGGGGATAATGACATGGGGGTAATTACAGACCTGTAAGTCCCTGCGGAACACAGTGTCATCGCTCATGTGGCACCGGTCGTGCGTCAGTCTGGTGACCGCGACGAGGACAATCGAAAGCGGGACGCCAAGCCCCGAGGTCCCCCAACCCGAACTTGGCGCCCCGCTTCCGAGCCCGGTCGAACCCGGCTCAACGGGTGTGATATTCATCACTCCACCCCGAGGCTATGCGCCAACCTGACTCTTGTCTAGGGGTGATGTGTCAAAACCTGGTCTGCCGTCCGTTGGTCAGCACATCGCCTGCACTCCCGCCACAGCCCTCGGACTACCCTGAAACCAGGGGCCGACATCGGTGTCGCCCCGCCCAGGAGGTGTCGTGATGAACGAGCAGCAGGCAGCGAAGATCCGGAGCGGACAGGGATTCGTGGCCGCACTTGACCAGAGCGGAGGGAGCACCCCGAAGGCCCTCAGACTGTACGGGATCAACGAGGACCAGTACTCCGGGGACGCCGAGATGTTCGAGCTGGTGCACCAGATGCGCGAGCGGATCGTCACCAGCCCCAGCTTCACCGGCGACAAGATCCTCGCGGCGATCCTGTTCGAGAAGACCATGGCTCGCGACTTCGCCGGCGAACCGGCCGCGTCCTATCTGTGGGAACGCAAGCAGGTCGTGTCGATCCTCAAGGTCGACAAGGGTCTGCTGGACGAGGCGGACGGCGTCCAACTGATGAAGCCCATCCCTCAGCTCGACGGACTGCTGACCAGGGCCCTCGACAAGGGCATCTTCGGCACGAAGATGCGCTCGGTGATCAAGCAGTCCAACCCCGCGGGCATCGCGGCCATCATGGCGCAGCAGTTCGCCATCGGACGCACGATCGCCGACGCCGGCCTCGTGCCGATCCTCGAGCCCGAGATCGACATCAAGGCACCCGACAAGGACGCCTGCGAGCAACTCCTGCTCGACGAGATCACCGCGGGCCTGGACGCGTGGCCCGACGATCGCCCGGTGATGTTCAAGCTGACCATCCCCGACCGCGACGGCTTCTACAGCGGGCTCATCGCCCACCCGAAGGTCCTGCGGGTCGTCGCACTGTCGGGCGGCTACTCACGGGCGGAGGCCTGCGAGCGCCTCGCGCGCAATCCGGGCCTGATCGCCAGCTTCTCGCGCGCCCTGACCGAGGGCCTGCACGCAGATCAGACGGCAGCCGAGTTCGACGCGTTGCTGGCGTCCTCGATCGACGCGATCTACGCGGCGTCCGCCACGTAGCGGTTACTGGCGCTCCGCGAGCTCGGCCAGTCTGTCGACGGACGCAGCGAGATTGTCCGCGGTCGTCGCCTGCGCCTTCGGGACGCGCTTGGGGTCGGTGAGATCCGTCCAGTCGTAGATGTGGGTGACGAGGGTCAGGTCCTCGGCAAGAGGCTCGAGCTGCCATCGCCACTCGTGACCGGGGGGCGTCGCGCCGACTTCGGATGGCCGCCACGCGATCCTGCGTCCCTCGTCGAAGTCGACGATGTGGTTCTCGCGGACCTTGCCCGTGGTGTTGGTCATCAGGAAGCTGTCGCCGACCTGGTGGACGCGTTGCCCGGGCGCGGCCTCCGTCAGGTTGTCGTTGCCGTCCCACAGGGGCTGCTTCGAGGGGTCGGCGATCAGTTCGAAGATGTCGGACGCGGAGGCCGCGACCTCGCGGGAGAAGGAGACGACGCGTGGGATGTCCTGGGTCATGGCGCCCATCCAAGCACGTCCGTGACCCGTCGTCCGTGGTCAGATGTGGGAAATATCGGGCCTCCGACGACAATGAAACGTCTCAACGGCCGAAATTCCCCACATCTGAACAGCGACCAGCCCCCGGCGGTCTCCGACGGCTCCGCTCAGGCCTGCGGGGCGTAGTCGGGCAGTCTGGTGCCCACGCCCAACAGTGCGGCGATCGCCGCGACACAACGTTCGGACGCATGCCCGTCGCCGTAAGGGTTGCTGGCCTGGGCCATCTCGGCGTAGGCGGCCGGATCGTCGAGCAGGCGGCTGACCTCGGCCACGATCCGGTCGGGGTCGGTGCCGATCAACTTGACCGTTCCTGCGTCCACCGCCTCGGGACGCTCGGTGTTCTCGCGCAGCACCAGGACGGGCTTGCCGAAGCTCGGTGCCTCTTCCTGGACGCCCCCCGAGTCGGTGATGACGAGGGTGGCGAGTTGCTGCGCATGGGTGAACTGCAGGTAGTCGAGAGGTTCGATGAGGAGCACGTTGGGCTTGTCACCCAGCCGCGGAACGAGTGCGTCGCGCACCAGTGGGTTGCGGTGCATGGGCAGCACGATGGTGTGGCCGGGGTAGCGGTCGGCGATGCGGGCGAGGCCGTCGGCGGTCTCTTCCATCGGCTTGCCGATGTTCTCGCGACGGTGGGTGGTGACGAGGATGATCGGACGCCCGCTCTCGGCGAGTTCGGCCAGGCGGGGGTCGTCCCAGTGGCCCTCGACCTCGCTGGTGAACAGGAGCGCGTCGATGACGGTGTTGCCGGTGACGACGACATCGTGGGGGTCGAACGCCTCACGGAGCAGGTTGTCGCGGGCACCGGCCGTGGGGGCGAGGTGCAGGGCGGTGACCTGCCCTGCGATGCGCCGGTTGGCTTCCTCCGGGAACGGTGAGTGGATGTTGTGCGAGCGCAGACCCGCCTCGAGGTGGACGACCGGGATCTCGCGGTAGAAGCTGGCGAGCGCAGCGACAGCGACGGTGGTGGTGTCGCCCTGGACGACGACGGCGTCCGGCCTCCGCTCGACGAGGATGGGGTCGAGGAGGGACAGCAGACGCGATGACATCTCGTTGAGCGCCTGGTTCGGACGCATCAGGTCGAGGTCCATCTCGGGCACGATGCCGAAGAGTTCGTTGACCTGGTCGAGCATCTCGCGGTGCTGCCCGGTCACGAGGGTCACCGGCGCCAGGACGTCCGACTGTTCGAGGGCCTTGATCAGGGGGGCGACCTTGATGGCCTCGGGACGCGTCCCGTAGATGACCATGACGTTCTTCTTCATGCTTGCCTCTCGTGGGCGTGATGGCGTGCTCAGGACCAATCATGGCAGCCGATGACCGCCCACCCCGGCGTCCACACCGTCACGGGACGCTCAGACGCGCAGCCCACTCATCACGTCGCGCATGAGCGACGCAGCCTCGGACGGCGTGCGTCCCATGTGGACGCCGACCGCCTCAAGGGCCCGCTTCTTCGCCAAAGCCGTGCCCGACGATCCCGAGACGATGGCGCCTGCGTGGCCCATCGTCCGTCCTTCGGGTGCGGTGAACCCGGCAACGTAGCCCACGACGGGCTTGGTGACGTGGTCGCGGATGTAGTCGGCGGCGCGCTCCTCGGCGTCCCCACCGATCTCACCGATGATCACGATGGCGTCGGTCTCGGGGTCGTCCTGGAACGCCTCGAGGCAGTCGATGTGCGTGGTGCCGACGATGGGGTCGCCGCCGATGCCGACCGCGGTCGAGAAGCCGATGTCGCGAAGCTCGTACATCATCTGGTAGGTCAGGGTGCCCGACTTGGAGACCAGGCCGATGCGTCCGGGACCGGCGATGTTGGCGGGGATGATGCCGGCATTCGACTTGCCGGGCGAGATCAGGCCGGGGCAGTTGGGGCCGATCAGGCGGGTGGCGGTGCCCTTGGTCATGGTGAAGAACTCGGCCGTGTCGTCGACCGGAATGCCCTCGGTGATGCAGACGACCAGTTCGATCTCGGCCGCGACGGCCTCGAGGGCGGCAGCCTTCGCGAAGCGCGCGGGCACGAAGATGACCGACACGTTGGCGCCGGTGGCTTCCCTCGCGTCGGCGACGGAGTCGAACACCGGGACGGGGTTCTCCTCGAAGCGGACGGACTCCCCGCCCTTGCCCGGCGTGACGCCGCCGACGACACGGGAGCCGGCCATGATCATGCGCTGGGTGTGCTTGCGTCCCTCTGAGCCGGTCATGCCCTGGACGATGATGCGCGAGTGGTGACCGAGGAAGATCGACATGTCAGGCCTCCTGGGCGAGTTCGGCGGCGATTCTTGCGGCTTCGTCCATCGTGTCGACGACGGTGACGAGGGGGTGGTCGAACTCGCGCAGGATGTAGCGTCCGATCTCGACCGCGTTGCCGTCCAGGCGCACGACGAGGGGCTTGGTGGCCCGACCGCCCAGCATGGTGAGCGCCTGCACGATGCCGTTCGCGACCTCGTTGCAGGCTGTGATGCCACCGAAGACGTTGACGAACACGCTGCGCACCTGCGGGTCGGACAGGATGATCTCGAGACCGTCGGCCATGACCTGGGCGGACGCACCGCCACCGATGTCGAGGAAGTTGGCGGGGTGCGGACGCCCGGGCAGGTCCTCCCCGGCCTTGGCGACGACATCGAGGGTGCTCATCACGAGCCCCGCCCCGTTGCCGATGACGCCGACGGTGCCGTCGAGCTTCACATAGTTGAGGTCACGCTCCTTGGCGCGCAGCTCGAGCGGGTCAGAGGACGCCTCGTCCACGAGGGACGCGCGATCGGGGTGCCGGAAGTCGGCGTTGGCGTCGAGGGTGATCTTGCCGTCGAGGGCGATGATTTTGCCCGAACCCGTCTTGACGAGGGGATTCACCTCCACGAGGGTGGCGTCCTCTTCCTGGTAGACGTCCCAGAGCTTCTTCAGGACGGGGGCGATCATCACACCGTCCCGGACGCCGAATCCGGCCGCCTCCAGAATCTCGCCGGCCTTCGCATCGTCGATCCCGACGAGCGGGCTCACCTCGACGCGAGCCAGGGCGTCCGGACGCTCGACCGCCAGTTGCTCGATGTCCATGCCGCCCTCCTTCGAGCACATGGCGAGGTAGGAGCGGTTGGCGCGGTCGAGCAGGAGCGAGAAGTAGTACTCCTCGGCGATGTCGGCACCTTCGGCGATCATCACGGTGTGGACCGTGTGGCCCTTGATGTCCATGCCCAGGATCTCGGACGCCCGTTCCCGCGTCTCGTCGACGCCGCGCGCGAGCTTGACCCCGCCGGCCTTTCCGCGTCCACCGGTCTTCACCTGGGCCTTGACCACGACCACCCCGCCACCCAGGTGCTCGGCAGCCGCGGCCGCCTCGTCGGGGGTGGTCGCGATCTCGCCCCTCAGAACAGGGACGCCGTGCGCCTCGAACAGGTCGCGGGCCTGGTACTCGAACAGATCCATGGCAACTCCTGGGAACGGCGACGACGGCGTCCGACGAGCCTAGCAACTGGCGAGCGAACCACTCAACGGGCGGGATCCCGCCCCACAGGCGCGCTGAACCGCCGGGAACGCAGGAAGGGCCGGGACGAAGGTCCCGGCCCCACCAGTTGACGTCACTTGCCCGCGACAACCTCAAGGTTGATGTGGGCGGTGACGGCGTCGTGCAGCTTGATGCCGACCGTGTGGTTGCCCACGTTCTTGATCGGCTTGGCGATGACGACGGACCGCTTGTCGATGGCAGGGCCACCGGCCTTCTTGACGGCCATGGCCACATCGTTCGAGGTGACCGCGCCGAACAGCTTGCCGGCGGCGCCGCTTGCGGCGGCCACCTGCACGGTCAGCCCTTCGAGCTGCGCACGGACGTCGTTGGCGTGGTCGATGCCACGGATCTCCTTGGCGTCACGAGCGCGCTTGATGCCCTCGATCTGCTTCTCGGTGCCCTTCGTCCAGGTGATGGCGAAGCCACGGGGAAGCAGGAAATTGCGGCCGTAGCCGTGCTTGACCTCGACGACGTCCCCGGGGAGCCCGAGGTGGTCGACCGGTGCGGTGAGAATGAGCTTCATGTCAGCGTCCTATCTCAACGAGCCGTGGAGGCGTAGGGCAGCAGGGCGATCTCGCGGGCGTTCTTGACAGCGATCGCGACCTTGCGCTGTTCCTGGACCGACAGTCCGGTGACGCGACGGGCGCGGATCTTGCCTCGCTCGGAGATGAACTTCCGCAGGGTTGCGGTGTCCTTGTAGTCGATGGTGCCGATTCGAACCGACTTCATCGGAACGATCTTCTTCTTGTTCACAGGCTTGCGCTGTGGACCGGCCATTGTGGTGCTCTCCTAATTCAAGAGGGGACGTGCGTCCCCGCGAAAGCCCGGCTCACGCCGGAATGGTGGTGGGGGTTGGATCAGAACGGGGGTTCGTCGCTCTGGGCCTGTGCCCAGGGGTCTGCACCCGCGTTGCGGTTGTTGCCACCCTGACTGCTGCCGCCCCCCGAGCCACCAAAGC
>ERZ795044.2915-NODE-2915-length-14674-cov-8.463438_pt1 | contig 14674 bp, 9 predicted proteins | sample MGYA00375128_ERZ795044 | MGnify/ENA primary metagenome ERZ795044 (study PRJEB30173, sample SAMN05720213) | anaerobic digester metagenome | isolation source: active sludge of municipal wastewater-treating anaerobic digesters | place: USA | collected 2014-12-22 ... | reverse complement strand
CACCTTTTTGAAGACGACATCAGCCGGCAGCTTGGCCGCCCAGGCAGTCACCAGCGGATTGAAATCGGCACAGTGCGGGCAACCATAGCTGAAGAATTCGAGCACTTCGACCTTCGCGGCATCATCGGTCGGCTGGGCCGGCGAGATCGGGGTGTAGTCCTTGCCGGCCGTTTGGGCCAGGGAAGGCCTTGCTACGGTCAACGCGGCGCCAAGAGCAAAAATGGTGCTGACAAAACTGCGACGGGCAAATTTCATGCATGACTCCTATCGGGAAAGCTGGGCTTCAATGCCGGCTTTGGCAAGCTCGGCACGCACTTTGTTCAATTCATCAATTTTCGAGTAAGGGCCAACCCGAACCCGGAAGAGCGTCTTGTCCTGAATCATCACCTGCTGAATGACGGCCTCTACACCCATAAACGCAAGCTTCGCCTTTTGGTTGTCCGCATCCTGCGCTGTGCTGAAAGAACCGGCCTGGAGGAAGAGCGGCGTTTTGCTTTCCTTGGGTTCCTCTTTTTTGGCCTCGTCCTTCTTCGTTTCTTCCTTCTTTGCCTCTTCCTTCTTCGGCTCCTCTTTTTTCAGCTCTTCCTTCTGAGCCTCGGGCTTGGCTGCCTTCTCGGGAACGGCATCGGCCTTGCCGGGCAAAATATCGTAAAACTGGAAGCGTTTCTCCGGGATCGGATCACCCGGCTTGCCCGGCAATGCCATCGGCTGGGCCGGTTGTGCCGTGGCGCTCTGCGCCCCATTATTTTCCAGCACCTGCTTGTTGAAAGGCAGCGGCGACTTGTTCAGATACAAGACCACGCCAGCCGCGGCAACCACACCCAGGACAAGGCCGATGAACATGCCAACCAAGGTGCCGCCACCGGATTTTTTCTTGGCGGGCTGGCTCCGGCGGGGTTTCATATCACGACTCATGACGCCTTTTCCTTACATCGATTCCGGGCAGCTGACACCCAGAATCGCCAGTCCGTTGCGAATGACCTGACGTACCGCCACCGCCAGCGCGACACGTGCATCCTTCAATGCCGCATCATCGACCAGCATGCGCTCGGCGTTGTACCAACCGTGAAACTCGCCGGCCAGGTCCTTCAGATAGAAGGCAATCAAGTGCGGCGCCAATTCACGGGCAGCGCCTTCAATCACTTCGCGGAATTCAGCCAACTGGTTGGCAATCGCCAGTTCGCGCGGGCTGCTCAGCAGCGACAGATCAGATTCGGCCAGACCCTCCAGATCACCGCCCCACTGGCTCATCACCGAGCAAATGCGCGCATGGGCGTACTGGATGTAATACACCGGATTTTCGTTAGTCTGGCTCTTCGCCAGATCAAGGTCGAAATCAAGGTGCTGATCAGACTTGCGCAGCGCATAGAAGAAGCGGCAGGCGTCGTTACCGACCTCACCACGCAGCTCGCGCAACGTCACAAACTCGCCGGAACGCGTCGACATCGAGGCCTTCTGGCCATTGCGATAAAGCACGGCAAACTGGACGAGCGCCACTTGCAGCTTGTTGGCATCCAGACCCAGCGCTGAAATCGCGCCATTCACCCGGGAGATATAGCCGTGGTGGTCGGCGCCCCATATGTTGATGACCTTGTCGAAACCGCGCTCGAACTTGTTCAGGTGATAAGCAATGTCGGAAGCGAAATAGGTGTAAAGACCATTTTCACGCTGAACAACGCGATCCTTCTCGTCACCGAAGGTGGTCGAGCGGAACCAGCGCGCCCCGTTCTGAACGTACAGATGGCCACTCTTTTCGAGCAGATCAACACAGCGCGCAACCAGCCCGGTATCGAACAGCGCCTTCTCGGAGAACCAGACGTCGAAATGCACGCCGAACTGTTCAAGATCGTCGCGGCAGTCGGCCAGTTGTTCCGACAAGGCATGCTGATGGACATAAGCCCAGTCCGGGCCGAGCAATTCCTTGGCGTTGGCGATCAGCGCGTCGAGATGCTGGTCGCGCTGGCGCTTGGCTTCGTCGTCAGCCCGATCCGCTTCCGGCAGACCCGGCGTGCCGGCCAATACGGCCGCGGCGCTGCGCACATATTTCTGACCATGCGCCGCCGTCATCTGCGCCGCCATGTCGCGCACGTAGCTGCCCTGATAGGCATTGGGCAGGAAAGGAACGGCAACGCCGTTTTGTTCGAGGTAACGCAACCAGGTCGACAAACCGAGAATGTCCATCTGCCGCCCGGCATCATTGACGTAATACTCGCGGGTCACATCCCAGCTAGCGAAAGTCAGCAGGCTGGCCAACGAAGCGCCATAAGCCGCACCGCGGCCGTGACCGACGTGCAATGGCCCGGTCGGGTTGGCAGAGACAAACTCGACCTGCACCTTTTGCCAGCCACCCTGCGTCGAACGGCCATAATTCTCGCCTTCAGCCAGTACGGCGCGGACCACATCGATCTTGGCGCGGGCATCCAGCGTAAAGTTGATGAACCCGGCACCGGCCACTTCCGCCTTGATGACCAGCTTTGAGGGCGGCAACTCGGCAAGCAGTTGCTGGGCGATTTCGCGCGGATTTTTCTTCAGCGCCTTGGCCAGTTGCATGGCCAGGTTGGTCGCGAAGTCACCATGCGTCGGATCGCGCGGGCGCTCCAGATGAATCGGGGTCTCGGTTGCAGTCGGGGCAACACTGGCGAGGGCCTGTTGCAACAGCGTGGTCAGCTGGGATTTAACGTCGTGGGCCATTGATTTGAGGCGAAAAATTCGAAGAAAGCGATTATACGCTGTGCCGGCTTACTTATTAGGCACCGCAACAATCGCCGACCAGGCGGCCAGTTTGGTGGCATAGTTTTGTGCGGCATGCGCCGGGCTGGTCGACGGCAAGCGCACCAGACTCAAGGAGCGGCTTTCAAGTTGCGGCAAGACCAGTCGGCGAAAACTCGACTCGGCAGCGGCGCCATTGAAAAAAACCCGATCAATGCTGCGGTGAACCGCAAAAAATGCCGAAAAATCATTGGCCTGGACGCTTGCACTGACAATATCCGCATCCAGGCTGCTTTCCCGTTCGCAAGTCGCCATCACATCCCACAAGGCAAACCCGGCCGCTCGCAACTTGGCCAGTCTTTGCGGGTAGTCCAGCGCCGGCCCTGCCCCGATCAGGTCGCCCATGATCCGCCAGAAAGCGTTGCGTTCATGGGCGTAATAGCGCGCCGCCTTAAGCGATGCCTTGCCCGGCATGCTGCCGAGAATGAGCGCGCGCGCATCGACATCGGCGACCGGCGGGAAGCTGCAAATCAGTGACATCGGGAGAAAACTCGGCTTTTAGCCGCTTAAAACCCGGTTTTTGCCGGCGCGTTTTGCCAGATACATCGCCTGGTCGGCCCGCTTGATCGCATCAGCGCCCGTTTCATCGGCCGTCAATTGCGCCACACCAGCGCTGAAAGTGATCAAAACCCGTTCCTTGCCCGACAGGAAAAACGCCTTGGTCAGCTCGCGCTGCAGACGAACCATCGCCTCAATGCCCGAATCCAGCGGCGTATCCGGCATCAGAATCACGAACTCCTCGCCGCCATAACGCGCCAGCGTATCGGTCGGACGCATGCAACTGCGCGCCACATTCGCCAGATGAATCAGGGCGTTGTCCCCCACGTCGTGGCCCAGGCGGTCGTTGAGCTTCTTGAAATTATCGATGTCGAGCAAACAGATCGAGAGTAGCGAATCCTTGCGCCGGACACCGGCAATTTCACGGGTCAGCGCCTCATCCAGCCCCTTGCGGTTCAGGGTATCCGTCAATGAATCGTGACGCGCCAGAGCGCTGGCATTATCAAGCTCGATATGCAGTTGGACCAGTTCAGCCTCGGTCGCCATAACCCTCTCTTGCAGGCTTTTCAGTTGTTCGCGGGCACCCGAGGTTTCCTCCGTCATGACGCGCGTTGCCGAGAGCACATCTTTCAACAACGGGGCCAAATCTTCGACATTTTTTACCTGTTCAATTTTCTGGGCGCAGCCTTCAATCCGCCCCTGGAAAGTCGAACTCGATTCGCTCATGGCCGACAGGCGCTCGATAAACGCCGACAACATCAGGCGCAACTCTTCCTGCGCCTCGACTGAACGATGTTTTGCCTCGCCCTGCTTGGCCATCACATCACGCAGACGGCGTTCCATTTCGTCGAGATGGCGCAGAGTCAGCGGCGGCTCGACCGCAGCCAGCAATCCGTCAACCTGACCTTTGAGCCAGCTATCGTCCAGGCTCAATTGACTAATATTTTCGATAATCAAATGCAGCAGCTTGAGCAGGGAGTCCTTGATCTCAACCTGCTCCTCGGCAGCAAACAATGCCTGCCGACTGAAGTTGCTCAGCATCCCCTGAATCATCGCGATATCAGCCCCCGGCTGACGCAGCAATTGCAATAATCCATTGGACATTTCAAGCACCCGCCCATTCTCGTCGCCGAGGGCAGGCAAAATACTTTCAACAAGACGAGCGAGCCGGGCCGAAAACTCCAGCGGCAAGGCCCCCCCAGGCAGCGATTCCTCATCGCGTTCCCCAGCAGCGCCCGGCGCGGCCGCAATAAAACCGAGCATCGCCTTACGCACGCCTTCCCAGCTATGCTGCGCAATCGCGCTATCGAGGCCGTTCAGTTCTTTTTCCTGGGTTTCATTTTTCCCGGTAAGCAGCGCTGCCAACTGACGCAACTGCAATTCGGGGAATGGCGCCACATTCGGCAACTTGGCAATTTCGTTGTAGCAGGCCTGATAGTTCGCAGGCGTCGGCGCCAAACGTTTGGCGGCCAAGGTGGTCAGCGCTTCGCGCGCTATCTCGGAGGGGTTTCGGGGTTCGTTCATGGAAAAGTTTTAAAAATGAGCAAAAACCTTTTTTTGTTAAATTTTCAAGGCTTTAGAGCGACTTTACCTGCAGCGAACAGAAGTCTATCCGATTAGCCACGCTGATTTATAGAAAAACATAGCTGAATTTTGACCTCGACGTCATAAAGCACCGTCAGTTCCGCCCGAGTAAAGTGCAAAGCACAAAACACGGGGCCGTGAGCGGCGTCGGCGTGTTAACATGCTGCTCCCCCGTTTTTGTCCGGCCAACCCGGCGCGCCCCGCTGCCATGCGTCTCTTCCGCCTGCTCAAAATCGCCTCTGTCGCCAGCCGTTTCGGCCTCGACGAAATGGTTCTCGAACACGAACCTACCGGTCGCCTCGTTCGCCTGGCCAATACACTGCAGTTCTGGCGCGACCTCTCGGCGCCCCGTGCGGTAAGGCTGCGCCTGGCGCTTGAAGCGCTTGGCCCGATTTTCGTCAAATTCGGCCAGGTGCTATCAACCCGGCGCGATTTGATGCCAACGGACATTGCCGACGAACTGGCCAAGTTGCAGGACCGCGTACCGCCCTTCGAGTCACATCTGGCCCTGGCCGAAGTTGAAAAGGCTTATGGCCGCCCGGCTAGCGAGGTGTTTGCCGAATTTGACCCGAACCCGATCGCCTCCGCCTCGATCGCCCAGGTCCATTTTGCCCGCCTGAAGGTGGAAGATGGTAGCCACGAGGTCGCTGTCAAGATTCTCCGCCCCAACATGCGCGACGTAATCGACCACGATCTGGCGCTACTCGACACCTTTGCGCTGTTACTCGAAAAGCTGTGGTCCGATGGCAAGCGACTGAAGCCGCGGGAAGTGGTGGCCGAATTCGCCAAATACCTGCGCGACGAACTTGATCTGATGCGTGAGGCAGCAAATGCCTCGCAACTGCGGCGCAACTTTAGCGAGTCGCAATTGCTGATCGTCCCGGAAATTCACTGGGACTGGTGCACCTCGACCGTCATGGTCATGGAGCGCATGAAGGGCACGCCGATTTCGCAGATCGACAAGCTGCGCGCCGATGGCATCGACCTCGCCAAACTCTCGGCAGCCGGCGTTGAAATTTTCTTCACTCAGGTATTCCGCGATGGCTTTTTCCACGCCGACATGCACCCCGGCAACATTTTTGTCGCCGCAGACGGCCGTTATATCGCGCTCGATTTCGGCATCGTCGGCACGTTGACCGACAGCGACAAGAATTACCTCGCCCAGAACTTCCTCGCCTTCTTCCGCCGCGACTACAAACGCGTCGCCGAAGCCCATATCGAATCCGGCTGGGCGCCCAAGGAAACAAGGGTTGATGAATTTGAAGCGGCCATTCGCGCCGTCTGCGAACCGATTTTCGACCGGCCGCTCAAGGATATTTCCTTCGGCAAAATTCTGCTGCGCCTGTTTCAGACCTCGCGCCGCTTCAATGTCGAAATCCAGCCACAACTGGTCATGCTGCAAAAAACCCTGCTCAATATCGAGGGCCTTGGCCGCCAGCTTGACCCGGAGCTTGATCTCTGGAAAACCGCCAAGCCTTTCCTTGAGCGCTGGATGAGCGAACAAATTGGCTGGCGCGGTCTGATGCGTACCTTCAAGCAGGAAGCGCCCTATCTGGCCCGCGCCCTGCCCCAACTGCCTCGTCTGGTTCACCAATCACTGGCCCAAGGCCCGCGGGCCGATCTGCAACCGCAGATTGACCGCCTGATTGCCGCCCAGCATCAGCAAAATCGCTGGCTGGCCATCATTGCTCTGCTGCTCGCCTGCATTGCTGCAACGCTTTATTACTGAACCTAAATGTCCGCTGTCACCCTGACCACCTATACCGAAGATGATGTCACCTCCTGGCTCGGCGCCAAGGAAGTCGAAAAAGGACGCGCTTACACCGGCCAAGTCCACGAACTCGAAGTCGATGATCAGCGCATCCTCGCACTGGTTTCCGGCTCGGCACGCCAGCCCTACACTTCCAGCGCCCGCCTGGTGCACCACAAAAATGGTCGTATTTCCCTGATCAGTGGCTGCACCTGCCCGGTGGGCGTTGACTGCAAACACGTCGCCGCGATGCTGCTCAAGGCCATCGACGAGCGCAACCCGGTGGATCGGGTGAGTTCCGGCATTCTGTCGTGGGTCGCCGACTTGCGCCGCGTCTCGATTGCCGTGGCCAAGAAAAAAACTCGCCCGGCCAGCGCTCGCCAGCAGTTGTTCTACATCCTGAAATCGACTCCCGATCATCGCCATTTCGGCGTCGAGATCCGCAAGGGCAAATATCCGGAGTCAGCCGAAGAGTGGTGGAAGATCGACCGGGCACTGGTTACGCCGCCGCAGTTCGTCAATGAAGAAGATCTCGGCATCCTCCGCCTGATCTGGGCAGACCGCGGCAACGAAAGCAGCCTGCGCGCCTTCGGCCTCGGCCCCAAGCATGGGGCGGAAATCATGCAGCGCATGGCTGCCAGCCACCGGCTCTACCCGGAAGAGGATTTGGGCTTGCCGCTGATTGTTGGCGTCAACCGCCCGGCCAGTATCGGCTGGCAAGTGGATGGTCACGGCTTCCAGCGCCCTTACCTGAAACCCGAGCCACTGGCTGACCGGGTAGTTACGGTCGACCCGCCGTGGTACCTTGATTTGAGCAGTGGCGAAACCGGCCCGCTCGACGTTGCCGGCAACCCGGCCGTCCTGACCCGCCTGTTCGACCTGCCACCGCTGTCAGCCAAGGAAGCCTCATTGGTCGCTGAAGCGCTGACCGAACTGGCACCCGAACTGCCGACGCCAACAGAAGATGCCAGCGCCCGCCTGCGCCTGGTCGAAGCGCCCTTGCGCGCCGTACTCCAGCTCGACACCCTGCACACCCACGGCTACCGCGCCTGGCGCGAGCATCCCCACAGTTACGGCGGCGGGCCGTTCGATGTCGCGCGCGTCATCTTTCGTTATGCCGACGCCGAAATCCGGCCGGATGAAAAGCGTGACTTCATCACCCTGCCTGAAGGCGAAACGGTTCGCCTGAAGCGCCGCCCCGACGCTGAAGCCGCCGCGCTCGAAGTCCTGGCCGGCACGGGCCTGCAAAAAATCCCCAGCAACACGCTGTACACCTTCGGTAATCCCCCGGAAGGCATTTATGGCCTGGCCAGCGAAAGTGCCTGGCCAAGTTTCATGGCAGAAGATCTTGCGCGCCTGAAGCAAGGTGGCTGGCAGATCGAATTCCCCGAGGATTTCCGCCACCACGTGCTGGAAGTCGATGGCTGGGAAGCCGATCTCGTTGAATCCGAGCATGGCTGGTTCGATCTCGACATGGGCATTCTGGTCGAAGGTGAGCGCCTGCCGCTGGCGCCGCTGCTCGCCGGCCTCTTCCATCGCGACGCCCGCTGGCTGGAGGTCGGTGAACTCGACCGCATCCCGGACGAGGAAGGCATCGAACTGCATACTGTGCAGGGCAAGCGCCTGCGCGTTCCGGCCGGCCGCATCAAGCCGCTGGCGGCAACGCTGATCGACCTTTTTGATGGGTTCACCGGCGGCGATACGCTGCGCCTGTCCCGCTTCGACGCACCGCGCCTGGCTGAACTCACCGACACCAGCCGCTGGGAATTCCGTGGTCAAAGCGATGTTTTTGCGCTGGCCGAGCGCCTGCGGGCGGCGCAGGGCATCACCACCATCGAACCGCCGGCTGGCCTCTGCCTGGAGCTGCGCCCTTATCAGAAAGAGGGTTTGGCCTGGCTGCAATTCCTCCGCGAACAGAACCTGTCCGGCATTTTGGCGGACGACATGGGCCTCGGCAAAACGGCCCAGACGCTGGCCCATCTGCTGCTGGAAAAAGAAGCCGGCCGCCTCGACAAACCCGCCTTGATCATCCTGCCGACCTCGCTGATCTTCAACTGGAAGAATGAGGCCGCACGCTTTGCGCCCTCGCTCAAGGTGCTGTCGCTGCATGGTCCGGAACGCAAGAGCCGCTTCGAGGAAATCCCCGGTCACGATGTCGTGCTCACCACCTACCCGCTACTCTGGCGCGACGCCGACGAGCTGATGCTGCATAGCTACCATCTGCTCATTCTTGACGAGGCGCAAACCGTCAAGAATGCGCAAAGCCGCAGCGCCGAAGCGGTGCGCAAGGTCGACGCCCGGCATCGCCTGTGCCTGACCGGCACGCCGCTGGAAAATCACCTCGGCGAGTTGTGGAGCCAGTTCGACTTCCTGCTACCCGGCTTTCTCGGCACCAGCAAGCAATTCACCAAACACTGGCGGACGCCGATTGAAAAACTCGGTGACAGCCAACGCGGCAAACTGCTGGCCCGGCGCATTCGCCCGTTCATCTTGCGCCGCAAGAAAGAGGACGTCGCGCAGGAGCTGCCGCCGAAAACCATCATCGTGCGCAGTGTCGAACTTGAGGGTTCCCAGCGCGACCTTTACGAAACCGTGCGTGCCGCGATGGACGCCAAGGTACGTGACGAAATCGCCAGCCGCGGTTTTGCCCGTAGCCAGATCGTCATCCTCGATGCCCTGCTCAAGTTGCGTCAGGTCTGCTGCGACCCGCGTCTGGTCAAAGCCGCCTCGGCCAGCAAGGTCAAGGAGCGCGCCAAGCTCGACCTGTTGATGGGGATGCTGCCGGAACTGGTCGAGGAAGGCCGCAAGATTCTGCTCTTCTCGCAATTCACCAGCATGCTGGCGCTGATCGAACAGGAGCTGGACAAACTCGGCCTGCCCTACGTCACGCTGACCGGCGACACCACTGACCGCGAAACGCCGGTCCGGCGCTTCCAGGAAGGCGAAATCCCGATCTTCCTGATCAGCCTGAAAGCTGGCGGCGTCGGCCTCAACCTGACTGCAGCCGACACCGTGATTCACTACGATCCGTGGTGGAACCCGGCGGTCGAAAATCAAGCCACCGACCGCGCCCACCGTCTCGGCCAGGACAAGCCGGTGTTCGTCTATAAGCTGATCGTCGGCGGCAGTATCGAGGAAAAAATCCTCGCGCTACAGGAACGCAAGGCCGAGTTGGCGGCGGGCATTCTCTCGGAAGATCGCGGCATCGATGTCAAGTTCGGTAACGACGACCTCGCCGCACTTTTCGAGCCCTTACCGGCGTAGTTGTTTTTGCCGTTTTTTCCGGGTTGACCGCAGCATTCAAGCGCTGCCCGCTTCTCGCCGCCCAGGCAACGAGCGATAAGGTGAACACTGGCGCAGGTTGAAGCCAGGACAAAAAAGGCAGCGATCAAGCCTGAACGAGGCTTGGCTTGTGCCGCGGCATCATGGCGTCTGGCATACGGCGCCACGTTACGACACGACAGGGGCGCACGGCGCAGGCACGTACTCGCCGCTTTGCAGGCGTCGAGTGAGTTCCTCGCCCGGCATGGGCTTGCCGAAGAGGTAGCCCTGAAAAACCTGACAGCCGGAGGCCGTCAGGAAGTCGCGTTGAGCTTCGGTTTCGACGCCCTCGGCGAGCACTTCCATGTGCAGATTGATTCCCAGGGCGATGATCGTGTTCGAGATGGCGCAATCACTTTGGTTGTCGGGCAGATCGCGGACAAAGGCACGGTCGATTTTCAGTCGATTCAGCGGGAATGTCTTGAGGTAGGCGAGCGACGAATAGCCGGTACCGAAATCATCCAGGGCCGTCTTGATGCCGAGACAATGCAGGCCGCGCATGATGTCGATAGCGTCAATCGGGTCGCTCATCAGCAGACCCTCGGTAATTTCCAGCTCCAGTAAACGGCTGGGCAGCGAGGTTTCGTCGAGCACCTGTTGCACGGAGGCGAGCAGGTCGTTGCGGCGGAACTGGCGCGCCGAGAGATTGACCGCGACCGGAATTTCGACGCCGAGATCTGTCTGCCAGGCACGCGCCTGACGGCAGGCGACGCGCATGATCCATTCGCCAATCGGCACAATCAAGCCGGTTTCTTCGGCCACCGGAATGAACTGCACCGGCGAAACATTGCCCAGTTCGGGATTGTGCCAACGGAGCAGCGCTTCCACCCCGACCAGTTGACCGCTGGCGGCGTTGATCTGGGGCTGATAGGCCACCGAAAATTCGTTGCGCTCAAGCGCCAGACGCAACATGCGCTCAAGCTTGAACAACTGGTTACCCATCTCGTTCATTTCATGGGCATAGTATTTATAGAGATTCCGCCCGTCGGCCTTGGCGCTGTAGAGCGCCGACTCGGCAGCCATCATCAGGGTTTCAGCATCATCGCCATCATTCGGGTAGATGGCGATGCCGATACTGGCGGTGATGTGGGCGCAAACGCTATCAAGATCAAACGGATGGGCAAAGGCACTGACCAGTTTTTCGCAGATCGTCCCGATATCCTGTGGCTTGGCGATTTCATCGAGCAATACCGAAAAACGATTGCCCCCGGGGCGGGCAACAATGTCGTGCTTGCGCAGACTGCTCTTGATACGTTCGGCGGATTCGATCAAAACCTTGTCGCCGATGGCGTGACCGAGCGAATCATTGATCAGTTTGAAGCGATCGAGATCAATTTCCAGCAATGAAAATCGAGTGTTGTTGCGTTGCGCCCTGACAACCGCCTGATCAAGCGCAGAAAGCCAGGATTCTCGATTGGGCAGCGCCGTCAAGGCGTCAAAAGTACGCAACTGGTTGAGTAGCGCCTCGACCGTCTTGTGCTGACTCAGGTCGAAAATCATCCCGGTATAGTTGGAAATCTCGCCATTTTGATCGTTGACCGCAGCAATCGACAGCAAGGCCGGGTAGATCTCGCCATTTTTCCGGCGGTTCCAGACTTCGCCCTCCCAAGCGCCGCTGGTCTTGATCTGCTGCCAGATTTTGTCGTAGAAATCCGGCCCGTGGCGGCCGGATTTCATTACCCGGGGTGCTGGCCAATGATCTCTTCACGGCTGAAGCCGCTGACCCTCGTGAAGGCCGGATTGACCTCGATGATGCGCAACTCGGCATCCGTCACCAGTATCGACTCCACGCTATTAGTAAATACCGCCTCGGCGAGGCTGAGTTGATGCTCGGCGACTTGCTGGCCGCGCCGGATCTGGCGCATCAGAATGCCGGCCAGGACCGTGGAGAGCAAGACCAGCAAGGCGCTGATCAAGAGCTCCTGACGGGCACGACCTTCCATCGCCCGAGCGCTGGCATCAACTGACTGACTCAACGCATCCTCCAGCGCTTTCATGGCATCAATTTTTCCGCTGGCGAGGGAAAACCATGCTTCGGGGCGGGGCAGTGCAGGCGCCTCAATCCCTTCCACCAGCCCCTTGCCAGAAATTGACTCGCGCAAACCTGCCGCCAAAACCCGTTGCCGGATGCGCTCGGCATTCTTGATGTACGGCTGCTCAAGGATGGCCTGATAACTGGCCATCGCCTCAGGATCAGCCAGCCGGAGAAAGTTGGCCAGACGCGCCTCTTCGGCTGCCTTTATCTGGTTGAAACTGGCTATTCGGCCGGCGCTGAAATTGAGATCGGAAAGCATCGCCGAGAGCAAAGCCCGCTCCTGGCCCGCTTTTTCCTTGGCCTGAGAGAAGGCGACAAAAGCAATTTGCTGGCGGAATATCGACGATTCAATGGCATTGCCAAAGGTGCTCAATTGCAGGCTGAAAAGAGTGTCGATAACGTCGGTGTAACGGTCAACCGTGTATTCGCGCGAAATTTCAAGTTGCTGCACCCGATGGCGCATTCCCGGGATTTGCGCCAAGGCCGCATCAAGCCGTTCCTGAATACCGAGATCGATTGCTGCATCCTGAATTTTCGCGCTCAGGGCGACGTGGGAAAGATCGGTCCGGCTATGCTGGGCGACCAGAATATCGCCGAAATTTTTGCCGCCGGAGGCAATGTAGCCGCTCGACAAACCACGCTCGCGCTGCAATTCATGAATCAGCAAACCGATGGCACTACTGGCACCGGTCCACTGCCGTTCCTGACTGGCATCTTGCAGGCTATCGAACCGCTCAAGCAGATTGCGCGTCGCAAAAAACGAAAGTGCCAGAAAAAAGGCCAGCAGCAACCACACGGCATGCTGCCGGATCGGCTTCAATGGTTTTTGTTCAGTGCGAGCGCTTGAGTCTTTGTTGTACATTATCCACACAGGGAGTCAGGTTTTATGATTTTGATATTTTTCCCCTTTCAGAATGGAATATACACTATGGCGAAATTATTTCTTTGAGGAGCGTCATATGCGAATTGCGTGGAGCCGCGAGCTTGAAACCGGCATACGAACGATTGATTTACAGCACGAAGAGTTGATCGGAATGATCAATGAACTCGATGATGCAAGCCTCGCTCGACGTGGACAAATCGTGCTGGAGGATGTGCTGCAACGTCTTGGCAATTACGTCACATTTCATTTCACCACCGAAGAAGCCTTGATGGCGGGACTGCCTCAGGCCGAAAGCCATGCAGCAGAACATCTGCAACAGCACCGGCTATTTATCGAGCAGATCGGGAGGCTGCGCGCCAAGGCTGAGTCCGAACGGGACGAGACGATGAGCGAGCTGGTGAGTTTTCTCAACAACTGGCTTTATGAGCACATTCTCAAGACCGACCGAAAACTGGGTGCTCTGCTCAACGGGCAACTTGCCCAGCCCCGAGGCTAAGCCAAGTCAGCTAGACAGGCGGGCGGGGCGTTGACTGCGGGCTGAGCACTCGCCGCAAGCATGACAAAATAATTTGTCTTTGTCGGCATTTTCGCAACACGGCAGGAACTTACGCCGCTTTCAGGCCACCAAAGGGTTGCTGTCCAGTCGCGCCAACAACCCCTTCAAGGCATGCCGCACCGAATGCTCCCTGACTGCCGCCCGATCACCTGCAAAGTGGCAGGTCTGCGCCTCACAGCCGCCGTCTTTTCCGGCCCAGGCAAAGCAGACCGTGCCCACCGGTTTTTCCCGCGAGCCGCCGGTTGGGCCGGCAACGCCGGTAATCGCCACCGCCCAGTCAGCGTGGCTGTGGGCCAGGGCGCCTTGCACCATCGCCCGCGCCGTCGGCTCGGAAACGGCCCCGTGATTGGCCAGCGTCGCTTCCGGCACACCGAGCATCTCCACCTTCGCCGCATTCGAGTAAGTGACAAAACCGCGATCGAACCAGGCGGAACTACCCGCATTGGCGGTCACCGATTGCGCCAGCCAACCGCCGGTACAAGACTCGGCGGCGGTCAGATATTCGCCGCGGGCGAGCAGCGCGGTACCCAATTCCTGGGCCAGATTTTCGAGTTCTTTCATGCCGAAATATTAGCACCGCGCCCCGCTATAATCTTTTCCGCGGTCTGGGTACCGCCTCATTTTGCTTTTAGTAAGCTGCCGCGGCATCCGCACGGTAGCGGTTGTTTTGAAAACCGGAGATATCCATGACCTGTTCCATCGCGCGCCGTTGGGCGCTCAAAGGCGCGCTCGCCTGCGCCTTCGCTGCCACCCTCGGCAACCTGCCCGCCGTGGCGGAAGATGCCGTTCTGCGCGTCTCGGCCATTCCTGACGAGGCACCCACCGAACTGCAGCGCAAGTTCGCGCCGCTCGGCAAATATCTCGAAGCCCAAACCGGCATGAAGGTGGTCTTCACACCGGTTTCCGACTACGCCGCCGTGGTTGAATCTTTGGCGACCAAGAAAATCGACCTCGCCTGGCTCGGCGGCTTCACTTTTATTCAGGCCAAAATCCGCACCAATGGCACGGCCATCCCGATCGCCCAGCGTGAGGAAGATGCCAAATTCACTTCCAAATTCATTACCGCCGACCCGGCCATCAAGACCCTTGCCGACCTCAAGGGCAAGACCTTTGCCTTCGGTGCACCGTCCTCGACCTCGGGCAGTCTGATGCCGCGCTTCTTCCTGCAGCAGGCCGGCCTCAATCCGGAAACCGACTTCAAGCGCGTCGCCTTCTCTGGCGCGCATGACGCCACCGTCGCCTTCGTCGCCGCCGGCAAGGCCGACGCCGGCGTGCTGA
>ERZ795044.2906-NODE-2906-length-14688-cov-24.938837_pt1 | contig 14688 bp, 19 predicted proteins | sample MGYA00375128_ERZ795044 | MGnify/ENA primary metagenome ERZ795044 (study PRJEB30173, sample SAMN05720213) | anaerobic digester metagenome | isolation source: active sludge of municipal wastewater-treating anaerobic digesters | place: USA | collected 2014-12-22 ... | reverse complement strand
CGAACCTGTGTGGTTCGGGGCCTTCGTCGCGTGGTGTCCGAGGGGGGACTTGAACCCCCATGCCCAATAAGGGCACTAGCACCTCAAGCTAGCGCGTCTGCCAATTCCGCCACCCGGACGAGTGGTGCGGGCCCGGCCCGGGGAGGCCGTCCTGCGACCCGGAACATTACACGCATCGTGCGTCGGACCGAAATCCGATCCCCGGACGTCCTCTGCCGCCGCCCGATCGCGGCCCCGGCCTAGTGTGTCCTCATGCGTGAGACCACGACAGCAGCCCAGGACGAGGTCGTCCAGATCTGCCAGGACCTGATCCGGATCGACACGAGCAACTTCGGCGACGGTTCGGGACCCGGCGAGGCCGAGGCCGCTGCCTACGTCGTGCAGAGCCTGCGAGAGGTGGGGCTGGAACCGCAGACGTTCGAGAGCGACCCGGGGCGGGTCAGCGTGGTGGTCCGCATCCCCGGCGCCGACCGTGAGCGCGGCGCCCTGTGCATCCACGGCCACCTCGACGTCGTTCCGGCCAACGCCGCCGACTGGTCGGTCGACCCGTTCTCGGGTGAGCTGCGTGACGGCTGCGTCTGGGGGCGCGGCGCCGTCGACATGAAGGACATGGACGCGATGATCCTCGCCTGTGTCCGCGACCTCGCCCGCACCGGCACCGTTCCGCCGCGCGACCTCGTCATCGTGTTCTTCGCGGACGAGGAGGCCGGCGGGCGCAAGGGTTCGCACTTCCTCGTCGAGCAGCACCCCGAGGTCTTCGACGGGGTCACCGAGGCGATCAGCGAGGTCGGCGGCTACAGCGTCACCGTGACCGATCGCCATGGCGACGAGCGTCGCACCTACCTGCTCCAGACGGCCGAGAAGGGCATCTGCTGGCTTCGCCTGACCGCTCACGGCCGCGCGGGCCACGGTTCGGTCCCCAACGACGAGAACGCCATCGTGCGGCTGGCCGAGGCCATCTCCCGCATCGCCGCCCACACCTGGCCCCGCGAGTTCATCCCGTCGGTGCGCACCTTGCTCGAGGGCCTGGGTGAGCTGACGGGCACGAGCTGGTCCGACGAGGACCTCGAGGACCTGCTCGACCATCTTCGCGGGGCACAGGGCTTCGTGCGCGGCACCCTTCAGGACACGAGCAACGTCACCATGCTCGACGCGGGCTACAAGCACAACGTCATCCCGCAGCACGCCAGCGCCAACGTCGACTGCCGGTTCCTGCCCGGTCACGAGGAGCAGCTGCTCGCCACAATCACGGAGCTCGCCGGTGAGCACGTGAGCGTCGAGGTCCTCCATCGCGACATCGCCCTTGACGCTCCCTTCGAGGGCGACCTCGTCGAGGCGATGGTCGCCGCGCTGCGCACCGAGGACCCGGATGCCGTCGTGTTGCCGTACTGCCTGTCCGGCGGCACCGACAACAAGGCACTCTCGCTGCTGGGCATCACCGGCTACGGGTTCGCCCCACTGCGCCTGCCGGCCGATCTCGACTTCGCCCCCATGTTCCACGGGGTCGACGAGCGTGTCCCGGTCGACGCGCTCCAGTTCGGAGCCAGGGTCCTCGGGCGCCTCATCGCGACGTGCTGACGGCCCGCCGTGCCCGGATGATCCGGCGGCGCAACCTGGTGCGGGTCCGACCGCCGACGTAGATCCTGGTGCGGTCGAGCTCCCAGTGCCCGTACTCGGCGTGCTCGGTCAGCAGACGGCGGATGTCGCCCCGCGCGGTCTCCCGCCCGAACGTCAGGGTGAGGTACTCGTACTCGACCATCACCACATTGTGCCAAGCGGCGAGTACCGTCGACACCATGAGCGCTGACCCGCGTGCCGCCCTGAACACCCTCGTCGCCGCCCTCGAAAGGCACCTGGAGGCAAGCAGCGCTCGTCGCGGGGAGGACGACCCCGCCGTCATCGCCGCCTACGACGACCTCGCCGACGCCTTCGAGGACTACGACGGGGCGCTGTTCGACGCGTACGGCGAGATGACACCGCTCGACATCTACGTCGACGACGACGCGCACGTCGACGAGGACGGCGACGACGCCCACCTGTACTCGGGGCTGGACGACGACATCGACCTGGACGACGACGTCGAGCGGTGAGCGACCGGCATCCGACTCAGGTGTGCTCGATCGACACCTCGTCGAGCGCCGCCACGATCTGTTCCGGGAGGTCGACGTCCTCCGACTCGAGCAGCGCCGCGAGCTGGGTGGGGGTGCGCGGCCCGATGATCGGCGCAGCCACCGCCTGACGATCCCGCACCCAGGCGAGCGCGACGACGGCTGGCGCGACCCCGAGCCCGGCGGCCGCGGTGCGCACGGCCTCGACGACACCGCGGGTGTGCTCGCCCACGTGCTTGGAGGCGAACCGCCCGAACTCCTCGGAGGCCAGGCGCGAGTCGGCGGCCACGGTGGTGCGGTAGCGACCGGCCAGCACCCCGCGCCCGAGCGGTGACCACGGGAGGAGCCCGAACCCCAGCGCGGTGCCCGCGTCCACGAGTTCGTGCTCGGGGGCCCTCGCGACGAGGCTGTACTCGACGGAGTTGGCGACGAGCGGCACCCCGGATGCCGTGAGCAGCGACATCGTGCGGGCCGCCTGCCAGCCCACGTGGTTCGACACCCCGACGTAGCGCGCCCGCCCGGACTCCACGGCCCACAGCAGGGCGCTGACGGTCTCCTCGATCGGGGTGTGCTCGTCCCAGGAGTGGGCGAGCCACACGTCGACGTGGTCGGTGCGCAGCCGGCGAAGCGAGGTCTCGAGCTGGTGCATCATGGCCCGCCGGGAGCAGTCCACGACCCGCGTGCCCGTCGCCCGGCTGATCCCCGACTTCGTGACGATCACGACCTCGTCGCGGTCCGGGCCCTGGAGCAGATCCCCGAGCAGCTCCTCGGAGGCCCCTCCCGCGTAGCCGTGGGCCGTGTCGATGAGCGTCCCGCCCGCTGCCCGGAAGAGGCCGAGCAGGTCGCGAGCGTCCTCGGGGGAGGTGCGGGTGCCCCACGCCATCGTTCCGAGGCCGAGCCGGGAGACGGCCAGACCGGAGGCACCGAGGCGGCGGGTGAGCATGGCGGGCACCTTATCGCCCGAGGCCCTCGCTACCGTGGAGGCCATGGACCTCGCGATCACCTGCGGCTACGCCGGCATGGGACTTGGCACCGACACCCTCGAGCTCGTCCAGGTGGCCGAGAGCCTGGGGTACAGGCAGGCGTGGGTGGCCGAGGCGTACGGGTCCGACGCACCGACCGTGCTGGCCTGGTTGGCCGCGCAGACGAGCACCATCGGTCTCGGTGCCGGCGTCATGCAGATCCCGGCGCGCACCCCGGCGATGACCGCGATGACGGCCGCCACCCTCGACACCCTCTCGCAGGGCCGGTTCCACCTGGGGCTGGGGGTCTCCGGGCCGCAGGTGAGCGAGGGCTGGCACGGGGTGCGCTTCACCTCACCGCTGCAGCGCACCCGCGAGTACGTCGACGTCGTGCGGATGGCCCTGCGCCGCGAACAGGTCACCTACGCCGGTGAGCACGTGACCCTGCCGTTGCCGGACGGGCCTGGAAAGGCCCTGCGCCTGACGATCAGGCCACCGCGGCCCGACCTGCCGATCTACCTCGCCGCCGTCGGACCGCGCAACCTCCGCCTCGCTGGTGAGGTCGCCGACGGCTGGCTCGGCATCTTCTTCTCGCCGGAACACAGCGCCGACATGCTGGATGCCGTCCGCGCGGGACGGGAGGTCCGCGCGGCATCCGAGGGAGCGCCAGCGGGCGACGTGATGGCCGGTTTCGACGTCGTCGTGACCGTGCCCGTCGTCGTCACCGATGACCTCGAGGCAGGGCGCGCCGCCGTGGCCGACTACACCGCGCTCTACATCGGCGGCATGGGCAGCCGGAAGCAGAACTTCTACAACGCGCTGGCTCGCAGGATGGGCTTCGACGACGCGGCGGACGAGATCCAGGACCTCTACCTCGCCGGTCGTCCCCGGGATGCCGCGTCGGCCGTTCCCTTCGAGCTCGCCGACGCCACGGCGCTCATCGGCCCACCCGAACGCATCGCCGAGCGGATCGGTCGGTACGCGGACGCCGGGGTGAGCACGCTGAGTGTCGCCCCGTTCGCGGCCAGCACCGCGCAGCGAGCCGAGGTCCTGAGGACGGTCAAGACGGCGTTGGGCGCCAGCGCGCGCGGCGGCGGGACGTCCCGCGTCGGCCGATAGGATCGGCAGGTCCGTCCCCGCACACTGTTCAAGGAGATCAATGTCCCTCGCCGCACCGGCCTTCGACGTCGTCATGCTCGGAGGGGACATCGGGGTCTACTCGCTGGCTCGAGCCTTCCACGAGGCATTCGGGGTGCGTTCGACGGTCATCTCGAGGATCGCGACCGGCCCGGTCGACTCGGCGATCATCGACAACGTGCTGCTCGGTGCCGAGGCCAGCAACGAGGACCACATCGCCGAGCTGCTGCGCCGGGGCCGGGAGCGGACCGCAGCCGAGGCTGCGCTCGGTCGCGAGGCGACTCCGGTCATCCTGCTCGCGAACACCGACGGCTACTCGCGCCTGTTCGCGGCCCACCGGGCCGAGCTCGATGCGTTCTACCGCATCTCCCTGGTCGACGTCGCCACCCTCGACCAGATCTCCGACAAGGGCCGCTTCGCCGAGGCCTGCACCGAGATCGGGGTCCCCACCCCGATCACCCACATCGAGGACTTCTCCGGGGCCGGGGAGCCGGGCTGGGCCCCGTCGCCGATGACCATCCCGTTTCCCGTCGTCGCCAAGGCCGCGGCATCGAGCGTCCACGAGCTCGTCGACTACCCGGGCAAGAAGAAGGTCAACTTCATCCAGACCCCGGCCGAGCTGGACGACCTGTGGACCCGACTGAAGGATGCCGGGTTCCGCGATCGCTTCATCGTCCAGGAGCTCGTGCCCGGTGACGACACGTGGATGCGGTCGGTCACCGCGTACCGCGACCACCGCGGATCGGTCACGCTCATGTGCACCGCCCAGGTGCTCCTCGAGGAACACACCCCGTCGGCCCTGGGCAATCCCTGCGCGATGATCACGACCCCGTTCCCCGAGGCGATGGCGCACGCGCGCAGCCTCCTGGACCACCTGGACTACCGCGGCTTCGCGAACTTCGACGCCAAGGTCGACCCCCGCGACGGCTCCTTCCGCTTCCTCGAGGTCAACCCCCGCATCGGGCGGAACAACTACTACGTGACCGGCGCCGGCGCCAACGTGGCCCGATTCATCGTGGCCGACCTGATCGAGGACCGCGCCGCCGAACCGGTGACCGTCACCAACGAGATCGTGTACTCCGTGGTGCCCAAGAAGCTCCTGCTGCGCTACATCACCGACGAGACGCTCCGACGCCACGTCAAGCAGGTGATGCGCAAGGGCATCGTCCACCCGCTGCGCTACCGGGCGGAGGGGCCCAAGCGCCGCGCCTACGTCCTGGCCGCGAAGGCCAACCACGTGAAGAAGTTCCTCACGTACTACCCGCGGCCCACCGAGAGCGGCTTCTGAGGCCTGGTCTACAGCCAGCCACTGCGCTTGAACGCCCGGTAGAGGGTGGCGACCACTGACGCCATGACCCCGAGCACCACGAAGTAGCCGTAGCGGAACTCCCCGTCACCGATGCGGACGCTGGCCCCGAGCTCGGGCATGAAGTCGAAGTTCATGCCGTAGATGCCGGCGATCATGGTGGGGACGGCGGCCATGGCCACCCACGCCGAGATGCGCCGCATGTCGTTGTTCTGCTGCACGCTCACCTGCGCCAGGTGCGCGCTCAGCACGTCGGTGAGCAGGCGGTCGTAGGAGTCCGCGTGGTCGATGACCGCCTGAAGGTGGTCCGAGACGTCGCGGAACAACAACCGCAGCTCGGTCTCGGTGACCCTCGACGCGGCATCCGCGTGCAGTGAGTGCAGGGGTGCCGCGAGCGGCACCGCTGCCCGACGGAACTCCAGCACCTCCCGCTTGAGTCGGTAGATCGTCGCGGAGTCGACGCCGTCCCCGGAGAACACCTGCTCCTCGATGTCCTCGAGGTCGATGCCCAGTTCCTGCTCGATGTCGCGGTAGGTGTCGACGATCGTGTCCACGATGGCGTGCAGCACCCCCATCGGGCCGTGGCGCAGCAGCGCGGGCTCCTTCTCGAGCCGTTCTCGCAGGCCGGCGAGCGGGCTGGCCTCGCCCCGGCGCACGGTGACGAGGAAGTGGTCCCCGATGAAGCACATCAGCTCACCGGTCTCGATGTCCGAGGACTCCTCGAGGTACCGCAGCGGCTTCAGGACGACGAAGACGGTGTTGTCGTACAGCTCGACCTTCGCCCGCTGGCGCCCCTTGATGGCGTCCTCGACGGCCAGCGAGTGCAGGCCCAGCTCGTCGTTGACCTCGTCGAACTCGGCCTGGGTGGGGTCCTTGAGGCCCACCCACAGGAAGTCACCCGGCGCGCCCTCCTCGCGAAGGGTCGCCAGCTCGTCACTGAGGTCCATGCAGGGCCGCCGGGCACCGCCGACGTAGATGGCCTGGTCCACGATCACGCCTCGCATTGTGTCCGATGGGGGCGCGCCGGCATACAGTCATCCCGTGGCCATCGTCCTGCTCCTGCGCCACGGGCACTCCACCGCCAACGAGCAGGGGATCCTCGCAGGCTGGACTCCCGGTGTCGGCCTCACCGAGCAGGGCCGGCGCCAGGCCTCGGACGTCGCCCGCCGGCTGTCCTCGGTGACGCTCGCGCGGGCCGTGGCCAGTCCGCTGCAACGCTGTGCCGAGACCGCCGCCCTGGCCCTTGCGGGTGCCGACACCACACCCGAGACCGACGACCGCCTCGGCGAGTGCCACTACGGAGCCTGGACCGGCCTCCACCTGGCCGAGGCGGCCAAGGACGACCTCTGGCGGGTGGTTCAGGACGACCCCGCCGCCGCGACCTTCCCACCGCACGACGTCTTCCGGGCCGAGTCGCTGCTCACCATGGCGCAGCGCGTCGTGGGTGCCGTGCGGGAGCTCGATGCCGAGATCGAGGCGGCCCACGGCTCGGATGCCGTGTGGCTGGCCGTGAGCCACGGTGACCCCATCAAGGCACTCGTCGCCGAGGCCGTGGGCGCCGGGCTGGCCGGCCTGCAGCGCGTGCGCGTCGACCCGGGCAGTCTGAGCGTCGTGCAGATCACGCCCACGCGGATGGTCCTGCTGGCGAGCAACACCACTCAGGGCGACCTCGCCCCCCTCGTGTCCGTGCCGCGGCACACCCCGGCCGGAGACGGTGCGGTGGGTGGCGGCGACGGTGGGTCGAGGCCCGAGGACCCCGAGCAGAACGGCCAGCACGGCACCTGATGGTGGCCGGCGGCCCCGCCGGTCGTTAGGCTTGTTGCAAACAAGTCGCAACAACTGCCCAGGCAGGAGCCTGCATGCACGTCCCCGACGGATTCCTCGACGCGCCGACCTCGGTGGCCACCGCTGCGGTGGCCGTCGTCGCCGTCGGCGCGTCGCTGCGCGGTGCCCGCCGTGAGCTCGACGACCGCACCGCCCCGCTGGCCGGCCTGGTCGCGGTGTTCATCTTCGCCGCGCAGATGCTCAACTTCCCCGTGGGGGTCGGCACCTCCGGCCACCTCATCGGGGCGACCCTCGCCGCGGTCCTCGTCGGCCCGTGGACGGCGACGCTGTGCATGACGGTCGTCCTCACCGTGCAGGCGCTGCTCTTCGCCGACGGGGGAGTGAGCGCCCTGGGCACGAACATCGTGCTCATGGGGGTCGTCGCGGTCTGGGTGGGCTACGGGGTCTTCCGTCTCGTCCTGGCGCTGCTGCCACGAATCCTCGCCTCGGTCAGCGCCGCGGCCGGTGTCGGCGCCCTGCTCAGCGTGCCCGCGTCAGCGCTGGCGTTCGTCGGCCTGTACGCCGTCGGTGGGGCCACACCCCTGCCGCTCGGCGCGATGGCCGCCGCGATGGGTGGCTGGCACCTCGTCATCGGTCTGGGTGAGGCCGCCATCACGCTGTTGGCGGTGAGCAGCATCCTGGCCGCGAGGCCCGACCTCGTGCACGGCGCCGCGGGCCGGCTGCCGGAGCTCGAGCTCAGGACGACGGCGGTGAGTGCATGAGCACCACAGGCACCTCCACCGACACCCGCCCCGAACGCACGAGGCGGTCCACCAGAGCCGTGATCGTCGTCGGAGTCGTCATCAGCCTGCTCCTCGCCGGGCTCGTCTCCTCCTACGCCTCCAGCCACCCCGACGGCCTCGAGTACGTGGGGCAGAGCCTCGGTTTCGGCGAGTCCGCCCGTGACTCCGCCGTCGCCGGGTCGCCGCTCGCGGACTACGCCGTCTCCGGGGTCGACGACGCGCGGCTCTCGGGTGGCCTCGCCGGAGTGGTCGGCGTGCTCGTGACCGGTGTGCTCATGGCAGGCGTCCTGCTGCTGGTCCGGCGCTCGTCGCGCCGCCGTCGCTGAGGTGGGCGGGGGGCACTCGCGACACCTGCACGTCGCCGGGCACACACCACTGCACCGGATGCCGGCGCACGCCAAGCTGGTCGGTCTGCTCACGTTCGTCCTTGCCGTCGTCTCCCTGCCGCGCGGTGCGCACTGGCCGCTGCTCGGCATGCTCGCGGTGGCCGTCGGGGTGCTGGCCTCGACCCGGGTCCCGTTCTCGCTCCTGCTTCCTCGGATGGTGGTCGAGGTCCCGTTCGTCGTCTTCGCCCTGGTGATGCCGTTCGTCGCGCTCGGCCCGCGGGTGCAGCTGGGGCCGCTGGAGGTGTCCGGGCCCGGCCTCGAGGCGGCCGTGACCCTGCTGCTCAAGGGCACCACGGGTGTCCTGGCGGCGATCGCGTTCGCCGTGACGACCCGCCCTCGTGACCTCGTGCTGGCCCTGCAGCACCTCCGCTGCCCGGACCAGCTCGTGCTGATCGTGGCGTTCATGGTTCGCTACACCGATGTCGTCATCGACCAGATGCGCCGCATGAGGGTGGCCCGCGAGTCCCGAGGCTTCGTGGCGCGCTCACCCCGGGCCTGGCCCGCGCTCGCCTCGAGCTCGGGTGCCCTGTTCATCCGCAGCTACGAGCGCGGCGAACGGGTCCACCTGGCGATGCTGAGCCGCGGGTGGTCCGGACGGCACCCCGCCACCGTGCCCCTCGCCGCCACGCCAGCGCAGTGGGCCCTGGCCCTCACCCCGGCCACGATCGCGCTCATCACCTCCGTGCTGGTGTGGGCGCGATGAGCGTGCCCGTCCTCGACCTGCGCGGGGTCGCCTACTCCTACCCGGGGGGCCATCAGGCACTGTTCGGGGTCGACCTGCACGTGCACCGCGGCGAACGCGTGGCCCTGCTCGGTCCCAACGGTGCCGGCAAGACCACTCTGGTCCTGCACCTCAACGGCATCCTCGTCCCCGGCGCCGGGACGGTCACGGTCTCGGGGCTGCCGGTGTCCCACGAGAACCTCCTCGAGGTCCGTCGACGCGTCGGCATCGTCTTCCAGGACCCGGACGACCAGCTGTTCATGCCCACGGTGCGCGACGACGTCGCCTTCGGCCCGGCCAACCTCGGGCTGCGCGGCCCCGAGCTCGAGTCACGTGTCGTCGAGGCGCTCACCCTCGTGGGGGTCGCGGACCTCGCCGACCGGGCCCCGCACCACCTCTCCTTCGGGCAACGCCGCCGCGTCGCGATCGCCACCGTGCTGGCGATGCGACCCGAGATCCTCGTCCTCGACGAACCGTCGTCCAACCTCGACCCCGCTTCCCGCAGGGAGCTCGCCGAGATCCTGCGTTCGCTGGACGTCACCGTGCTCATGGTCACCCACGACCTTCCGTATGCCGTTGAGCTGTGTGAACGCTCCGTCGTGCTCTCCGAGGGCGCGGTCGTCGCCGACGGCGCCACCCGCACCGTCCTCGGAGACGCCGACCTCATGGCTCGACACCGCCTCGAGCTGCCGACGGGCTTCTCGATCTAGGGTGGTGTTCATGCCCACCACCGTCTTCGACCCACCCGAGCGCTTCGTCGCCGGGACCGTGGGGCCACCCGGTGGCCGCACCTTCTTCCTCCAGGCCAGGGGGGAGGGCCGCCTCTACTCGGTGTCCCTGGAGAAGGTCCAGGTGACCGTGCTCGCCGACCGGATCAACGACGTCCTCGACGAACAGGCCGACGGCCTGGCCACCGAACCCTTCGGGGACGGTGACGTCGACCCGCTGGACACCCCGATCGAGGACGAGTTCCGCGTCGACACCCTGTCCCTGGCCTGGGACCCCAACCGCCGCGTCATCATCATCGAGTGCCACGACCAGGACCCTGCCGAGCTTGAGGGTCTCGACACCACCGAGCTCGAGGAGCTGAGCGGTCTGGCGCCGCTCGTGGACCAGCAGGTCACGAGCCTGCGGGTCGTCCTCACGCCGGTGCAGGCTCGTGCCTTTGCCCGCCGGTGCGCCCGCGTGGTGAGCGCCGGCCGCCCGGCCTGCCCGTTCTGCGGCCAGCCGCTGGACCCGACCGGTCACATCTGTCCTCGTGCCAACGGCTACCGACGCTGAGCTCGTCGACCTGCTGACGGCAGGCACGCTCACTCCCGTCGGCCGGCTCGTCAACTCCTCGAACGGTGCCCTGCTCTGCTCGGTGCAGGGCCCGGACTGCGACGCCGAACCGCTGCTCGCCATCCACAAGCCGGAGTCCAGCGAGCGGCCCCTGTGGGACTACCCGGACGGCACGCTCGTCGCCCGTGAACGGGCTGCCTACCTCGTCAGCACCGCCGGAGGTTTCGGGGTCGTCCCGCCGACGGTGCTGCGCGAGGGCCCGTTCGGCCCCGGCTCGGTCCAGCTGTGGGTGGGGCCGCTGGAGGGGGAGCGAGAAGTGCTCGTCGACGTCACCGCAGCCGAGGCGGTACCCCCGGGTTGGCTCGTCGTGCTCGAGGGCGAGACCCCGGAGGGCGAACCGGTCGTCGTGTCGCACAGCCCGGAGCCGGCGCTGCGCACCGTGGCCGTGCTCGATGCGGTGCTCAACAACTCCGACCGCAAGGGCAGCCACCTGATGCGGGAAGGGTCGATCGTGCGCGGGTGCGACCACGGTGTCAGCCTCGGGGTGGAACCCAAGCTGCGCACGGTCCTGTGGGGGTGGGCCGGCGACGAGATCCTCGACGCCGACCTCGCGCGCCTCGACGCCCTCGGGCAGGCCCTGGCAGGCTCACTGGCCACCGATCTGGCGGCGCTGCTCACGGTCGTCGAAGTTGCCGCACTGAGGGACAGGGTCAGCACCCTGCTGGCCACGCGACGGCATCCGCTGCCGACTCCGGGGTGGCCGGCGATCCCGTGGCCTGCGCTGTAGCCAGCGGCACGTAGTCTTGCCCGGTGAAGTCGTGGCCCTCGCCGTTCGTTCCCGCCGTTCCCGGTCAGGGTGAGCCTCTCGCCCTCTACGACACCCAGAGTCGCTCGGTGCGACCGGTGCAGGCCGGCCCGGTGGCCCGCGTCTACGTCTGTGGCATCACCCCGTACGACGCGACCCACCTCGGGCACGCCGCGACGTACGTGACCTTCGACCTCGTCGGCCGTGCCCTGCGCGACGCCGGGCACGAGGTCGAGTACGTGCAGAACGTCACCGACGTCGACGACCCGCTGCTCGAGCGGGCCGCTCGCGACGGGCGCGACTGGCGCGAGCTCGCGACCTCGGAGATCGACCTCTTCCGCGAGGACATGACCGCGCTGGGTGTCATCCCCCCGATGGCCTACATCGGTGTCGTCGAGGCCATGCCCGAGATCAGGACCGCCGTGCGCTCCCTCGTCGAGAGCGGCGCCGCCTACGGGGTCCCGGTCCCGGCGGCCGAGGGCACCGGGCAGGACGTCTACCTCGACCTGGCCCAGACCCCGACGTTCGGCAGCGTCTCGGGGTGGACCGAGGAGCAGATGGATGCCGTGTTCGGCGACCGCGGCGGCGACCCCGAGCGCGTCGGCAAGCGCCAGCGCTTCGACCCGCTGCTCTGGCGCGCGGCCCGCGAGGGTGAGCCCTCCTGGGACGACGAGGTGCTGGGCGCAGGCCGCCCCGGCTGGCACATCGAGTGCACGGCGATCTCGCTCGGGCACCTCGGACACCCGTTCGACATCAAGGGCGGCGGCAGCGACCTCGTGTTCCCGCACCACGAGATGAGCGCCGTGCAGGCACTGGCGCTCACCGGTGGCGACGTGTTCGCCCGCCACTACGTCCACCAGGCGATGGTGGGCTACCAGGGCGAGAAGATGAGCAAGTCCAAGGGCAACCTCGTGCTCGTCTCGCGGCTGCGTGCACAGGGCGTCGACCCGATGGCCATCCGCCTCGTGCTGCTTGACCAGCACTACCGCACCGAGTGGGAGTACACCCCGGCCCTGCTCGAGGCCGCCGTGACGCGGTTGGCCCGGTGGCGTGAGGCGCTCTCGGTCAACGACGGTGCCGACCCGGCATCCACGATCGCGGCGGTTCGCGCAGCGGTGGCCGACGACCTCGACACGCGGGCAGCCCTGGGTGCGGTCGATGCGTGGGCCGACGCCACCCTGGCCGGCCAGTGGGACGACGCCGCAGCCCCCGGGGTGCTCGCGCGCAGCATCGACGCGATCCTCGGCATCCGCCTCTGAGGGGACTCAGTCCTCGTCGGTGCCCCGTCGGCGCAGGTAGCGCTCGAACTCCTTGGCAATGGCGTCACCGCTGGCCTCGGGCAGGTCGGCGGTGTCCTGCGCCTCCTCGAGGCTCTCGACGTACTCGGCGACCTCGCTGTCCGACGACGCGAGCTCGTTGATGCCACGTTCCCAGGCGCGTGAGTCCTCGTCGAGGTCGGCGTGCTCGATGGGGGCGTCGAGCAGTTCCTCGAGGCGGCTGACCAGGGCGAGCGTGGCCTTGGGTGAGGGGGAGTGACCGGCATAGTGCGGGACCGCCGCCCACGCCGAGACCGACGGGATGCCGACCTGAGTCGCGGCATCGGCCAGAACGCCGACGATGCCGGTCGGCCCCTCGTACGTGCTCATCTCGAGGTCGTGGCGGTGGCGGGTGTCCTCGCTGTCCGAGGTCGCGGAGACCGGGATCGGCCGGGAGTGGGCGACATCAGCCATGAGAGCGCCGAGGGTGATGACCATCGACACGTCGGTGGCCTGCGCGAGCTCCATGAGCTCGATCGCGAAGGCGCGCCACCGGAACGACGGCTCGACACCCTGCACGAGAACGACGTCGCGCCCGAGCGAGGTGTCGGTCGCGACGAGCACCCGCGTCGTGCGCCAGCTGATCCGTCGTCTGCCCCCCTCGAGGAGGACCCGCGGACGGTTGACCTGGAAGTCGTAGTAGTCCTCGGGGTCGAGGGCGGCGACGACCTCGGCGTCCCAGATCTCGGCAAGGTGCTCGATGACCGCACTGGCGGCCTCGCCGGCGTCGTTCCACCCCTCGAACGCCGCGATCATCACCGCGTCCTTCAGCTCGGGCAGGTCGTCGAGCTCGATCACCGGGGCCTCCTCGTCGTCGGAGCACCACCCTACGGCTCCGTAGACTGATGTCTCATGAGCCTCCCCGCAGCAGTCCTCTGGGACATGGACGGAACCCTCGTCGACACCGAGCCCTACTGGATCGCCGCGGAGCACGACATCGTCGAGGAACACGGCGGGACGTGGACCGAGGAGCTCGCCCACCAGCTCGTCGGCCAGGACCTCCTCGTCGCGGCGACGTTCATCCGGGACAACTCCGCCGTCGACTGGTCTCCCGAGCGGATCGTCGACGAGATGCTCGGTCGGGTCATCGGCAAGGTCAGCGAGCACATCCCGTGGCGGCCGGGCGCCCGTGAGCTGCTGGAGGCACTCAAGGCCGAGGGGGTCCCGAGCGCGCTGGTCACCATGTCGTGGCGCTCGTTGGCGGATGCCGTGCTGGGCGCCCTGCCCGAGGGCACCTTCGACGTCGTGGTCACCGGCGACGAGGTGTCGCACGGCAAGCCGCACCCGGAGCCGTACCGGGCCGCCGCCCGCCTGCTCGGCGTGTCGCCGGAAGACTGCGTGGCGATCGAGGACTCACCGACCGGGGTGCGGTCAGCCGTCGCAGCGGGCGTGCCGACGCTGGCCGTGCCGCACGTCGTCTCCGTGCCCGAGATGGCGGGCGCGGTGCACCTGGACTCGCTGGCCGGGCTCACCCCGAGCCGGGTGGCCGAGCTCGGTCGTCAGGCTCGCGCTTCGGCCGTTGCCTGACCAGCCTCAGGACGAGTTGCCGTCCCCGCTGGAGATGACTCGGCCGCCCTCGCCGTTGCTGTTCGGCAGGTAGTTGCTGCCCGGCGGGCGGTCCGAGGGCGGGTTGTCGGCCACGAGCCGCCCCAAGGCGCCCAGCAGGCGCCGCAGCAGGCCCGGGCGCCTCACGGGTGTCGGAGCGTGAGAACCGTGCACCTGGGTGGCGACACCCTCGGCCACGATGAAGCCGCCGACGGCATCAGCCGCCGTGCACCATCCCCGGAGCCGCGGCCATGGTGGGGTTGTAGTGGCGGTCGCACAGCCGTTCGCCGCTCGGCCCCGTGGAGCTGGCTTCCATCCGGCACTTCGAGCACCTCATGGCGACCTGCCTTCCCCCAGGCGCGCTGTGGCGCCGATGAGTAATTCTACCAGCGGCGAACTCCGCGAGCCCGGCCGTCAGTCGTCGGCGGGAGTTGCCTCACCCGAGCGTGCCGGGTCGAGCGCGAGCAGGCCGGCGCCTTCTGGCAGCGGGGGAGGAGTACCGCCCCACGCGGGGCACAGGTCCTTGAAGTCGCACCAGTCACACAGCTTCGAGG
>ERZ795044.2897-NODE-2897-length-14705-cov-5.385870_pt1 | contig 14705 bp, 18 predicted proteins | sample MGYA00375128_ERZ795044 | MGnify/ENA primary metagenome ERZ795044 (study PRJEB30173, sample SAMN05720213) | anaerobic digester metagenome | isolation source: active sludge of municipal wastewater-treating anaerobic digesters | place: USA | collected 2014-12-22 ... | reverse complement strand
GAAATTAGTTTCACGAATTCGAAACCGGTATCCCCATTCCCTAAAATTCCTGTTTTTGCATTGCGAATTTCATAGCCGTGGCAATATGGGCAGTGCAGAACAGAAATACCCCAACATTCAGATACACCTTTTATTGGTGGAAGCAGATCTTTAATTCCTGTCGCAAAGATCAAATTCGTTGTTTCAAATGATTCGCCATTGCCAACCCGGACATTAAATCCATTCATGCTTTTTACGACATCATTTGCAGTCTCATTTAGAAAATGTACCGTATCGTATTTGCTTACCTGACGATTAGCCAATGTGGAAATTTCAGACGGCGATTTACCGTCGTTCGTAAGGAAATTATGTGATTCTGGAGTTTGGCGATTGCATGGATTTCCATTATCGATGATTAATGTTTTTTTTAGTGCTCTGCCTAAAGACATAGCTGCAGCTAAGCCTGCATAGCTACCTCCTATTATTATTACATCAAAGGAATTGTTGACTTTCATTGAATCGTTTATTAAAATTTATTACCTGTATTTATCCTTCTAAGGATTGCGTCAACCAAAGGGATACCTATAAAGACCACCCATGGAACTAGTGTTATCGTAAGTAGAAATGTTCTTTGGTATAATGGAAGTGGAGACAATAACGGACCCAATAGGGACAGAAATAGTGTGATAGAAGGATAAATTACAACCCATATTTTCAGAGATGCAATCAATTTCATTTTAGTTTTCATTGTGATTAATTTTAATTTATTAGTAGTTGTTTTTTAGACTGCTAAAGTAGTTCTGTTCTGATGAAGTATGATAGGACAAACGTGAATTTGAATAGTACAGAACCAGAAAATCCTCAGACGAATGAGGATTTCCTTTTTATACATATATATATACAATTGATGACGGAAAATGCACCATAAAACCATCTTTTAGTAGAACTTAAGTTTTATACAATTCAACTTTACAATTGTCCTGTAGCCCGGTTTGTTTGAGATATACTTTTGTGTAACAAATAACCCCAAAAACAAAAAACAAATGAAAGCAATTAAAACAACACTTGTACTAGGAATGATTTTCCTTAGCACTTTAACTTTTGGACAATCTAATGAAATGATGTCCGAGAAAACTAAAAACAAAAAGAAGTCAGCGCAAACACATTTTGACATCATGGTAAACATGGCGACAACGAATTTGAATTATGGCGAAGCAGAAAACAATCTGACAGACTACAAGAAATCATTACGAGGTCTGCAAGCCGGCTTTTCATTTCAAGCCGGCGTGACGCCATCGTTCTCGCTCGTCTCTGAATTATATTATATGCGGAAAGGAGGAACTTTAAAATCAAACAATCCATTGACCGGAAATGAATCAACGATCCGTTTGAATTCAATTGAATTACCGGTGTTGGCGCGTTTCCACATCGGAAGAATTTACCTGAATGCCGGACCTTCAATGGCATACAATTTTAGCGGGAATAGAAAATTCAGCGAAGGCTCAACCAAGCTCGAGTTTTCCGGATCAAGCGATGGATTTAAGCGATTAGATGCAAGTGTTCAAGTAGGAGGTGGATTTGCAATTCCGTCAAAGAAAAAAAGTATTACAGTTGATATAAGATACGTTCACGGTTTGTCGGACATCACAAATGGACATGATATTAAAACCAGATCATTATTGGTCAGCCTATATTTTTCCAAACTTTGGAAAACAAATCCTTTGGCGAAGAAACAATATCAGGAAACCGGTTTTTAATTAAAAAATTCAAACACATAAAACATACAAGCACATGTATACAACAAGAAATATCGCCGGAGACCAAGCTGTCGCTGCGAAAAATGCTCCTATGAGTTCATTGAGAAAAACAGCTCTGTTTGCAGGATTAGTTTATATTCTCACATTTATTTCGATACCCACGTTAAGTTTGTATCAGTCAATTCATGATCAGAACTATGTTCTTGGATCGGGACCGGACACCCCCGTTATCATAGGAGGGCTCCTTGAAATTATTGTCGCATTGTCCGGAATCACTACTGCTATAATATTGTATCCTGTTTTGAAAAGGCAGAGCGAGAGACTTGCACTAGGCCTTGTCGCAGCGCGCGTTCTTGAAGCGAGTACAATGTTTGTAGGGTTCGCTTTCTTACTCACGGCCGTAACCTTGAGGCAAGAAGGTGTCGGTGCCGATGCAATGGTTACCAGCCACGCACTTGTAACATTGTATGATCGCATCTTCTTACTTGGACAAGCGTTCATCCCTGCAATTGACGATATGCTATTAGGAATTTTGCTTTATAAATCTCGTTTGGTGCCACGTACTCTTTCTTTGATAGGAATTATTGGTGCATTCCCACTTATAGCCGGTTATTTAGCTGTACTTTTCGGCCATATAGAATTCCGTTCAGTTTTGTCCGGTTTATCGGCAGTAATGGTAGCCGTATTTGAATTTTCACTGGGCATTTACCTTGTTGTTCGTGGTTTTAAGCCATCAGCAATCACAGCCGGGATGTAAATTTATAATGGATCAATTAGCAATATTCTATGAATAAAGTATTTTTTAATAAATCAGGCAAGATAAGAAGTAGTTGGTGGGTACCATTCTTCTTTATCTTGCTTGCTTTATTTTTGTTTCCGATAATTTTATTTGCAGATAGGCAATCTGTTCCTGTTCCAATATACATACAAGCATTACTTATCATACTTGTAACAGTAATATGTCAGTACTTAAGAAAGGAAGAGTTAACAGAAATTACCGGAAAAGTTAATTTCACTTTTGTAAGTCAATTTTACAATGGAATAGTGGCAGGTGCGATTTTAATGATCGCACCTGCTCTATTATTGACAGTTTCAGGAATGGTGCATTGGGAGATAAATGGATTTTCATTTTCAACCATTGTTTATGGAATTTCTGCAGCACTTTGTGTTGCAATAGCAGAAGAGTTTTTATTTCGGGGATTTATTTTTAAGAGGCTCTTAGAATCCTTAGGTGAATGGCCGGCGCAATTAATTATTTCCGGATTGTTTCTTTTAACTCATCTTAATAATCCGGGCATGGTTGGCGCAGTTAAGTTAATCGCTTCAGCCAATATATTTTTAGCATCGATGTTGTTTGGGTTGGCTTATATTCGTACAAAAGGTCTTGCTTTACCGATTGGCATGCATTTTATGGCGAATTGGACTCAGGGATCTTTACTTGGATTTGGTGTAAGCGGAAATCATGAAGAGAGTATATTGACTCCGGAATTTTTAAATACTTCAGATCTATTTACAGGCGGGATGTTCGGATTGGAAGCAAGCCTTTTTGGACTGGCATCTTTAGTTATTATGATTGCCCTATTTTATTTATATTTCCCTAACAAAAATTGATTTCTATAAAATGTTGGTAAATAATTAAGCCTGGATCAGTTATGATCCGGGCTTAATTATTCAAAGCAAAACGAAAACGATTCCTTAATAAGGTTTAATGATCTGCCCTGTATTAGCACCAAAAACAGATTTACGGAAACCGTATTCCAATTGCTGCATTGTAACAGGAATATCGCCGGGGAAGAATGGAAAATATTGAGGGGAATTTTCAATTACAGTAGGACTTACTGCATTGATCCGCACCCCATCTCCCAATTCAATTGCTGCAGCTCTTACAAACCCTTCAACTGCGCCATTGGCAGCGGATGCATTGGCAAAATTCTTTTGTGGCTCATGTGTTAATGCACCTGTGATCAATGTAAATGAACCTTTGGGCTTAATGTATTTTTGCCCGATCAAAACAAGATTGATTTGCCCCATCATTTTTCCTTCTACGCCTTTGCGAAATTCCTTATCAGTAAGTTTTTCCCATGGACCAACAAAAGTAGGACCGGCGGTTGAAATAAGAGCATCAAATTCACCAATCTGTTTGTACATGTTGAGAATTGATTCAGGGGAAGTAATATCCACCTTCATGTCACAGCCTTCTGTTGCTGCCGTAATGACTTCGTGTTCTTTGGCAAATGCATTAGTCAAATGCTTGCCCATGGTGCCTGATGCACCAACGATGATAATTTTCATTTGTGTAAATTTTAATTTTTAATTACACAAAAGTAAATGTGAAGCAAGTGAAAAATATAGGACGAAGGTGTAGATTAACAGGACTTATTTAAAATTCGTTCTGAACTCTTGAGGTGACTGTCCGGTGTGTTTCTTAAAGAATCGGATAAAGTAAGAAGGGTCTTCAAAACCGAGTTGATCAGCAATATCTTTTATCTGATTTGGAGTAGCTAAAAGATATCTTTTTGTTTCAAGTAAAATATGCTCATTGATCAGTTCAGAAGCAGTTTTTCCAATCGACGATTTGGTTATTTCATTCAACTGATAAGGTGACAAATTCATCATGTCGGTGTAGTTGGCAACTTGTTTGTTGGTTGCAATGTGCTTATCAAGTAATTCCAGGAACTCTTCAAAACGTTCCTGAGAATATAAATTTGCAACTGATGTAACCTCTTTTGGGGTTGAACTTTCCCGCACGAATTCAATAAAAAATATATCGAGACTTGATTTAATGATGTATTCGAATCCTTCTTCCCTTGCATTAAATTCATCAAGCATTGATGTCAGAAGAGTTTGAAGTTTTTTAAATCGGCTTGCTTCAAGTTTGCAATAACTTTTATTACTGACCTTTCGTAATCTTAACCGTGAGGACTTTTCTTTTGGATGATAAAATTCAGAATTAAATTCTACAAGGAACCCTTTGCTGCCTGCTTTTAATTTCAGTTGGTGCACTTGACCCGGACGTAAGAAAAAGGCTGAATTATTCACTACCTTATATGGTGTGAAATCAATTTCATGCTCTCCTTCGCCGGTTTCAATAACAAGAATAAAAAAGAAATCATGTCTATGTAGATCATGTACCAGATCTTTATCGCCTACAATTTCTTCTACTCTTCGAATTTTGAATTTCTCGGAAGCAGATAACTCCTGCAATGGAGCGCCAAGCTGTCTTATCGGGATTTTTTTCAATGTAATGTGATTTTCAATTTGTAATCCATGTGTAATTGTCGACCAATGTAAAGATGATTAAAAAGCATCAAATTTAAAAGGACTGGGATTGCGCTTTTTTGAAAGAATCGGATTTATTTTTAATTTACCGGTTAGCAATTATTCTTTTTCTAATTCTGCTCAAAGATTCAGGCTTAACACCAATGTAACTTGCAATTTGGTATTGAGGAACTCTTTGAAAGATGTCAGGTCGTGATTTTAAAAGTTTAAGATATCTTTGCTCAGGTGAATCTGTAAGGTAGGATGTTAAAAGTTTTTTTTGTTCTACAAAGTCAGCTTCCACAATAGCACGGGCAATTGTTTCAAATCTAGGAAAGATTTTAAACAGTTTTTGTGCTTGTTCTTCATTCCCTACGCTAACGGTAGTGTCCTCTACACATTGTAAATTATTTCCAGCATGGTTCATTGAATTAAAGTTATTCAGAGAGATTACCCACTGTTCCTCTGTAAAAAAATTGGTCGTTTTTTCTTCACCATCAACAACTATAAATTCTCTCACGCAGCCTTCCATAATAAAGTAAGTGTCAACTGAAATTTGACCTTCCTTTAACAAAAAGTCGCCCTTCTTAAAAACCTTAATACACATATTCTCTTCAATAGCTTTTGATTCCGCTTCTGATAGAGGTGATACCTTGGAAAAATAATTTACAAATTTATTTTTCATTGTTAATTAGTTTGGCGAATAGTTTCGGACAAATCTTCTTCATACTTTCCGGATCTTCTTCTTGGTTTTTAAAAGTAGGATTTTATTTCTTAACCAAAGTCAATGAAAATAGCAAATACGTCGCTTAATTTTGCCCTATGATATTATTAATTAAACTAAAAAAGAAAAAATGAAAGCAGCAGTTTACACACAATATGGCCCACCGGAGGTTCTCCGGGTTAAACAGGTAGAAAGACCATTACCCCAAAAAAATGAGATTTTGCTAAGAATTAGAGCCACCTCAGTCAATTCAGGCGACTGGCGATTACGCAAAGCTGACCCTTATGCGGTCCGGTTATTTTTCGGTTTGCTAAAGCCTAAAATTAATATCCTCGGCAGTGTTTTTTCAGGTGAAGTTGAAAGTATTGGTGAAGAAGTAAAGCAATTTAAAGTGGGAGACATAGTTTTTGGACATACAGATATGAGTTTTGGTTCGTATGCAGAGTATCTCAGTCTCCCTGAAGATGCGTCAATAGCATTAAAACCGTCAAATATTTCACACAATGAGGCCGCTGTTATTCCTTTTGGTGGAGTTGCTGCATTGCATTTTCTGAAAAAAGCAAAGATACAACCAGGGCAAAAAGTTCTTGTAGTAGGAGCTTCCGGTTCAGTGGGAAGTGCTGCAGTACAATTAGCGAAGTCATTTGGAGCAGATGTTACGGGAGTTTGTAGCACAGCAAATATTGCTTTGGTAAAATCTATAGGAGCAAACAAGGTAATAGATTATACAAAGGAGGATTTTGCCGGAAATGGCGAAACATATGATGTGATTTTTGATGCAGTGAACGCAATTTCTGTATCAAGAAGCATGAAGTCATTAAATAAAAATGGAATAATGATTCTAAGCGCTGCAGGAATGTCGGAAATGCTTCAAGGTTTATGGATTTCTATGACAACTAACAAACGGGTGCTTACAGGCGTAATTAGTCATAAAGCAGCAGATATTATTTTTCTAAAGGAACTGATTGAAGCAGGGAAATTTAAACCGGTAATTGATAGAACTTACCCATTAGAGCAAATTGCTGAAGCGCACGCTTATGCTGAAAAGGGACATAAAAAAGGAAACATTGCCATTAACATTTAATAAATATTGCTAAACAGCATTTAACAATTAAAGATATGACAGGCTTTATTATCGGACTAATTACCACAGCTGCAATAATTGCTTTCGCTGAAATATTCAGGAAAATTGATTTGAAGTTCTTTGCCTCATTGAACTTGGCGGTTATACCATTTATTTATGTAGGATTTTCGATTGATCCACATTCACTTTTCCTTACCGTTCCGGGAGCCGCATTTTTCTTAATGTTCGCATATTGGGGTTACAAAAAACATTACATGCTTATAGTTGCAGGGTTAGTGCTACATGGACTTTGGGACATTTTGTTTCCTCATGTTAGTTCGGTAGCACCACATGGATACGACATATTCTGCATCACCATTGATGTGATTTTAGCAGTGTATTTCTATTTCAAATTAAAACCCAATAAACAGTACGACCCGCTTCCAGAATAAGATTTTGTGATAAAAGTATAAAGTTACTTCCTTAATATTCTCTTTCTGATTCTGCTAAGTGATTCCGGTTTTACGCCAATATAACTTGCGATTTGATATTGGGGTATTTTTTGAAACAAGTCAGGTCTTGATTTTAATAATTTCAAATATCGTTGTTCAGCAGTATCTGTGGTGTATGAGGACATTATTTCATGTTGCTCGACAAAAACTTTCTCCATTACTTTTCTCGAAACGGTTTCCAGTTTTGGAAACCGTTTGTAGAGGCTTTCTTCCTTGTCTCTGTTTCCTACAACTAATGTAGTGTCTATACAGCAATCCAAATAGTGATTAGAAGGATTGGGCTCGCCAAAACCACTCATAGAAATTACCCATTGCTCTTCTGTAAAGAAGTTTTTCGTTTTTTCTTCACCGTCAACTAAATAATATTGTCTTACACAACCCTCTAAAACAAAATAAGCTTCAGTAGAAATTTGCCCTTCTTTGAGCAATATGGTTCCCTTATTAAAATGTTTTATGGTCATAGTTTCAACAATGGCTTCAATCTCTTCTTGTGAAAGAGGTAAAATTCGTTGAAAATATTTAAGAAGTTTATCATTCATTCTGAAGTTTCGGTTTAAAACAGTTGCACATTTTATCCTTTCTCTCCTATAGCCACGACCATTTCGCATGGACCGGTAAAACCATTCTCTGTTTCAAACTGCTTCAGTTCTTGTTCAATTTCTTTCCAAACTGATTCTTTTTCTGTATCAGTTAAGCTGCTCATCATTTGATGTAAAGCACCGAATGATTCCTTCTCAAACTGCACGCAATCTTTTGCTTCAGGCATAAGCAAAGGTGAATCTACACGAACAGATTTAACATTGATGAACCCTGCTTGAATAAATGATTTTTCAATTACACCGTCTGCACCTAGACTGAAAGGACCGGGCTGACCGGGTAATGGAGGAGGGAGCTTTGCACGATTACGAATGATAGACACAGGAACAGAAAAGAATTTGTTTTTATCCGGAGTTGAATAAACTATTGCAGCAACTTTGCCACCAGGCTTGAGCACACGTAACATTTCTTTTAATGCTCTCTGCTGGTCAGGAAAATAAATAAGTCCTACTCTAGAAATAACAGCATCAATTGTTGAATCAGGGACAGTAAGATTTTCACCATCCATAACTTTTGTTTCAATGTTTTCCAATCCGGCCTGCTTCGCCATTTGTTTAGCAAATTCAAGGATGTTCGAAGAGATATCAGTTGCAAGCACATAACCTGTTACGCCAACTTTTTTAGCTGTGGTTATCGATTGCTCACCCGCACCTGCAGCCACATCCAACACACGATGTCCGGTGGAGATGCCTGCCATCTCTAACATTGTTTCTGTCGCCTTGCCAAGCCATTGGTTGAGGGTTGGACTCCATCGATACCAGGCTTCGGCAGCTGTTTGCCATTGGTCGTGCGTTGTATTCTTGTATTTGACAGGGTCAAATTGAGGTGTTGCAGTTTCCATTTTAGTTGTTTTTTATTTTCCTGCTCATTTTGTTTTTCGCTGTCGCCGAGCGGGAGCACTTGTTTGGCCTTTAATTTAGCGCAAATAAATTTTCAATCCTATAAAAATGATTTTTCTCGCTTTCGCCGCAACTTTAAACATTAAATCTTCAACAAAATCACACAATCCGATAGGTTTCCCATTCAACAAATCATCAACAATCGTAGCTCGCCGGGCTTTTCCTGTGGTGCACGGTGAAGACAAGGCAGAACTTTACTTTCCGGATGATCAACAGCCAACTTCCAAATATTTCCTAGACCTAAGCTGATAGGTTGTGCATTCGATTTAGCCCGGTAATGCAGATCAAAGAAATGCTCACTTAAAAACGATTCAAATCCATCGTCTGCTCCGTGATATAATTTTTTGAGTTCATTGCGTATTTCAGGAACAAGCACTTTTTGTTCTGCTTGTGAATTAGGCACTATTTCGCTCTGCTCACCATAGTACGTGCACAAAAAAGTATCGGTTGGTATAGGAGAACGATCTACATGAAACGAATAAACATCAGTTGGGAAAAACGAAAATTGATCATCTCTCTCATAGCATTTTATCAGATTAAGGACAGGCGATGCACCATGAGCTTTCAATTCTTTCAGATCATTCAAAAGAATTTCACGTGCAAGTTGCCCTTGTTCTGTCAGCTGAAGTTCAAGAAGGTCCTCTTCATCAATGACAGTTATGTTTCCAATCTGTTCTAACTTTTTAACAATCTCCGAGAAATCACCTATGAGTTTGCGAGTCCAACAGATCGCATTAATCTTTCCATGAAAAGGAGTGCTGATCAGGTCTTGAAAATTCTCAACGTAGTGAATTTGATTTTCAGGATTTAAGGATTCTGTCATGTAGAAATATTAGTTATAACGCACTTATAGCGCAGCACATTTTACCAAAGATAAAAATTTAAAAGAGAAACGGGTAGGAGCAATACGACCGGGGAAAGCATTTTTTTAATTGCTAACATTCCGTAAAGTGTGGTTTGTAGATGTAAGCCTTTGCTAAAATCTTCGTGATAAGCTGAACGCCATTCCTGTATTGTTGCCTCTTGTCGGGAAACTATAAATGTTCCAGGTCGTCAATTTGTTTTTTGGTTTATGATTCGTAATTAAATTCCATGTACTCAAGATCATTGTCGTTGTCCCAAGCCCAATGTTTACCATTGAAAGTGTCTTTTGACTTTCATTTGTATAGTTTGTTCCGCCCCATGCAGTTTCTTCTGTTGGATACATTGCAGAGCCAAGAACAATTTGTCCTGCACCTGTTATTAATCCAATGATCGGAACTGTATTGTTTGTCGCACCTTTTCCTATTTGTATTCCGTTTATTGTATTGAGTGAAAGATTTAGTCCACTTATAATTGAAGAAGAAATTCCGTATTCCGGTGTAATGTAGTTATAAGTATAGACCGGGGTAGGTCCATAGGTCGGCTGGATCATTGCACATTCTTCTTTTGTAAGCCCGCTTTTCAAAACCCAATTGTCAACAGTTGAGTTATTCATTGCCAACAATTCATCGTATTTATATTTGCTGTTAATTTCTTCAGCAACTTTTCTGCTTGTGGTTTGTTCTATCAAATAACCAACCGCACAGATAGTTCCTTCCTTGTCAATGAAGCATGGTTTTCTTTGGTCTGCAAAGTCATAATTTTTAGGAAATATTCCGTTTGTCCAGTAGTCGTGAAGCAGGTCTAAAAGATGATTGCGTTTTGTTTTCAGGTTAACCGAAAGGTTAGAAACGTCAGTATTCCGAAGTAAACTTTCTACATACTCAAGATGAGTTCGAATTCTAATAGTGTTATCAGTCGTTGCGTCCGGCTTATGACCAAACTTGATTTCATAGCTAATGTCGCCAAGAAGCGGATTTACCATTTGACTTTTGTCAACCGATGAATTGCTGCAACCAAAAAATAGTACCGCAATTGTTAGTGCGATGATGATTGTTAGATTTTTCATTATGTCAAATTTAAATTGTTAAGAACAGGAGATGTATTGTACTCATTACTTCTTTGCGTAAATCATTATAGAGCCCGCGGCAATATCATGAATTGCCCTTTTATGTTTGTTGGAAGTGACAGTAAAAAAGGAGATAATCCCCAAAACAATTTTTACAATGAAACGAATATATGATCGAAGTATGTTAATTCTCTTCTCCTCATTTCCAAATTTTCTAACTCTTATTCCGGCAATGTAATTTCCAATTGTGCAGCCAAATGCCAGACAAAAAGGCTCGTAGAGAAAAAACAGGCCAAACAATAAAAAACCTCTTAGGGCACCTGTATCTTCTTCATCTGTGTTCTCAAAAAGTTGACTGAATATTACCATGCAAAGGATAATAAATACTTGATCAGTTATCAACGACTGAAATCTCTTTATTAACGGTGGAAAGTTTTCCTGATTAATTTCTTCAACGAATACGGCATCTTCTAATTGCATATTTTCTATTTTTAAAAGTTATTTATTTAAGCGGAGCAAATTAATTGAACAGAACGGAGTTTTATAAAATTGCGACTTGCAATCTACCTTTAAGCGTAATTAGTCCACAATGAATTTTAGACGCCTCTCAGAATTGTCATCTCTTATAACTGTATAGTAAATCCCACTACTAAGATTAGATATATTTATTGTTGTTAAAGGGTCAACTAATAGCTGTGAATGGACCTTGTAGCCAAGTAAATTATAAATTGTCAAATTGAAGGTGTTTGAAACAAAATCTTTAATTTCAATATTCAATTGGTCATGTGAAGGATTTGGAAAGAGATTGACTTCAATTGATAGTTCTGTATTTTCATTAATGCCAACAAAGCAATCATAACATAAGTCGTTAAATAGTATATTCCCTGCAACCCTAATTCCATCTTTATGATGGCAAAGCATGGAAGAGGAAACATAATTTCCATTCAAATCTCTTTGATAGTGGAAGCTTGCAGTGGTCCCACTGCCCTCAATGAAAGTAATCTTTTCATTTAAGGCGCACATTGTTGTCCATGCGTTTAGTCTCACGTATTTTTTGTTGTTGAAATAGTAAACGCTGTCAACCGTCATATTATTTGGAACATTTGAATAGTCATATATAATAAAATTGTCTCCAAGGTTAAGTCCTAAGTCCATTACCAAATACTCAATGTTATAATAGGTGTCGTAAAACCATGCTTTACCCTGAACAGTGTCTTCTCTAACAAAGCCCGGAAGTCCAGAAATAACTTTGTAAGTGTTGGTATTAATAGTAGTGTCGCCTGTGACAGTAATTGTTTGGCTACAAACAGCATCGCAATAGCCGTGAAGAACAATATCCCAAGTAGTGGAATTGTTTCCAAATAATGACAAGTAGTTTTGTGCGAACGACTTGTGATTTGTTGAGATCAATAGGCAAATAATGCCCGGTATGATGAGATTTTTTGTCAAAGTCAATCGGTTATTTATTACTACGTGCTTTCAATAAAGAGTTGCCTATGTGTGGCTTGAATGTCAAATATAGTTCATTAAGAGAAGAAGTCCAATGGGTGAAAGTAGAGGAAAAACCGGATCGATTTCCCAAAGTAAAGTCGCTCGGAGAAATGTTAATTGGGATCACCGACACAATTTTAATTTTGTATCCCATCAAGCGTCATTCCGTCCGGGAGTTAGTAGTAATTATTGCGATTGTATTTATTCGTCTAGCTGCAATGCTGCAACGCGGCAGGAATGACGCTTGATGTCTACGCTAATTTAAAAATGCATTATTAATTTCCGCTTAACATTCCCGAGCGGGGAATTTAATTGTTTTCACAACTGGAAAGTAATTTTATTACTGCACAACAAATTTCTCTATGAACTTATTATCTTTAAAGTTAATTTTTATGAAATAAATTCCGGATGAAAAATTTGAGTAAATTGTTTCTTGTTTTCCATTTATCCTCGTCGAATAAATTTCCTCTCCCAATAAATTATAAATTGATATATTGGCGGAGGTTGGGACGTTATCATTTGACAGACGCACAATCAATTTGTCAATTACCGGATTAGGGGAAATTGAGATTTTTGAATTTAAGAAATCGATTGCTGATGTATTTAAATTGATCATGTTTACGCAATCACTTGTATCAGTACAGCCATTCGAAGTTATTTCCACCGCATAATCACCATTAATGCCCGGGGATAAGGTTTGGTTAGTTTCACCGGAGATGATCATATATGAATTATTGCAATCTAACCATTGATATGTAGCACCCGAAAGATTAGCTGAAATAGTAGTATCTTCTATTGTTGTTGAAACATCAATATTGTTTATTGTGAGTTGTAGCGCCAACAAGCTATCACAACCAATTGTGTTTGGAATGATCTGGTAATAAATTCCGGAAGTTGTGTAAATCTGGGAATTGATAGTGACGCTATTGCAAAATGTTTGCGTTATATTGCTTGAACTAAATTCGCATTGATCTAGTTTGGCAATAAAAAGTTCTTCACTAGCTCCTCCTGCATTTATCAAAGTTGTAGAATCGAGTGTACAAAATTGATCTCTGAAACTACCACCTACAAATAAATTTCCGGATGGATCAATACAAACACTGAAGCCGAAACGATTTGTTCCGTATTCATTTTTCGACCAAATGTCATTTCCCATATTATCATATTTTGTAACAAAAATATTACCGACATCTTCACCTGTAACGAAAGCATTTCCATTTGCATCAGTGCAAATTCCATTTCCTTTATCTCCGCCTCCGGACGGATTTTTCATCCATAGAGAATTGCCGGCACTATCCAATTTAACCGTATAAATGTCTGTCGAATAACTGAAAATATCTGAATTTATTAAACTATCAGTTCCAATTCTAAGACAATAACTTTCAAATTCTCCGGTAAGAAATACGTTTCCTGATAAATCTGTTGAAATAGAATTTACATAATCCATAAAATTCCCTCTTCCACTTTTTGCCCAGAGTGAATTTCCGGCGCTATCAAATTTTGCAATGAAAATATCAGTAGTTGTTTCAGTGTTATCTGTATTTGTCAATGCAGTGGCACCAATGGTTATGTCGAGACCACCAAAAGCACCTGCGACAAAAACATTGTCATTCTGATCAGTTGTAACACACCTTCCAACTTCGCCAGAATTATATGTTCCACCGGCATTCAATGCCCACAAGGCATTGCCATTGGCATCATACTTTACAAGAAACATGTCGACGGATCTATTGATAGTATCTGAATTTTGCAATGAGAAATTATCGAAGTTTATTTGATAATAAAATAATCCCGTAACGATTATATTGCCTTTTGTATCAGAGCATACATCAGTTGCTCTATCATTTTCATAATTACCGGCACTCTTTGCCCACAAAACATTTCCGTCACTGTCATATTTTACTACGAATACATCATCACTGCCTGTATTGTTAATGAGATTTATTGAACCAAATGTAATTGTCGGACTCTGAAAATACCCGGTGAGAATAATATTGTTATTGAGATCGGTGCAAACGCTTGTTGCATTTGAGCGATATATACCTCCAATAGATTTTGCCCACAATACATTTCCTGCTTTATCATATTTTGCAATAAAAATAAAAGGGTCTGTGTTCGTTTTAGTTAAAATTGTTGTTCCAATTGTAATTGTGTCGCTTAGAAAAGTGCCGACTACAATAACATTGCCCATATTGTCAGTACAAATTTTATGACCGACTTCTGTATTTTTTCCCTCGAAACTATGTGCCCATAACCATTTGGGAGTTTGAGCTTTTAAATTGTTGCCAATTAAAAAGAAGCCGGCTGTAAGTATGACAATAATTGATTTCATATATGTGCTTTTGCTAATAAGCAAGGGAAAATTAAAATCAAAGACGGCCGGAATTTTATTCCGGCCGTCTTGTCTATAAATTCTATTATTCATAGTTTACTTCTAATCACTGCTTCACCAACCGCGTAATTTGCGTCTGATCATTCTGCGTCATGATCTGCAG
>ERZ795044.2896-NODE-2896-length-14706-cov-4.350693_pt1 | contig 14706 bp, 10 predicted proteins | sample MGYA00375128_ERZ795044 | MGnify/ENA primary metagenome ERZ795044 (study PRJEB30173, sample SAMN05720213) | anaerobic digester metagenome | isolation source: active sludge of municipal wastewater-treating anaerobic digesters | place: USA | collected 2014-12-22 ... | reverse complement strand
GGTGGCGACGACCGCCAAGGGCGGCAGTGGCGGGGGCGGGGCGCGGCTGACGGATCTGGGTCGGAGCCTGATCGAGCACTATCGGGCGGTGGAGGTTGCGGCGGCGGCGGAGGCTCGCCGGCGATTCCGCGCGTTGCCGGCCAAGGTGCGCGCGGCGGCCGCTCCCAGTGCCGCGCTGCGGCGCCCGATCTCGCGCAGCAGCGGCAAGTCCCCGCGCCGGGTGCGTTCATGAGGCGCAGGTTCTCACGTCGCAGCTTTTCGCAGGCGGCGCTGGCTGCGTTTTCATGTGGTTCGGTTCTCGCGGCTGGAGCAACTCGCGGCGCCGGCGTCCCCGTGGCGGCGGCCTCGGATCTGAAGTTCGCTCTCGATGAAATCGCGTTGGCGTTCCTGCGCGACACGGATTTGCGTGTGCGGCCGGTTTACGGTTCCTCCGGCAACTTCGTGCGGCAGATCGAACAGGGTGCGCCGTTCGAGCTGTTCCTTTCGGCCGACGAGGAATTCATCTTCAGGCTCGCGGACAAAGGCCTGGCGCGTGATCGGGGCGTGCTCTATGGCGTCGGTCGGATCGTCTTGTTCGTGCCGCAGGGTTCACCGATGGATCCCGCGAGCGACCTGAGTGGCCTGCGCGTTGCGCTCGAGCAGAATCCGGGCCTGCGATTTGCCATCGCGAATCCGGAGCACGCGCCTTATGGGCGCGCGGCGGAGCAGGCACTGCGCCATGCCGGGTTATGGGAGCTGTTGCGGGGCCGCCTCGTGCTCGGCGAGAACGTCAGTCAGGCTGCGCAGTTCGCCACGAGCGGCAACGCGGACGGCGGAATCTTTGCCTATTCGCTGGCGTTGTCGCCAGCGGTCCGAGGGCGCGGGCGGTACTCCTTGATCGACGCGAGCTGGCATCGACCATTGCGCCAGCGAATGGCGCTGTTGCGTAACGCGACACCCGCTGCGGCGAGGTTTTACGACTATCTGCAGCAGAGGGCGGCGCGAGAGATTCTGAAGCGCTTCGGCTTCACCTTGCCGGACGCAGGTTGATGCCGCACCCAGGCATGGACTGGCAATCGTTCAGGGTGTCGCTGCAACTGGCGGGCATGACGCTGCTGATCCTCCTGCCCATTGCAGTGCTGATCGGACGTGCGCTCGCGCTTCGTGATTTTCGCGGCAAGGGTTTCGCCGAGGCGCTCGTTGCACTGCCGCTGCTGTTGCCACCGACCGTCGTCGGCTTCTATCTGCTGCAGGGGTTTGGTCGCAACAGTGCGGCAGGTGCCTGGTTCGAAAGCGTGACGGGGCATCTGCTGGCGTTCTCCTTCGAGGGTCTCGTCGTCGCGTCAGTGCTCGTCAATCTCCCGTTTGCCGTGCAGCCGATACAACGGGCATGGGAGGCGATTCCCCGTAACTTGAACGAGGCCGCCGCGAACTGTGGCATGACGCCGCTGCGCGCGTTCACGCGGGTAGAGTTGCCGCTTGCCTGGCCTGGAGTCGTTACTGCGTTGGCGCTGACCTTCGCGCACACCCTCGGCGAGTTCGGTGTCGTGCTGATGGTTGGCGGTTCGATTCCGGGTGAAACGCGCACGCTCGCAATCTCCATCTACGATCGCGTGCAGGCGTTTGACGATCACTCCGCGGGAATCATGGCCGCCACGCTGCTGATCTTCTCTTTGGTCGCGCTCGGGCTCACCAATTCGCTGGCTCGGCTGACGGCACGACGCAATGCCCGCTGACGTTGACCTCGGGGCTGACATTGCAGAGCTCGTCGTCGAGGCGCGTCAGCAGGGTCCGATCCCGCTCGATCTCGCATTCTCATGCCGGGGTGGCGAGAGGGTAGCGCTGTTCGGCCCGTCGGGCGGCGGCAAGACCACCGTGCTGCGCACCATTGCCGGGCTGTATCAGCCCACGTTCGCGCGCGTGGTGTTGGGCGGCGCCGTCTGGACGGATACCGCGAGCGGCATCCGTGTTCCGGTGCATCGGCGGCGCTGCGCCTTGATGTTCCAGGATTACGCCTTGTTCCCGCACATGACGGCACGGCAGAACATCCAGGCTGCGATGGGCGATCAGTCCCGTGACACGCGTGAGCGGCGCGTCGCGGAGCTGCTGACGTTGACGGAATTGACCGATTTCGCAGAACGTCGGCCGGAAGAGCTTTCAGGTGGGCAGCGCCAGCGCGTTGCGCTCGCCCGCGCCGTAGCGCGAGACCCTGCCGTGCTGCTGCTCGATGAGCCGTTCTCGGCGATCGACCGGCGCGTGCGTGTCGCGCTGTACGATCAATTGGCAAGGCTGAGCCTGGCCGTGTATGGCCCCGTGATTCTCGTCACGCATGATTTCAACGAAGTGGTGCGCCTGTGCGATCGATTGATCGTGCTGGACCACGGGCGCGTGGTGGCGCAGGGAGCCGTGCACGAGCTGGCGAGTCGCTCGGACATTCCGCAGCTCGCAGCCTATTTCGATCCTGGCGCTGTCATGGACGTTCGGATCGTCGAACATCGCGCAGATCGGCAGCTGACCCGGCTCGCCTTCGCGTCCGGCGAACTCTGGGCACCATTGATGGAAATCGCCATCGGCGCCGAAGTCCGAATCCGGATACCGGCTCGGGAAGTGACACTCGCGCTGCGCCCCGTAGAGGATGTCAGTACGCACAACTGCCTGGCCGTGACGGTCGCAGCGATCGACGCCGCGGTTGATCCGGCGCTGGCCTTGATCCGATTGAGTATCGGCGACCAGTTCCTGCTCGCGCAGGTGACCCGTGACGCGGTGTCGCGCCTGCAGTTGAGTCCTGGTCGCGCGGTCTACGCACTCGTGAAGTCGGTTGCGGTGTTGCCGCGCGCGACTTAGACCGGGCCTCCGAGGTTCGAACTCATCCCTGAGCCGTCGCCGGGACCGTTCGGCCTTCGCGCCGAGCCCGCCAGTGCTCACCGGCGCGGGCCTGCAGTAGCAGCAGGGCTGGCGTGAACAGCAGCGTCAGCATCGTCGCGAATGCTGCGCCTGCCACCACGGCCGTTGCGAGCTGCGACCAGAACGCGCCTGAGTTGCCGCCCACCGTGATCTCGCGATGGATGATGTCGATGTTCACTTCGAACACCATCGGCAGCAGCGCCAGGATGATCGTGATCTTGGTCAACAGCACGGGTCTCGCGCGCTGGATGCAGGTGCGCAGAACGGCGTCGTAGGCGTTCGCACCCTGGGCGCGCAGGCTGTTGTAGGTGTCGATCAGCACGATGTTGTTGTTCACGACGATGCCGGTCAACGTGATGATCCCGAGGCCGCCCATCACGAGCCCGAATGGATTGCGCGTGACCAGATAGCCGAGCAGCACGCCACCCGCCGCGAAAACGATGGCGGTCAGGATCAGCAGAGTCTGCGAGATGCTGTTGAATTCGAGTACCAGGATGATTGCGATCATCGCCATTGCGATGAGCAGCGCGATCGACAGGAACACGGACGATTCGCTCTGATCCTTCGCCGTGCCTTCGAACTCCACGGACACCGCGGAGCTGAGGCCCAGTTCCGGCAGCTTCGCGCGGATCGTTCGTGTCACCTGATCCGCGAGCGCCCCGGCGGCGAGGTCCGCCTCGATACGCATCGTCGGACGGGTGTCCGTCTTCGTGATCGTGGAGATCTTCTGCTGTGCCGAGCGCGTGACGAACGTGCTGATCGGCACCATGCCCTGGTTGGTCATGACGCGCATCGCATCGAGCTGCTCGAGCGTGCGCGCGTCGTAGGGCAGGCGGACGCGGATGTCTATCTCGTCATCCGAATCGTCGGGGCGATACTGTCCGACCTTCACGCCGTTGGTGACGAGCTGCACGGCGCTGCCGATGAGGCTCACGTCGGCGCCGAAGCGTGCGGCGCGGACCCGGTCGACATTCATCTTCCATTCGATGCCGGGCAGGGGCCGGTTGTCCCGCACGTTGATGACGCCCGGTACCTGATCGAGTGCGCCGCGCAGCGCTTCCACGGCTGGAATCAGGTCTCCCGGCACGCGCGCGGTCACCAGGATATCGATCGGCCGCTTGCCGCCTGAGGACATCCCCTCGCTGCGGCGCACCTCGGCGACCGCGCCGGCGAGATTCGCCGTGCGCCGCCGTGCTTCGGCGACGAGTTCATCCACGGACAACTCGCGATCCCGCCAGTGCACCAGGATCAGCTGGATGGTGCCGATCTGATCCGTCTGCTGTCCGGCTCGACCGCCGCCACCGGCGCCGGTCTTGGCGTAGTGGTATTTGATATCCGGCATGCCGACGAGCCGCGCCTCGGCCTCGCGCACCAGCGCATCCTTCTCCGCGGGCGAGAGGTCGCCGCGGGCACGCACGTCCACTGAAATGTAGCTCGGGTCCGTGCGCGGCATCATGTCTACGCCGGGATTGAAGAGGCCGAACAGCACGAACAGCGCCAGCAGCACGCCGCAGATGGCGAGCACGACGCGGCCCGGTCGGCGCAGCGCCGATTTCAGGAAGCGGTAATACCGGCCGGTCAGTCCGGTCAGTTCGTCGAGGTTGCCGTGCTCGGCGATCGCGAGATTGTGTCGTTCACCGGCATCATGAGTGCCGGGATCCGGCGTGCGCCCGCCGAAGGCTGCGCCCATGACGGGCACGTACAGCAGGGCCATGACGATCGATGCTGCCAGCACCGCGACGAGCGTGACCGGCATGTACATCATCATCTGGCCGGTTTGACCGGGCCAGAACGCCAGCGGAATGAATGCGACCAGCGTTGCGCCGATCGAACACACGACGGGCCAGAACATGCGTTTCGCTGCGGTGGCGTAAGCCTCGCGCGGTGCGAGACCCTCTGCCATTTTCCTGTCCGCGAACTCGACGACGATGATCGCTCCATCCACGACGATGCCGACCGAGATGATCAGCGCGAACATCGTCACCATGTTCATCGTCATCTCGAGCATTGCAAGCACGAGGATGCCGACCAGGAAGGAGCCGGGTATCGAGACCGCGACCAGCGCGGCGTTTCGCAATCCGAGTGTCGCGACGATCAGGATCACGACCAGCAGCACGGCGGACAGGATGTGGCTCTGAAGCTCGTTGAACTGGTCGATGATTTCGTTGGAACGGTCTGTCGATATCAGGATCTTCGAGCCCGCGGGGGAGCTGCGTTGTGCTTCCGCGACCACTTCTTTCACCGTGATCGCAGTCTGCAGCACGTTCGAGTTGCCGCGCTGCACGACCTCCAGCGCGACGGCCTGCTCGCCGTTGATGCGCGAGTAGGTCTCCGCGTCCTTGAAGGTGCGGCGTACAGTGGCCACGTCGGACAGACGCACGACCCGCTCGCCATCGGCTTTGACCGGCAGATTCAGCAGGTCGCCCGTGCCTTCGAATACGCCCGGGATCTTCACCGGGAAGCTGCCCTGCGCAGATTGCAGCGAGCCGGCCGCGATGATGCGGTTGTTCCTCTGCACGAGCTGCAGCACGTCCCCCTGCGACAGTCCGTAGCTCTCGAGAAGGCGGGGATCGACGGTGATCTCGAGCAGTTCTTCGCGAGAGCCGGTGATGTTGACGCGCAGTACGCCCGGCACGGCTTCAATCCGGTCCCGCAAGTCCCGTGCGATGCGGATCAGCGTCCGCTCGGGTGCGGAGCCGGTGACATTCAGGACGAGAATCGGTTGTTGTTCTGCGAGCGTCGACGCCACGACGACGGGTTCTTCCGTGTCGGCAGGCAGGCGCGACTTGGCCGCATCGACTGCGGCGCGCACATCCGCGAGCGCGATGTCGGTATCGCGCCCGGCGTCGAATTCGATGACCAGATTGGCTCCGTCCTGATAGGCGAGCGAGTTCAGTGTCTTCACGCCTTCCAGGGTGCGAAGTTCCTGTTCGATCGGCCGGATCAGCAGTCGCTCCGAATCCTCCGGCGAGATGCCGAAGTGCAGCAGCCGGACATTGACGAGCGGCATCTCGACGTCCGGGTAGAACTCCTTCGGCATCCGCACATACACGAGAACACCGGCAACCAGCAGTGCCAGCAGCGACAACAGCACCGCGCGGTTCTGCTGCATGGCCCGGTCGATGAAGCTGTTCATCGCGGCCGCTCCGTGTTGCGGGCGGCGACGGGAGCCGGCGATGCAGTGGGTGCCTGTGCCGAGACAGGATCACCCGCGCGCACGAAACCCTGGCCGCCGACGATGACATTCGCGGGATCGGGGAGCCCGCTGATCCAGACGCCGTCGGACGTGGAACGCACCACCGTTGCGGGACGGAAATCCACCCGCTGATCCTGACCGAGGATCTTCACCCCGACGATGCCGTTGTCGTCCAGCGTCAGCAGGGCAGGCGAGAGGCGGTGTGCCAGCACTTCACCCACGGGCAGTTCGATGTCCGCCGTGACGCCCGCAGGCAGTTCTCCTTTGGGATTCTCGATCTCGAGTTCGATGGCGAACGTGCGTGTGGCGGAATCGGCTACCGGCGCAACGTAACGCAGGCGCCCATTCACCACGCGCCCCGTTGCAAGTTTCGCGGTCCCGGACAGCCCGCGCCTGACACCTGCGGCCTGCGCTTCCGCGACGCTGCCGGCGACGACGAGCCGCCGCTCATCGACGAACGTCGCCACCGTGGTGCCCGGAGAGACATAGTCGCCCACCTCGACGCTGCGCTCCTGCAGCGCACCCGCGAACGGCGCGCGGATCTGCATTCGCGCAACGTCGATTTCGGCCCGGGTCAGTTCGGCGCGCGCCGCTTCGAGTTGCGCGCTCGACTCGGCGAGCTTGGCGTCCGAGATGTAGCCCTGCGGCTTCAGCTTCATCTGCCCTTCGTACTCGATCTCGCGCTGTCGCACGACGGCCTTCGCCTGGGCGAGGCGCGCGAGACGATCCCCGGAATCCAGTCGCACGAGCAAGGCACCGGACTCGACACGTGCGCCGCGTGCGGCGCCGATCGCGATGACGCGACCGGTGGTCTCCGCGCGCACCTCGACCGTTCGAGCGGGTGCGGTTCGGCCTGAAAGCGTCACGACCCGAGTGACTTTTTCGGCTGCGACACTCGCGACCTGCACAGGCGTGAGTGCCGCCGTGCGAACGGCGGGAGCGGGCTGATCACGGGGGCGATCGCCGGATGCCACCAGACCCGAAGCGAGCCAGATCACGAGAAGGGCGAGCAGGCCGCCTGCAATCCACGCTGGCCGCTGGACAATGCGCCGGTACAGCTCCCCAGGGTTACCGAGGCGACTCATGCGACTTTCCTCGTCTTGCGGACGGCTGGCTTCCTGACGGGCTTTTTCCGCGCGGCCCGCACGGGCATGTGACTTTCGAGGAGGTGGCGGTTGGCGGTCATGTATTGCGTGGCGGCCTCCAGCAACGCGACGCCGAATCCCTGCACGAAGCGCACGCTGTTCGGCCATTCGGGTTCGCCTGGGCATCCGGTATGGCGCATGCGCGTGAGGCTCTGTCGCATCTGCGAGATGCGATCGTCGAGTAGTGATTTCAGGCGCTCCTGTGGCACTAGATCAGCGAAGTACAGCAACGCCAGCAGTTCCGAGCGCAGCTTGTGCCCCGGCTCACAGGTGGCGAGTGTGTGGCGCAGGGAAACTTCGCCCTCGGTGGTGATGCGATAGATCTTCCGATCCGGGCGGCCTTCTTGCGGAACCGACGTGACTTCGGCCAGACCCTCGGCTGACAGCGCTGCGAGTGCGGGATAAATCGAGCCGAAGCCCGTGGAGAAGAAGTGATCGAAGCTCGCCTCGAAGTGTTTCTTGAGGTCGTAGCCGGTCGCTTCACCGAAAGACAGCAGTCCCAGACAGACCGTCTTGACATCCATGCGCAGCACCGTCCGAATATTATGACGGGCCGATATATATCAATTCGATAGCCCGTTGCGCCGGTGAGTCTTTACTGCGGGCCGCGCAGCGGACAACGGCGGGGCCAGTTCCAAGGCGCTCTACACGAGTGCTTCGAGCACCTCGAGCGCGGCTCGCTCGCCGGATTCCGCTGCGCCTTCCATCCCGCGGCTCGCCAGCGCGGTGTGCTCGCCACAGAAATGAATTCGTCCGTGCGACTTGCCGACATGCTCCACGAATTCGGTGACCTGACCAGGTCCCCAGATTGCATAGTCGCCGCCGGCAAATGGATCGCGCACCCAGGACTTGATTTCCACCGCTTCGAGTTTGCCGCGGGCAGCGGGGCGCAGCTGCTCGATCGCGGCAACGACTGCGCGCTTCGCATCGGTGGGATCGAGTTGGTCGAGGCGCACGGCCGAGACGCCCCGTGCCCAGGCCGTGAGGCTCGTTACCCGATCGTCGCGCAGATCATGCCGATTGCCGACCACATGTCCGGCAAGGGTTTCGGTCCACATGCTGGGCGAGAGTCCGTCGGCTTCCCAGAACGCCGACTTTGCGACGAGATGCACCTGTGTCATCGGAAAGTAGGGGACGGTTTTGATCGCCTTCGACTGCACGTCCGGCAGGTAGGGTGAGATCGGCAACTGGCGCAGCGTCGGCAGCGGCAGTGAGCAGATCACGCGCGAGGCACGGTACTCGGTGCCATCCTGACAGCGAACGATGGCGGTATCGGCGGCGCTCTCCATGCTGGTGACGACGCGCCCCAGATGGATCTCGTTCTTCAGTTCTGCCGCCATCGCCTCGGGGATGTTCGAGTTGCCGCCGCGTGCTGCCCACGCGATTCGCGGACCGCCTTCCATCGAACGAATCCAGCCGTCGTTGAACCACATCATCAGCACGGACACGTCGTGGGCGGAGGTGCCGTACGAGATGTTCAAATCGAACGCCAGCTCGATCTGCTCGGCGCTCAGTCCTGCGGACCGTAGCGCCTCGAATACCGAGACGTCGTGGCGGCGATGCCTCGGGTCGTACCACTCCTGGAAGGCAGACAGCGGATTCGATTGCCGGAGCAGCCGCGACGCAACGGTCCAGGGCGGGAGCGTGCGCAATGCTTCAGGCAACACGTTGCGCCGGTGTTGTGGCCAGGCGCGCATCGGGACATGGGCGCCATCCAGATAGAGTTCGAACGGCGACCTGGCAGCGTGTGGCGCGGTATCGATCATCGGCACCTGCAGGCGAGACGTCAGGCCCAGCATCCGGCCGTAGCCTGGCGCAAAGCTGTTCCCGCCCGCTTCTGGATGGCCCGGAAGATTTCGCAGCGAGAACACGCGGCCGCCCACGCGTCGCCGGGCCTCGATCACCTGAACCTTCAAGCCCTGCTCCTCGAGGAGCATTGCCGCCATCAGACCGGAGAGTCCGGCGCCGATGATGAGTACTTCGCTGCGCAGAGGGCCACCCGGTCTGGGGTGCCGCGGCTGTGCCCCGCTGGGCACCGCAACGCTTGCCGTCGCGGCGCCGGCAGCGGCCAGCAGCAGGGAGCGTCGCGTCACGGTTGCGGTCATGGGATGTGGGCTCCGTTCGAACGGCGCAGAGGTGCCAGGTCAGTATGCTGTTGTCCGGTTCGCAGCGACAAGCGCCCGTTGTCCGCGGCGCGCGACGCGCCCACAATCCCCGCATGCCTGCCAGACTCATCCTGTTCGCGCTGCTCGCGTCGATCGCGTCCGTTCTCGCGCCAGCGGCTGAACCGCTCGCGAACATCGATCTCGATGCGATCGTCGAGCGCGCTGAATTGCGAATGGAAGCGGGAGACGCAGCGGGTGCCTACGCGCTGCTCGATGCGGAGCAGTCTCGATTCGCCGGCCAGCTGCGTTTCGACTATGTACTGGGCCTCGCAGCAATCGAATCCGACCGGGCGGCGGACGCGATCGCGCCGCTGCAGCGTGTGATCGCGGCGCGCCCGGACTTTCTCGCGGCGCGGCTCGAACTCGCGGCGGCATTGAACTCGCTGGGTGACGCGGAGGCCGCGCGTGCGCAGTACGATGCTCTGCTGGCCCTCGACCCGCCAGAGAATATTCGCAGCATCATCGGTCAACGCATCACAGGTACGCGGCGACCTCCGCGACGGCTGGCTGCGAAGTTCACGGCGGAGTCGATGGCGGGCTATGACAGCAACGCCAACGGTTCGACCACCGACGACGCCTTTCAGGGAATTCTGCTCGATCCGCGTCAGCAGGCCACGGCGTCCGGGTTCCTGCAGCTTGGCGCAGCGGCCGAGCAGCCCTGGCAACTGTCAACGAATACGCGATTGAGTGCGCGAGCCGCGGTGTCGCATCGCGCCAATCCCGATGCGGCCTTCGTCGATCAGACGGTCACACTGGCGCAGTTGAGTCTGACCACGCGAATCGCCGGCGCCGAATGGTCCGCCACGGTCGACAATTTCACGAGCTGGCTTGATGGTGACCGCTTCCGCTCATCGTCTGGCCTCGAACTGGGCGTCGCGTTGCCGCGCTGGCGGAATTGGGAACTCGCCGGGGTGGTGCGCGGTTCTTTCCTGACTTATGAGCCGCTGCCGTTGCGCTGGCTGGACGTCGATCGGATATTCGGCGGCGTTGCGTTGTCACGTCATGAAATCGGCGCGCTGCGGCTACGGGTCGGCGGTGCGTTGCTCGGCGGGCAGGATCGGGTTCGCAATGCCGGTTCGCCGTACTCCAACGATCGATACGGCGGGCGTCTGTTCGCAGATGCGGCGCTCACGCCGCGGATCCAGGTGTCGGCCGAAGTGGCCTACCTCGTGTCCGATTTCTTCGATGGTGGTGGATTCTTCGGCATCGACCGTCTCGATCGCCTGAAAGCGGCGGCGCTCGCGTTGCAGTGGCGCGACGTCCCCGCCCAGGGCTGGATCATCGGCCCGCAGGTCGTTTTCACCGACAATGAGTCAAATGCCTCCCTGTTCCGCTATCAGCGCGTCGAAACTGCGTTGTACGCGCGTTACGAGTTCCGCTGACGCGATACGGCGGCTCCGGGAAGGGGCAGGGGAAAGACCATCAGTACTTCGACCGACGCCGGGGCGGCGGACTCGCCGCAGGATTCGCGGCGTGCGGGACCCGATCGGCGTCGCAGTATTCTGCGGGCATTGATCCACGGCAGCTTCAAGCGAAGGCGACGTCACGTGCGCCGCGCTGGCGATCGCAATATTGCCTCGATCGACTGGCACCACCCGCAGTGGCTGGCCGTGGCCATGCTCATCCTGCTGCTCTGTACCACCGATGCATTGCTGACGCTGACGTTGCTGAATCTCGGTGCGCAGGAGATCAACCCGTTCATGAAGCCGCTTGTGACGGGCAGCGGACCCGCTTTCGCGATCTGGAAGATGGGGCTGACCTCGGGCGGTGTCATCATGCTGACGATCCTCGCGCGGCTGCGAGCGTTCGGTGTGCTGCCGATCGGCGTGTTGCTCTACGTGGTGCTCGCGCTCTACGTCGCGCTCGTCGCATACGAACTCTGGCTGCTCGAGCGGCTGTTGCTGCTGCACGGCTGATCGAGTCCCCGCCGGGGCCGTCCAGCCCCTGGCGGCAAATTTCTGCCGACGTCCCCCCCGTGAACCACGCCGCATCCCGCGGGTTGCGCTTTGGCGCGCATGACGGGCATCCGTTACACTATGTTGCCTGCGCGTCGCTGCCTTCCAGGACATTGAACTGACTCGCTTTTTTGGTTCGCACCTGCCTGGGCGCGTGCCTTGGAGCTGGCCTGTCTCCGGGGCGGCTTCAGCGCAGTAATCTGGAGGACGATAATTCCCATGGCCGCTACCCGCAGCGAGCAACTCGAATCCACACCGCTTTTCGGCAGCAATGCCGATTACGTCGAAGCCCTGTACGAACAATTCCTGGCCGACCCCTCGAGTGTCGACCAGCGCTGGCGCGAGTACTTCGCGAAGCTGCCGAAAGGCATTCAGCTCGAGCAGGACCACCGTTCCATCCAGTCGGCAATCGCCGAGCGGGCGCGCCATTCGCGCGTCGTCGTCGCCGACTCCGCCACGGCCACCGATGCCAGCGCCAAGCAGGGCGCGGTCTCGCGTCTGGTGCAGATCTACGCGAACCGCGGTCACCTCGTCGCGAACCTCGATCCGCTCGGGCTCATGCATCGCGAACGTCCGAAGATTCTCGACCTGGCGTATTTCGGCTTGGCAGAGTCGGATCTCGACACCGAGTTCTTCACCGGCAGTCGCAGCGAGTCCGTGCCAAAGCGCACCAAGCTGCGCGAGATCATCGCCTCTCTGAACCGCATCTATTGCGGAACGATTGGCGCGGAGTTCGCGCATGTCTCGAACACCGAAGAGCGCCTGTGGCTGCAGGATGAATTCCAGGCCGGACGGCTGAACCATGTTTTCACGGTCGAAGAGCGCCGCAACATCCTCTGGCAGCTCACTGCGGCCGAAGGCCTCGAGCGTTACCTGCATACGAAGTACGTCGGCCAGAAACGCTTCTCGCTCGAAGGCGGTGACGCGCTGATCCCACTGCTCGATGATCTCATCCAGCGCGGCGGCGCGATGGGCGCGGAAGAGTTCGTGATCGGCATGGCGCATCGCGGCCGCCTGAACGTCCTCGTCAACGTGCTCGGCAAGGCCCCGTCCGTGCTTTTCTCTGAGTTCGAGGGTAAGTACGACACTTCGCACATGAAGGGCTCGGGCGACGTCAAATACCACAAGGGCTTTTCGTCGGACCTGCGCACGCCGGGTGGCAACGTCCATGTCGCGCTGGCGTTCAATCCGTCGCATCTGGAAGTCGTCAATCCGGTGGTCGAAGGTTCTGTCCGCGCACGCCAGGAGCGTCGCAGTGACGCGAAGGGCGAGCGCGTGGTTCCGATCCTGATCCATGGCGACGCAGCGTTCGCGGGTCAGGGCGTCGTGATGGAGACGCTGCAGCTGTCGCAGGCCCCGGCGTACTACACCGGCGGCACGATGCATGTCGTGATCAACAACCAGGTCGGATTCACCACGTCCCGACCGGAAGATTCGCGTTCGACGATGTACTGCTCGGACATCGCGAAGATGCTCGAAGCACCGATTTTCCACGTCAATGCCGATGATCCGGAGGCTGTCGTGTTCGTCACGCGCCTCGCGCTGCGCTATCGCATGCGTTTCAACAAGGACGTGGTCATCGATCTGGTCTGCTATCGGCGTCTCGGCCACAACGAGGCCGATGAGCCTGCCGCGACGCAGCCCGTCATGTACCAGGCGATACGCAAGCACCCGACGGCGCGCAAGATCTATGGCGAACAGCTCGTGGCGGCTGGCGTGATGACGGATACCGACGTCACGGGGTTCATCGAACAGTATCGCGCAGGTCTCGACGAGGGCCGGCCGCAGGCACGCGCGTCGCTGGGCCTGATCGGCAACAAATACACCGTCGACTGGACGCCGTATCTCGAAGGCGACTGGCGCATCCGCGTGCGTTCAGGCATCGAAATGGAACGGCTCAAGGAATTGGGCCGGAAGATCACGGCGGTGCCCGCTGGATTCCCGCTGCATGCGCGCGTGCAGCAGGTGATGGCGAACCGCAGCAAGATGGTGGCGGGTGAAATGCCGCTCGACTGGGGCTGCGCCGAGTCGCTGGCCTATGCTGGCCTGCTCGAGGATGGCTACTCCGTGCGCATTTCCGGACAGGACTGCGGCCGCGGCACGTTCTTCCATCGCCACGCGGTCCTGCATCACCAGGAGACCGGTGCGCGGCACGTACCGCTCCAGCACATCGCCGAGCGTCAGCCGAGCTTCCGCGTGATCGATTCCGTACTGTCCGAAGAGGCCGTCATGGGCTTCGAGTACGGTTACTCGACCACGGAGCCCGGCGCACTCGTGATCTGGGAAGGTCAGTTCGGCGACTTCGCGAACGGCGCGCAGGTCATCATCGACCAGTTCATCAGCTCGGGCGAATCCAAGTGGGGGCGCCTGTGCAACCTCACCCTGTTCCTTCCGCATGGGTATGAAGGCCAGGGGCCCGAGCATTCGTCGGCGCGCCTCGAGCGGTTCCTGCAGCTCTGCGCCGAGAACAACATGCAGGTCTGCGTGCCGTCGACGCCGGCGCAGATGTTCCACATGTTGCGTCGGCAGATGCTGCGCAGCCTGCGCAAGCCGTTGATCGTCATGACGCCGAAGAGCCTGCTGAGGCATGAGCTGTCCGTGTCCAGTCTCGAGGAGCTGACACGCGGCAGCTTCCAGAATGTCATCGACGAAACGGATGCGATCGCGGCGCCGGAAAAGGTGCGTCGTGTCGTGTTCTCGAGCGGCAAGGTGTATTTCGATCTGCTGCGCGCACGTCGGGCTGCCAAGCTCGACGACGTCGCGCTGGTGCGCGTCGAGCAGCTGTATCCGTTCCCGACCGAAGAGTATGAATCGGCGCTCAACCGGTACAACACGGCGAAGGAGATCGTCTGGTGCCAGGAGGAGCCGCAGAACCAGGGCGCCTGGTATCAGATCCGCCATCAGCTCGATCGACCGCTCGGACCGAAGCGCGAGTTGCTGTATGCCGGCCGCGCACCGGCCGCGGCACCGGCCACCGGTATCGGCAAGATCCACGATGCAGAGCAGGCGGCCATCATCGAGGCCGCACTGCGTTCCACGGCGCGCGTTGAAACCGCGCGCGAAACCAAGGCCCTGGACGCGGCATCGCCCGATGCAACCGCCGCCGAGAAGGCGCCCGACAATGCGAAGTTGAGGAAGAGTTCATGAGTATCGAAATCCGCGTTCCGCAACTGCCGGAATCCGTTGCCGACGCGACGCTGGTCGCCTGGCGCAAGCAGCCCGGTGACGCCGTGGCGCGCGACGAGAATCTCGCGGACCTCGAAACCGACAAGGTCGTGCTCGAAGTGCCGGCGCCCGCCAATGGCGTGCTGCGCGAACTGAAAGTGCAGACCGGCGCCACGGTTAAGAGCGGCGATCTGCTC
>ERZ795044.2895-NODE-2895-length-14708-cov-4.238995_pt1 | contig 14708 bp, 16 predicted proteins | sample MGYA00375128_ERZ795044 | MGnify/ENA primary metagenome ERZ795044 (study PRJEB30173, sample SAMN05720213) | anaerobic digester metagenome | isolation source: active sludge of municipal wastewater-treating anaerobic digesters | place: USA | collected 2014-12-22 ... | reverse complement strand
AGGTTCAGAAATCCATCTGCCGGCGAAGATGAATCAATGCATGATCAGTTTACAGAACAAATCATCGCAACCATCAATGCATCCGGTGAAGCTTTCTTTCAACCTTCGTCCTTCAAGGGCAAACGCTGTATGCGCGTTTCCGTCAGCGGCTGGCGCACCAATGAAGACGATGTCCGACGGACGATAACGGCAATTAAGGATGCAATTGAAAGCAGCCTCTAATGTTTGCACTCACATCTCACATCTCACATCTCACAACTCACAATTCACAACTCACAGTTTATTCTTTCACGATCAAAATAAACCCCACCTTAAACACATTCTCAATCGTGATCCTCGGATCTTTCTGCAAGAGCTTACGTATACGTGAGATGAATACATCAAAGCTCCTTCCCAGGAAGTAATCTTTCTTGCCATATATTTTCTCTACCGCATCATCACGACGCAGGATGCTGTTCTGGTTCATGCAAAGTAGCCTGAGGACCTCATTCTCTTTTTCTGTCATGCGCCATGTTTCACTATTCCATGATAGTTCCTGTCTGGTGTAATCAAAGTGATAGTCACCAATGGAAAATCGTAATGAACCGGATGCCGCGTCTTCTTGCAATGCCTCATGTCTGCGTAACATTACATTTATCCTGCACAACAATTCATCTTTATCAAATGGTTTTCGGATATAGTCTTCAGCTCCGAGGGCAAAGCCTTTGAGCATGTCCTCTTTTAAGGATCGGGCGGTGAGAAAAAGAAACCTGACCTGCGGATCAATTTCACGCAATCGTTTAGCAAGTTCAAATCCATCCATGCCAGGCATCATCACGTCCAGCAGGCAGAGACCATAATAGCCGGGAATGAATTCTTTCAAGGCGGTCTCTCCATCAATGCAGAGCCTGGGGTCATACCCTTCTGTCTGAAGAATGGTGGTCAGGAGGTATCCCATGCTCACATCATCTTCGACTAACAAAATTTTAGCTTCAACACGCATGGAGATCACGAAAATTTAGGAAGGAATATATTAAAACGACTGCCCTGGCTGACGCCACAATCCAGTTGAATAAAACCTTTGTGAAGCTCAACAATCCTTTTTACATAAGCAAGGCCAAGGCCAAAACCTTTTTGGTCATACAACTGCCCATCCTGTATACGCTGGAATTTTTCGAAGATCAATCGGCTCTTGGACACAGGGATCCCAATACCATTATCCTGAAAGGAAATGAGAATGCCATCTTTTTCCAACCTGGCAGATATTTCGATCACGGGTGGGTGTTCAGAATATTTCAATGCGTTGTCAATAAGGTTTCGGAATACATTGGTCAGATGTTGCCGGTCACCAGTGATTTCAAACGCATCAGGTATTTGTTGAATGGACACCATTGCCTTTTTTTCTTCGATCTGCATTTGCATCTCCTCCATCACGGTCTGGAGCAGTGCCTTGACATTGAGCGGTTCATTTTTTAATGCATAGTCTCCATTATCCAACCGGGCGATGTGGAGGACCCGTTCTACTTGCTGAATCAATCGCGCATTTTCTTTATTGATGATGTCCAGGAATTTTGCATTTCCGGGGTTGGAAGGATCCTTAGAAAGTAAGCTCGTGGCAAGTTTGATGTTGGTCAATGGAGTCCGGAATTCATGCGCCATGTTGTTGTAGATCTCGGCATTGGTGCGCAATAGTTTCTTTTGTTTCATCAACCACCAGTTGGCGAGCCATAACACGATAGCGGTAAAAAGCAGGATGAGCAAGGACGCCCCGATCATATAGCTTAGGTTGCCCATCATAAATTTTTCCTTTTCAGGAAAGGCAAGGGTTACAAAGGCTTCGGGCTTATCAATATGCGGTGGTATGTTGACAACACACTGGGGAGTTGCTTCCCTGGTATTGTTTTGTGGTGCGACCGGTGACTGACTGATCTTATAGTTGAGGTCAATATTGTAGAAATCCAGGGTCTTTCGCAAGTCAGCCTGGAAATCTTCATTTTCCACGATTTCAGGACGACCCACAAAATCAGTATAGGTAGGTATGAGCGATTCCTCTTTCCCGCATGCTACTGCACAGGACGCCTCTGAACATGAGGTGCCCTCACCATAATCTTCAAGAGTGGAGCACAAAGCCATAGATGCCCGTTGATTGAAGATCTCTTCCGACAGATTACGGGAATGATTGATCCACTTGTATTGAAAAAAAACCAGACCAATCATCGCAAGGGTAGAGGCAATGAGCAGTATGGTGACATGGTTTGTCCTATTCACGGTGCAAAGTAACGCTATCAGGCCCTAACCCCGGCTCGTATAACATCTTTTTAACAAGTGGGTAACAGGTCCGTGACAAGTGTGGGAAGCTTTCAAGGATAGTTTTGTCATGTCAATTTAATTTAATCATTCACTAAATAAGCTCTTATGAAAAGTCTATTGATGGTTTTGTTTTTAATGGGTGGTATCACCATTTCCACTGTCGATGCTCAATCCTGTAAGCCTAGTGCTCCGGAATGCGCTGCTACTTGCAAGCCAGCAGCGAGTGCAGATGCGACGAAGGCATCTCTCCCGGGTACAGCTGCATTCGCTTCATGCTCACCTGAGGAGTTAGCTGTATGCCAGTCCAAGATGGCTGCCTGCGAAGGAAAAAAGATGTCAAAGAAGGAAATGAAGGAATGCCAGGTGGCTTGTCAATCCAAAACTGCCTCTGCAGCACCTGCAGGTCAGACACAATTAGTTGCCCAACCTGCTGCTGGTTGCCAGCCAGCGCCAGCTGCTAAGACTTCAAAGCAATAACACAGAGATACTTTTAACTGGCTTTTAAAAGGTGGTGCGGGAACAAAGGATCCCGGCCACCTTTTTTGTTTGCCCACCTATGCTTTTCCGGAGTTATTTAACCTGAAAGGAAGCGGAAGCCACTTCCTTCCCATTTAAAAGAATAGAAAGTTTGTGATGGCCTGGAAAGTGTTTTCGCGTAGTCAGATTGGCAAATCGTTGAAATCGGGAGATTGTTTCTTGTGTATCAGGTTGCATTATTTTCTCCCTGATCTGGAAAACTTTTGCGGATTTCTTGCCAGTCGAAGTCAGGTAGTCTATGGCATATTCGATTCTCGCTTTGACAGGTTTCTTACCCTGATTCATAATGTCAAATGAAAAGTTTAGTAGGTCATCGATAGCTACGGATTTTCCGCATTTTAAATTTTCAACGACCACAGTAGAAATAGCGGGATCAAAGCCAAATAATTTCAATGCTCTTTCATCACCCTTTTTCAGCATTCCCCTGCTGGCATGTTTGATGATCCAATCGGTGTCGTTACTTATTCCTTTCCATGATTTGATCGTCTGGAGGACGAGTGCAGGATGATCTTTCGCGATATCATTGAGATTGTTGGCCACTGATCTGCGCACTGTTTCTGCCGGATCGTTTTTCAGACACTCCAGGATGGGCAGGATAGGAGAGGGATCTTTTTTTAGTATGGGTATACCTTGGCCCCATGGCAATCTTGGCCTGAAACCTTCGCTTGAAAGCCTCCGCACGTATGGGCTTTCATGCTGTGACCATTGAAGCATTTGTACATACATGCGATCGGGATAGCGCAGCAGAAATGGTCTTACAGCAAACTCCGCACTGGTCCATTGCGTTATTTTTTCAAGGGCAGGAATGGAAGTGTCAGGATATTCCAGGCCAAACCGTTCAATGAAATCAGCAAGGAATCCATATTCAAAAGTCATCTTTGAGCCATGTTGATGTATGAGGTGATCAACCGTTTGGACAATAATCCGCGAAGCAGGTTCAAATCCGGATGGAAAAGTATTGTTGATTTGACTACTGATATGCCTCATTCGCTCTTTCAATTCGAGGCCCTCCCATTCGTGATTAAACACTTTTTTTGAAAAGGCTTTTTCCTGGAAGGAAGGCCATACTTGTTTTACGATACGACCATAACCCTGAATAAGGTCGTGGGTATAAATATTTTTAAGTTTGAAAGGTACATTGGACTCCACGGATATCTGGGATTGATTTCGAGCCGCAAGATATTAGTTTGACGGTAGTCGATCACTTCGAAATTCAGGATTGATTACAACCTATTTGGATCAGTTTTTCTCCGGACATTTTTTACACCTTTTCTTTCCCTTTTCCTTGTATTTTTTGCAACACTTTTTCTTGCACCAGACGGGTATTTCTACATGCATGCGGATCAGCGAGTACGATACGCCAACAACCGGAAGTTGGACAAATCCAGTAGCTATGCTTTTTGATGTAGAAGACGTTGTTGGAAGCATCTTGAAATCGATTCTGTTAAATGTGTGCTTTTGGAATAACTGCGTGAAACATGTTCAGGATAAAGTTACGCCGAATGAACGAAATGGCATCAGTATATGTAGCTCGAACCTTGCAAGTGCACTGATGGTCATCTGACCGCCAGATAGATCGTGTAGAACGAAGTGATGATGATGAACAAACCGACAATAAACATCAAAGCCCTGGGTTTGATAAACTTGATCAGGTAAGGGCCCACAGGCGCAGCCAGTACCCCTCCAAAAATAAGTCCCAGGATAATCTTCCAGCCTTCGAGGCCAAGAAAGAAGAGAAAAACACCGGTACTAAAAAAGGCCACAAAGAATTCAGCAGTATTTACTGTGCCGATGGTCATCTGCGGGGTTTTACCTTTATGAATAATATTTGAAGTTACCACAGGACCCCAACCACCGCCACCAATAGCATCCAGCAGGCCTCCAAAAAAACCAAGTGGAGAGACTCGTTTTATTTCATCTTTAAACAAAGGCTCGCGGATACTTTTTATCAGGATGAGGATACCCAGGATGAGCAGATAGCCAGCGATAAAGGGTTTGACCATATTACCATCCAATACTTTCGATAGCAGGAACGCACCAAGCATCGCGCCTATGATGCCCGGTATAGCCAGTCGCAGGAAGAGGTGCTTGTCTACGTTTTTAAAATATAGGTGGGATAAGCCTGAAACACCGGTGGTAAATACTTCGGCTGTATGCACGCTTGCTGAGGCTACAGCGGGACTGATCCCTAGTTGAAGGAGGATCGTGGAACAACTCACTCCATACGCCATGCCCAGGGTTCCGTCTATCAGCTGAGCTATAAATCCGGCCAGGCAAAACAAGAGAAATTCCTTGTCAAAGGTAAAGGTCTGCTGTTGATTAGAATGGAAAAATTCCCAGACCAGCCACCCGATAAACACCAGCTTAAGGGCCAGAATGACGAATGTGATGTGCTTGAATTTAAATCTTTCCATGATGACAAAGATGGTCTTTCGTAGTTCTTCTTGTTTGTCCTGATTGTAAATTAAAAGTAATCACACAGACCAGCGCTTTAATGGCATAATTACCTTTTTGTGTAAGCATCGTTGTTAAAAGAAAGGACTTAATATAAAGTATGCAGCATAGAGTGATCAATATTCAGTAAGCAGTATTCAGTAAGCGGTATTCAGTGGGCAGTTTACAATGATTTACTTTTCACTTTTCACTTCCTTACCACCTGACCATTAAGGTCAGTGGAAAGTATCTCGCTCATATAATCAAAGAAAGGTCTCAATGCTTCAAACGTACGCACAACTTCTTTAGGAAAATTTGAATCTGCTACTTCTTTGTCCGAAAATTTACGCCCCACGATAAATTGTTTTTTTCGGATCAGGTCGATGGCAGGATGATTTCTGTCATAACCCGAAGGTGCAGTTTTTAATTCGTCGCCGTCAAGCTGGCCAAAATACTTGACAAAACTTGCGGCTTTTAAGATCTTACGAATAGGCTTGTCATCAAATGCAAATTCATCCCGGATCCTTTTAAGGTCTTCCGGGTTTGGCTCCCAAAATCCACCACCTACAAAGCTTCCTCCAGGCTCTATGTGCATGTAGTAGCCTCCTCTAAGCTGCGTTGTAGCCCTCTTGAAGTGTACACCAAAATGATTTTTATAGGGCGTCTTGTCTTTCGAAAAGCGCACATCTTTGTAGATCCTGAACACCTTTGCCTCTTCGATCAAATCCTTTTTACCCAGATCTTTTTTAATCTGCTCCGAAATTTCTTTGATGTTCTGCAAAGCCCCTTCATACTGCGCTTTATGAGCTAAAAACCACTCACGGTTATTGTTCTTAGTCAATTCTTTTAGAAACTTTACCGTTCCACTTTCAATTCCCATTTATTAATTTTTTACTTTAAGCTATATGCCCTATGCTAACTGAATACTGAATACTGCTCACCGCCTACTGCTTCTAGGGTCAGCTTCCAGAGCATCTTCACCACACTAACTGCTAACTGCTGACTGCTAACTGCTCACTGCTCACTGCTCACTCTTCACTCCTTCTGCGGTATCGTATCAATCTTCCCCGAAGGATTAAGCCTGATGATCAGGTCCCCATAATTTTTGGGATCAATGATCGTATGCTGTTGGTTGTCCAGCAGAATGTCGGGATCATTCATGCCCAACATGTTCTTGCAATAATCCCTCAGTGAGTAAGTCGTAACGGTGATCGTAGTTGATTCTTCATACGTCGTCGGATCAAAAACAACTACCGTATCCACCAAAGTAATTGAATCACGATCCAGCAATGTTAATTGCTTTTGGGCTTCCCGCATTTTGAGCTCACGCTCATATCCGGGTGGGTGGATTTGGGAAAATGCCGCGAATGTAGAAAGGAGGAAGCAAACCATCAGGGTCAACCTGATAGGTCCGATGGATGCTGTTAGAAGATTTGATTTCATTTGCTAAAAATACTTGAAAATCGGAAGAAACAAAGTACATCCTTTCCCTGCTGCATTCCTGTTCATAGAGGGTCATTTTATCAGGATAACGTTGCTGGGTACCTATGCTCATGATCGGCCACCGGGAAGAATACACCTTTAAGTGCTTTTTGCCATTGATCCCTCTGCATAGATTCTGCTACCTTTATCCGGAAGTAAATATGTAATCTATGCCTTTTATCGACTACAATTCAATCCCACATCGCAAGCTGATGAACGGGATTCATGGAGCTTTATTTCATTCAGAGCAACTCACTTTCGGTCATCTTGTCCTGGAGGAAGGTGCAGTGCTTCCTGAACATCATCATCCCCACGAGCAATGGACGCACGTGATGGATGGCAGCCTTGAGTTTACACTGAATGGTGAGACACAGATTATGACTCCCGGGATTAGCGTCTTTATTCCTTCTGATGTGGTACACAGTGCACGAGCCTTGACTGCGTGCAAGGTTTTGGACGCCTTTTTGCCAGTTAGGGAAGACTTCAAATCACTTCCACTCTGGGAATGAAATTTAATCTCATGTTTAATCATGTTTATTCTCACGTAACCATCCCATTGAAGTGATCCACCTTCGTGAATTTCTTCGTTTGGCGCCTGCAAGGGCCACAGGGATCATCTTTGCGTTATGCGGGTTGATCTTTGGAACATGGGCATCCTTTATACCCTATGTCAAAGAAAAATTTGTGCTGGATGAAGCTGAGCTTGGGCTGGTATTGCTAGGACTACCGGTAGGTAATCTCATTGCCAATCCGTTGTCTGTATTTATTATTTCACACTGGGGCGCAGTTAAAACTTCGTTAGTCTCCATCGTCTTGATGGGGATCACATTTATGTTGCCGGTCATCGTGCCCTCCGTTTCACTGGTTGCAATTGGATTGGTTCTGGCCGGAGCTTCTTTTGCTTTTACCAATGTGGCGATGAATACATGTGCCTCGGACCTTGAAAAAGAAAGCGGCATTAGGTTGATGTCAGCCAGTCATGGAATGTGGAGCCTGGGTGCTATGGCTGGAGCATTGGCTTCCGGTTTTGGAGTGGTTGGATTTGATTGGCTCTCAGGACAATGGTTTGATGCACATTTTGCTTATGTAGCAACCATAGCCCTGGCGACATTGATGATCACCCTTTTCATAAAAGGTGATTTTCAACAAATACATGAGGATTGGGAAAAAAATAAACAACCACCAGGGTCAGGCTTATCTATGTTCAAGCCAAATAAATTGCTCTGGATACTGATCAGTATTAGTTTGTGCACTTTTCTGACAGAGGGCACTATGGCCGATTGGTCAGCAGTATACCTGAGGGAGATTACGGCTGCCCCTGAGACCATAATAGGGTGGGGTTTTGGCCTGTATGCTTTTTTTATGGCAGGGGGAAGATTCCTTGGTGATTCGCTTATCGCCCGCCATGGTCATATGAAAGTGCTGATGACGGGAGGCATCCTCGTTTCCATTGGGCTCATCATTATCATTTTATCCGTCAATCCATGGATGGCATTACCAGGCTTTATGTTGACAGGACTTGGCGTTTCAGTGGCCTCTCCGATTCTTTTTGCAGCAGCAGCCAGAGTACCTGGTCTTCCGGCAGGAGCAGGTTTAGCTACCATGAATACTTTTGGCATGGCGGCCTTCCTGGTCGGCCCTGTGCTGATCGGATTTATTGCAAAAGCATTGGACCTCCGGATAGCATTTATGTGCGTCGCTGTCACTTCCATCATCTGGGTAATCCAAACGTATTCCATCCTGCGTAAGAAAATATCAACCTGAGTTTTGATGACAGGTTTCTGAATGCAATTATTAGTAAAAAATGTGTTGTGTTTCAGTCTATGCAAAAGACAAGCGAGGCCACATTTTATACAATGCAAAGGAAGCAGAGAAAGCAACACCAAATGCAATGAGGGTATTCACCGTGTCTCCATAAATCCAATACCCCAATCCGAATAGAAATCCATATACCATCAGGCAACCAATAACCATGGCTCCAAGTTCGAGCATCAATCCCGATCCTTCTTTTTCTGGAGCAGCTATGGAAGGTGAATTCTTAAGCCATGCATTCCAACCGAGTTTGTGCGGCCTGACTTGCATGTAAAATTTCCTCAGCACTTCATCTGATTCAGGTTTGGTCATCAAGGTTATTGTGACCCAGCCTATAGTAGTGATCAACACACCCCAAACCATTTTCTCATGAGAGGCCATTGGTCCACTGTAGATGACTTCAAAATATATCGCAACACAAAAGCTAATGATCATCCCCGAAATCTCTGACCATGCATTGACCCTGTACCAAAACCAACGAAGAATAAAAATGAGCCCTGTCCCCGCACCGATCTGCAGCAGGATATTGAAAGCCTGCAGTGCGCTGGTGAGTTGAGTCGCAACAAGTGATGCGATGATCATCAATCCGAGCGTCGTCCATCTGGCGATATTGACTAGTTTTTTATCTCCGGCAGCAGGATTGATAAAGCGGCCATAGAAATCATTGATGATGTACGATGATCCCCAATTGAGGTGCGTAGCAATAGTGGACATAAAAGCCGCAATCAACGCAGCAACTACCAATCCCAACAACCCAGTAGGAAGGAATGAAATCATAGCAGGAAATGCAAGGTCATCCTTGATGATGGAAGGGTCAACGTGCGGAAATGCCTTGGCTATGTCACCTGTAGTCGGAAAAATAATCATTGAACACAAGGCAATAATGATCCAGGGCCATGGACGCAAAGCATAATGTGTCACATTGAAGAGTAGGGTAGCACCCATAGCATGCCGTTCGTTTTTGGCAGCAAGCATGCGCTGCGCAATATATCCACCACCACCAGGTTCAGCACCCGGATACCAGCTACTCCACCATTGGACAGCAAGTGGGATCAGGAAAATGGGAATCCAGGATGATGGATTACTCCAATCAGGAAAAACAGACATCGCGCTCTGCACTTCAGGCTTTGATAGCAATTCTGTTAAACCACCAATTTCAGGCTTATTGACAAGGAATATGGCTGCTGCTACCATACCCGCCATTGCCAATACAAATTGAAATAAATCTGTAAAGAGGACGCCCTTAAATCCGCCTACCATCGTATAGGCTACTGTAATAACACTGGAGATCAGCAACGTTTGCCAGGGATCTAATCCAAGAAGAACATTGCCAATTTTGATTGCTGCCAGACAGACAGTCGCCATGATCATCACATTGAAAAACAAACCGAGGTAGATAGCCCTGAATCCCCGTAGGAAAGAGGCAGGCTTTCCCCCATACCTCATCTCATAAAACTCAAGGTCGGTCAGGATGCCTGTCCTGCGCCACAGCTTGGCATATACAAACACCGTCATCATTCCAGTCAGTAGAAACGCCCACCATACCCAGTTGCCACCTACTCCGTTATTCCGGACGATATCTGTGACCAGGTTTGGCGTATCCGCTGAAAATGTGGTTGCCACCATCGATACCCCCAGCAACCACCATGGCATATTACGCCCACTTAAAAAGAACTCAGCCACACTGCTGCCAGATTTCCGGGCTACCATCACTCCAATAAGCAGTGATATAATGAAATAGGCCGCTATGATCCCCCAATCAAGTCCCTGTAATGCCATAAGTTGTATCGTATAGTTGTTTTCGAATGGCAAAAGATCGACATTTTTTTAACAATGGCCTTTTCAACTTATTATCTCCCTTCATTCCCTCCTTGCCCTTTGCCCCCTCACCACAGTAATCTCTCTTCAATGTCATAATTGCCCTCGGCTTTAGCCGGGGGTGGGGAACATATTGGATTTGGCTTTAGCCACAAGTTGAATTATGCTAGGGGCTAAAGCCCCAAAATATACAGCCCCTGAAACCCCGGCTTGAAAGCCGGGGCAATTTGAGTTGCCCATCTTGCCCCTTGTTCTCCCGCTTCCAGCACGGGGCGGGGTCTCCGCTGCGCTTAGACTTGCTCCCTGCTCTTTGCTCCCTGCCCCTTGCTCCTTCGCACTTTTCACTCTTCACTTTTCATTCTTCACTTTCTGGCTACCTTTGAGCCATGTTTACGATTAACTACAAATTAAAATTCGCCATTATCGGCATTGGTATCCTTGGAGGCCTGGCCTTGATGTTCACCGCCGGGTTCTGGTATGGTTTCCCGTTTCTTTTGATAGGGTTAGGATTTCTGGTCTCTTACATACTATTGGGCACGGTCCAGTCAGCTGCCGTTTTGCTGGAGAAAACACAGTTTGCAGCGGCTGAAGAAAGGCTCAAATGGACTTTTAAGCCCAATTGGCTTTATGTGACCAACCGCGCTTTTTATTATATCATGAAAGGAAGCATTGCAGCCAATCTTAATCGTCCGGATGAAGCAGAAGGCTATTTTGAACAAGCTAAAGACCTCAAGCTGCCTTCTGATAATGAGCGTGCGCTTGTGTATCTGCAACTGGCCAATATCAAGGCAAATCAGGGTAAATGGACCCAGGCTAAGAATTATTTCCACCAGGTAAAGAAGTTTAATGTTTCTGAAGGCATGCTTAAGGACCAAATCAAGCAGTTTGATAAAGCACTTAATCAAAGCGGCAATATGGTCCACATGCGAAGTGGTCAGGCCATGCAGCCTGGTGGAAAGCGCAGGAGACCTAAAATGCGCTAACAGATAAATTTTATGATTCCCACAGCGTGGGAATCATAAAAAACCTATCTTTGCGCTCCATTTTAATAAAAAAGTTCTTTGGGAGATGGATGCATTGGCACCGTTCCGGATACCGGCAGCAATACTTAAGGCTGATGAGGCTTCCTACGAATGGAAGCTTGGACCTGATTTCCTCGCCATTTTTGACGAGGAGCATGAAGGCATCACCGGCCATTTTGAAGTTCAAATGGAACTTCACCGTGAAGGTGGATTGACTACCCTTGAATTTAATGTTCAAGGAATAGTAGATACCACATGTGATCGCTGCATGGTGCCGATAAAAATGCCTATTGAGTCTGATTATCAGATGGTTGTCAAACATGGCGACCCGGCAGACAGCACCGACGAAGTGGTGTTTATCGATTCTGACTCATCCGACCTGAACGTAGGACAGCATATTTATGATTTTATCCTGCTGTCTGTTCCGATCAGCCACCGCATCCCGGATTGTGATCAAATGGAAAACTCACCTTGTGATACGTCCATTCTGACCTATCTCTCTCAAAATCAGGTAGATGAAATGCCCAAAGGAGACAAAAGTGAATCTCCATGGGACGACCTGAAGAAACAAATTGACAATTAAATACAGTTCAAGAAGCTGAAGTAAGTACGCCTTTTGTCCTGGATAAAAATAAACATATTAAAAATTAGCTGGCAGCCGAAAGCTGATAGCTTAAAACCGATTAACAATGGCACATCCTAAGAGTCGTATGTCAAAACAGCGCAAACACAAGCGCCGTACACATTATAAAGCTTCTGCTCCGCACGTTGCAATCTGTGCAGAGACCGGCGAACCACACGTTTGGCACAAAGCTTATGAGCATAACGGACACCTTTATTACAAGGGTCAGATGCTCGTGAAGACACCGGGGCTGGAGGACTAATCCAGTCAGATAGCATCAAACACTTGCTGAGGCTCCCCGGTCAACTATGATCAGGGAGCCTTCGCTGTTTTATCCAAACTCATTTTCTATACCCTTTCAATTGCGATTTTAAGATGAAAAAAGCCATCCTCACCACCAACGCACCGGCACCTATAGGCCCATACAGCCAGGCGATCCAGGCAGGCGATACGATCTATATTTCCGGCCAGATCGCGATAGATCCTTCAACAGGCGACCTCATTACCTCCTCTATTGAGGATGAAACTCACCAGGTCCTGAAAAATGTTGGGGCTATCCTCGAGGCTGCCGGACTGTCTTACGAGAACGTCGTCAGTTGCTCAGTCTTTATCAAGGACATGGAATTGTTTGGAAGGATTAATGCAGTGTACACGACCTATTTTAGCACTGGAATTCCTCCAGCCAGAGCTCTGGTTCAGGTTTCTGACCTGCCAAAGCATGTCAATATTGAAATTTCCGCTATAGCCCACATATAAAGCTGACCTATCATGAGTATTTCCACAGATTCCAAAAGAAAGCAGGTTCTTTCCGGTATGCAACCCACAGGCAATCTGCACCTTGGCCGATATTTTGGAGCTATTCAAAACTGGGTCAACCTGCAGGAATCCTATGATTGCATCTATAGCATCGTAGACTATCATGCGATGACCATGCCATTTGACCCACGCAGGTTACGGGAACAGGTTTGGGAACTCGTATTTGACATCATGGCAGTAGGGGTGAAGCCGGAAAATATCTTCATCCAGTCGATGATCCCTGAGCATACCGAACTCGCCTGGATCTTCAATTGTGTCAGCTCCTATGGCGAAGTGTCACGAATGACACAATTCAAGGACAAGAGCCAGCAAATCAATGATAAAGACAAGGATGCTTTTATTTCCACTGGCCTTTTTACATATCCTGTCCTGCAGGCTGCGGATATCCTCATCTACAGAGCTGACTACGTTCCGGTTGGTAAGGACCAGGACCAACATCTCGAATTGACCAGAAACATAGCAAACAGGTTCAATCAACTGGTTGGTACAGAGTATTTCGTTTTGCCCGAAACACTATACACTGATTTGCCAAAAGTGCTCTCTACAGCAGATCCATCAAAGAAAATGAGCGCATCTCTCGGGCCAAAACATCACATAAGTGTCTTCTCAGATGCGGATGTGATCCGCAAGCAGATCAAGAGTGCGGTAACGGACTCTGGTGATACACCTGCAGGTCAGATCAGCCCAGGTGTTCAGAATCTCCTGGACATGCTCAAGGCATCTGGTGGCCATCCTGAAATGGAATCATTCCGGGAGCACGCCATCTCAGGTACCCTGCAATATGGTCGCCTCAAGGAATCTGTTGCGGACGTGATCATCTCTATGACAGAAACTTTTAAACAAAAGCGTCAGGAAATCGCATCCGATAAAGTCAAATATCAGGAAAGTGTTGCCGCTTCCTCCCAGGTGATCCGCAAGAGAGCCCAGGAAACCGTCCGCGAAGTAAAAGACCTCATCGGCCTCATGAACGTCCCACTTTAGAAATCCCTCTTACGCTCTCACTCTCTCACCTCTTACACATGAAGATCATCTGCGTCGGTCGAAATTACGTAGCACATGCTGCAGAACTTGGCAATGAAGTTCCGGATTCCCCCATGTTGTTTATGAAACCGCATACGGCATTGCTGATCGACAACCGGCCATTGTACTATCCTGACTTCACGAATGACCTGCATTACGAAGCCGAGCTGGTTTTAAAAATTTCTAAGAATGGCAGGCATATCCAGCCTGAATTTGCTGACTCCTATTATCAACTCATTGGCTTCGGCATCGATTTCACGGCCAGGGACCTGCAGCAGAAATGCAAAGAGAAGGGGCATCCCTGGGAAATAGCAAAGGCATGGGACAACAGCGCTGCCTTGAGCCCTTCTTTTATAGATGTGAGCACCTTACCCGACCGGTCATCCATAAAATTTGAAATGACCCTCAACAGAGAGGTGGTCCAGCAAGGAGATAGTTCCCTGATGATTTATTCATTCAATGACATCATCTGCTATGCCTCCAGGTTTTTCAAGCTGCAGACAGGTGATTATATCTACACCGGTACACCCGCTGGCGTCGGCCCTGTAAAGCGCGGCGACATCCTTGTCGGGAGCATCGAAGGCCATAAGATGCTCGAGTGTGAAATCAAATAGCAGGTTATCCCCATGAGCCTCTCTGGTATTCTAGGGTTTTGAATCGCCAAATTTATTCTCGCGCGCAACGCCACAGCGCCGCAGTTTGTTTGCTCCTTGCCCCTTGCCCCTTGCTTTTAAGCCTCTTAAGCCCTCTTGAGCCTCTTTGGCCTCTTGAGCCTCTGTCGCCCCTTCCTCCCTTTATCCTTATCCTTAGCCTTAGCCTCATCCTTAGCCTTAGCCTCATCCTTAGCCTTAGCCTCA
>ERZ795044.2891-NODE-2891-length-14712-cov-5.268336_pt1 | contig 14712 bp, 13 predicted proteins | sample MGYA00375128_ERZ795044 | MGnify/ENA primary metagenome ERZ795044 (study PRJEB30173, sample SAMN05720213) | anaerobic digester metagenome | isolation source: active sludge of municipal wastewater-treating anaerobic digesters | place: USA | collected 2014-12-22 ... | reverse complement strand
CCGAACAGGTATTGATGACGTATACATCGGCCACTTCGTCGAAGTCTTTCTTTTCTAAGCCGTCGTTCTCGAGCAACCTGCCAATGGTGGAGGTTTCGGAGAAATTAAGCTTGCAGCCCAATGTATGCAGTGCAACGGTTTTGTTCATTGGGGCAAAATTAATGAAAATGGAATAGAAACACGGATGACACGGAGGGATGGAGATTATCGCTGATCAGATCCGGGTAAATCAGCCTCATCAGTGTCATCAGCGTTTCTATCAATTAAAGTAACTTGCATCATGCTTAAAAAATATCTCCCATATATCTTCCTGGTTGCAGCGGCTTTACTGTTGTTCTTTATTAAGAAGAACCAACGTGGACCGGTACCGGAAAAACCGGCAACAGAGCAAACAACCGACCATATAACCGTGCCGGCTGTTTTGCCTACCGGGGAAAAGCAGGAAGAGATCGAGGGATTTAACAGGAATACCAATCACCTGGTATTCAGCAAGCACGCCAAATGCCGGATGGATTGCAGGAAGATCGATGAGCGTGAGGTCCGGGAGATATTAAAGAACGGTACCGTGAATGAAAAAAAGATACAGCGGGATAAACGGGGTATGACCTACCCGGTGGAAGGCACCACCCACGACGGGCAGCGGGTACGCATTGTATTTGCTCCCAAAGACGATGCATTGGTAGTGGTAACAGTGATCGACCTGGGTAAAGAATGGTCATGTGACTGTAAATAAATTTCCGTTTATAAATCTTCACTTTTTGTAACAATAAAAACCTGTAAGTTTGTTACCGAACGGTTGAGTAATGAATATTAAATCCATCCTCGCAAAGCCATTTGCCGGGTATATATATAAGCAGATAAAGAAAGGAATGGAAACGGCCGAAGCCGATCAGCAATCCATTTTCAATCACCTTATAAAAGTTGGAACAAAAACGATCTTCGGTAAAGACCATGATTTTGCGACCATTAAATCGCACGAAGATTTTATTCAAAAAGTTCCGCTGAGGGATTACGAAGCATTTAAGCCCTACATTGAAAAGATAAAACAAGGTACACACAATGTGTTGTGGAAGGGCCAGCCGATCTACCTTTCGAAGACAAGTGGTACCACCAGCGGAGTGAAATATATTCCCATCACCAAGGACTCTATCCCAAATCACATTAATACTGCAAGAAATGCGTTGCTGTGTTACATGGCAGAAACAGGCAATACCAAATTTGCTGATGGTAAACTCATCTTCTTAAGCGGTTCACCTGAACTGGAACGGGTTGGCGGCATACCAACAGGAAGACTGAGTGGTATTGTCAATCACCATGTGCCAAAATATTTGCGATCGAACCAGCTTCCATCCTTCACCACCAATTGCATAGAAGAATGGGAAGAGAAACTGGATAAGATCGTGGAAGAAACCATCAACCAGAATATGACACTCATCAGCGGCATACCACCGTGGATGCAGATGTACTTCGACAGGCTGATCGAAAAAAGCGGTAAGAAAGTAGGAGAACTGTTCCCGAATTTTAATGTGATGGTGCAGGGCGGGGTAAACTTTGAACCCTATAAGGCAAAATTATTTGAAAGCATCGGACGGCAGATAGATTGTATCGAATTGTTTCCGGCAAGCGAAGGTTTTTTTGCTTTCCAGGATTCGCAGAAAGAGCCGGGCTTATTACTGAATACCAACAGCGGAATATTCTTTGAATTCGTTCCGGCCGGGGAGATATTCAATGAGAACCCAACCCGGCTAACATTAAAAGATGTGAAGACAGGAGAGAACTATGCATTGATCGTAAACAGCAATGCCGGCTTGTGGGGATATAATATCGGCGATACCGTGAAGTTTGTTTCCACCAACCCCTATCGCCTGGTGGTTACCGGCCGTACCAAACATTTTATCTCCGCTTTTGGCGAACACGTGATCGGCGAAGAAGTAGAAGCCGCTTTGCTGAAAGCAGCCGAAGAAGAGCATATTCGTATCACCGAATTTACCGTAGCGCCAAAGATATCAACGGATGCCGGTAAGAGTTACCACGAATGGTTCATCGAATTTGAGAACATGCCTGCCAGCCTGGAGGCCTTTGCAAATAAGATCGACGACAACCTGCGGAATAAAAATGTTTATTACAACGACCTCATATCAGGCAATATCCTTCAGCGCCTGAAAATTTCTGCGGTGAATAAAAACGGTTTCATTGACTATATGAAAAGTATTGGCAAACTGGGCGGACAGAATAAGGTTCCCCGGCTGAGCAATGACCGTAAAATTGCGGATGTGCTTTTACAATTTGTTAATTCTTCCCAAACAACTGGCTTATTGAGTGGCATGAAATAATTTTTCGCCTTTTTTTTCAAAATAACATATTTTTGTGCCGCAAATAATTGATCACAGCAAGTGAACCAGATTCAAGTACTTATTTCCCCATCTGAATTGCTGCCTTCTGCAGGCAGCATATCCCGGTTCGTTATGCGATACCGACGTGGATGCTGATAGGACGAGCAGTTAAAAGCTGCCCCTGTCAGTGAAAAAATCCCCAAAGCATTTTCAACATCATTTACAATCACCGCTTTCAATTTTACAAAATTGAAAAACAGAAACATTATCATCCGGGTTGCCATACCCGCCGATAAAAAATATGCAGGCATCATCACCGATGAGATGGCCTCTTCTGCAAAAGCACGTGGTACCGGTATTGCCAAACGCAGCCCGGACTATATTGAACAGAAGATGGAGGAAGGAAAAGCAGTCATTGCCCTCACCATCTCCGGCGATTGGGTTGGCTTTTGTTATATAGAAGCATGGGAGCACAATAAGTTTGTGGCCAACAGCGGACTTATTGTTTCACCTGAATTTCGTAAAACGGGGGTAGCCAAGTCTATCAAGAAGCGGATATTTGAACTGAGCCGGGAAAAATATCCCGATGCAAAGATATTCGGACTCACAACCGGCCTGGCCGTTATGAAGATAAACTCCGACCTCGGTTACGAACCGGTCACGTATTCAGAACTCACCAACGATGAACAGTTTTGGGCCGGCTGCAAAAGCTGTGTAAACTACGACATACTGATGAGCAAAGAACGGAAGAACTGTATGTGTACCGCCATGCTTTTTGACCCGGCCGATCATTACGAACCCGAAGAGACCAAGGAAGAGTTTAAGAAGCATTCCAAATTGTACGAACGTTTCATGCGGCTGAAGCAAAGCAAACTGATACGCCTGTTGCAAAAGAAACAGAATGATGGAATGAAACGGTCATTACTCAGCCAATTCTTTAATTTTTAAAATAAGTAGATGACCATAGATAAAACAAGGACTTCCGGTAACTCCCCTTTAGGGGATGGGGGCAAAGTTGTATTGGGATTCAGTGGCGGACTAGATACCTCGTATTGTGTGAAATACCTCACCGAAGAGAAAGGATACGAAGTGCATTCCATTATTGTGAATACAGGAGGCTTTACAGAAGATGAGTTAAAAAAACTCGAAGCGCATGCATACAGGTTGGGGGTTAAAACACATACTACGGTAAATGCCGTTAAGAGTTATTACGACAATATCATCAAATATCTCGTCTTCGGAAATGTGCTCAAGAATAACACATATCCTTTGAGTGTGAGCGCCGAACGTTTAAGCCAGGCATTGTTGATCGCTGAGCATGTAAAAAAACTGAACGCTGATATAGTGGCGCATGGCAGTACCGGCGCCGGCAACGACCAGGTTCGGTTCGACATGATCTTTAATATCATGATCCCGGGTGTGGAAATATGTACGCCGATAAGAGACCTGAAACTGAGCCGGGAAGAAGAGATCGCTTATTTAAAAAGCAAAGGAGTGGAGATGAATTTTGAAAAGTCGGTGTACTCCATTAATAAAGGCCTGTGGGGAACCAGTGTTGGCGGTAAGGAAACATTGAACAGTGACGGCATGCTGCCCGAAGAAGCCTGGCCAACTCAACTGACTAAAAAAGATAGTGAACGTTTAGAATTGGAGTTTACGAAGGGTGAATTATATAAAGTGAACGGAAAACCGTTTGCCCATCCTTCTGAAGCGATTGAAGCGGTTCAAAAAATTGCCGGTCCTTATGCAATAGGCAGAGACATCCATGTTGGCGATACGATCATTGGTATCAAAGGAAGGGTTGGTTTTGAAGCAGCGGCCCCCATGATCATCTTAAAAGCCCACCACGCACTGGAAAAGCATGTGCTTACCAAGTGGCAGCTGAACTGGAAAGACCAACTGGCTCTCTTCTACGGTAACTGGCTGCACGAAGGACAGATACTGGACCCGGTAATGAGAGATATAGAAGCGATGTTTGAAAGCACTCAGCAAAACGTGACCGGAAAAGTATTTGTGCAATTAATGCCTTACCGTTTCCAGGTAACAGGTATTGAATCGGAGTACGACCTCATGAGCAGCAAGTTTGGCAAGTACGGCGAAATGAATAACGGCTGGAGCGGAGAAGATGTAAGAGGCTTTTCAAAAATATTCGGCAATCAAACCATGATCTATCAGGCTGTAAAACAAACCACAGATGGCAAATAAGATAAAAGTTGGAATTGTTGGCGGCGCAGGCTATACAGGCGGCGAGTTGATACGAATATTATTAAATCATCCGGCTGCTGAGATCGTTTTCGTTCGCAGTAAAAGCAATGCTGGTAATTCTCTTCATTCGGTACACCAGGACCTGCTGGGTGAAACCGAAATGAAGTTTGCCGCGGAAATGAATAACGATATTGATGTATTGTTCCTCTGTGTTGGACATGGGGAAGCCAAAACCTTCCTGGAAAAAAATACCATCCCTGGCAATATAAAGATCATCGACCTCAGCCAGGATTTCAGGCTGGGAGAAGTGATCAGTCACAGGAAATTTGTTTACGGTTTGCCGGAACTGAATAAGGAGAATATAAAAACGGCCGGTAATGTTGCCAATCCCGGCTGTTTTGCCACTGCCATCCAGTTGGGTTTATTGCCATTGGCAAAAGCCGGATTGCTGAATGATATTTATACAACAGGTATCACCGGCTCTACCGGCGCCGGCCAGGGATTGAATGCCACTTCACATTTCAGCTGGCGGGCAAATAATATCCAGGCATATAAAACATTAACACACCAGCACCTGGCCGAGATCGGGCAATCATTTTTACAATTGAATCCTTCCGGCGATGTGGATCTCAGCTTTGTTCCCTGGCGGGGAGATTTTACAAGAGGAATTTTTATCAGTTCTCAAATTAAATGTGAATTGAGCATTGAAGAACTGACCGTGCTATTCAATACTTATTATGCTGATCAGCCTTTTGTATCGCTGAGTAAAGAACCCATATTCTTAAAGCAGGCTGTGAATACCAACAAGTGTTTTATCCAGCTGGAGAAGGTTGGCAGTAAACTGGTAGTGCATTCAGCCATTGATAATTTATTAAAAGGAGCAAGCGGACAGGCAGTGCAGAACATGAATTTGATGTTTGGACTGGAGGAGGCAGAAGGGCTCAAATTGAAAGCAATTGGGTTTTAAGTGGTAAGTTCTAAGTAATAAGTTGAAAAAATGCAGAACTATAAAGATTTAAAAGTATGGGAAAAAGCACATCAGTTCACACTGATGATATATCATGAGAGTAAGCAATTTCCTAAAGAGGAATTATATGGATTAACGAATCAATTGCGAAGGGCGGCTTCATCTATTCCGGCAAATATTGCAGAAGGATGCGGTAAAGGTTCTAATGGAGACTTAGCTAAATATCTGAATATAGCACTAGGTTCTGCAAATGAGTCTGAGTACTTTGTTTTATTAGCAAAAGACCTTAGTTATTTAGAAGTTGAAAAATTTGAAACGCTTTATAAGTTAATAAATGAAATTAAAGCAATGCTTATTGCGCTGGTTGCAAAAGTAAGACTGTGACTTAAAGCTTATGACTTAAAACTTACCACTTAAAACTTATTACTTATTTAGCATGAAACTATTCGACGTATATCCACTCAACAACATCAGCATCATTAAAGGAGCAGGTTGTTATGTATGGGATGATAAAGGAGAAAAATATTTAGACCTCTATGGCGGTCATGCCGTTATTTCCATCGGGCATACCCATCCGCATTATGTGAAACGGTTAGAAGAGCAGCTGCATAAAGTGGGATTCTATTCCAACTCGATAAAAATTCCTTTGCAGACCGAGCTGGCAGAAAAGTTGGGAAAGGTTTCCGGTAAGGAAGACTACCAGCTCTTTTTATGCAACTCCGGCGCTGAGGCAAATGAGAATGCGTTGAAGCTGGCTTCTTTCTATAATGGAAGAAAAAAAGTGATCGCATTTAAGAAAGCATTTCACGGCAGAACATCGCTGGCGGTTGCGGCAACGGATAACCCGGATATAGTTGCCCCCGTAAATGAAACGGATAATATAATCTTTCTTCCTTTTAATGATGAAGCAGCACTTGAATCTGCCTTTAAGAAAAACGATATTTCGTCTGTTATCATTGAAGGCATACAGGGTGTAGGCGGTATCAATGCAGCTTCCGGTTCCTTTCTGAAAAAGATCAGAAGTCTGTGTGATGAATACAATGCCGTGTTTATAGCCGACAGCGTTCAGTGTGGGTATGGCCGCAGCGGCAAGTTCTATTCGCATGATCTTGCCGGGGTAAATGCAGATATATATACCATGGCAAAGGGAATGGGCAATGGGTTCCCGATTGGTGGTATTTCTATTTCACCGAAGATTCCACCAAAACATTTTATGCTGGGTACCACTTTTGGCGGTAACCACCTGGCCTGTGCCGCTGCCCTGGCCGTACTGGAAGTGATGGAAGAAGAGAAACTGATAGAAAATGCGCAAACGGTGGGCGATTATTTCATTGCTGAATTAAAAAAGTTGCCGGAAATAAAAGAAGTGAGGGGCAGGGGCTTAATGATCGGAATTGAATTGCCGGAAGAATTGAATATGGTAAAGAAGAACCTGTTATTCAAACACAGGATATTCACGGGCGAAGCCAAGCCGAATGTGATACGCCTGCTGCCGGCGTTGAATATTACCAAAACAGAGGCTGATATTTTTTTGCAGGCAATTAAAACAGAATTAAACCTGGTCTGACGTCCCGTCTGACCAACCCGATAAATTAAAATGAAGAATTTTATCTCAGTACATGATGTTGATGATGTGAATGCCCTGGTTGAAAAAGCCATGATGTATAAAAGCAACCCTTTTATACATAAAAATCTTGGCGCCAATAAACGAATAGGGTTGTTGTTTCTCAATCCCAGTCTGCGTACCCGGTTAAGCACAAGGATCGCAGCCAACAACCTGGGCATGGAGGCCGTTGTGTTCAATATCGATAAGGAAGGCTGGGCCATTGAGTTTGAAGAAGGCGCCGTGATGAACGGAACTACGGTGGAGCATATTAAAGACGCCGCTCCCACACTGGGAATGTACTTTGATATTTTGTGTATCCGTAGTTTTCCTTCGTTAAAGAACCGGGAAGAAGATTATGCAGAAACGGTGATCAACCAGTTCATAAAATACGCCGGTGTACCCATTGTCAGCCTGGAAAGCGCTACGCTGCACCCGTTACAGAGTTTTACCGATGTAATTACCATAAAAGAAACATTTACGGAAAAGCGCAAACCTAAAGTGGTACTTACCTGGGCGCCGCATGTGAAACCGTTGCCGCAATGTGTGGCCAATTCATTTGCTCAATGGATCAATGCCTGGGGAGGAGCCGATTTTGTTGTAACGCATCCTGCAGGGTACGAGCTGGATGAGAAATTTACCAAAGGAGCAGCCATAACCACGAGCCAGGATGAGGCATTGAAAGATGCTGACTATATATATGTAAAGAACTGGAGCAGCTATAGTGATTATGGAAAACTGATCAGTAATGACACAAACTGGATGCTGACGAATGAAAAACTAAAGCAGACCAATGATGCAAAGATCATGCATTGCCTGCCTGTACGCAGGAATGTTGAACTGAGTGATGAGGTACTTGATGGTGCAAACTGTCTTGTAACCAGGCAGGCAGGCAACCGGGTTTGGGCAGCACAGGCGGTATTGAGTGAAATAATAGCCCCCATCCCCTGAAGGGGAGTTATTCAAGCAGTATAAAATAATTCTAAACTCAATTATTAATGAGCCAGGATAAAAAAAATGAAAATTTAAATGACAGCTCTTCAGGGGATGGGGGAAGGTATAATATGCACTATGGCGCTAACCCAAAACTGTTTGAACTGGCTGAAGAATTGAGGGCAAGAATGACACAAGCGGAAGAAATACTTTGGAATTGTATAAAAATAAATGAATGGCATCTCAAATTCAGGAGGCAGCATCCCATTTCCAATTACATTGCTGACTTTTATTGTCATGCAGTTAAATTGGTAATAGAGCTGGATGGAGGATATCATGAAAACAAAGAAGTAAAGATATATGATGAGTCAAGAGAAAATGATATAAAAGAATACGGCATTGCAGTTTTAAGGTTTAAAAATGAAGAGATTTTATACAATATAGAAGGAGTGTTAACCAAAATAGGAGATGCGATCTCTTCAATCAAAAAAGCGGCAGAAGAAAGTGCTGAGAGGTTGAATAACTCCCCTTCAGGGGATGGGGGTAAATTATTCGTGATCAAGATCGGGGGAAATGTAATTGATGAGGATATTTCATTGAGATCATTCTTAAAAGACTTTGCTGCAATCGAGGGTAAAAAAATACTGGTTCATGGCGGCGGGAAGATCGCTACTTCAATTGGTAAACAGTTGGGCATTGAACCCAACTATATAAATGGCAGGAGGATAACCGATGAAGCGACCATTGACCTGGTTACCATGGTGTACGGTGGGCTGCTGAATAAAAACATCGTTGCACAATTACAGTCGCTTAATTGTAATGCCATTGGTTTAACAGGCGCCGATGCCAATATCATTCCTGCAGCAAAAAGACCGTTCGTTAACTCCCCTTCAGGGGATGGAGGCATTGATTACGGATTTGTAGGGGATATTGCCAATGGAAAAATAAACATTAAAAATATAGGATTATTCCTCAACAATGGGCTTACCCCGGTAATCGCACCACTAACGCATGATCAGCATGGCCAGGTATTAAATACCAATGCCGATACCATTGCTTCGGCACTGGCTGTTGCACTATCAGCATTGTATGAGGTACGGCTGATCTATTGTTTTGAGAAGAAGGGTGTGCTTGAAAATGTAGCGGATGAATCGTCGGTGATCCCTCTTATCAATAAAGAAAAATACCGGCAGTTGCTTGCTGATAAAAAACTGGCAGACGGCATTCTTCCAAAGATCGACAATGCCTTTGCTGCTATTGACAGCGGGGTGAATGAAGTTTTGATCGGCCACGCAAACGACCTGCTGCTGAACGTTACTGAACATGTAAAAGGAACCTTATTCCGGTAATGAACACAGGTATACTATATGATGATGCCGTAGCGCTGTTAAAGCAATTGATAGCTGCGCCTTCTCTTTCAAAAGAAGAAGACAAGACGGCTGCGATCATTGAACAGTTCTTCAATACCCGGAATATCCCGGTTAACCGCCTGCTGAATAATGTGTACTGTGTAAATAAACATTTTAACCGGTCAAAGCCAACCATCCTCCTCAATTCACATCACGATACGGTAAAGCCAAATCCGCAGTACACAAAAGACCCGTTTAACCCGGTTGTGGAAGATGGAAGACTCTATGGTCTGGGCAGCAATGATGCCGGCGGGTGCCTGGTAAGTTTGATTGCGGCATTCGTTCATTTTTACGAAAAAGAAGATTTAACGTATAACCTTGTGTTGGCCGCCACTGCTGAAGAAGAGATCAGTGGGGCAAATGGCATCGAAAGCATTTTGCCTTCTTTGCCACCCATTGCATTTGCAATTGTTGGCGAACCAACGCAGACCAATCTGGCCATAGCTGAAAAAGGCTTACTGGTCTTAGACTGTGTTGCTGCAGGCAAAGCAGGCCATGCTGCAAGGGAAGAAGTAGAGAATGCGATCTATAATGCCATGCAGGATATTGAATGGTTCAAAACGTACCAGTTCCCGAAAATATCGGCAAACCTGGGCCCGGTGAAGATGTCGGTAACCTCCATCAACACCGAAAACAAAGCCCATAATATGGTGCCTGCGGTTTGTAGTTTTATTGTTGACATACGGGTTACGGATGAATATACGCATGAAGAGGTGCTGGAAACGATAAAACAACAGGTACGATCCGATGTACAACCCAGGAGCATGCGCCTTCGTTCATCAAAGATAGAAAAGGATCATCCGCTTGTGCAGGCGGGAATGGCGCTTGGTAAGCAAACCTATGGTTCACCTACCACTTCGGATGCGGCATTGATCAATGCACCCGTTTTAAAATGCGGGCCGGGCAACAGCGCAAGAAGTCATACCGCCGACGAATTCATTTATCTTGATGAGATCAAAGAAGGGATATCTACCTATATTAAACTGATAGAACAGGTGGTTTGAAATTCTTAATTCTTAATTTTTAATTCTTAATTGATCATGAAGCTCTGGCAAAAAGATAAAACATCATTAAAGGAAGTAGAGCAATTTACGGTGGGTAACGACAGGAACCTGGATATTCATTTAGCCCCCTTTGATGTACTGGGCAGCCTGGCACATATCAAAATGCTGGAGACGGTAGGATTGCTTGCCAAAGAAGAACTCGGTTTACTTGAGAAAGAACTGAAAAATATCTACCGGCAGATTGCCGAAGAAAAATTTGTATTGACCGATGGCGTGGAAGACATTCATTCGCAAATAGAATTGATGCTTACAGAAAAACTGGGCGATTTTGGAAAAAGGATCCACAGCGCCCGCAGCCGCAACGACCAGGTGCTGGTTGACCTGAAACTGTACATGCGCAGTGAAATTGAAAGAACAGTATCCGCAATAAAAGAGCTTTTTGATCTTTTAATGGAGCAAAGCGAAAAATATAAAACTCACCTGCTTCCCGGCTATACCCATTTACAATTGGCCATGCCTTCTTCATTCGGCCTGTGGTTTGGCGCTTATGCCGAAAGCCTGGCAGACGATATGATCACGCTGGAAGCTGCTTACCGGGTCGTAAATAAAAACCCATTAGGTTCTGCCGCAGGTTATGGATCATCCTTTCCCATCAACCGGCAACTAACAACGGAGTTGTTGGGCTTTGATGACATGAACTATAACGTAGTATATGCCCAAATGGGCAGGGGAAAAACCGAGCGCATTGTTGCATCTGCCCTGGCAAATATTGCAGCCACGCTTTCTAAACTAAGCATGGATGCCTGCTTATACCTGAACCAGAATTTCGGTTTCATCTCTTTCCCCGATGAACTCACTACCGGCAGCAGCATCATGCCCCACAAAAAAAATCCCGATGTATTTGAACTCATCCGCTCGCATTGCAACCGCATACAGGCATTGCCCAACGAGATCATGCTGATGACAACCAACCTGCCATCGGGTTATCACCGAGATCTGCAGCTGATCAAAGAACATATCATTCCCGCTTTTGAGAACCTGCAGGCCTGCCTGCAAATGACCGGGCTGATGCTTGGCAATATCCGGGTTAAAAAAGACATTTTGAAAGAGGAAAAATATGCCTTCCTCTTCAGCGTGGAAGAAGTGAACAAACTGGTAATGCAGGGCATGCCTTTCCGGGATGCCTATAAAAAGGTCGGTCTGGATATCGGGCAGGGAAAATTCAGTCATTCCGTTTCGCCGGAACATACACACGAAGGCTCTATCGGCAACCTCTGTAACGACCGGATCCGGAATGCCATGGATGATATTATCCAAAAATTCAATTTTATAAGGGCTAAAATTGCGTTGCAACAATTATTAAGTTAGATTTGTCGTTCTAACCGATTTCTGGTAATGACTGATCAGGCTTCAAAAAAGCGAATTGCAATCTTTGGCTCCACAGGTTCTATAGGCACACAGGCGCTTGACGTCATCCGTGCCAATCCTGCTATGTTTGAAGTGGAGATACTCACCGCCCAAACAAACGACGAATTACTCATCACCCAGGCCATGGAATTCAGGCCCAATGCGGTGGTCATCGGCGATCATGCCCGTTACGAAAAAGTAAAATCAGCCCTCTCTTCCACCGATATTAAAGTATTTGCCGGTGAATCGGCCCTGGAAGAAGTAGCCGACTTTGATACCTACGATATGATGCTGGCCGGTATTGTAGGTTTTGCCGGGTTAAAACCAACTTTAAAGGCAGTAGAGAAAGGAAAAGCCGTTGGGTTGGCCAATAAAGAAACCCTGGTGGTAGCCGGGGATATCGTGATGCAAACGGCCATTGAAAAAAGGGTTCCCATTATTCCTGTAGACAGTGAGCATTCCGCCATCTTTCAATGCCTGGTGGGCGAAGTGAGGAATCCCATTGAGAAGATCATTCTCACCGCAAGCGGTGGTCCCTTTCTGGGAAAAAAACCCAATTACCTGGTTAATGTAAAAAGAGAACACGCCCTGCAGCATCCAAACTGGAGTATGGGCGCCAAGATATCCATCGATTCTGCCACCTTAATGAATAAAGGACTGGAGATGATCGAAGCCAAATGGCTGTTCAACCTGCGACCCGACCAGATACAGGTGGTGGTTCATCCGCAAAGTATCATTCACAGCATGGTGCAGTTTGAAGACGGAAGTATTAAAGCGCAGATGGGATTGCCCGATATGAAACTGCCGATACAATATGCCATGGCTTTCCCGGGCCGGGTAAAAAATGATTTTCCCCGTTTCAGTTTCAGGCGGTACCCCTCACTTACTTTTGAAGAGCCCGATGTTAAGACTTTCAGAAATTTACTGCTGGCAACAGAGGCATTGAATATGGGTGGTAATATGCCTTGTATTTTAAATGCGGCCAACGAAATTGCGGTATGGGCCTTTCTGCGCAACCGTATTGGCTTTCTGGATATGACGGCCATGGTGGAGAAGACCATGCAAAAAGTACCTTTCATCGAAAAACCAACCCTGCAACAATATTTTGACAGCGACGGCGAAGCCCGTAATTTTGCCGCTTCAATGATTAATCTGTAAACTTCACTATCAGAACGCAGGTCTGTACTGAGCGGAGTCGAAGTACAACAGTGTTCAACCTAAATACAAAACAGTAAATGGAATTATTAGCAATAAACTGGGGCAGCGTGGGTCTTAAAGTGGCGCAGTTACTCTTATCCCTCTCCATCCTTGTCATCCTGCACGAATTTGGTCATTATATCACGGCCCGCTGGTTCAAGTGCCGGGTAGAGAAATTCTATCTCTTCTTTGATCCCTGGTTTTCCATCGTTAAGAAAAAGATCGGCGATACCGTTTACGGCATCGGCTGGCTTCCCCTCGGAGGCTATGTAAAAATTGCCGGTATGGTAGACGAAAGCATGGATAAAGAAGCCTTGAAACAGGCGCCTCAACCCTGGGAATTTCGCAGCAAACCGGCCTGGCAACGGCTGATCATTATGCTGGGTGGGGTTACCGTGAATATCCTGCTGGCATTTGTGATCTATGCAGCCATATTAATGGTATGGGGACAAAAGAAAGTGTACAACAATTCTCTGAAATATGGTATTGCAGTGGAAGACAGCCTGATGAAGAGTTTTGGATTTAAAGACGGCGATAAGATACTTTCGGTAGGCGGTAAAACCGTGGAGAATTTTTACAGCGTGATCCCGGAACTGATCGTTAGCGACAGCGTTACTGTTGAAAGAGAGGGCAAGGCCCAAACCATTCAATTACCCAAAAGTCTTATTGGCAAACTGGTAGAAAAGAAGCGAAGCGATGTTCCGCTGATAGGCATCCGTTATCCGTTCTGGATAGGCGGTGCCGAAGACGGAACGCCTGCATCCAAACTTGGATTGCAACGCTGGGATAAAGTGGTAATGATCGATTCCATCCCGGTTGAATTTGTAAATGATGTGATCAAAGTACTGGATAAGAAGAAGAACAATACCGTAAGTGTGGTATTGCAGCGAAACGATAAAGAAGGCAGGGAACAACAGCTGACAAGTTCCTGGGTGATCGACAGTGCAGGCAGTTTACCTGTAGGGTTGAAAGTGATCGGTAAGCCGGAATCGCTGGATACTGCAGGCGTTCTTAAATACGAAGTAACCAGGTACGGGTTCTTCAAAGCGCTTCCGGCCGGGGTGGTACTGGCAGGCGAAAAACTTGGCTGGTATATCGACCAGTTCAAAAAAATACTAACGCCATCAACAGGCGCTTATAAAGGTGTTGGTGGTTTTAAAGCAATGGGCTCGGTTTTTTCCGGCGATGGCTGGGACTGGGAACATTTCTGGAATATCACCGCATTCTTCTCCATCATTTTGGCCTTTATGAACCTGTTGCCCATACCGGCATTGGATGGGGGCCATGTTTTATTCACCCTCGGTGAAATGATAACGGGCCGGAAACCCAGCGAAAAATTCCTGGAGTATGCACAGATCGTAGGCATGGTGATCCTGCTGGCCCTGATGCTATATGCAAACGGCAATGATTGGTTTGGATGGGGGAGAGGGAAGTAAGGCAGTTTGAAGTTTGTAAGTTTGAGGTTTGTAGTTTGAGAGCTCTTACCTGAAATGAATATACTTCAAAGCAAATGCGCAACCTCAAACCACAAACCTCAAACCTGTTATAACTCGATCCCGATCTTCTTCATCAATATAGAAGCATTCAGGCTGTTGCAGATGCCTTCCTTTAACCGGTAAAAGGAAGAGATCGGAAGAGCACACGTCTGAACTCC
>ERZ795044.2884-NODE-2884-length-14729-cov-18.396824_pt1 | contig 14729 bp, 16 predicted proteins | sample MGYA00375128_ERZ795044 | MGnify/ENA primary metagenome ERZ795044 (study PRJEB30173, sample SAMN05720213) | anaerobic digester metagenome | isolation source: active sludge of municipal wastewater-treating anaerobic digesters | place: USA | collected 2014-12-22 ... | reverse complement strand
TTGCAACTCATTCCGGTACCTCTCCACCAGGCATCCCATCACGAACAGCCTGCCATGGCCCTCCCTGCGGATGGCTTCGGCATACCTGATGATGGTATCCACACTCTCTTCCTTTGCATCATTGATGAACCCGCATGTATTGATGATCACAATGTCGGCAGGATCGGCTGACCCGGCTGTGACACTGTATCCGCCAGCCGCAAGCTGGCGCATCAGTTTCTGTGAGTCAACGGTATTCTTTGAGCAGCCCAGGGTGACAATATTGACCCTGTTACGTTTCATCAGGTGCGGTCGCTGAAGAGTGAATCGACAAAGGCATAGCGGTTGAAGATTCTCAGGTCATCCATCTTCTCACCCACCCCGATGTATTTGACCGGTATTCTGAACTGGTCTGAAATCCCAATCACCACCCCGCCTTTTGCAGTGCCATCCAGCTTGGTGATTGCCAGTGCATTGACTTCGGTGGCAGCAGTGAACTGCCTGGCCTGCTCAAAAGCATTCTGACCTGTTGATCCGTCAAGGACGAGCAACACTTCATGAGGTGCGAAGGGTATCACCTTCTCCATCACCCTCCGTATCTTCGACAGCTCGTTCATCAGTCCAATCTTGTTGTGAAGACGTCCGGCAGTATCAATCAGCACTATATCAGTTTCTGAAGCCACTGCCGACTTCAGGGTATCATAGGCCACTGAAGCAGGGTCGGCTCCCATCTGCTGGCTCACCATCGGCACTCCGGCACGCTCTGCCCATATTTTAAGCTGTTCTATTGCGGCAGCACGGAAAGTATCGGCTGCCCCGAGAAGCACACTGCGTCCCGCTTTCCTGAAATTGTATGCCAGTTTGGCGATGGTTGTGGTCTTGCCCACACCGTTGACGCCAACAACGAGGATCACGTATGGCTTTGCCGGCAGAGGTGCATCAAATCCTGAGGATACATCATGCGTCACCTTGTTCTCTTCGAGCAGACCGGCAATCTCTTCCCGCAGGATGGCATTGAGTTCAGTGGTGTTCAGGTACTTGTCACGTGCAACGCGCTTTGAAACCCTGTCAATTATACGGAGGGTTGTCTCCACCCCCACATCGGAAGTGACCAGTACCTCCTCAAGGTTGTCAAGAACCTCATCGTCAATTTTCGATTTGCCGGCCACAGCCCTGGTGAGCTTCGAAAAGACACTGTCACGTGTCTTGCTCAGGCCACGGTCAAGTATCTCCTTCTCTTCCTTTTTAAACAATCCGAACAATGCCATTCTTCTGCTGTTAATACCCCAAATGTAAAAAAAGAGACGCACTTACCGGCGTCTCCCTGTATAACTGATCAGAAAAACTGACCTTACTTCCTGGTGAAAAAGTCATTAATATTTTCGTTATTAACTACTTCTTCCTTGAACTGATATGCACCGGTCTTCTCTGATTTCACCACCTTGATGCACTTGGTGAATGCTTTGCCGGTTCCTGCCTTAAGTGTTGCAACAGCTTTCTTTGCCATATCTCACTGAATTATTTAATCTCCCTGTGAACTGTGACCTTCTTGAGGATGGGATTGTATTTCCTTCTCTCAATACGGTCAGGAGTGTTCTTACGGTTTTTGGTTGTAATATACCTTGAGGTGCCCGGCTGTCCGGATTCCTTGTGCTCAGTGCATTCAAGGATAACCTGCACCCTGTTGCCTTTGCTCTTCTTTGCCATTTTCTCTCCGGTTTAATTTAGTTGATAATGTAACCTTTTTCCTTTGCTTCCTTAAGCACCGATGAAAGTCCGTTCTTGTTGATTTTCCTCATTCCTGCGGCTGATACCTTAAGGGTGATCCACCTGTTCTCCTCGGCAAGGAAATACCTCTTTTTGAACAGGTTGACCATAAATTTTCTCTTGGTCCTCCTCTTCGAGTGGGAAACATTGTTTCCAACCATCGCTCTCTTCCCGGTGACCTGACAAACCTTTGACATTACTATCCTTTTTACTTGTTCTGAAAACTCCAAAAATCGGTTCGCAAAATTCGTGATATTTATTCTATTAACCAAATTTATTATGCATTTTTTTCCGGCAGAGCCGCTTTCACGAGGGTTACCTGCTGATTATATGCTTTCTGAGCAGGTTGAGGGCGTTGGTTGCAGACCTGAAAATGTTGATCTGCCTGTCATCTGCAAACAGGTGTTTCTCAGCTACTACGCCTGCTGCTGAGGCGACTGCAATCCAGACGGTCCCGACAGGTTTTTCAGGAGTCCCTCCGGTGGGTCCGGCTATACCCGTCACTGCAACAGCATAGTCAGTTTCTGCTATTGACCGCATACGCTCAGCCATGGCCCTCACCGTCTCCTCACTTACCGCACCGTACCTGCTAATAATGCCAGGGTCTATCCCCAGCACCCCGGCCTTGATGTTGTTGTCATAAGCTACCACTGATCCCCTGTACCAGGCAGAACTGCCGGGCACTGAGGTGATCATCGAAGCAATCTTCCCGCCGGTACAGCTCTCAGCAGTTGATACTGTCTGATTATTGTCAAGCAATAACTTGCCTACAATCTCCTCAAGCGTTATTTCATCTTCACCGTAGATAACATCAGGTATGATGGAGTATAGTTTCCGCACCTGCTCCTCCTCCGTCCTGCGCACCAGTTCAGGGTCATCTCCGCTGCCGGTCAGCCGGAGCTTGATGACACCGTGTGAAGGCAGGTAAGCAAGCTTCACCATGGCAGGCAGTTCCTTTTCAAAACCCTCCAGCCTCTCGGCGAGCTTCGCCTCGAAAGTGCCGAAAGTCATTATGTTCCTGTGAATGATGGTATGACCGCCAGTCATGGAAGATATCATCGGCAGAACATGTTCATGCATGATGTGCTTCATCTCCGAGGGCACCCCGGGCATTGACACAATGATCCTTCCCTCCTTTTCAAACAGCATGGCCGGAGCCGTGCCCGCGTGGTTCGCAAGTACCCTGCAGCTCTCAGGCACCATTGCCTGACGCCTGTTGTTCTCATTCATCTCCAGGTTCCTCCGCGTGATCCTGTTGGTGACTTCATCAAGAACTTCCTGGCTCATTACCAGCTTCGTCCCGAAATACTCTGCCAGTGTCTCTTTCGTGATATCATCACTGGTAGGCCCGAGTCCTCCCGTAATCAGAACAAGCGGCACCCTGCGCAGCGACTCATCGAGAGCTGCAATGATCTCTTCCCTCCTGTCAGAGATCGAGACAATCCGGTTAACCTGTATACCCCTCATACTGAGCTGCATGCCCATCCATGCCGAGTTGGTGTCAACGGTCTGTCCTATCAGCAATTCATCGCCTATCGTGATAATCTCTGCGCTGTTCATATCTTGTTTGTGAGATTTGGTCAGCGTGGCAAAATTATCAATATTTTGAGTCACTAATTATTTTGTTGCTTATGAAAGATGAGAAGTCAGTCATCGGTGAGGTAATCAGCTTCGTGAAGGAGGCTATGCTGGAGCATGAAAGCGGCCACGGATGGTCTCACATCGAAAGGGTTGTCAGAATGGCCCTGCATATCCGTGAAAGTGAGGGCCGTGGAGAGAGGCTGACAGTAGAACTGGGCGCTCTTTTGCACGATGTGGGCGACCATAAGTTCAGGGCTCACGACGGGCCTGCAGAGATACGAAGGCTGCTGGAGCGCCTTGGCGTAGACAGCAAGGTAACAGATGAAGTTGTCAGAATCAATGAGAATATCTCATTCTCAAAAGGCAGAAGACCTGACAGCGCAGGCATAGAGTTCCGGATAGTTCAGGATGCTGACAGGCTCGACGCCATCGGAGCTATCGGCATTGCCAGGGCATTCAGTTACGGGGGGTTCAGTGGGAATGAAATATATGATCCCCGCATAAGCATAGCTGACCCGCCCCTGCTGGCCGGAACCGGTTCAAAATCGGCGTCGACCATTCATCACTTCTATGACAAACTCCTGCTCCTGAAAGACCTTATGAATACTCCCACGGGCCGCAGGCTTGCTGAAGAGAGACATGATTACATGGTCAGGTACCTCGAACGGTTCTTCATGGAATGGAATACGGGGAGCATGTAACATGAGTTTATCTTCTGAAGACCCGGGTAGTTAGCCTGACAAGTGGTACTACGCGACACGGAGAGGCTTAAAATAAGTACAGGCACATCTCTGAAAACCTGTCAAAAGAGGTATTAATGTGTTATTTTTACGGACAAATAAAAACCATTGAAATGTTCTATGCATTGTTGATTATCATTGCGGTTCTGGCCCTCCTGGCAGTGAGCCTCTACAACCGCCTCGTACGCCTCAGGAACAACAGGGAAAACGCCTTTGCTGATATCGATGTACAGCTGAAGCAGAGGCTTGACCTGATACCGCAGCTGGTTGAAGCGGTGAAGGCTTATATGAAACACGAAAGCACTGTGCTTGTCGAGATCACCAAAGCCCGTGCCGGTGCTATGGAGGCAAAGGGAATTGATGAGAAGATTGCAGCTGATGGCAAACTCTCTTCAGCCCTGCAGGGACTGAGGATTGCCGTGGAGGCTTACCCGGAGCTGAAGGCAAGCACCAGTTTCATGCAGTTGCAGGAGGAAATATCTGACATTGAGAATAAGCTTGCTGCAGCACGCCGGTTCTTCAACTCCGCCACGAAGGAACTGAACAATGCCGTTGAGCTATTCCCGTCAAACCTTATTGCAGGGATGTTCGGCTTCAAACGCGAAGCAATGTATGATCTTGCTGAGAACAGGGCACAGGCAGAGGAGACTCCCAGGCTGAACTTCTGACCGGAATGAAGTACATCGGGCTTAACAGTCAGATCTGGAGGAATAACTTCAAATCTGTCATTTTGCTCATTCTCTTTCCCGTTGTCATACTGGGGTTGGTGTGGCTCTTTGTTTTCCTTGTACAGCCCCTGAATGAGTACAGGATTGAACGGGCCAACCAGCTCTTTCTCACCTCATTGCCATGGGTGCTTGCAGGCGTTGGAGTGTGGTTTGTCATTGCATGGTTCTCCCATACGGGGATGATCGAAAGGGCAACCGGCTCCAGACCCCTCAGCAGGAAGGAGAATAAGAGGATTTACAACCTGGTTGAGAACCTGTGCATTGCCGGCGGCATGCCAATGCCAAAGGTCAATATAATCGATGATGACTCGCTTAATGCCTTCGCCAGCGGAATTAACACCTCTACTTTTACCGTCTCCTTATCACGGGGGATTATCGACAAACTTGATGATGCCGAGCTTGAAGCCGTGATTGCCCATGAGCTGACTCATATCCGCAACCGCGATGTCAGGCTCCTGATCGTTTCCATAATTTTCGTCGGAATCTTTGCTTTTCTTACCGAGGCACTGGTCCGTTCGGTTCGCTTCAGCGGAGGCAGCAACAAAAAAGACGGCAGGGTGGTAATTGTTGCCCTTTTGCTTGCCGCTATCGGGTACTTCCTCTCGTCGATCTTCCGGTTTGCCATTTCGCGTCAGCGCGAATACATGGCAGATGCCGGTTCGGCAATGATGACCAAAAATCCTCTTGCACTTGCATCAGCGCTTGAAAAGATATCTGTTGATTCGCAGATAGAGGCAGTCAAGCGAAATGATGTCGCACAGATGTTCATTGACAACCCAAGGGACAAGAAAGTAAGGCCGGTATCATTTTCAATCGGTACCCTGTTTATGACCCACCCTCCCATCGAAAAACGAATTGCATTGCTCAGGCAGTTCTGATGATGATTCACCACCCTACTCTTCCAGCCCGAATACATTCTCCGCATCCTGATGCCTGAAAAACAGGTGAATGAATTCTCAGTTTTTATGGAATCATTCAAGCAATGCATAAGGCTGATTTCGTATATTTGTATAAATCAGTCGGTATTCCGGGCTTGCTGTAAACACAAAAACTCAGGCTATGAAGAAAATAGGTTGCTTATTCGTTTCTTTGATCCTGATATCTGTTAACTCCGGAGGTCAGGATAAAATGGGTGTCAGAGTTGGCATGACAAGTGAACAGAACCTGCAGGCGCTTACTGATCCCTCACTCTACAGCACAATATCAGGTTTTGATGATAGATATCAGGGAGTCAGGGGCTCACCCAGAATGCTTGATACCCTTCTTCCTTCCACGGTAAAACTTAAAGGTGAACCGGAACTTTTTGAGGTGAAAATCGACATTGATGTTGTCAGAAATACAATGTTGTTCGTATTGTCATCTTCCGGTGATCTTCTTGAAGTTGCCTCCTCGTGGATTGAGGAATTGATTATTCATGACGGAGAGAGGGACCTGCTGTTCAGAACTACTGATGGACTTAAATTTGACCGGGAACTCAGAGGAAACAGGTTTTATCAGGTTTTATACGAGGGTCCGCATCTATTCATCAAAATTCCTGACAGGGATTTCCTTGAGGCCAGCTTTACAGGTTTATACAATCCTGACAAACGGTATGATGAGTATGTCCCGAATGACAAGTACTACCTGATGGGCAGCGACTCCATACTACACAGGGTTCAGCTCAACAGGAAATCGCTCTCCAGATTGTTCCCGTCATGGTCAAAACAGATCAACAGCGTTTTCAGGGAAAATTCGGAGGATCCTGAGCAGCAGGTTATCAGGCTGCTGGAGGAGGTGCAATAGCTGGCTCCATGCCATTCAAAAAGAGATGCGGATACGCGCAATGAAAGATGGCTACAGGCCATCCGGAATTGCTGCCACGTGTGACTCTGCACATATGCCGGCGAATAGGGTTCTGATACTATTGTTTCAGGCTGGAAGAGGTTTTAACAAACTAACGGTGTCTGGTTAGAATTTATCTCTTTGCCAGACAATCTTAATCATTTTGCCATTTTTCTGGAAATCATCAATATTATCTGGTGTCAATACCTCATCTCCTGCATAATTATAGAATTCGCACATCATACAGGATGATATAGGTATGGATATCCAATAATAGAAGGCAGAATGCCATTCGTATAAAAATACTTTCGTACCGTAATAATAATCAACCGTTTCCATATGGGCAATTCTGGCATTTAACCAGGCAGGATTATCAGGATATTCATCATAATGATTTTTGCAGGATATAATGATGAATGAGAGAAGACATACAAATGCTATCTTTTTCATGGTATCAGGTTTAGTATTAATATTTTCACATCAAAAATAAATCCAATTAATACCAAAGTTCGACAAATTTTTCATATTAATAAACAAAAATCAGGAGCTTGCCCCGTTACAAGGCTAAACTCCTGATTGTCAACGAGCGGGAAACGGGATTCGAACCCGCGGCCCTCAGCTTGGGAAGCTGATGCTCTACCGACTGAGCTATTCCCGCCTATTATTCCTTATCCCCTTCCAATTCCTTCTCTCTGAGCCTCGCATGGAAGTTGAAACTTTCATGGTTCGTGAGCTCTTCATCCAACTCCCTCTCTCTGAGCCTCCCATGGGAGTTGAACCCACGACCTGCTCATTACGAGTGAGCTGCTCTACCACTGAGCTAAGGAGGCATGCGTACAATAAAAAAAAGCAGGGCGCATAAGAAATAAGTGTGGAATAATTATGTCTCGCTGCATTTCCTCGTGCTTGAGGGAATAGCGCCCTGCCGGTGCAAATATAATAAATTACTTAAGCAGATGATAAAAATTTAAAGCATTGGTTAAAATATCCTCTGTCAAAATGTAAATGAGCTTTCAGGGGATTTTTAAATGACTTTTTCTGGAAGCAGGTCATGCCTCTCTGGTCTGCGTAAATCTATCAAAATGCAACAGTCAGGTTTTACGATTGTGGAGCTTCCTGGAGCCCCGGTCTGCATTGATCTGTCAGGATGCAGCTATTACATCGCCATACCGCCACAGACACTGATGACCTGGCCGGAAACATATGAAGAGAGATCAGAAGCCAGGAAAAGAGCCACATTCGCCACATCCCCGGTCTGTCCGCCACGCTTCAGGGGAATCTTTGCTATCCAGTCGTTCTTTACATCTTCCGGAAGCTTGTTCGTCATCTCCGTAAGTATAAAGCCCGGTGCAATGGCGTTACACCTTATATTGCGCGAACCAAGCTCCTTGGCAACACTCTTGGTGAACCCGATGATACCTGCCTTGGAGGCTGAATAGTTTGCCTGTCCTGCATTGCCGCTGACACCTACTACTGAGCTCATATTGATGATTGCACCGTTCCTTTGCTTCATCATCGGCCTGATTACAGCCTTGGTGAGATTGAAGACCGATTTAAGGTTCACTTTCAGCACCAGGTCCCACTGCTCCTCTGTCATCCTCATCAGGAGAGTATCACGTGTTATCCCGGCATTGTTTACAAGGATGTCAACAGTGCCAAAATCCTTAACTATCTCTTCAATCACTTTTTCTGCATCAAGAAAAAGTGAAGCATCTGATATATAACCCTTAGCCTTTACACCGTGAGCGGATATCTCCCTGATAGTAGTGGCAAATTCTTCATTGTCAACTATATCGGTAATAGCAATATTGGCTCCCTCGGTAGCGAAGCGCAATGCTATCTCCTTGCCTATGCCTCTTGATCCACCTGTGATCACTGCTGTTTTTCCTTCGAGTAATTTCATTTCTGTAAAATTTTGGGGACAAATATATGATTTTATTTGAATAGCACCCGTGCAACTGTTGAACCAATATCATCAGGTGATCTCACCAGATGTATGCCACACCCGGCTACGGTTTTCATCCTGGTTCCGGCAGTGTCACCGGAACCGTCTGTTATTGCGGCATGACCCGTGCGCCTCCCTTTCAGTGCGGTCTGACCGGCATGAAATGTTCCCTCCCTGCCGGTGAAACGCTGAACGATCACCTTCAACTACGGGTTAACCGGGATACTCAAATTGTGGTCTTCTTTACCTGCCTCCTATCTCAAAAATAAGGTATTTTTTAATCCTTTTGTTAATTTCGCTGCATATTCCAGCAGATATGAATTTCATCGAACCAGTATTATATATAGGAATAACGCAATCGTTTTTTGCCGGACTTCTTCTTGCGACTCGAAGACCGTTTACAACAGCCAGCAGGATAATAACAGCGTGGGTGTTCCTCTTTTGTATAGAGATGATCTTTGCCCTTGTAAACCGCACGGTCCTGGATATGTATTCATTCCCTTTCCTGGCCTTTACCTACGGACCTCTGCTCTGGCTGTACATCCGGCACATGACAAGGCCCGGATTGAAATTCTCTCCATGGAATGCACTCCACTTCATTCCCTTTATTGTCTTCTTCGCAGTCTCGGTTATATTTCGCGAAGAGCCAATCCTGGATGACCTGAGCGGATTCCTGGTGAGAGACAGATTCATCCCGCTGAGAATTGTTTACAGCATCTGTTTCTTCCTCTCTGTGACAGTCTACAGCGTGCTCTCGTTCCTGGAGATACGAAATCACCAGAAGCGACTCCGCGATATGATCTCATATACATCGGCCAAACTGTCACTGAACTGGATGAAAATCCTCTCTATAACATTTTATACCATCTATGTGCTTGTCTTTATACTGGGCGGAATAAAGATCTTTTCCGGAATACTTCCCTTTGATCCTTATGTGCTTACATTCTTCTTCATCGCATTCTTCTCCTTCGTATTCAGCTTTTATGCAATCCGGCAGCCTGAAATACTCGATTATCCGGCAATGAGCCCTGAAGAAGAGAACATAAACGCTGCCAACGGCACAGCCAGGTATGCCAGAAGCGGACTGCGCGACGAACAGGCCGAAGAGTACCTGAACACCCTGCTCATGTTTATGGACCAGGAGAAGCCTTATCTTAACGGTGACCTTACAATCACTGATCTTTCAAGAAAAACCGGGATACCCAGACATTACATTACCGAAGTCCTGAATGAAAAGCATGGAAGGAATTTCTTCACCTTTGTGAATGAGTACAGGGTCAGGGAGGTAATCAGCAGACTCGGTGACCCCAGGTACCAGCACTATACAATTCTTGCAATAGCCTTCGACTCAGGGTTCAACTCGAAATCAACCTTCAACACCTTTTTTAAAGCCTATACAGGCAAGACACCCAGCGATTTCCGGCAGCAGATGGAAAAAGCATAGAGACGTCTTGTCCGCTCGGTTCGAACCTCTTCCGCCGCCATGACAGGTTCGGTCCGCATGGAATGGACGACCGGCACACTATAGCAGGCCATCTTTGTCATAAAAAAAACTATGGCAAGGAAATTTTTGTCTGCATTTTTGGTTTTACATCTCTGTTTTTCCCTGTCAGCACAGGAGAAGAGTTTCACAGTCGGAGGATTTGTCAGAGGTGGAGGATATTTCAGCACCGGTGATTATCAGCATGACATCAATGCCGCCTTTGGCGATGTCGCTCTCAATCTTAACGCAACAGACAACCTGAGTTTCAAGGGTTTCGGTGATCTTCGGGTGCGGAGGGGACAGCAATTCGGCGAGAACATCAGCACTTTTGATGTGAGGGAAGCCTGGGGCATGTACTACAACAACTTCATGAGCATCTCCCTCGGGAAAAAGATTGTCAAGTGGGGGAAAACTGATATCTTTACCCCTCTGTCGAGATTTAACCCGGTTGACTATACATTCCGGTCACCTGATTTTGAGGATGCAGAACTGGGAAACCTTCTGGGCGAACTGATTATTACCCCTGCCCCATTCTTCAGGTTATCTCTCGTAGCATCACCTTTCTGGAATCCGTCAGTCTTGATTATCAAGCCAATCACGCTTCCCCCGTCAATGGAGGTGACACTACCCGAGGGACTCAGGACAGGCAACGGATACTACTCCTGGGGCGTAAGGGGTGACTTCACTTTCAGTGCATTTGATGCAGGCCTGCAGTATTATCACGGCCCGGAACTGATGCCCGGGCTCTCGCTTGTCAGTGCTGATTACACAAATCCGCTCCAGCCAGCCATCTCGGTTGAGGGCGTGCCATATATAATCAGCAGTACAGGGTTCGATTTTGAGACAACAGTTTCTCCGTTTGTGTTGCGGGGCGCCGCTGCCATCACCACTCCAGCTGAAGAAAAGAGAGGCAATGAGGAGATACCATTCCGACAGGTTGAATGGGTCGCAGGGCTGGACTGGACTCCTGGCGCACTAAGGATAACGGCAGAGTACTCAGGCAAAAAGGTAATGGATTTTTACGAGGCACCTTATGACCCTATTATTGGCGTGGAGCCTGACATGCAGAAGCTGATGGCACTCTTCAACACACCCGGATTCGACCCGGTTGAGTTTACCCGGCTGCAGATTGAGGCATTCAACAGACTGTATAACAACCAGCTGCATGAATACTACCACTCTGCCGGACTGAGAATTGAGGCTGATCTTCTCAATGGAAGATTCTTTCCTTCTGTTACGACGGTTTACAACTTCACATCAAAGGACTTTACAATTCGTCCGGTAATCAAATACAAACCCTCTGACGGGGTGACACTCAGCGCCGGATATGAGCATTACAGTGGAGCCACGGGCGGTATGTACGATATCGTTGACGACTTTATGAAAGTATTATACTTCGCAATCAGGGTAGATTTTTAAGATACTATGACTGACTTTATAATTAAATACAGATGGATTATAGTAGCCGTCTCGTTTACACTGGCAATCGGAATAGGCCTTCTCATACCATCATCGGAAACAGATCCTGACATCAGGAATTATATCCCTGAGCACATGGATTCCAGGGTCACCAATGACTCCATTGAAAAGGAATTCGGTGTCCAGGATATGATCATGGTATTATTTACAGACACTACAATTCTCAAGCCTGGTGACCTGAGGCAGGTCAGGGAGATTGACAGGGCTTTCTCGCGGATGGATGGGATAGGTACGGTCAACTCAGTCTTTACGGCAAGGAAGATTGAAGGCATTGATGGAATGATGGTGGTTGATCCGCTCATTGACAGAATACCCGAATCGGCCGAAGGCCTGGAAAGCCTCAAACAGGACATACTCGCGAATGACTTTGCCCGTGATATTGTCATATCATCAGACATGACTTCGGCAGCCATCACAGGAACCATCAACACAAATGTATCTGAATACGAAACTCTCACCAAGGTTGATTCAGTCATTGCAGCCAGCAGCGGGGATGCACAGATCCTGACAGGCGGATTGCCATACATAAGGAAATACATTACATCGGATGTGAATCATGATGCAGTGATCCTGATACCCCTGGCTCTGATAATCATGCTGACGGTGCTGAAACTCTCCCTGGGAGAGTGGAGAAGTGTCTTCATTCCCTTCACGGTTGTGATACTCTCAACACTTGTGACAATGGGCATGATTCCACTGTGTGGATGGAAATTCTCCATAATCATGTGCCTTGCCCCTATCATTCTGATCTCAGTCGCAAATAATTACGGCATATACATTGTATCCAGGCATCAGGAACTCAGAAGGTCTGGCACACCCATGACAGGCAGGGAGACAGTCAGGGCAATAATAGGCACGCTTAATATGCCCATCCTGTTCAGCGGACTGACCACAGTTGCCGGATTGCTTGGCCTCCTTGCACATTCAATAATTCCGGCCAGGTATGTTGGCGTACTGTCAGCAACGGGCGTCAGCCTGGCACTGGCAATGAGTCTGCTGCTGATACCTGTTCTGATCTATTTCCAGCATTCTCCGGGAATGAAACCACCGCCACCGCTGCGTCAACGAAACGATTTGATTTCCCGTGCAATTGCAAGAATCTCGTCAGTAGTCGTCAAGCGTCCGGGAAGAGTATTGCTCGTGTCAATAGGATTGACACTCCTTGTGGGCATCGGTGCATTTTTCCTTAGAATTGAAACAAATCAGGAGAGTTTCTTTCCGCAAAAACATCCGGTGAGAAAGGCGGCAGGAATAATCAATACAAAATTCGGCGGATCACAGACCATCTCGGTGATGATAAGCGGTGATATAAAGGATCCTGTCGTAATGAATGGGATTGATGATCTTACCGGTTACCTGAAGGGTCTGGAAGGTGTCGGCAGCGTCTTCTCCATCTCGGATGTTGTAAGGGAGATGAGCAAGGCACTTTATGAGCCGGAGGAAGAGGAATATGACATGATACCTACATCCGGCGAGGCCATCGCTCAGATGTTCGAGCTGTATAACATGAGCGGAGATCCGGACGATTTCAAGCAGCTGATGAACTTTGAAAACACAAAGGCCCACCTGCTGGTTCGCCTGTCACAGACAGACAATGAGACCGTCAGAAATCTTAAAGATGAAATAAAAAGCTATACTGAAAATTTCCCTGCAAAAGTGACTATCGGAGGGTATGCATTCATCATGAATGATTTTGCTCAGAAGATTATTAAAGGGCAGGTCTCATCGCTTGTCTTTGCCCTGATAACAGTGATGATTCTTCTTGCAATAATCTTCAGGTCTGTCAGGGGCGGGCTTACAGGATCAATCCCCCTGGCAGCTTCAATAATAATCCAGTTTGGTGTAATGGGTTACACAGGCATTCCAATTGACGCTGCCACTGCCCTCCTCTCCTCAATAATGATTGGTGTCGGAATCGACTTTACAATCCAGTTTATGTGGAGATACAAGATTGAACTGTCAAATGATGCTTCTCATACTGAAGCTATAATTACCACCTTCAGGACTACCGGAAGGAGTATCGTTATCAACGCGCTGACCGTGATGGCCGGATTCTCGGCTACATTTATCTCCGGTTTCCTGTCAATAAGATATTTCGGTTACCTGACTATCGTCTCTATAGCTTCATGCCTTATCTATGCCGTTATAGTCATGCCGGCATTCATGCTTTATTTCAAGCCTTCATTCATTGAGGCAAATAAGAAACCAAACATTATAAAACAATAGTAAGAATGAAAAAGATGTTATTCCTCTTAACAGCAATATCGGTGCTGTCACTGCAGGCCATGCTGGCACAGCAGTCAGATCCCGTGCAACTGATGGATAAAAGCCGTGACCTGACTATGTCAGGAAATATTCAGTCAACGGTTGTACTCACAATCACCGAAAAGAACGGTGCCGTCAGAAACCGGAAGCTCACTATGTACACCAAATCATACGATGACGGAACGATCAAGAGAATGGTTAAGTTCCTCGACCCGGCCGATGTACGGGGAACGGCAATGCTCATTGTTGACAAAAAGGCAAGCCAGGACGACATGTGGATTTATCTTCCGGCGCTGAAAAGGACCCGGCGTATTGTCAGCACTGAAAAAGGAAAGAGTTTCATGAGCTCAGAGTTCTCAAATGCAGACATGTCAAGCGGAAACAATTCCGACTTCAGAGTGAAGCACATGCCTGAATCAGGAAAGGCCGGCACATGGGTAATAGAGAGCGTACCAATAAGTGACGACAAAGCTGACGAATACGGTTATTCAAGAAAGGTTACTTTTCTTGAGATGAGCAGCCTCATTACAAAGAAGATCGATTTCTATAATTTTGACAATGAACTGTTCAAAACAATCGAGATACTGGCCACCCAGCCTATAGCCGGCAAAGAGGGTTATGTGATGACTGACATGATAGCCAAAAACCATCTCAATGGGCGAAGCTCCAGAGTCAAATTTGACCAGGTTAACACCTCTGCAACCATTGCTGACAATGTTTTTACGGTTGAGAACCTGGCGAGGTGAGTTGCCTGTCATTAATCGCTGATTAACAATAATTTAACTAATTACGAAGCCCCGCTCACAAATATTAAGTAACGGGGCTTCGCAATGTCTTTCCGTATCTTTCGGCCTCATAGAGGCACCCAATGGTCAGGGTGGCTTACAGAGGTTGCAGAACCAGGTTTTTCCATTGCACCTTTATGCCTCCCCCATCATGAA
>ERZ795044.2883-NODE-2883-length-14730-cov-5.022624_pt1 | contig 14730 bp, 12 predicted proteins | sample MGYA00375128_ERZ795044 | MGnify/ENA primary metagenome ERZ795044 (study PRJEB30173, sample SAMN05720213) | anaerobic digester metagenome | isolation source: active sludge of municipal wastewater-treating anaerobic digesters | place: USA | collected 2014-12-22 ... | reverse complement strand
GATTCACTACAGGATTGGACTGATAAATCAATTGGCGAAGATAAATGCCAAGCATTCCAACTAGATCATCATTGCCGCGCATGAAATATTCATTGTGAACTGCGGCTTTTTCCCTAGCTGTAGCTATACTTGTAACTCTGCGCTCAGAAAGCAATTTGGACATCCTATCAAACCAATCAAGAACGTGAGGACGCCACAAAAGCTGATCTGCCCCGTAGAAGGTATAAACAAAACCTGTTTCAACTTTCGCAAAAGCATCTGGACCACCCATATATTTCTCATAATAATTAAGACCTACATCGCGATCGCTCTCTTCGTCATAGCCTCCAAATAGTATGTGTTCGGTAAGATGCGCCAATCCTCTTTTGCCTGGCGGATCATTTACAGAGCCGGCCTTCACGCCAACCCCTCCCATATGAGCAGCTGAGCTAACCTGGCTGTAGCACATCATTCCGTTGCTGGCTCGGTCGAACTTGACCAGCTGCATAGCGAACCCCCTTTTTGTCAAAATTATGCTACCTCTAAAATACTCCCATAGTGCTAAAAAATCAAAGCCGCCTGGATTCATGGCGGGTTTTCTATTAGGATTAGGCATATGAAAATTCTGGCCATAGAAACTAGCTGCGATGAAACATCCCTAGCTCTGCTCGAGTGCTCTGGGCCGATTTCGCATCCGCAATTCAAAATTTTAAAGCACTTCGTGGCCTCTCAAATAAAGATTCATGAGCCCTTTGGTGGAGTAGTCCCAAACCTGGCCAAGCGCGAACATTTGATAAATTTACCGGTCTTGTATAAGAAAATTTTTGGCAAACCAGATGCTGAAAAGCGACTTTGGAAACAAATTAAATTTATTGCCGTAACTTCCGGCCCTGGGCTTGAACCCGCACTTTGGACTGGAATTGAATTTGCAAAATCTCTAGGCAAAATTCACAAAGTTCCTGTCTATGGCGCAAACCACATGGAAGGACACCTCTGGAGCTTCTTAGCATCAAAAAGTGGCAAGGCTGCGGTTAAAGCTGGGCTCAAAAAGCAATTTCCGGCGGTGGCGCTACTCGTAAGTGGCGGGCATACAATCCTGCTTAAAATGACCGCGATCGATAAATGGAAAAAGCTAGGAGAGACTCGCGACGATGCGGTTGGCGAAGCATTTGACAAGGTCGCAAGAATTTTAAAACTTCCCTATCCGGGTGGCCCGCAAATTGAAAAACTTGCAAAACTTGGAAATGAAGATGCGATTCTCTTTCCCCGCCCAATGATCCACGATAAGAATTTTGACTTTAGCTATTCTGGACTTAAAACTTCAGTACTTTATTTTGTGCGCGACAACCAGAAAGCGAAGCCAGAAGATATTGCTGCAGGTTTTCAAAAAGCAGCAGTCGATGTATTAGTTGCAAAAACAAAACGAGCAGTAAAGGAGTCTGAGGCCAAATCAGTAATCGTTGCCGGTGGTGTTGCCTCTAGCAAATATCTGCGCAAAGCCCTCCAGGTGATGTGCAAAGAATTAAAAGTTAAGCTCTTCGTGCCTGAACATAAATTAAATACCGATAACGCCGGGATGATTGGCATAGCTGGATACATGAATCATCTTCGTGGCAAAAAACACAGCTTAAAAGCGAACGGCGCAATGGAAGTGTAAAATAGCAAGTAGTCGAAAATGGAACCTCGGCTGAAGCGTTATAAAAACCACACAACATAAATGCTATGTGGTTTTTACTCATAGCCCCAAGCTAAACTTTGCTGATTTCCTGCGGCTGGGCTTCTTCTTTTTTGAAAACAATAAATTTGTAACCCAAGAAGTTTATTAAGAATGCGGAAAGAATTCCGATTATTTTGCCGATTGTCGCTGCCATGCTACCCGAAGAGCCGTTTAGTATTTCGGCGAGCTGTACCGCCGCGAAGCTCGTCACTGCCCCGTTAACAAGGGCTGCGGTGCCTGTAACGGCGTAGAACTTAATAATCTCCCACAATCTCTTCTCCTCTCTTTTACCGGCCTCAAATGTCCAGAATTTATTCCACAAGTAACTGTTTACTGTGGAAAGAACTGCAGTCGAAGTAGCAACAATAAAGAATTTTGTAGTTCCCTCCTTTAAATCCATGGTCATAATCGCCAAATTCAGAAGACCCAAGTCAAGAAAAGTATTCGATGCTCCCACTGCGGCAAATTTGCCAAATTGGTATGCAATTTTAATAAATTTAGAGATAAGCGACAGGACATATAACGCTATCGGCGCAAGTGCAGTAAAAAATAATACAACAATTAAATGCAGTAAAAAACTCCTGTTTAATTCTGTCGAGAACGTATTAAGTAAAAATTTTTGGATATCTGGCCATAGGTTATATATCAATGGCTGAAAAACCAATCCGACTTCGGCACCAATTATTGATGCAAATAATGTATCTTTTTTTGACAATGCCATTTGTTTTTGTTTTATTTTTTTATGCCGGATTTATTAAGTTAGCGATTTTTACTATTTTAGCAAACTCTTTCGGATTAATACTAGCGCCTCCGACTAGTGCACCATCTATCGCCGGCTGGCTCAAAAACGCTCCCAGATTTTTTGAATTAACTGATCCGCCATAGATAACCTTGAGTGGACTTACTTTGCGCGCTAAAAGCTCGCGAATGTGACTTGCCATTTGTGAAGCCTCTTCTGGCTTATCGGACCTACCTGTGCCGATTGCCCAAACTGGCTCATATGCAATCACAATTTCCTTTTTGCCAGCGATCCTGATTCCGTATAAGTCAGCTTTAAGTTGTTCCGCAACGTAAGCTTTCGCCGAAGTAAAACCACTCCTCCTAACCTCTAGAGGCTCTCCCACGCAAAGGATTGGAGTTAGCCCAACTTCCAATACTGCCAAAATTTTTTGATTAATCTGCTCGTCGGTTTCCTTTAAATACTGTCTTCGCTCGGAATGGCCAACAATAATATATTTAACCCCTGCAGCCTTAAGAAGCGCTGCGGAGATTTCTCCGGTATAGTGACCCTCCCCTTTTTTGGGGTTGGCCCAAAAGCAATTTTGAGCGCCAAGCTTATAATTTGGATTTTTAAAATCTTTAATATTTAATTCCGGAGGGCAAACTACCACTTCAACGTTCTTTTCTTTCGGAAAATTTTTCCAGGCTGTCGGATTAGAATAATTCAGCTTATGGTTTGCGATAATAAGTTTAGCCATTGGGTTAAGTATAGCACAGGGCGTGTAGCGTGTAACTTGCAACGTGTAGCGCCAAGGGGAAATTTCACATCAGTCGCTTCGCTCCTTCTTTGAAAACCTCTCGGCTTGGGTCCGTCCCGCGGAATACGCGGGATTCCGTATCTCTAAGTCGCTCCGCTCCAAGAGCTACGATAATTCCCCGACCCCTTCCGCTAGTTCAATTCCCCCTTAAATATTGCTAAAAAATAAACACCTTGCGAGAAGGTGTTTATTTTTTAGTAGCGCCAAGGGGAATTGAACCCCTGTTTGGTGGATGAGAACCACCTGTCCTAGCCACTAGACGATGGCGCCAAAAATATCGCCAGTATTTTATACCATTAATTTTACCTTTAAGAAAGGGGTTTAGTGATTTCCCCAACTAGCTTTTCTAGATTCATAGAATGCGATCCCTTAACCAGGATCACGTCGCCTTTCTTTATACTTTTCTTAACCTCGGAGACAACCGCATCCACATCGTCAAAAGAAAATATAGCTTTTTTTGACATGCCAACGTTTTTTGCTCCTTCGGCAATGAACTTTGCCCTAGAGCCAACTGTAAATAGCGCATCCAAAAAGTTGCCACCGATGGCTCCGATTTTTTCGTGCTCCTCCATGGCAAATTTGCCAATTTCCAGCATATCTGCCAAAACGGCAATTTTCCTCTTCCCTGGAATTGAATTGAGAGACTCTAGGGCCATTTTCATGGAAAGCGGACTGGCATTATATGAATCATCTAAGATTATCGAATCATTAATGCCGGACAATAAATTTAATCTATGCTCCGCAGGTTTATAATTTTTTGTTAATCCTTCGGCAATGTCGTGTAAATTCATCCCGAAAGATAAACCGACACAGGCTGCGGCGGCGCTGGCATAGGCCTGATGTCGGCCAAAAATTCCATTTAATTTTATGGGCACAAAACTCCCGCCGTATTCTAACTTAAATGAAACTCCGGTTGGCACCCCGGCCTGCTCTTTGCTCTCAAAATTGGAAATTCTAACGCTCGAACTTTTTTCGAAGCCGAAAGTCATTAATCGCGCCCTGGTTCTTTCCTTCAAACCCATAACCACCGCGTCATCTCCATTTAAAACTGCGCGACCCATAGACAATAAACTTTCCACCAACCTACCCTTTTCTCTAGCTACCGCTTCCGGGCCGTCAAAAAATTCGACATGAGCAGGGGTCTCTCCGATTGCAGTAATAATTCCGATGTTTGGCTTGGCAATCGACAATAAATATTTCATATCCCCGGGCCTATCGACGCCGTATTCAAGAATCAGTATTTCTGGGTAGTCAACTTTTTTGAATAAATTTTTAATTGCGGAGATTATCACCTTAAGCCAGAAAGTTTTGCCCTCAATTTTCCCATAAGAACCCAAAATAACAAGCGGTAAACCCAGCTCGTTATTAAAATTTTCTCGCGTGAAACGCACCGCTCGACTACTCTCTAGAACTGCCGCAACCGCGAGCTTGGCGCTGGTCTTGCCAACACTACCGGTAACGCCAATAATCGTCGGTCTATATTTTTTTATAGTCAGAACCGATAATTCTTTCAATACCCAACGTAAAATTTTTAGCAGATATTCTTTCATTGTCTTAGTTATTTATTCTATCCGGCGGAACGGAATAATATTGAAGCAAAAATTTCGTCAAATCCCTAAACGCGGGGACAACAGTTTCTCCGGCTAATGGAGCGCCTTCTGGCTCATCGATTTTAATTAAAATCGTGAATTTGGGATTGCTCGCAGGAGCAAAACCGGCGTAGGTATTAATAACTCTATCTGTATAATATCCACCGTTTTTCAGGTTTGGGACTTGTGCCGTTCCGGTTTTCCCGGCAATCGTGTACCCTTCAATCGCGGCTAGCTTATTTTTGTCTACCGCAGAAACCATCATTGCCGTAACTTTTTTGGCCGCATCTTCGGAAACAACTCTCCTTACTTCTTGCTCGCCTAATTCCAAATTTAAATATGGTCGCATTAAAATTCCGCCGTTAGCTATGGTTGAAATGGAAGATATCAGCTGCAGCGGCGTTACTGAAACTCCTTGTCCGAATGCAGCGTTCGCAAATGCAACTGCTGAAGATTTTGGATTTATGTTTCTCAGGTCTCCTCTGACCTCTCCCGGCAAATCGATTCCGGTCTTTTCCCCAAATCCAAATTTCTTAATGTAGTCTGCGAAAATTGTATTTCCAATTAATTTTTCCGCGTAAGCAGTTCCGGTGTTGAGCGACTGCTCAATGACATTGGTCATAGTGACCTTGCCGTGGGCTTTACCGTCCCAATTCTTTATTGTGTATCCGCTCAACTTAACAAAACCAACATCGTTATAGACCGTATCTGGAGTAAATTTGCCAGCATCAATTCCCGCCGCCATCGTAAGCACCTTAAATACCGATCCAGGTTCATATACTTTTTCAAGCGCCGGATTAAGATAGCTCTCCATCTTGCCTGCCGAGTAATTATTAGGGTCAAAGTTTGGCAGACTCCCCATCGCCAATATTTTTCCGTTTTTTGGATCTTGAACTAGGACCGTTCCGCTTTTTGAACGAGAATTGGCAACTAGTTTTGCCAAAATTAGTTCGGCTTCTTTCTGAATATTTAAATCAATTCCAATCAAAAGATCCTCTCCCCCAACAGACACTTCTGAGTCTCCCTCATCTGCTTTTTTCGAAACACCGGAAAGTTTTTCATTGTAAAACTTTTCCAACCCGCTTCTGCCGGTGTCTGCAGATTGTTTGTCGTCGGGACCAACAAATCCAATTGTTTGAGCCGAAAGATTACCAAGTGGATACGCGCGGCTTGAATAGTTGCGCACGAATATACCTTTCTGCATAAGCTCATTAACAGTACTAATTTGAGAGTCACTTGCTTTTTTTACAATAGAAACATACTCATTCTTTCCGGAAATCTTTTTGATAGCGTCTTCCAATGAGATTCCGGTTATTGTGGCTATGGCGCTCGCAACCTCTTGTCTATCTTCTACCTTAGAAGAATCGATATAAATTTCTGGAAATTCTTTATTAGAAGATGCCGAGAATTTCTTGCCGTCTTTATCGACAAAATAAATAGTTCCACGTTTGGAACTCTTCATGCCGGACAGCGCGCTTTGCTCGGCGGCTTGTACTGAATAGTACGATCCGTCGTTTAACTGGAGATCATAAAGACGAAAAATGACCCCGATAAAGGCCAATGAAATTCCACCTAAAATTAGTGCGAAGCGAGCTCCCATCTTGCTTGTTCTACGTATTGAGGTTTTTCGTCTTTAATCAGACCTTTGGCGCTGGCAAACTGTTCTACTTTAACTTCTTCGAAAAGCGAAAAATATTTTTCTTTTAATAAAATGTTTTCCGATTCAACTTTCTGCAAATTTGATTTTAACTCAGATATGCCGTGTTTCAAATCCACAGTCTCGGCATAAGTGTTTATGAGAAAAATTACTCCAAAGACTAAGGACAAAAAAGATCCTAAAATTATTAAAAGTGGAAGCTTATTTATTTTTTTCTCTTTGGATGTCATTTTATTAATTTCGCTATTCTTAATTTTGCTGATCTGCTTCTTGGGTTTTCTCTGGATTCTTCTCTGGTGGCAACAAGCGGCTTCTTGGTTAATATCTCCAGCTCGCCCTTCTTCTTGGCCTCTCGAAAATAATCTTTAACTATCTTGTCTTCTAATGAATGAAATGAAATTATTGCCACCCTACCGCCAGGCCTGATAATTTTCGCGAGAGAGCCGAGCACAATTTTTAGATTTTCGAGCTCGCCGTTTACATAAATTCTTAAAGCTTGAAAAGTTCTAGTTGCTGGGTGGATTCTTCCTCTCTCGTATGACCTTGGAAGCGCGTCGGATACAACTCTGGCAAGATCGTGGCTACCTTTTATTTTTTGCAAATTATTCTTTATTGCCTTTGCCACTCTTCCTGCCATTCTTTCCCCTCCGTATTCTCGAATGATTTTTTCTAAATCTCGAACGTTTAGCTTTTGCAATATTTTCGACAGAGGTTCGGCATTTTTGTCGTAGGTCATCAGGATTGGTTCGTTTGTCTCTCCGGAGAATGCAAACCCCCTACCTGACTCTAGTTGGTTCGAAGAAAATCCCAGATCAAGAAGAAGAGCGTCTGCTTTTCCAAGTTTGTTCTCTTCAAGAATTTCAGGCAGATCCGCGTAATTTCCTTGAACTAAAAAAATATTTTTTCCTGATAGTTTTTTCCTGGTTTTAGCAAGCATATCCTCATCTAGGTCAACCCCGAGCAATCTACCGGATGGGCCAATGCATTGCGAAAATTTTTCTGCATGACCTCCTCCATTAACTGTTCCGTCAATGACGAACTCGCCTTTAGACAGGTTTAGGTTATCAAGAATTGTTTCTAAAAGGACTGGTATGTGAGACATTTTGCTAAATTCCAAGTTCACCAAGTTTTTCGGCTATTTCCTCGGAAGAACCCTCGGTTTTAGCGGTGTATTTTTCCCAGCGCTCGGCGTCCCAGATTTCAATGCGATTATATAGACCGGCAACTATCGCCTGCTTTTTTAAATCGGCAAACTTTCGTAAATAATCAGGAATCAATATTCTCCCCTGCGCATCGATTTCAACATCAGTGGCGCCGGAAAGCATAAACCGACCGAAGGCACGCGAATCGGCTTTGGAGATTGGCAAAGAAACCAATTTGGCAGCAAGTGACTCCCACTCTTTAGCGGAAAATACAAATAAGCAATTATCCAAACCCCTGGTGATAATTGCGCCTACTCCAAGCTTGTCCCTGAATTTAGCAGGAATAGCTACTCGACCCTTTATATCGACATTGTGTTTAAATTCTCCGAGCAACATGGTTTTCCCCAGAAGTGGTGTTTTTTCCCCAGTTTTATCCACAATTCCCCACTTCTCTTTAATAATATCCCACTTCCCCTCCAAGTCAAAATAGGCCGATATGCGACAAAGGCTAATTTGACCTTATTTTATAAGGCTTAACAGCTGCTCTATGAGTAATCAGATAAAGATATGCACAAGACCAAAAAATCCTTCTTTAAAAGTTTTCCCCACCGTGAGAAAAACGTGTAACCTGCAGCGTATAACGTGTAGCGCCCAGCGTAATGCTATATTCTAGTTGTTGCAAAATAAGCTATAAAAACCTATATTTATTAAGTCTTAATCGTGATACGCGCGCATAGCTTACGCCTTCTCCGCCAGCTGGCGGATTCGGACGGACAGGCAATTGGTTACCCGCCCGAACGTGACGTTCAGCACGGGCGGGGAGCACTGCATTTTCACCCGCCCACCATTAATTGGATCCATAGCTCAGTGGTAGAGCGTTCCGTTCACATCGGAAAGGCCACAGGTCCGATCCCTGTTGGATCCACAAATTGCAATCTGGTGGGCGGGCAAGTTGCAGGAGTCGCAGGTTCTCTCCGCAACTCTTGGAGCGGAGCGACGTAGGGTTGGCGCGATCCCGCTTTGGCGGGAGAGTCCAGTATCGTCCACCATTCCGAATTTGTTAAAGCTCTTGGCGTAAACGCCAAAGATTTAATTTAAAAATATGGAAAATTTTGAATCACAGAAATATAGAAATGATTTAGCAAAAGAAATTCGCCAAGAGCCAGACAGGGAAAAGCGAAAAGAAATTTTGGCGACTGCAAAATCAACAGAGGAATATCAAGGCGCCGAGAGATTAAAACGACAAGAGGAGCGCCGTCCTTTTTGGGGTGAATTTTCTGGTGGCGAAACAGATGAAGTTGGTGAATATACAGAACCAACACCAGAACAGAGAGAGAAATTCCAAAAAAGAAATGAGCGTATGTCGGAAATTTTCCAAGGTGCAGATTTTCAATGGTATCTTGATGGTGCTGTAAATATTTCTTTATATCGAGATAGTCAAATACACGACCACAAAGATTTGGATATAAGCGTTTTTAACGAAGATTCTGAAAAGTTGGTAGCGCTATTGTCTCGACGAGGTTTTGGAATTTTTGTGAATTACGACGAAAACGAAAAAAGATTAATGAGACGAGCAACAATAGAAGAATTATCAACTCCTGGTAAGTTGGATTTGTCTATCTGCAAAGTTGGTACAAACGGAAAAATAGAAAGAGAAACCGCCGAGCCTTTTAATTTTGTTGATTTGCATATTCATAGCAAAGACCCCGAAGGAAATACAATTATTAATTATACTGGCGCCACATTGCCAAAAGAATATTTCGAACCAGTTAAAAAAGAAATTGCAAATGGCAAAGAAATTAATCTTTCTCAGCCGGCCATTGTCGCTTATCATAAATTACATTCTAACCGTCCTTACGATTTGACGGATTTGCAAAGATTACGTCCGAATCTTCAAGAAAGAGATTTTCAGATGTTGAGAGAAAGTTTAGAAAGAGAAATTGAGAAAACAGAAAAAAAGGTAAAGGAAAAACTGCAAGAAGCTTGGGATTTTTTATCTCCGATGTTGGAGCTAACACGCGACCAAAAAGTCATTAGTGAGAAACTTTGGGAACACCCAGACCTTCAAAAACGCAGAAGCGACCAGAAGATTTCCGAATTTGTTTCCTCAATTTCTCAATATGTTTCTGAAAATCCAAATATCATATTTGAAGATTTTCTTAGTCAGTCATTGGCTATTTTGAAACCGCGAGAGCAGGTCGAGCAAAAATTAAAAGTTATAGAGCAGTTAGAAAAAAGTTAATCCAGTGTGCCAGCTTTACTGGCCTGAATTGCGAGTCTGCATTGTTTCCTTTTCATTCATTGGGATTTTCTGCAAAATGGGTTCTGACTTTTTTAAACAACACCACACAAATACAAAAAATCCCGCTATTGCGGGTTTTTTTGTATTTGTGTTCTACATCCCAAGGAGTTCTTTGACCTTATGAACCACCTCTTCAATCTTCATATCCGCCTTAATTATATAAAAAGACGGTTGATGAACAGAAATTTCTTCTGAAATTTTATCGTTTGGATCCAGATTGGTCAGAATAACTATAGGAACACTTTTCCCATAGTCTTCAGACTCCCTAATTGCCTTTAAGGCCTGCAGTCCGGTCATCACTGGCATTATTAAGTCCAAAAGTATAACATCCGGCCTGCCTTCTTTTGCAAGCCTAACACCTTCTTCTCCGTTCTCTGCCTGCAGAACAACAAATCCGCCGAGCTCAAACTTTTCTACAAGTGCCTTAAGGACCGGTTTTTCGTCCTCTATTATTAATATTTTTTTGCCTCCATTGTCTATATTATACACCAAACCCCTTTTGCTCCAAAATGCGGGCGCCTTCCCTGCCCTTCATGCCGGATGCTGGAATTTTAACAATGAAAGTTGTGCCCTCCATTTCTTTAGATGTGAATGATATTGATCCTCCAGCACTTTCAAGTATTTGTTTTACCATATACAGTCCCAACCCATTCCCGTCAGTTTCTACCGGAATAATATTATCGGCCCTAAAGAATTTCTCAAATATGCGATCTTGTTGGTGTAATGGTATTCCATATCCGTTATCTTCAACGACCATAATAACATCCGCGTCGCTCCTACTAATAGATATTTTTATTATTCCCTTTTCAGCGGTATATTTCACTGCGTTGGAAATTAAATTCTGAAGAATAATAGTCAGAAGATTTGGATCTACATTTATTTTTTCAAGCTTTTCGTATTTTTCGACAACTTTTAAATCCTTCTTTTTAATCCTCACACACAGGTCCTTAATGACTTCTTTGGTTATTTTTATCACGTCGGTGGGCTGAGGGTTAATTGTAAATGTCCCAAGATCAATTCTAGAGACGTTGAGCAATGCCGCAACCAAATCAGTCATTCTTTTTGATGATCCATGCAATTCGTTAACGTAATCTTTTTGTTTAACATTAAGATCACCGGCGTCACCTCCCAACAACATCTCGGCGTACCAATTAATTGCAGTGAGAGGAGTTCTAAGTTGATGTGAGGCCAGAGAAACAAATTCATTCTTTGACCTTTCGATTTCTTTAGCTTTAGTAATATCCCTTTCTACCCCGACAAAATAAATTATCTCGCCATTGTCGTTAAGAATTGGGCTGATGCTAAATTCAGCATCATAAATCTGCCCGTTTTTCTTTTTATTCTTTAACTCACCAACAAACGGTTGCTTGTCGGTTTTAATTGTACGCCACATTTTATCATAAAATTTTTTCGGCATTTGCCCTCCCCAAAGAGCTGGCGTATTACCAATTAGCTCTTTCATTGAATAGCCGGTTGTCCGCTCCGCTCCTCTGTTGGCATAAATTATTTTGGCGTCTGGATCAGTAATGATTATGTGATCCGAGGCGTTGTCCACAGCAGATCTGAATTGCTGCAGTTCTTCCATTTTTGATGCTAACTTTGCCCTGACTTTCTCCTGTTCGGTTATGTCGCTCACCAACGCATAGATATATTTATTATCCCCGATATTTATAAGTTGCACCGAAAGCAACCCCGTCATAATTTCGCCGTTTTTCCTTCTTAGATTGACCTGCATATTCTTAACTACTCCATCCTTATTGATTGCATCAACCATAACCTGCCTGTCAGCCGGAGTGACCCAAATGTTAAGCTCAATGGTTGAATTCCCAATCGCTTCATCACTACTATATCCGAATATCTGAGTGAAGGAATCGTTTATATCTATAATTTTCCCCGAATCCAACGTTGTTAAAGCACTTCCGTAAGGCGATCCTTTGAATGCCTTGGAAAACTTTTCTTCGCTTTGCCTTAAAACCTCCTCTGCTTTTTTACGTTCCGTAATATCTATTGTGTATCCAGCCAACAGTTTGCGATTCTCCAAAATTATTGGAAATTTTATTGTTGTATAATTTTTGCCGCCAAAGTCCTCGTCAATTTTAAGAACCTTACCGGAAAGCAAAACTTGAAAATCATCTTTTGTAATTCTATCTGCGAACTCTTTCGGAAATAATTCGCGCATTGTCTTTCCCTGCATATCTTTACCCACAGGACCAATCATATCGCTATAATTACTACTTGCCCTAATTACCCTCATTTCGCCTTCTGGGGTAGCTTCTTTAATGAAAGTATAGATTGGAGAATTCAACATGTATTCAGAAAGAACTCTTTCGCTTTCGCGAAGCGCTTTCTCCGCCTTTTCTTTTTGGGAAGATATGCGTATATTACTGATGCTATATGCAACGTCGTCTCCAAGTTCTCGCAACATGCCAACCTCATCCTCTCCGAAAGTGTCTTGCTCTGCCGAGTAGATATTAAGAACACCCATTACATCACCGTTAATTATCAACGGAATCGCGGCGCTCCCGACGTATCCTCTTTCTTTCGCACCTTCCAACCATGGAGAAAAATTTGGGTCTTTTGAAAAATCCGGTATGGCGACTATCCTCTTTTCTCTGATTGCTTTTCCGGTTGGACCTAATCCTCTTGGGCTCTCCCCAGACCATGAGATATTAAGATTTTCAACATATCCACTGCTGTAACCAGCCCAAGCAACAACTCTGACCGTTTTCGCCTCATCATGCTCAATATACCCTATCCAAACTAATTTATAGCCGGCGTTTTTAACTAATGTATTGCAAACATCATGCAACAGCGTTTCCTCGTCTTTAGTGCGGACTATTAGCTGATTGGCTTCGCTTATAATCCGCAGTGATCTATTCGACTTTCTAAGACTTAACTCGCTCTGCTCCAAATCCAGAGTCATCGTTTCCGCAAGCTTAATGGCTCTTTTTCTGGAACTCAAAACAAGGTAGGCAATGAAAGATATTCCTATGCTAATCAAAAAACCTGCTAAAATTATATATGTAGGAAGGTTTTTTTGGGAAACCGATTCTCTGAAACGTGGAGTTGTGCCGAATTTAATGAGCCATTCTCTGCCGCCCACCTGCATCACTTTCGATAAGGCAAAATCCGGAGAATAACTTTCTGGATAAATTGAATTGCTGTATATCAGATTATCAGGATTAGCTATATTACCCTCAAAAACATCCGTGTATATTAATCTATCCTCGGATCCTGGTAGAAATATACCATCCAACATGTCCTTTGTTCTGAAAGTTGCTGCAACTAAACCGGTTATGTTTTTCTTTCGCTCCTCTACCGTTGCCGTTGTCGAACCAACGCGATACACAGGAGAAAATACTATTATCTCATTTTTATTTGAATATGGATTGACAAAAATTCTAGTGACCGTTGGCCGATTAGTTTGTATGGCCATATCAAATGCATTGGGATGAATGCTTGAAAAATCCTGCCCAAATAATCTTTTATTTGAAGGGTCGCTTGGTTCCGAATATTTCAACAGAAAATATTCACTTTTATTTTTATCTAGTGAATTTATTGCCTTGGATACATCTATACTTTCAGACTTATCCGAATCGGTGCTAATTTTTTTAAAAAAATCGGCAAGATTTTCCTTTTCAACCTTCTCTAAATATAGGAACGACGAGATTGGATTGTAGGCGACATCATAAGAAATATTTTCTACAAAGTTTCTGAATTCCGCCGACTCCACAACTTCGCTAGCCTCAAAAAAACCCTTAAGAGATCCTATTGTGTTCGTATAAAAAACGAGGTAGCTTGCTAGGCTTTCTTCGGTCCTTGAAACCTGTCCGTTAAAAATATCGGCAGCGTTTTTATTGATGGAGCTAACGGTCGCGAAATAATATAAAGTAAAAATAGATGCAGAAAAAACAAAAAGCGAGATTGATGCTAAAACGGAACTATTTGGTTTATTTAGTTTTAAATTTTGCATCAAACTTTTAACAAGCTGAACTTATCTGGATTCGGTTATGGCAATTTTCACCTTCTCTATTATTTCATTGATTGGATGTTGGCTTTTTACAAAGTAATCCTTGGCACCCAAGCTTAGGGCCTGCTTAATGTCGCTGTCCTCTCCAAGATTCGAGACTACGATTACCGGAATACCTTTAGTTTCCGGATCTGCTTTTACCGCCTTTAGAACTTCAAATCCGCTTTTCTTTGGAAGAACCAAATCCAAAACAATGATGTCTGGCAAAAAACTTTTAGAATCAGAAATCGCCACTTCGCCATCGCCCGAAACCTTAGTTTCGAAACCTGCCTTCTCAAATTTTTCTTTCAAAACTTTGGATAATACCTGTTCGTCTTCAACTATCAATATCTTCATTGCTGTTTTTTGTTTGTTTTCTTTGCCCTTACCGGCTCTTGGCTTTTTTTTAAGTATGCCACTACTCTTTAATTTCATCAACATTTTGGACCAAATAACTCTTCATTTTCGACATATTTCCTTTCATTCTGGACAAATAATATTCTATCTCCTTTTCCTCCTCGGAGGTTATCTTCCCATCTTCAAAATCTGCCAACATTTTATTAATGTCTTTTTCTAGCAATCCAAAAACTGTGGCAATGTCTCTCTGGGCAATAACTGCAAAATTTGCGCGCCTTTCTTTGTTTATTTTCTCCACAAACCAACCGGCCAAAAAACCTAGGATTAAAATTACAAACAACAATATTGACAAAAGGACAGCAGTGATTTCCAAGCCGAGAAAAACAAGTAAACGACCACCGGACTGAGGTCCGGTGGCTTTGGCCCACCCCAAACGGGTG